>Ga0315549_1000344_pt1 | contig 56208 bp, 46 predicted proteins | sample SalMarSW160200MG_FD_203101 | JGI IMG/M metagenome (GOLD analysis project Ga0315549, IMG submission 203101) | Salt marsh sediment microbial communities from the Plum Island Ecosystem LTER, Massachusetts, United States - Salt Marsh Sediment SW1601-200 ...
GCCTCGTACTATAAGGAGTACGGCGAACGGATGGATGCCTGCATAGAGATATTAAGGCAGGCGGCGGATGAGTCAGCCCGGAGCGGTTCAGATACTACAGAGGGGGTGGATGATTAACCCGTAATGTCAGTTTCAATTTTTCAGTTTCTTTCCGAGCCGAACGTCTCGACGTACTTGCCGGCGTAAATGACCGCGGTCGGGTGCTTCTCAGGCCGGAAATCCAGTTCGATAAACCGATTGTACCACTCTGCGGCGATTGCAGGTTCGTTTAGATAGTGACAGCAGTTGGCGATTTTGTAAGCGATCTGGTATTTATATACGTAATCTTCGGCTTTTTCCCACGCCTTCTGGTAATAGTCACGGGCCTGGGCGTAGTTGCTCAGGTTGTACTGAACCTCGGCTGCAAGCCTGGCGGCGGGTAAGAACCGACTGTCCTGTGGATTGGCGAGCAGAGGCATAAGGGTGTTCTGGCAGGATTGGTATTCGCCCTTGTCGTAGTAGAATCTGGCAAGTGCCAATTGAGCTTCGGGGTAACCAGGTTTCTTTATAAGTGCCGTCTGGAGAAATTTTTCTTTTTCGTCCGGGTCTTGTGTGTCCTGAGCCTGGGCCAAATAAGCGGCGGTGCAACATTCGCTTTCGATGTATTTCTTCAGGTCAACATTTATTCTGCCGGCCGACGGTGAACCTGTAGCCTCTTCGAGGACCCCGAGCTCGTAGCCGTTTTGCTGAACCAGGCGGATATAATTCGCCAGATGTCCGTTCTGATACAGCCAGCACAAAAGTGCCGAGGCCAGATGAGGTCCGCATTGCCATTCGCGGTATCTTTCATCCGAACTCACGTAGAGCTTCTTGATGTTGAGTCTCGTATCGGCCTCGACTTCAGCTCGCAGAGCAAGACCGGCGCGGGGACACGGCCCGGCCGGTACGAGCTTTCCGTCGTTGATAAGGGCACCTTTGCTAAAGAACGATATCAGACTGGAGCGAAACCACAGGGGGGCATCGTCAAATTGCCGGGCTATAAAGTGCTCGACAATGGACGCAAAGAGCGGCTCAAGTGTAATGCGATTGCTGTCGGTATCGGTTATACAAGTATAAACAGCCGGGACGGAATAGACATAAAACCAGTCTCGACCCAACTGAGCTGTCCGAAGTCCGGCCTGAGTGAGGTCTCTGTGGTCTTCGATAAGTTTTCGCACTTCATCGGGGCTGTGCAAAAGATGTATCTCAAGCGGCTTTTTGGGCTCAATCTGGAAGTAAGTTTCATTCAGGCTGTTGAAACAGGCGTTGGCATTTGCAGAGACAATCTGCGTGAGCCTATCATTAATACCTTCCTTGACTATTACGAAATTCTCCTGGGGTAAAGCCTGGATTTGCATGGAAAGAGCCGAGCAAAGCATCACAACAGCAACCCATGCATATACCGCTAAGCTTTGATGGCTCGATTTTTTGTACATAGTCATTCCACTCCGGTGATTATTATAAGGATTTTTAACGGAACATCAACCCTTTTTATCGAACGAGGCGCCTCCAGAGATATGTGCGCTAATGGAGCTTTTAGAGAAGGTTATAAGCTGTTTATCAGCCCCAGGGCACGGATAACCTCAGCAACGCTCCAGGCCTGTGCGAAGCAGCCTTTAGGTTCGTGCGGAGGCTCGCCGTCGAAGATTTCCGAGATACTGCCGAGACAGGCCTGCCCCGTCAAATGCTCTATGAGCGGCCCGATGAATTCCCGCGCTTTTTGTCGGCTCTGCGGACTGGACCGGTTTACCTTCAGATATGCCTCGATAAAAGGCCCCATAAGCCAGGCCCAGACGGTCCCCTGGTGATAGCTTTCGTCCCGCTGGTACTGCGGGCCGCTGTAAAAGCCTTTGTAGTTGGCATCCTTCGGACTGAGTGTGCGCAGGCCGTAAGGTGTCAGCAATTCGGACTCAATGACCTCAACAATCCGGCGTTGTTGTTCGCCGGCAAGAGGACTGAACTCAAGTGACACTGCAAGTATCTGGTTGCAACGGCAGGATGTATCGACTGTGCCGTCCGGATAGACACAGTCGTTTAGATAACCGGTTTTCTCGTTCCAGAAAAGGTCGATAAAACTACGGCTGACAGTTTTAGCAAGACCGTCGAAGTGATTCGCTTTTTCGTTATCACCATTGGCGTAGAATTTTGAAAGATGACAAAGCGCATTGAACCACAGCGCATTTACTTCGACGGCTTTTCCGTGGCGCGGTGTGAAGGCGACGCCGTCGAACTTTGCGTCCATCCAGGTTAGTTGGGTGTCTTCATTGCCGCCTGTTATCAGGCCGTCCGAGTCGGCGCCGATGCCGAAGCGCGTGCCGCTGCTGTAAGATTCAACAATCTGCAATATGACGGGCAGCAATTGCTCGGTGAAGGTCGTTTCGTCGCCAGCGGCCTTTAGATACTGAAAGGCCGCATTGATAAACCACAGAGATGCGTCGATGCTGTTGAAGTACGCGGTCTGGCTGCGGTCGTCGAAGCGGTTGGGTATCATTCCCTCGTCGGCAGCGGCTGCGAATGTGGTCAGCACCGAGCGTGACTCTTCGTATCTGCCGGTGGCCAGCAGTAATCCGGGCAGCGAGATAAAGGCGTCGCGCCCCCAATCGAAGAACCATGGGAATCCGGCCAGCAGGGTGGTTCTTATATTTTGGTCGGTTTGACGGCGACAGATAAACTGGTCGGAGGCCAGCGCAAGATTTCTTATTGTTTCGTCTTTTGTCTTAGCGCCGGCGACGATGAGATGCTGGGTCTTGTTCAATTCAGCAACGACTGTTTTGACTTTTGTGCGGCCTATCTTCTTTACGTCACAGGGATTGCCGAGACAGGCTTTGAAGACGATTTTGCGGGGACTGTTTACCGTGCACTTGTAGAAACCCGGTGCCCACAGGTCTTCGAGGAAGTCCTGGCCGCGGCTTCGGTCAGCGCGATATACGAAATTGAACCACCACTGCGGGTCCTTCACAAATGTCATTTTGTTACAGTTAATCAGCAGCTCACAGCTTCCGGGCACGTCGTGACATATAAACAAGCCTTCATCGAGCTGCGCTGAGCATAACGGGGCGTAGGATTTTTGCAGGCTGTGAAAGTCCCGCAGAGCGGCGAACGGCCGCAGGGTAAAATCAAAACTTTTTTCGACGGCCCTGAAGTCGTACTGCACAAGAACAATGTCATCGTTCCGTGAAAGATAAACGGACTTGGTCATTTCGATACCGTCGAGCCGGTAATCGAAATGTACGCCTGCATCCCGTGTAAAACGCTCGATATATCCGAAACCGGCAGGGCTGAACTTTTCGTTAAATTCGAAGGTCGTAAGGTGACATAAATTTCCATCGGTGATGATGGTTTCGAGCAGGTTTGACAGGCCCAGGATTCGATTTGCCGGAGGGTCGAGCGTGCCTATCAGCAGGCCGTGATACCTTCGGGTGTTGCAGCCGACGATTGTGCTTGCACTATATCCTCCACGCGTATTGGTAAGCAGGTATTCATAGCTCAAGAGTTCTTCGATTGTTTTTTTTCGGTTGATAACAGAGGCAATTTCACCGGAGGTACTGCTTATGTTTTTCTGCTCTTTGGTTAACAAAGTTGCAAGAGTCTTGTCCAAATTCTCTTACCTGTCGTTCATCAGGCGGCCGCCAAAGAGGTTTAATTGACCGCGGTCACAGACCGTTTATCCGCTGCAGGTTTCACGCCGTGCCCCCGAGAGACGGCGGTATGCATACAGCGCTGATTCACATTGTCCAGCACGTTCATGAAGTTAATATACGAATCGTACGGCGAATCGTACGGATTAAAATACTTGTGTACGTCGCCGTCAGCGAAGTACTTGGTGCACATATAATAAAAATGGTCCGAAGTCTGAAGTTTTCTCCAGTCAGCAATGAGCTTTTCGTCCCCAATTGCCTTGACTGATTTCTCGAGCCGATAAAGCTCGTGGATTGCGTTGGATTGCATCGGGTTGCCGAGCCACGCCGAGAGGTCTCGCTCGGTGTCGGCCCAGCTCATTAGATGAGGCACATCAATATGGCCGACCGGCTGATAGGCGCTTGCCGCCTCGCTGGGCGTTTTGAAATTGTTGTCCGGATGTTTGAGTATCTCTTCCGGCAGGTGCCTCATAAAATCAAATATACCCGTATCTTCCCACTGATGTTCGCCGAGTGTTTCGTAATCCATAAACAGATTGACCACATAACCATTGCCGTTAACGGAGTTGACCCACTGGCTGAACTTGTCCGCCGTCAGGGGCCACTCGGTCCAGTGGCGGTTCGAGAATCTGAACGCGATATCGTCGCTAAGGGCATAATTTTTCATCAGCAATTTGAGGTGCTCACAGCCGTTTGGTTGATAGACGTAGTTGGGGCTCCTGAAACCCAGTATGTGGTCGGCGCCTTCGCAGAGAATGGCATCGAATCTGCCCGTCGACTCGATGAGTCTCGCTAGCTCATTATTATATATCAGTTCCGTATTTCTAAACACGCGCGGCGTCTGGCCGAATAGCCTTTCCATAGTCCGGCAGTGCTTGTCCACCTGCTCGAGAAATTCGTCCCGCGAGTAAATAAAGCTCAGGCTGTGATAATATGTCTCGGCGAGGAATTCGACGCAACCGGTCTGGGCAAGGGCGTGAAAAGTGCTGAGAACCTCAGGGCTGTATTGTTCGAGCTGTTCGAGCAGTACGCCGGTTATGCTGTATGCGACCTTGAACCTGCCCTGATATTTGCGTATCAGATCGAGAATCATCCGGTTTGCCGGAAGGTAACACTTGTTGGTGACCTTGCGGCAGACGGCAGCATTTTTGTGGTCATCAAAGTAACAGCCGCTCTTGTCGAAGATGGTGTAGTGCCGCAGTCGAAGGGGTTGATGTACCTGAAAGTAAAAAACTATTGAAGCCATGAGCTCCTTCTCTTTTGTATCTTCTCAAACGCCGACGAGCATCTCCTGATAAATTTTCGCGCACTTGGCTGCTGAATCAGTCCATCGGAGCTTGCGTATTTCGTAATTGCCGTAATCCTTCAGCGTCGCGCTGAGCGGCGGATGTTTGAGCACAGCAATGATTTTGTTGGCCATCTCATCAATGTCCCAGAAGTCGACCTTCAATGCGTGAGTGAGAACTTCTGAGACGCCGCTTTGCTTGCTGATGATAACGGGCACGTCGTGATTGAGTGCTTCGAGTGGGGCTATGCCGAACGGCTCGGAGACCGATGGCATAACGTACAAATCAGCGAGCTTGTAAATCTTCTGGACCTGTTCACCTCGCAGAAAACCCGTGAACAGGACCTTTTGGCCGATGCCGAGATAAGCGGCCAGTTCCACCGAACTATGCATAAGGTCTCCGGAACCGGCCATAACGAATTTGACGTTATCCATAACCTCAATCACTCGCTTGGCGGCCTGGAGAAAGTATTCCGGACCTTTCTGCATAGTGATGCGGCCGAGGAACAGGACTATTCTTTCTTCGCTTTTTATGCCGGCCTCGGCAAGACTGGCGCCATTTCCGTTGGTTCTTTCAACGCCGTTATGGACCACTTCGACCTTTTCGCCGCTGACGCCGTATCTGCTGATGAGGATGTTTCTGGTGAAATTGCTTACGGCGATTATCCTGTCGGCTGCGTGAAATCCCTGCCGTTCGATATCATAAATCATTTGGTTTACGTGCTCACCGCTGCGGTCGAATTCGGTGGAGTGTATGTGCACGATTAGCGGTACGCCCTTCAGTGCCGCCACTGCTATACCTGCCGGATATGTCATCCAGTCGTGGGCGTGGACAATGTCGATATCTTCATCAATAGCGAGTTCGGCGGATATGGCGGCGTAACGGTGAACTTCGCTGTACATATCGCCGCTGTACTGACCCGCAGATGCCATAGGAGCTAAGGAGCCTTTGGTCAGGGCTATCTGTTTGAGTCGTAAGCTCTCTTCGATTCGCTGCCTGTAGGCGTCAGCCGTCCCATAAGGCGCCAAGGCCGAATCTACCGCACAGAACTGTACGTTGGCCAGGTGCTCATATTTGAATCTGGTAGCGTTTCGGTAGTGCTCCGGGGAAAGTAGTCTGACGTGCGTGTTTTGCAGGCTGCTGACCATGCGAGGCAGTACGAAGGTCACTTTGATACCGAGCTGGTCCAGCGCCTTGGTCAGCCCATAGCAGGCCGTGCCCAGACCTCCACTGATAAACGGCGGAAATTCCCAACCCAGCATGAATACTCTCATAGTCGGCACATCCCGAAAAGCGATGTAATCGCTTGTTTTAGAAAGACTTAACCAAAGCCAACCAGAAACAACCGCGGCTGCAATTCAAATGTTTCCGGCTGCCTGCCGGAACCATTGCTCAAGGCGGTTGCAGGACTTATCGGCAGGAACCTCTGGCCTCTTAATCCCCAAACGCCGCAAAATTGAGCATTTTTTACAGTCTCTGTATATTAAATCGGGTTTTATGGGCCAAGACGTTAAGTAATTTTAGACAAAATCACGGATTTTGGCACTGGCAACGCAGATTTTACCGGCCATTACTTCACATTTGCCGCACATAAAACAGCGACAGACTATCAAAAATGTAACTAAATACCTACGGCTGGGTATGATTTTCATTTCCAAGCTGACAGGTTAAGCCGAATATTATCCGACCGTGAGAGTTGTGAAGCGAGCCCGCACATATTTTGTTAATTCCCAGGGACTAATAGAAACTCACGTGTCTTGTTCGACACATCAGTTGTCCAGACCCTCGAGATCAGGCGAAACAGGTGCGAGCCCGATTCTTCACAAAAACGTATTCAGGTTTTTTTGAAAAATATTTTGGGTCCCGGTTTTGCGAAAGGCCCGGTTTTTGCGAAAAACCGTAAAACAGTAACCCCGGAGACCACAAAATACAGGCCCTTAGACAATCCGGGCCTATATATCCTGTGCCTTGACCGTACTGCGGCGATTAGCCTTGGTGCGGGCCATTGCGTCGTCAAGCAGGCCATAAACCTTGTCGCTGAGTGCTCCAAGTGCGTCTGATGAGGTCATCATTTTCTTGCCCTTGATGTAGCCCTTGACCTTGCTCGCCACAACCAAAATCTCTTTTGCTGTTTTCTTAGCCATTGAAAATCCTCCATGCAAAAATAAAACCTTAAATACTCCGATTAAGAGCGTTTATTAACGCAAGGGCCTTTCCTTTGCAACAAAAAAATTGGCTAAAACTGCAAATTTTTGCATTTTCAGGCCGTTTTGCTGAAAATTACCTTCCCGCCGCAACGGCTATACTAAAATCCGACAAGCCGTCGGTCCGATACATTGAGAGTATTTGATGTTTGTAATATACAGGATTGTATTAGGTGCGATGATATAACATTTACACCCGGTCGGTACGTATCACGGCGATGGTGTAAACGTCACGTTTTTCCCTGATATATTTTCGTTCATAGTTGGTGCCGACTATTTCTCCGTCCTGCGCACCTTCGGGACGAGCGAATTCTGTTTCTTCGAGTTCATCTTTCCTTTCGGCAAGTACCTTTTTCATCTGCTCGAAATAATCCTCGTGGTCGGTTGCAATTTGGATGATACCGCCGGATTCGAGTGTACGTATTAGGTGATCGAGGTTGCCTGAGCAGATGAGGCGGCGTTTATGGTGACGTTTCTTCGGCCAGGGGTCGGGATAATATATATGATAGCAGGCAACACTGGTGTCGGGGATGAACCGGATTATAAAATCGGCGGCGTCGGTGCGAATAAGTTTTACATTTTTCAGGCCCCATCGCCCGGTGCGGTCAACAGCGAAGCGATAATACTTACGGGCCCACTCAATGCCGAGGAAATTGAACTGCGGCTGAGCCTGGGCCTGACTGACCAGAAATGTTCCCTTGCCTGAGCCTATCTCGATATGAACCGGAGCGTAACGTCCGAAAATCTTTTCAATATCTATCGGCTCGCACAAGTTTTCACTGTTCAGGCTAACCTCGGGATAATCTTTCAGGCGTCGAGTCATTGATTAAAAACGCCGGAAAACAGGTTCAGTAGTTTGAATCTCATCATAATTCGATAAGGATAAGAGATTCCTCTTTCTTTGGCAACCGGCGGTGAAAATTTGAACGGCTAAAGGGCGGCTATTTGTTCACCGATAAAAACCCCTGAACTGTACCGCGGGTGATACGTAATATTTATAGGATGTATAAGGCCGTATCTGCGGTAACACAAGGAGAATCGCTGCTGATGATTCGGCAATTAGGAAAATATCGCCGTAGAAGGGTCCTGATAGACATAAGCACACAACAGGACCTTTTCCTCGCAGCGGGCAAGGCTTGTATAAGGAATCATCGCAGGGTCCTGACTAATCTTCGAAGGATGTTAGCCTGGGCCCGGCATAATAATGTACCCGTCATCTCGACCTGCCAGGTTTATCCCAATAACAACGGCAGCAGTGCTATGGACTACTGTCTCGACGGCACCGAGGGGCAGCGAAAGATTCACTATACCCTTCTGCAGCGGCGGATAAGTTTTCCTGCGGACGGCCATGACGATTTGCCGCACGACCTTCTGAAGGATTACGACCAGGTAATCCTGCACAAACGCTGTACAGACCCGTTTGATGAGCCGCGGATAGAAAGACTGTTCAGCGAGCTTCGGGCCGGCGAGTTTGTTCTGGTCGGCGCCAATGCCGAAGACGCTGTGCTGGCTACAGCGCTTGGTCTGCTCCAGCGACACAAGAAGGTAACTGTTGTGATTGACGCGGTCGGCTCACGTAACAGCAGGGCCGGCATGCTTGCCATGCGCAAGATGCAGGCCAAGGGCGCTCATATCATCGAAGCCAAAAGAATAGCGGGAGTAACCCATCTTCGCAGAGTCGGTATCTGCCATTGCGACCTGTGCACTAACTTCGCAAGACGAACACCGGTTGACATCAGCGGAGCTCCATTTTGCGAACAATCTCAAAACGCCAACCCCAACCACAACTAATTGCAGAACAGCAAAAAGGATATTAATCCGGGGAACTGTGTCTTGCTTAGGGTGCTTATCTTTTTGACGGGAAAAAACACAGGGAGTATCTAAATCACTGACGCAAACCTCTTATTGACAATCCCCTTCGAGTCTACTTATGTTTTCAGCTTTTCAAGAATTGTCATCTCGTCCGGTGATTTTTCTCCGGTTGCCGGCTCTTCAGCAGCGTCTTGATGGTCATGCGTGCCGTTTCGTGGTATCGGCCAAAGCCGGCGACTGCTCAAATCCCAAAACATCCGCCCACAGCGTATAGCTTTTGATTTTGATAAAAAGCCGTTCAGCAAATCCGAATTAACAAGAGTAATAGTAAAAAAATATGTCTTCGGCTGAATTATTGGACATAAAGAACATCGCCAATCACGGCGATTGCATCCGGGTAGTATACGCCGGTTTGTTAAAAGGGTCTGTGTGCGTTTTTGGTTGACATTGCCTGCCCGGACGGCTATATTGGCAATTTTTATTTTCCCTGATATCTTTATAGTAGATATGCAGAGAAGAAATACGACCGAAGACGTTGAAACATGAACGCTACAGCTAAAGGAGAATCCTGAAATGGCACAGAAGTATGTGTACTTCTTCGGAGGCGGCAAGGCCGAAGGCAATGCGAAGATGAAAGAGATGCTCGGAGGCAAGGGAGCCAATCTCGCGGAAATGACTAACATCGGTATCCCGGTCCCGCCGGGCTTTACTATCGCCAGCAAGGTCTGCGATGACTATTACAAATCGGGCGGCAAATGGCCTAAGGGACTGGCAGAAGAGATTGACAGGAATATCCCTAAGCTTGAAAAAGCTATGAATGCCAGGCTCGGTGACCCAGAACGTTCATTGCTGGTTTCGGTGAGAAGCGGCGCGGCTATTTCAATGCCCGGAATGATGAATACTGTTTTGAACCTCGGCCTGAATGATAACGTTATCGAGGGCATCATTAAAAAAACAGGCAACCCAAGATTTGCCTACGACATCTATCGCCGCTTCATCGACATGTTCGGCGATGTAGTAATGGGCTGCAGTCATGACTACTTTGAAGAAGCTATCCATAAAGCAAAGCAAAGAGCCGGAGTGGAGCTTGATAATAAGCTTAATGCCGAGCAGCTCAAAAACGTTGTAGAAAAATACAAGGCTGTTTATAAAAAGCACGTCGGCAAGCTTTTCCCGCAGACAGGAAAAGAGCAGCTCAAACTCGCAATTAATGCAGTGATTCAGTCCTGGATGGCGCCGCGGGCTGTCAAGTATCGCCAGCTTAATAATATCACCGGCCTGCTGGGCACGGCCGTCAATGTCCAGGCAATGGTATTCGGTAACATGGGCGACGACTGCGGTACGGGCGTCTGCTTTACACGCAATCCGAGTACCGGCCAAAAGGAATTCTACGGTGAGTTCCTGATGAACGCACAGGGCGAAGACGTCGTCGCCGGTATCCGCACACCTATCGAGCTGAAAAAACTCAACAAGGTTATGCCGAAGGCTTACAAAGAATTAACCGGTTTCATGACCCGGCTGGAGAAGCATTACAAAGATATGCAGGACATGGAGTTCACCATTCAGGAACGCAAGCTCTATATCCTGCAAACGAGAACGGGCAAACGCACGGCTGAGGCCGCCGTCAGGATTGCCGTCGATATGGTGAAGGAAAAATTAATTAATAAGAAGCAGGCCGTGATGCGGGTCGAGCCGGAACAGCTCGACAGGCTCCTGCACCCGTCCTTCGACCCTAAAGCCAGGCGCGACGTATTTGCCAAAGGCCTGCCTGCTTCGCCGGGCGCCGGTGTCGGACAGGTCGTCTTCGATGCCGAAACTGCGGAAGCCTGGAAGGCCAAGGGAAAGAACGTGATTCTTACAAGAATCGAGACCAGCCCGGAGGATATCGGGGGTATGGACGCGGCAGTTGGTATCCTGACGGCACGCGGCGGTATGACTTCTCACGCGGCAGTTGTGGCCCGCGGTATGGGTAAGTGCTGTGTCGCCGGAGTAGGCGAATTGAATATCAATTACAAGGCCGGAAAGATGACCGTTGGCAAGCTCAACATCAAGGAAGGTGACTGGATTAGCGTCGACGGTTCGACCGGCGAGGTGATGAAGGGACAACTGGCTACAGTCGAGCCGACACTCAGCGGCGCGTTCGGAGAGTTTATGAAGATTTGCGACTCAGTTCGCAAACTCGGTGTTCGCACAAACGCTGACACGCCCGGCGACTCGAAACGCGCAAGAGATTTCGGCGCCGAGGGTATCGGGCTTTGCAGGACCGAGCACATGTTCTTCGAGGGCGAAAGGATTTGGCCGGTACGACAGATGATTCTGGCGGCCGACGATTACGCCGATATGCTCAAGGCACTGGATGCGGCACAGACTGCTGAAGAGAAAAAGCAGATTGAGAAAAAATATGCAACCGCAAAGAAACGCTTCGAGGGCGCCCTTAAGAAGCTGCTGCCCTATCAGCGGAAAGATTTCGAGGGCATCTTCAAGGCGATGACGGGACTGCCGGTGACTATCAGGCTGCTCGACCCGCCGCTGCACGAGTTTTTGCCGCAGGATGCGTCCAGCCAAAAAGAGATGGCGAAGCGCTTAGGTGTAAACTCGGCAACGGTAAAACAAATGGTTGAGCAGCTCCATGAGTTCAATCCGATGCTCGGCCATCGCGGCTGTCGTCTTGCGGTGACATATCCGGCGATTTATCGCATGCAGGCCCGGGCGATTATCGAAGCGGCCCTTAATGTGCGAAAGGCCGGCAAGACGGTTCTTCCTGAAATTATGATTCCGCTGGTCGGTTCGATTGACGAGCTTAAGTACGTCAAGAACGAAGTAGTCGATGAAATCGACCAGGTCTTCAAACAACGAAAAAGCAAAATTAAATATATGGTCGGGACAATGATTGAAGTACCGCGTGCGGCGCTGACCGCCGATGAAATAGCCGCCGAGGCCGAGTTCTTCAGCTTCGGCACAAACGACCTTACGCAGATGGCGATGGGCTTTTCGCGCGACGACGCCGGCAAGTTCCTCGGCGAATACGTCGCAAAGGGCATTTACGAAGCCGACCCGTTCCAGAAGCTCGACCAGGCAGGTGTCGGAAAGCTGGTTGAGATGGGTACACGTCTCGGCCGAAAGACCAGAAGCAACCTCAAGGTCGGCATCTGCGGCGAGCACGGCGGTGAGCCCAGCAGTATCGACTTCTGTCACCGGACGGGACTTAACTACGTCTCCTGCTCGCCGTTCCGTGTACCGATTGCTAGGCTCTCTGCGGCACAGGCGGAGGTAAGGAATAAGTAAACAGTACTCAATAGTCACAGAAAAGGCTCCGAAATTCGGAGCCTTTTTTTATGGCCACAGGGATTTTTGAGTCACTATTCAGTCCGAATCTGTTTTTACATACTTTTTACGAAACAATCGCCACAGCTAATGTACTATATAGGTAATAGGTGCAATTGCTCTTTTAGAAGTATAAAAAGTTTACTTTTATTAAAGGAGAAAGAAAATGAAAAACACGCACAGAATTATCAGTATCTCATTCATCATTGTTTTTCTCTTGAGCCTGTCTTTGATTTACGCTCACGTCGCGGAGTCGGAGAACGTCACTACTGAGAAATCCGGCCGCTTCGAGGTTCTCGGCCCATTTACTCACCGTAATCTTGCACTATACCTCGTGAAGGGAGACGATATCATCCGCAAGGCTAAGTTTGTTACGTTGGAACAGGCCCTAAAGGACAAGAAAGTCACGATTAAGGAGACGGGGGAAGTAAGCAACCTTGTTATCTCCAGCAAGTATACAGAGGAGTATGTATTCATCCAGGCCGGTGATATTGTTCGAGGGGGCAAACAGGACCGAACTTTAGGCACTGATTTCATCGTACCGCCCGGTGCGAAGAAAATGCCCCTGCAGTCGTTTTGTGTTGAAAGTGGACGCTGGCAGGCACGCGAAGATGAAGATGCCGGTAAGTTCTCCGTGTCCGGCAACCAGGTAGCTTCACGCAAGTTGCGTGTGGCGAACCGGCTCGGAAAATCACAGCAAGATGTCTGGGAGGGCGTCTCAGAGCTGCAGGATAAATTGACTTCCAACACGGGAAGCTCCGTCAAATCTCCGGTTTCTCCGTCCAGTCTGGAATTAACGCTCGAAAACGAGGATGTCAAAACAGGCTCCCAGGAGTATATCGAGGCTTTGAAAGACATTATCAAGGACAGAGAACACATCGTGGGATTCGTCTTCGTAATCAATGAACAACTTAATACAGCGGAGGTTTATGGTTCGCAAGACCTGTTCAGGCAACTTTGGCCCAAGCTTCTGCAAACGACCGCTGTCGAAGCCTTTGCTGAGTTAGAGAAAGGCAAACAGTATGAGGTCTCTTCTGCTAAAACCGCGGCAGAATTTCTGGAGTACCCCGAGAAAACTCAGACACAACGTAATCGAATCAACGACTGGCTTAGTATCATTACTCACCAAAGCAAAGACAAAGTCATATTCGAATCTCTTTTCATAAAGGAGCATGTTTTGATTCATGTCACTACAGTGCGAATAGATAAAAAGGACCAGCTCATGCTGAAAAGTAGCCGCAACCAACGATCTCCGCGACAAAGTCAATCGCTGAATCAACAACAGGAAAAGCCGTGACGCAGGTAGTGGTTAAAAAAAACTAAAAGCTGATGTATCAGCTTTGCTAATACCGATCGATTCCTCAAAGGTGCGATTGGTTTTACCGCCGACCGCACCTTCTTCTTTTACTTGACAATTTCACTTTAGAAAATGAATATAAGGCCGTTGTTCATTTATGATAAATTCTTACCGGATAAGGCAGGGATATGTATAAATGGCTCAAACGAAATTTCGAAGACAGGTCTATTGCTGAGATGGGCATCTATTACTGCATCTTCATACTTGCCGGGCTCTTAGTTACCCCGCTGATAATTTTAGCTGCCGGCTATATTGTTTTACATCTGATTCCCCAAGGTCTTCTACGTGATAACGTTATAACCTTCACCCTACTTGCAGCATTTGCTGTTGTTCCAATCTTTTTGATCTGGCTGTGGTGGTCATTAGTCAAAATCGCCCGTTCTGGGTCGGTAAAAAGTCTAGGCGTCGAATATCTAAAGTACCTGCAAATCGCTTTTCTGATTTTCGCCGTCCCTCAATTTATTTTTGATTTTTCCCAGGCTCAAATCATTTTAATGGTAATTTTCTTCTTTGATGCTTTCATTATGCTGGCACTCATAGTAACTCTTACAATCGCCTGTATCGCTCGTTGCAAAATACCACTCGGCACATATCTGAGCATATTAACTGTTATTGTCCTTTTCATCCTACAGGCAGCAATGGCTGGTTAATTAATTCCCCGCTTACTTTTTCTTGACAACGGCATTTTTGCGGCTAAGTATAATCCTGTTATTCATTTTAGGTAAATTCGAAATGCTTTCATTTATTCTGTTATGTCTCCTGCTCGGCCTGGGCCACCTGCTTCGCAGCAGAATTAAGCTGTTGCAAAGACTCTATCTGCCCAGTTGCGTTGTGGCAGGGATTGCAGGCCTTATTATAATTCAGATTTTTAATTCTTTGCAGGACAAGGGCACTCTACTCAATCACATACACGTTGTACTTAGCCAGTCAACTCAGCCGTGGTCGAACCTGCCTTCTTTTCTCATTAATGTAGTTTTTGCATGCCTTTTCCTCGGCGTTACGCTGCCCAAAATTTCGACACTTTGGAAACGTTCCGGCCCGCAGGTTGCTTACGGACAAATCGTGGCCTGGGGGCAATACGTTGTAGCAATAGGATTATGGCTGGTACTTTTACAATGGCTCTGGCCCCAGCTTCCCTCGATGTTTGCCGGTATATTACCTGTTGGTTTCGAAGGGGGCCATGGAACCGCGGCTGGAATGGAACCAGTCTTCGCTCATCACGGCTGGGCCGAGGGAAAAGATTTTGCCTTGGCAAGCGCTACCTGTGGGATTCTGTCTGCGATTATTGTCGGTATGATTTTAGTGAACTGGGCCGTTCGCAAAGGCTATACACACCACAAAGATGCCCCTGCAGCTTTGCCTGAAGATGACAGTGTCGGCATTATTCCGGTCGACCGCAGGCCGTCGGCCGGCCGGCTGACTGTGCGCAGCGACGCTATCGAAACCTTCAGTCTGCACATTGTTGTCGTCGGGATTGCTATCGGTTTGGGATATCTTGCTAAAGAAGGACTCGTACTTCTCGAAAATGCCGTGCCCTGGCTGTCGGAGCACAAGCTTCTAAGTAGCTTTCCGCTTTTCCCTCTGTGCATGCTCGGAGGCCTCGTTGTTCAGGCGTTCGAACAGAGATTTGACAAACATAATTTAATCGACCTGGGTATCACACGCAGAATCCAGAACTCGGCCTTGGACTTTCTCGTTGTCGCGGCGATAGCTACTATCAAACTAAACGTAATTCTTTCGGGCCTTGTGCCTCTTTTGATTCTTGTTGCTGCGGGCATCGCCTGGAATGTCTTTTGCGTGCTCATCCTTGCCCGTAGGATTCTGCCCGACGCATGGTTCGAAAGGTCGATTGCCGAGTTAGGCCAGTCTATGGGTGTCACCGCCACGGGTCTGCTGCTGTTGAGAGTCGTTGACCCTGATTACGAAACCCCCGCCGCCGACGCCTTCGCCTGCAAGCAGCTTGTCCACGAGCCGTTCATGGGCGGAGGACTATGGACCGGTATGGCCATCCCGTTAATCGCGGTCATCGGAGCGCCGAAGGTCTTTTTCATTGCCGCAGCGGCGGTGGCGATATGGTTTGCGGTTGTGTTTATCTTCGGCCTGCGACGAAAAAGTTAATAGCGGATTCTTGCTTTCAAATCGGCGCCTGAAGTTTTATAGTAGTCGAAGCGTTTGATTTGAAACCAGCATTAATTCGGGAGAAATTATGTCGAGTGTACTGATACTCGGCCTGATTGTCTTGCTGGGCTTTATAAGCGGCGAAGCTGCCCGCAAGGTCGGCCTGCCGAAGGTAACCGGCTTCATCCTCGCCGGGATTGTTCTAAATCCCAGGCTGACCCATATCGTCCCTATGGACTTCGCATCGCATACGGATATTGTCATCAATGTCGCCCTTGCCTTTATCACTTTTGAGGTCGGCGGTACGTTACATTACAGCAAGATAAAAAAATTAGGCAAAGGAATCACCTTTATCACTTTTTTTGAGGGTGAGTTTGCGTTCCTGATGACCGCTGTAGGCATAGCCCTGCTCGCGCCGTTCTTTGTCCATATCGAGGGCGCGACCTGGCTGGCAGTTTTTATCCCCGTCGGCTTATTGATGGGTTCACTTGCAAGCCCCACGGACCCTTCCGCTACCCTGGCCGTTGTACACGAATACAAAGCAAAAGGTCCCGTCACTTCGACCATTATGGGTGTCGCCGCGCTCGATGACACACTCGGAATCATCAACTACAGCATCGCCGTTGCTCTGGCATCTGTTTTGGCGGTACATCAGAATCTGGATCTCTTCACCTCAGTGGTTAGTCCGGCATACCAGATTTTCGGCGCGATTGCTCTGGGCATAGCAGTCGGTTTGGTCTTCAACGTGCTCACCGTCCTGCTTAGGAGGGAAACAGAAGGGGTTCTCATCGTCGCTATCCTCGCGATGCTGACTTTGTGTTTCGGAACATCCACCCTCATAGGCGTCGATGAGCTTCTGGCCACGATGACCGCCGGTGCGGTCGTGGTGAATTTCAACCCGAAAAAAGAAAAGGTCTTTCGTATGCTCGAAAGATATACCGAGGAGCTGATTTTTGTCCTCTTCTTTACGATGAGCGGCATGCAGCTTGACTTTGCTGTCTTTTTCAGCCACTTGCCCCTGGTCTTGTTCTTTGTAATATTCAGAACTTCCGGGAAAATCTCAGGCGCAGTCACCGGCGCCGCCGCTGCAAATGCTCCGCCTAAGGTAAAAAAGTACGTATGGGGCGGCCTGATTCCGCAGGGCGGTATAGTCATCGGCCTTGCATTGCTGATTAAGCAGAATCCCGCCTTTGCCGCCTTTTCAGATATTATCATCAGTATCATTATCGGGGCGACCGTAGTGCACGAGCTGGTCGGCCCGGTCATCTCCAAGACGATGCTAAAATCCGCCGGCGAAATCAAAGTTCAACCTCAAAAAGTCCATACGAAATAAAACAAAGGGGCACTCAGCGATTGAGAATGTAAAGGAACGTGTTTAGCAAAACTGCGAAACTCACCCACACAAGGTAAGGCAGCATCAGTATCGAAGCCGCTGTTGATACCTTCTTAAATTGAATGGTGGTAACGACAATCGCCGCCCAAAGTATAACAATTTCGATAAGTCCACCGAGGATGCTGTTCAGCTCGAAAAAGATAATTGTCCAAAAGGCATTTAAAGCAAGCTGTATCGCGAAGAAACTCATCGCAACCCGAACGGCTTTTTTATCGAAACCCTTTTGCCAGACCAAAAAAACGGCCACGGCCATCAAGATATAGAGCACAGTCCATACCGGCCCGAACAGCCAGTCAGGCGGCTGGAAGAAAGGCTTGTTAAGCCGTTCATACCACCCCCATGTGCCCTCACCGGCCATTCCGAGCGAACCGATACCCGCGGCGAGAAATGTTGCCGCCAGCGAAACGACCAGTTTGACAACAGCTTGAAGAGATTTATTCATAAGCAAACCCTCCGAAAATAAAAACGCCTTCGCCGTCTATCAGATAAAGACGCTGTAACTCTCTTCTTATGCGCTTGTCAAATCGAATGGTGAGATATATTCGCCGTGTTTTTCCTTCACAGCTTCAAGTCGTTTGCGAACTTTCCCGAAAGTGTCGAAAACAATCCGCGGTGTGTCCGAAACCTTGTCGTGGTAAATCGCGCCGACGCGGTCGAGCTTTGCAAGATTCTCCGGAACCCTGATAGTGAATTGCCTGACGTAATCAGCCTGGCTGTAGTCATGGCCGAGCTTGTCCTTAAACAGTTTTGACAGGTCTTCGTACCTGGGGATAATTCCGGTCGGCGTCTCGATACCCTTCACATCGCCGTTGACCCGCATCTCAGCCCAGAGCACCCACACCAACTTATCTGCCATGCCGTTGAGGTATTTGCCATTTTTGTCACGGAGGAAGTAATTGACCGAGAAAACAAGCGGCAGTGTTTCGATACCTGCGGCTACATCGAGATTGTTCTGAATATATTTGCCAAGGGGCAGCGACACGAACGAGAGATTGCTCATCAAGTCGAACTTGCGAACACCTTCGGCGCCCAGCGCTGCTGCGGTTGTTTCCGATTCTATTGACGCGCCTTTTATGATTATGCCCTCGGTCCAGTTGTAAGCTTCTTCTACAGGTACCCATGTATCGCTGTCTCTTCCGCCGTAGAGTATTCCGCCTACCGGCACGCCGGCGGGGTCCTCCGTCAGTGGGTCCTTGTTTTCCAAATCACCGATACGGACGGTATAGCGGGCGTTTTTGTGTGAAGGCGATACCTCTTTGCCGTCCGGCCCGGTCATACCTTCGGTATATTTGCCGGCGTAGTTGGTTCCTTCTTTGGGCAGTTTGCAGCCCATACCCAGCCAGTGCGGTCTGCCGTCGTCGGTGACAAGGACGTTTCCGAATATAACTTCGCCGGGTGTGGTGATAGCTTTATAAATGACAGGGTCGTCGTCTGCATTAACGTCGCGAATGATACCGAATATTCCCTGCTCGACGTTGACGGTGCGAATCTCGCCGTGTTTTTTGCGAAGGTACGCGATGTCGTCACCGATAATAGTTTGTCCCGGCAGCATCGATGTAGATGTCTTGCCGCAGGCCGATGGAAACGCGCCGGTAAAATATGTTACTCTTCCACCCGGTCCGTGCACACCCATAACGAACATGTGCTCGGCCAGCCATCCTTCGGCGTCGGCCTTCTTTATAGCCAGCCGCAAGGCGAGTTTTTTCAAACCGATGGTATTGCCGCCGTACTGAGTATTGGTGCTGTAAACGATATTGTCATCGAGGTCCATATAGATACGGCGCTTATCGACGTTTTTGCTGACGAAGTTTTCCAGCTCACCTTCGCTGTGCAAAAACCTGAAGAAAGCCTCCGAACCGCCTGTCTTTTTGAACTGCCCGTAACCTTTTCTATATAGAATCGATTCACTGTGCGCCACGTAAGGCGAATCGGTTATCTGCACACATGGAATACTGAACTGCGAGTCGGTCGGGCCGAGACACCAGAAACAGACTAACATCTCCCGCCCTGCCATCGAGCCGGCAAGAAATTCCTTCACCTCAGCCAGGCCGGTCTCTTTATCTATCGAATTTATACGCTCACCCAAATCCACACCGGGACGAAGAAGATATTTTGTATTGGCCGGGTCTCTCGCCTGGTCGTAATAACCGTCGAAGTGAACCGTATGGCCTTCTGTGGCCAGCGGTTTTTCTTCGCCCGTTTCTACCGCCAGTTTCCGAATATACTCCGCATCCTCAGCAGAATCGCTCGTCACGAAAACCCGCTCCGGCTGACATAATTCTATAGCCTGGGCCACGAACTCGTGCAGCTTCGGATTCGCCAGGGCCGCCAGTTTGGCGTAGTTTTCGCCTGTAACCTTGTTTTTCAGAATATCCTGCATAGTATCCGTCCGGTCAATTCAATCATTTGTCTTACCTCCATACACAATTTTCTTCTATCTGCGCAGCCGCAACATTCTACACAAATACCTTGCCAAGTCAAAAAAAATGCCGCTCCCTTGCACCCGGCGAAAAATGTGGTTAAACTGGTATCCGGTTTCGTTTTACAAAGGCCTTTGATTGGGAGGATTCTAAAATGGATTCTCACAATGTCCCGGACCGCGACACCTCAGCCCGGCCGATGCCAGGCCCCCTGCCCAAGAAGGTCGTCAGGAGACTTTCCGAATCCGCCGACATACCCGCCGGCCCGTTCACATCGGTTAAAGACGTCCTGGATTATGCTATCGTGCGCGAAAAGGAATCGTACGACTGCTATCAGGTACTGATAAAGCTCGCCGGAAAGCCCGACGTCCGCAGGCTATTCGAGTCCCTGGCCTCCGACGAATTGCAGCACGCCGAAAGACTCGAAGCCGTCCGCACCGGCGAATTTAAGTTCGAGCCGGAACTGGTCGGCAGTCTCGGCCTCGCCGACAAGACACCCTCGGCCGATATCACACCGGATATGAGCTACGTTGATGCGCTTAAGGTGGCCATGCGAAAAGAAAAAATTGCTTTCAGACTCTATACCAAACTTGCCGCTTTATCAGCTGACGCGAAGGTTAAGCAGATGTTCTCGCTGCTGGCCCAGGAAGAGGCCAGGCACAAACTCAGCCTCGAATTAGAATACGACCTCACTACATTTTGAAAAAAGTTGTAACATCCGCCCCATTGTTTACCTGCCCCTCAGTTCGTCTTTATACATGTGCCTTTAAGATTGCTACCTATAGGTAGTCGACCGATAGGTATCAGTTCATACAATTCTCATTTGGAGTTTATCTATGAAAGATATTAACAGGCAGGTAGGCCTAAATATTAGATGTATCAGGGAAGATCAAGGAATCTCCCAGGAAAAGCTTGCTCACCTTGCTGATCTTCATCGAGCTTACGTTGGCCAGATCGAACGCGGAGAAAAGAACATCGGCCTTAGAAATCTTGCCAAGATAGCAAAGGCTCTTGGTGTAGACGTAAAGGACTTACTTTAGTGATAGCGAGAAACGGTCCAACGCGTAACGAAAAGACCCTAGTCAGACCATTCTTGAAATGGGCCGGCGGCAAAGGGCAACTGCTCGATGAAATAACCAAGCGCCTGCCCAAGGGCGAGATACGCTCCGGACAAATCGACACGTATGTAGAACCGTTTGTCGGGGGAGGCGCGGTTTTCTTTCATATCGCACGCCATTTTCCTGAAATTAGGTACTTTTACCTTTTTGACATAAATCCCGATTTAGTCGCTTGCTATAAGGCGATTAAAACTAATGTTGAAGAAGTGATTGCTGAATTAAAAGCTTTGGACACGACCTTCAAAAGGAAAAAGACAGGCCGTAAAGATTTCTTCTATAAGATACGCACACAATTCAACACTGACCGCGACCCTGCCAAACTGATTTTTCTCAATAAAACCTGTTTTAATGGCCTCTACCGAGTTAACAGTAAAGGTTTATTCAACGTTCCATTTGGCAATTACAAAAATCCAAACATCTGTGACGAAGATAATTTGAAGGCCGTATCAAAAGTTCTTGCCAAGGTAAAGATAATCTGCGGCGATTTCGAAAAAAGTGAAAGATTTATAAATGCGAACACCTTTGTATATCTTGACCCACCTTACAGACCAATAAGTCCAACGGCTGGTTTCACCTCATACACCAAAGAAGATTTCAGTCTTAGAGATCAGGTTCGACTCGCACAATTCTGTAAAGATATCGATGCAAGAGATTCCAAATTCCTCCTCAGCAACTCAGACCCAAAGAATGAGAATCCCAAAGACCATTTTTTCGAGGATAACTATTCTGATTTTACGATCAACAGTGTCCATGCAATACGGGCAATAAATTGCAAAGGTTCAAAACGCGGAAGGATAAAAGAGTTAATAATTACAAATCAGTAAGGGAGGAAACGTTCGTGGCAAGCGATAAGTCCTGGCAAAAAATATTCGACGAATACAAAATCGGACAACACGATTTTGATCGTGGTCCTTTTACAATTACTGCAACACAAATAAAAAGGGCTTGCCAAAATTTCTTGAAAACCGGCGAGAAAGAAGTCAGAATACTATGTAAACAAGACACAAGGCAATCGAGACCATCCGTATTTATTGAACTCGGACTTTTCCTTCTCCCTGTAAAAAATGGTGAATATGTTATTGTAAAGGGTGAAGGTTACGTAGATCTTCCTAAAATTGACAGTACTCAAGAATTTTATCTCTCAAAAATCGATTTTCCTCTCGACACGTCCATAGTTGGTAACTCAGAAATGCAGCACCTCGATTTTGCATACGCATCCAGTCTTATACGAACATTTATGCAGGATGAAACTCTGGTTCTAACGATACGCGGCCGAAAATACACTCCTCAATTCGCGTTTAATGTCGGGCCACACAAAATAACCGTCAAAAGTGTGCAAACTGAGGTTGATGCTGGATATGAAGGACGAAATAATGTCGTCCTTGTTGAAGCGAAGAACGCTGCTGCTTCAAATACAATCATTCGCCAACTTTACTACCCATTCCGTCAATGGCAGGCGCACACCGCCAAACCCTTGTTAACTCTCTTCTTTGAAAAGGCCGGTGACTCTTATTCTATTTGGCAATTTCACTTCACCAACTTGGAGGACTACAACAGTATAGAATTAGTTAAGGCGGGTAAGTTTTGGATTCAGACCAATGCCTGAAGGCAATGAATACACACCTGAATTTACAACTGTCTGGTCGTTTCCACAGCGAGGCGCGTGGGCTACGCACAATAGCAGTTATCGCGGCAACTTCGCTCCGCAGGTACCAAGAAATCTTATAGAGATGTACTCGAAAAAAGGCGATTCAATCCTCGACCCAATGGTCGGCGCGGGTACAACCCTAATCGAGGCCAAACTCCTCGGCCGCTGCGCCCTCGGCATAGATATCAATCCCGACGCTGTAAAACTTTCCGAAAAATCGCTTCAGTTCAAACATCATCCCCAAACAAAACAAAAAGTAAAACTGGCTGATGCAAGAGAGTTGTCGTTTTTAAAAGATAATTCATTCGACCTTATAGTAACCCATCCGCCATATATGAATATCATCAAATACTCGCAGGGGCACATCGAAGGCGATTTATCGAACATTAGCTCGCTTCCGAAATTCTGCGATGAGATGGAAAAAGTCGCTTCCGAATTGTTCAGGGTATTAAAACCTGACAAGTTCTGCGCAATCCTCGTAGGCGATACCCGCAAGGGCAGGCACTTTGTGCCTTTGGCCTTCAATGTGATGCAGCGGTTCCTCAAGGCCGGGTTTGTTTTGAAAGAAGACATCATAAAGGTCCAACACAATTGCACAACAACTGGTAAGTGGAAATCCAAGGCCTTGAAGGATAAATTCTACCTAATCATGCACGAGCACCTCTTCGTCTTTCGCAAACCCACTCCTCAAGAGGACCTATCCCGTATAAGATACAGTACGGTACTATCGCCTTAATCCTGCTTGCCACGGCGTAGTCCCTCAGGGACGAAGCCGGGTCCAGAATCAAATTCAGCACTTCTTTATAATCCGCGCTAATCCACAAAACTTGTCCGCCGTAGTTTGAACGAAGGCGGTTCCGCGGTTAAATTAGTCGTTCGTAAATCGTACTCGTCATTCGTAATTCAATTCCTCTATGTCCCTGTGGCTAAAAACGTTTTGTGCCTTTGAACCTTTGCACCTTCGGATTATTTCTGCGTACTCCGCGTTTAAAAAATTTGCTGTAATCAGTGTCATAAAACACGGGTCACAGGGGCCGGGCGACGAGTCACAGGGCCATTATTTTCAAAAAAATGGCCTTTTCTTCTTGACTATTGTTCAATATATGGTATAATACCCATGTTGTTTGGTAAAATGTAAACTTACCTGTCTCGGCGTAGCTGTCGTTCAGCGAAGACGGAGGCAAGTTCAAAACCGGTCGACAGAGGACTGACAACGGATGACAGGAAATCTGTGAAACCTTCCCTGAGCGCAGTCGAATGGGTCCCAAGATAAAAAACAGCGCAAATCCAGGCTTTGGCAACAGATATGTCAATATCTATAGTCGAGTTGCAAGGTTTGAGCAAGCTCGCTTGCAGAGAACCTTAATACGAGAATATAAGGGCTGTCGAAGACGCCCCTGCCAAAGCTATTTCTCTGTGTTCTCGCCTGCCCTCCTGTCCTCGAACTGTTTTGTCGCGGATGCATGCAGTAAGCAGGGGGTGTCCTCTGTGGCTATACAAAAAATCCGTAAAAATCCGTGAACCTGTCCTGAGCGGAGTCGAAGGAATCCGCGGTTAAAAACCACAAAAACAATGCATTTTCCTGAAAAAATTGAAAAAAACAATGACTTTAGTAACTAAAAACAGTGTTAATCCGTGTAAATCTGTGTCAAAAAAATCCCTCTGTGACCTCTGTGTCCTCGGTGGCTTAAATTGTATTTTTTCCTCTGTGGCTATGCGCTACATTTGTAGAGAGACCTTTACAAATCCATCCTTTTTTGAGAAAACAAACCCAATTTTAGCGGTATTTGGGCCAAATACCGCTATTATGCCCAAAAACGAACCCAAACAAACCCAATTCAAACCCAATCAAACCCAATTTATCACGGCGTAGCCCCGATTTTTTCGGGGCGAAGACGGAACGAACCCAATTCAAACCCAATTGGCAAAATACCCAAAATAAACCTATACCCTGTATTGACAAGGCATTATGAAAAAATACAATGATTCGGCAGAAATGAAAACAAACCCAATTTTTACCCGACGTAGTCGAAAACGAAGGAGGGCAAAACCAAAAAAAAACCAAAATTATACCGTCTGGGCAATCTGGGCATTTTTGCCCGCCGAAGCTTCAGAAAAGACGGATTTTGGCTACTTGCTACTGAATACAGAATATTGGATACTGGATTTGAATAACTATGAGTCGGGTCGCAAAGGTCAAATTTAAAGAATACCGGAAAAGTATCCCAGCCGCTCTCGACGCTATCGGTGCGGTAGACCGGCTGCCTCAATCGGGCCTGATTATCATCAAGCCAAACCTCACTACCGACAGCCCCCCGCCGGTAACCACAAACGTCAAAGCCGCACAGGCCGTTTATCAATACTGCAAACGGCACACTAAGGCCGAAATAGTCATCGGCGAAGGATCCGGCAATGGAACAACCGCCGACATATATCAAAGCCAGGGCTATACGGCACTCGCCGAAAAATATGGAATACGACTGCTCGATTTCAATACTGAAAAAGCAATCCGACTCAGGAAAAAAGACGCCTTTGTTCTTAAGGAATTCTACCTGCCCGAGATTGCACACGAAGCATTCATAATCTCACTGCCTGTACTGAAAGACCACTCATTCACAAAAACAACTATCGCAATGAAGAACATGTTCGGCCTGGCGCCTGAGCCATACTACAAAGGCTCGTGGAACAAATCGAAACTGCATTCCCCCTCGACGCACAAATCCGTCGTTGATGTCTGTTTGTATAGAAAACCCGATTTGTGTCTTGTCGATGCCTCCGTTGCACTTGCCGGAATGCACCTGGCCGGTACCAAAAAGAAAATTGGTCTGCTACTGGCCGGCTTCGACCCTGTGGCGGTCGACGCAGTCGGCAGTGAGCTGCTCGGCCATAACCCGCGCAAAATCCAGTATTTGAAACTGGCCGACGGCCTGCTCGGAGATTTGAATAATATTGAAATCATTAATGCATAAGAGCTGGAGATAACACAATGGCCAAGATACCTTACGATTACAAAGATGTGTTTGACATGACGATGAGGCGAATGACCAAGGAAGGCCTGCTGCTCGTTACTTCTGACAAAAACGGCAAGCCAAATGTAATGACCATCGGCTGGGGCTCGATTGGTTCGGTCTGGGGCAAAGATGTATTTATAATACTGGTAAGGCCGTCACGATACAGCTATACACTTCTTGAGCAGGTTCCGCAGTTTACTGTAAATGTCCCCACACAAGGCCTGGCCTCGGCAGTTGAATTTTGTGGAAGTGTGTCGGGCCGCGATTGCGACAAATTCGCCCAGGCCCAGTTAACACCCGCCCCTGCTCAGGAAACCGACGTTCCTGTTATAGAGCAGTGCCCCATCAACTATCAATGCAATGTAATACACAAAACAGATATGGTCGCAGGCGCCGTACCCGATGACATTAAAAAGGAGTTTTATCCTTCGGACGACTATCACCGGATTTACTTCGGCCAGATTCTCGCCTGCTATGCCGACGAGGACCTCAGCCTCGAATGACTAAAAAATCCCCTACGAGTATTGATAAGTGAATATTTCAGCAATCGTCCCGTTAAGAACCTCGCTGAACGAATCACTGATTCTAAAATCAAGGTTCGTCGCGTCGTGGTTGTTGATTTGACCTTTCTCGCCGTTTTTGGCGCATCTCTTCTCTTGCCATGCGCCTTTCTTCCAGCTCTTTGAGTCGCTCCTGTCTTTTTGCTTCTCTGGCCTCGTCGAGTACCTCATCCACTTTAGCGGCCCTGGCTTCGAGTATCTTATCGATTGCAGCGACGGTTTGTGTCGCACCTTCCGACTCGGCTATCATTTTGAGAAGATGAAGTTGCGCTTCGGTTGTTCTCTTTGCCGCCCTTGCAAAGTCTATTCTTTGTTCCATCTCAAGTTTCAGCCACTGCTTGGACTCACTGTCACTCGCCCGGTCGGCATTATACCACGCCTTGCTCAGCACTGTCTCAGGTACATTTGGCTCTGCAGACTCAGCTTCGGCCTCGTCCAGTTCTTCAGCTTGCATCACAGTTTCATCATCTGCCGGCTCATTCTCTTCAGCTGTATCAGCCGCTAAGGCCAGCAGCACAAACGCCGATAATATCATGCCGTAAATAACTAATATCCTTGTTCTGTCCACAGTACAGCCTCCAAATTTTAATAATTAACGCTTAACAACTTTACAACCTACATTAACCGATTATACCATCGGCAGTGGCAAATTTACCTTGAAATCCGCCCAAAATACTAAGATGCTTATACCTCCTCGAGCATTTGTACTCCGAGCTGCTCACAGATCCGGTCGAAGTCATCGAGAGAGCCGAACTCTATAATAATTTTACCCCGCTGGCCGTTTTTTCTCGTCAAAATAGTTACCCTGGTTCCGAGGTGCCTGCTCAGCCGTGTCTCCAGTTCCGCGATATGCGGAGGTTTATACTTGACCTTTTTGCCGGCATCAGCACCGCCATGCAGATACAGCCGAACCAGGCGTTCGACCTCACGAACACTTAATCTGCCGGCCATAGCCCTGTTAGCCAGCTTGCGCCTCAGGTCTTCGGTCGGCAGTGCAAGTATAGCACGAGCATGACCCATCGACAGGTCTGAGTTGATAAGCATTTGTTTTATTTCATCCGGTAACTCCAATAGCCGTATATAGTTAGCGATCACAGAGCGGTTCTCACACAGACGCTCGGCTGCCTCGGCCTGTGTCAGGGAAAACACATGCAGGTATTTTTGGTAAGCCTTTGCCCGCTCAATTGGATTGAGGTCGCTTCTGTGTATATTCTCGACCAGGGCAAGCTCAAGTAGCTGCTCATCCGTCGCTTGACGTACCAATGCCGGGATGGTCTCAAGGCCGGCTTCTTTCGCAGCCCGGATTCGACGCTCTCCGGCTATAAGCTCATAACCGCCGCCTGAAGGACGAACAACGATAGGCTGAACAACGCCATTGGCCCGGATGGAATCAGCTAATTCAGACATACCCTTTTCGTCCCAGCTCGTACGTGGCTGGTATGGATTCGGCAGCACCGAGCTAATGGGGACATAGCGCAGGGAATTATGTAACTCCTTATCTGGAGGGAAGTTACCTGCATTTCCTGCTATTGCTGCGTCGAATTCAGCCATCTGCGCCTCTTCAGTTATCGGACCTAAAAGTGACTGTAACCCCCTGCCCAAATGTCTCGGTTTTTCACGTTTCTTCGTGCTCATAAGGCCTCCTATGCCTAAATGAATACCATCCTTGTTATGCGGTTGCGCGGTACGCACCACATTATTTTCGGATGTTTTAGCGAAATTTCTGTAAAATTACCAATACAAAATCGCTCATTTGCCTAAAATTGTTCCACGTGGAACATCTATCTCTCTCCCAGTTGGCCTACCAAAGTACACCGCCCTATCTTTGTTTTTACTCATAATTCATTAGTTGTCACAAGATATATTGCCCGCAAATGCGATTATACACTGTATTTAGACGCACCTGGTTTGAGTCTATAGGTGCGGGAAATTCACGAAAAGGCGGCCCCTGGATTGGGCAGCATTACAAGAAAAAAATCCTGCCAAAAACAAAATTCGATGGAATATGATGGCAGGGCGTTTCCATATTTTGGTCAATGAAACGTGGCTGGCACCAGGAAAATTGCTCAAAGATATATCCTTTGAGTATCAGTCATTCTTCCCAAGCAGGCGGAACTTTATCGAGAATCGGAATTGTTCCACGTGGAACTAGCGTCAAGTACGGAGATGTTATGACTTGTCTCGAATTGCATATCACAAGCAATAGTTATTAATTGAGCCTGACTCGTTTGAGTAAAGTAAGCGCAGTTTCGCCGAGCTTTACCTTTAATCAAGTTTGTTGGAAACACATCAAAATAATTAAAAATGAAGAGTTTATTTTGATTCTATGTTTCGTGAGCAACTAACACTTGTTAAAGTTATTTAACCAGGTTGTCCTAATATTATTAACATCTATATTTACACCACAATATAGAGTAAAGATTGACAAACGGCAGTAACGGACTAAAATGGTAGGTAATGAAGGAAGGTGGTTTTTAAGGAGGAGCATGCGTAAGCGGAAGAAGTTCTTAATGTAATTTAAATGTTGAGGGAGATGATTTGCGCGGCAGGGCATTAACCTGAAATAAACTCTGAAAGGGCAGGAAGATGAAAAAGGTAGGGGTGGGATTAGTTAAAACGGCTGTTGTTATTTTGATTGTTGCCTGTGCGAACAGCACCTTAGCAGATTCAGTGTTTGACCATTTTGACGATGAGATGTTGGATCCAGCTTGGCAGATTATTTTTGATAATTCTCTGGGCTGGATGTACAGTGAAGCAGGAACACTGCTTACTGTTACTGATATAGATATTATAGACCAGTCCTCTGCACCAGCCCGGTCTCACGTGCTTTTATCACAGAAGTTTTTAGCTCCGGCAGACTTCACGATAAAGGGAACAATAGCATGGGATTCCGGCGGCAACAATTCTGCTATGCAGGGTATATTTATACGGTTAAGAAGCGGTGGCGGAATTATCGTTTCAGCAGGTTACCATGACTCAGCGCCCGCATACAGAGGAGAAAAAGCCGCAATAATTGGCGGGGCTTTCTTTTATTCAGGCCTGAACTCGCTGCCGCTTAGCGGTTCAGCGAATATTAGAATCGAGCGAATTGCCGATGAGGTGTCAATTTTCTGGGATGATGTCCTTATTCTAAATGCCGTTGAAAACAGGGCAATTGATGAAGTGGCTGTAATATTTAGGAAGAATACTTATGACAGCAGGTCCACATTCGGAGAACTGGCAATTGATTATATCTGGGCAAATTCTGAAAAAGTTCAACTTACTGACCTCCGAATCGTCGGGCCTAATGAAGTGGCTGAAGAATCAGTCACACAATATACAGCTATTGCGGTTTATGACAACAACAGTACGAAGGACGTCACCGACTCGGCCACATGGGCGGTTATGCCTGATAACTATGCTGATATCGATGATTCCGGCCTGCTGAGTACTTACGAATTGGTCATGCCAATCGAAGAAGTGACTATCTACGCAGAATACACAGAAGGCAACGATGTAGTACAGGCCGAAAAAGATGTACAAATCTTCGCCCTCTGCCCGCAAAGCAGCGCCTTAGAGTTCGACGGAGTCAACGACTACATCAATTGCCCGGACCCCCCTGACGGGAGTCTAGATTTCGGAACTTGCCCATTCTCAGTATCAGCTTGGGTATATCTTTACAGTGACCAGAATCACAAGTTCGTCACGAAAGTTGAAACGGCCGCTAACGAAGGGTGGGCCCTTAGAATTAACTTCGGACAATTGCAGTTTGTCCTTAATGACTCGTACGTTGTTAATGCATCGCAACTACCGTTGAATAGCTGGTGCCATATTGTTGGAGTCAGAACTGCTACGGGTCTGAGACTCTACGTGGATGGGCAAAACGTTGCAAACTCAGATGAGGGTGTAGGGCAAAACGTTAGCACGCCGTACCCCTTACAAATAGGGTGGCGTTACGGCTCTCGCCCTTCGGTTCCACATCACGGGATAATAGACGACGTTGCCATTTACAGTTGTGCCCTTTCGGCTGCCCAGATAAATGCATTGATGTATCACGGACCTGAACTTACCGACAGTAATCTAGCTGGCTTCTGGGATTTTGCCGAGGGGCAGGGACAAATCGCTCATGATTCCAGCGGTAATGCCAATCACGGTTATCTGGGGTCCGACCCGTGTAATCCTAATGATTCAGACCCGTGTTGGGTCGAGCCCGGGGCGCCGCTGTATTGTACGCCAAGGCAGATGATTGTCAGGAATATTGAAGGTGTGCTCGAACGCAAGAGAATTGCCCAGCAGCAAATAGACGAGGCCCTGGAACGCGAAAGGGCGTCGGTAAGGTTGTTGATGGATGATATGAAGGGGTATAAAAGCTGCTGCCGAAATCCGTGGAATATCTTGTGGCCTGCACGCGAGATTTACAGGTCAATGCACCTCGAATATCAATGCAGACGCAAGCTCCAGGAGAGCACCGATATCCTCGAACGTGCACTAAAATGGCTGCTCAATGACGCTGTGCCCGGCTTGGTCGAGAGACCCAGGCAAGGCGGATAATAGCTCACACAAATAGATAGATAGTAACATAAGTGTGATTTTATCGGACGTTGAATTCAGTATCTAATGCAGCAGGGCGGCAAAGACCGCCGGTATGTTGTCTGTCCCCCGAAATCGCAATTTAGAAGACTCTTTGAAAAATTTCCACTCCCTAAGACCTGTACCCTGCAAACGTTACGCCGATTTAGCTGCCCGGCGCTGGCGGTTGATTATGTCACGGCCTTTGCTTGTCCGCATCCTGGCCCGGAATCCGCTTTTGCGTTTTTTCTTTATCTTGCTTATACGATGATTTTCCATAATGCATGTCCTGTCAAAAGTGCTCAGCCACAGAGTTTTTCTTTTTAGCCACAGAGAACACAGAGTTCACAGAGGCAAAATTTTAAGACCTTATATGCTAAATACTGTAAAAGATTCATATTATAGTATTGATAAGCGGGAATGCAACGGTTATTCAGGGTAGATAGCTAATCGGGTCCTGGTGGTAGAACTGTTTCAACTCGTCGTAGAGTTCAGGGTGCCTGCGTTTCAATTCCTTCGGTTTCTCAAAGAAGTATTCAGTTGCGACTGCGAAGAACTCCGCGGGGTTGGTAGCAGCGTAATCCCGCAGCAGGCTCGGCCGGTTCCGCATTGCGGCGTTGCGCAGTTTCTCATAATCTTTCTGCAGGACGCGGGCCCATGCCAAATACCGCGTGCGGTTGCTGAGGACTTCGGTACTGTCGCCTTTGCCGCCTGACTGGTCGATTTGATGCGCGAACTCGTGGAGCACGACGTTCTGGCCGTCGTGTATATCAGCGGCGCCGTGAACGACATCGTCCCAGGACAGGACTACTGAGCCGCGATGCCAGGATTCACCGAGCAGGACCTGTGGGCCTTCGCTGATTATGCCGGAGCCGACGTGCTGCGGACGATTGATTACGAATGCGTGCGGATAGACCAGTATCGAGTACAGGCCGGGGTAATAATCAGTCTTTCGGTGCAGCAGTAATATGCAGGCCTGTGCGGCTATGGTGACTTTCATTTCATCGGTGACTTCAAGGCCGGCGCAGCCTTCGAAGCGCTTCTCAGCCAGAAAAAACAGCATGTGCCGCTGCAGCTCGGTTTTGTCGGCGTCGGGCAGATGGTTATAGAAGGGCAGATTCTTTTCGATGATGGTCAGCCATTCTTCGGGGAACGGTTTTTGTGCGATTCGGTTTCGCCGCCATTGCTTAAGCCAGAACATACGCGGATTTTAGCAGATTGAGTCATTGAGCGAAAAGGGGTTTTCAGGGGCCTGATTTTGTGTTAATATATGGGGTTTCGATTTTGGGCGAATTTGATGGTACACCGGTGCTCACCTTTTGAGGGTAGTATGGCTGCGGATATAGAAAAGGCAATCTGCATAACGGGTGCGGCGGAGCATAATCTAAAGAATATCAGTTTAGATATTCCGCGCGACAAGCTCGTCGTTATTACCGGCATCAGCGGGTCGGGCAAAAGCTCGCTGGCCTTCGATACCATATACGCCGAAGGCCGAAGAAAATACGTCGAATCGCTCAGCTCATACGCGAGGCAGTTCCTCGAGCAGATGCAAAAGCCGGCGGTCGGTAATATCACCGGCCTGCCGCCTACGATAGCTATCGAGCAGAGAAGCGCCAGCAGTAACCCGCGTTCGACGGTCGCGACAACTACCGAAATATATGATTACTTCCGGTTGCTTTTTGCAAGGGCGGGCACGCCTCACTGCTGGGTCTGCGGAAAAGAGATTACGAGTCAGCATTCGACGCAGATAGTCGAATCGATACTTTCGTTCGGCGAAGGGGCGAAGGTACAAATCTGCGCGCCGTTGATACGCGGCAAGAAGGGCGAGCATCGCGAGATATTCGGCGACATACAGAGGGAGGGATTTGTCAGGGTTCGGGTTGACGGCAGTATCTATGACGTCAAGGGTGTACCGATGCTCGATAAGAAAAAGAAGCACAATATAGAAGCTGTGGTTGACAGGCTGATTCTAAAGGAGGGAGTAAGAATCAGATTGGCGGATTCGGTAGAGACTGCGCTGAAATTAGCTGACGGGATTATGCTTGTCCTTGTACAAAAGCCCAATGATGACGCGAAGAACGGCGGCAACGGTGATTGGCAGCATGTGATGTACAGCGAAAAGTATGCCTGCCCGAAACATCCGCAGTGCAGTCTTTCTGAATTGTCGCCGAGGCTGTTCAGTTTCAACAGTCCTTATGGCGCGTGCAGAGAATGTGACGGATTAGGTACTATGCTGGAGTTCGACCCGGATTTGATTGTGCCGGACAAGAACATCTCATTAGAGAGCGGCGCGATAGATGCCTGGCGCAAGGGCGGCAAGCGGATGAATATATTTTATAACCGGCTGATAAAAAGGTTCTGCCGGAATGTGGGTATAAGCAAGGCGACACCTTTCGAGAATATACCGCAGGAAATAAGGCGCGTCCTGATGTACGGCACAAGCGGCGCCGATTCGAGAAAATACGGAATTACGTTCGAGGGAGTGATTCCGAACCTTACGCGAAGGTGGAAGACGACGACCAGCGAATATGTAAAGGCGCGGCTGCACAGCTATCTCAGCGAGCAGCCCTGCAAAAGCTGTCACGGGGCGAGACTGTGCCCGGAGGCGAGCGCGGTAACAATCGGCGATAAGAATATTCACGAACTATCGAAGCTGAGTATCGAAAAGGCGCAGAAGTTTTTCAACAAACTTCAGTTAAGCGAGGAAAAGGCCCATATAGCGCAGGCGGTGATTAAGGAGATAAAAGCGAGACTGAAGTTTATGGTGGACGTCGGGCTTGGGTATCTGACGCTCGATAGAAGAAGCAGCACGCTGTCGGGCGGTGAGGCGCAGCGGATTCGATTGGCGACGCAGGTCGGCAGCGGCCTGGTGGGCGTCTGTTATGTGCTCGATGAACCGACGATAGGTCTGCATAAGAGGGACAACGACCGATTGTTAGGAATTCTGCGGCGGCTTTGCGATATCGGTAATACGGTATTAGTGGTCGAGCATGACGAGGATGTAATCGCAAGTGCCGACCATATAATTGATATCGGCCCGGCGGCGGGTGCACACGGCGGTGAATTAGTCGTGCAGGGCGGTATCGAGCAGGTCAAGAAATGCAAAGAGTCGATAACCGGCAAGTATCTCAGCGGGAAGATGAAGATTGAGCTGCCTGCCAGTAGGCGCAGGTACAATCTGCGAAGATGTATCGAGGTCAAAGGAGCGGCGGAAAATAACCTGAAAGAAATCGACGTAAAATTTCCGTTAGGCGCTTTTATTTGTGTTACCGGCGTCAGCGGTTCGGGAAAGAGCACGCTAATCGAGCAGATACTGCTGCGGGCGCTGAAGCGAAGGCTGTATAGTTCGCGCGATAAGCCGGGCAAACACAAAAACGTCCTGGGCACCAGTCAGATTGACAAGGTGATTGAAATCGACCAATCGCCGATAGGCAAAACGCCGCGGAGTAATCCTGCGACTTATACCGGCGTGTTCGATGAGATACGCAAACTGTTCAGTATGACGCGCGAAGCGAAGATTCGCGGCTATAAGCCGGGCAGGTTCAGCTTTAACGTCAAAGGCGGAAGGTGTGAATCGTGCAGGGGGCAGGGCACCAAGAAAATCGAGATGCACTTTCTGCCTGATGTTTATGTGACCTGTCAGCAGTGCAAGGGTGTGCGGTATAACCAGGAAACACTTCAGGTGACATATAAGGGCAAAACGATAGCGGACGTGCTGGATATGCCGATTGATGCGGCCTCGGCCTTTTTTGCGAACTTCCCTGTGATAGTTCGGCTGCTGAGGACATTGAATGACGTGGGGCTTGGGTATATGACTCTGGGCCAGGCATCGACGACGCTGTCGGGCGGTGAGGCGCAGCGGGTCAAGCTTTCGGCTGAACTGGGAAAGGCGGCGACGGGACATACGATGTATCTGCTGGATGAGCCGACGACGGGACTGCATTTTGCGGACATTCATAATCTGCTCAACGTATTGCAGCGGCTGTGCGATATGGGTAATACGGTTGTTGTCATTGAGCACAACCTCGATGTGATAAAGATGGCTGATTATATTATCGACCTTGGACCTGAAGGAGGCGAGGCGGGCGGAAAGGTAGTTGTGGCTGGTCCGCCGGAAGAGATACTGAAAAATTCCAAAAGTTACACAGCTAAATATCTCAAGAAAAAGCTCAAAACGGACGGAGAAGTTGTTAAAAAGACACGTCGGAAGGTAAAAGTATCGGCGTGAAAATTTTACCGTGAGATAATCGGGAGAGATTATGATTACCTCGGCACTTCGATGGGTCGGTGATATTGATGGTTACCTCGAGCTGCTGGACCAGCGTCGGCTGCCCGAGCAAATCGTCAAAATCAAATGCGAAACTGTCGAGCAGTTATATGAAGCGATAAAGACACTCGCTGTGCGCGGCGCTCCTGCGATTGGCGTTGTTGCAGGTTACGGTGTTGTGCTTTCGCTTCAGACAGGGGAGATTAAAAATCTTCAGTCGGCGATTGGATCGGTCGAGACGGCGTGCGAGCGGCTTGGCTCGGCCCGGCCGACGGCGGTCAATCTCTTTGCTGCGCTCGAAAGATGTGAACAGGCCGCGAAACAATTTGCCAAATCGCAGACGTCTGCTGATGTCAAAGCCTTGAGAGAATGTGTGCTCCGGACGGCGCAATCGATATATGAAGAAGACGTCGAGATGTGTCTTAAAATTGGTCGGAACGGCCAAAGGTTTATCAAAGACGGCGGTGCGGTCCTGACACACTGCAATGCAGGCGCTCTGGCCACCGCGGGCCAGGGCACGGCGCTATCGGTTCTGTACGAGGCGAAGAATAGCGGCAAGCGATTCGTCGTTTACGTCGACGAGACACGGCCATTGCTGCAGGGCGCGAGGCTCACGACGTGGGAGCTGCAGCAGGCAGGTATCGAGACAATTTTGATATGCGACAACACGGCTGGCTGGTTAATGAAGCAGGGCAGGATTGACGCGGTGATAACCGGCGCCGACAGGATTGCAGCTAACGGCGACACGGCCAATAAGATTGGCACATATAGTCTGGCGGTTCTTGCCAAAGAGAATGACATTCCATTTTATGTTGCTGCGCCGTCGAGCACATTCGACTTGAGCATATCGAGCGGAGATGCGATACCGATAGAAGAACGGGACGCTGAGGAGGTGGTGAGCTTCGCCGGCAGGAGGATTGCTCCATTGGGTATAAGTGTTTATAATGCTGCTTTCGATGTCACCGAGGCGGAGCTGATTACGGCGATAATAACAGAAAAAGGTGTTGCAGAATCACCGAATATAAGGAAGATATCGAGACTTATATAAAAGAGTGATTTATGACCGAATATAGCAGCGGGTTGCAACAACAAAAAGACCGAACGCCGCAGGAATGCATCAGCAGCTCGGACATTCTGAAATGGCGGCGGCGAAATTCGTATTACTATAGATGGCTCGAGCGAATATATCGCTTTTCGGTCAGGCCGAACAGCAGGGTCCTGCATATCGGGTGCGAGTGCGGCGACCTTCTGGCGGCGGTTTCGCCGTCACACGGAGTCGGTGTTGATTCCGAAAGCAGAACAATCGAAGCGGCAAAGGAGCGGTTCAGTAATCTGCATTTTTACAAAATGGACCCGTATGAGTTGCGGCTGAATGAGAAATTCGATTATGTGCTGATATGCAATTCTTTGGGTCGATGGCGCGACATCCAGCGGGTTCTCGAAAATGTGCAGCAGGTATGCACGGAGGACACCCGCATTGTCATAACGTACTACAGCTATCTTTGGGAATATGTGCTGCGCCTGGGTTCTCTGATTTCTGTGCGCAGGCCTTATTCGTATCAGAACTGGCTGCCGCCGGCGGATATTATGAACCTGCTTCACCTGGCAGGTTTTGAAACGGTGCGCAGGGATTCGTATGTGATGATGCCCAAGCGCATTTGGCCTTTGACTTCCGTTTTCAATTATTTTCTTTCACTGCTACCGGGCTTTCGCAATCTCAACCTGATTAATTTTATCGTGGCAAGACCCGTACCGAAGCCCAGGGCGGATGCCGACTTGTCGGTATCGGTTATTGTCCCGTGCCGGAACGAGCGAGGCAATATCGCCGACGCGATTCGCAGAATTCCCGAGATGGGCAGAGAAACGGAAATAATTTTTGTCGACGGCAACAGTACCGACGGCACCGCGGAAGAGATAGAAAAACAGATAGCGGCCCATCCCGCCCGGTCAATCAGTCTGATTCATCAAGGCGACGGAGTGGGTAAGGGCGACGCCGTTCGCAAGGGTTTTGCCGCGGCGAAAGGAGATGTGCTGGTGATTCAGGACGCGGATTTGACCGCGCCGCCTGAGGATTTGCCGAAGTTTTTTGCCGCGATTAGGGACGGCAAAGGCGAGTATATCAACGGCTCGCGCTTAGTATACCCGATGGAAAAAGAAGCGATGCGTTTTCTGAATCTTCTGGGCAATAAGTTTTTTGGCGCCTTGTTTAGCTGGCTGTTAGGCCAGCGATTTCGAGACACCCTTTGCGGCACGAAGATGTTGACCAAAAAGAATTATGATATAATCGCTGCAAACCGTTCTTACTTCGGTGATTTTGACCCGTTCGGCGATTTCGATTTGATATTCGGCGCGATAAAGCAGAATCTCAAGGTTATAGAAGTACCCGTTGCATACAAGGCCAGAGATTACGGCACTACCAATATCAGCAGATTCAGACACGGCTGGCTGCTGCTGAGGATGAGCTGGGTGGCATTTAAGAAAATCAAGTGGCTGGGCAGGGCGTGAAGTGGTGTTTGTGAGCAATTCACAAAACCAGGATGTGAATGGCAGAACGGCAAAGGATTCGGGTTCTTTCGGTAAGTTTGCATATCAGGGACAATTGTTGGTGGTGTTTGTTCTTCTGCTTCTTCCATTTATTGTTTTTTGCTGGATGGTGCCATTTGTCGGCGGGCATTCATTGGGCAACGACTATCAAAACTATTGGATAAACATGCAGCTTCATCTGCGTTTTTCTTTGGAGCACGGTACGTTTCCTTTGTACGCCCCAGGTTTCAACGCCGGCTGGACGTCGAGTGCATTAACGCTTGGCCAGATGTATCATCCGATTTCATGGGTAGCTGCTTCGGTTCCGGGTTACTGGCAAGGGCATGCTCTTGAGATTGGAACTTTTCTTCGGCTTATTTCTCTGGGTATCTGTAACGTTGTTGTTTATTTGTTCCTTCGAAGGCTGCGGCTCGGCGCTGCTTTGGCATTTGTGATTTCATTCATCACGGTGTACAACCTGCGGATGCTGGACATGTTCCGTTACGGCGCGTCGCTGGAAAATTATATCGCTTTTTTGATGCTGTGCGTGACGATTGGGTGGTGCTATCTGAACAACAGACCGAAGCTGAGCTTCGTGTTGATTGTTGTGTGCACGTACCTGCTCATAACAGGTGGGCACCCGCAGATTGCATATATTGGTCTTATCGGTGCAGTTTTTTTTGGCCTTGTTGCGCCTTACTATCTGGCCGAGGTACTTCCTGAACAGAAGAAACCACAGCGAAGATTAGTGCTGCGTTACTATTTCTTTATTGCCTTCGGAATCTTTACAGGCTTGATGCTGGCGTCGTGGTATAGTTTTCCGTTTTATTTCGAGTATATACGACAAAGCGGAAGGGGTTCTGGATGGAGCTTTGCGTGGTCATGCGGACATCAGGACACGTTATTCGGCGGTCTACAGAATTTTTTCAATCCTTATCAAAGCGACGTTCACGGCGCTTTCGGCGGGTCTTCTTTGATTATACCGGCGGTTATTAGTCCATTGCTGGTTTTATTCAACAAGCGTGTTGCGAAGGTTATTTGGTTTATATGGCTGATTAGTGTCATTGTTTTTGTCGTGTCCCTGGGTTCCAACGGTCCCTTCTACTATTATTTATGGAGGTATTTTCCATTTGCGCAGAGCTTCCGGGTGCCGGGCAGATGGAATCTTCTTTTGCCATTCCTGTTTCTTTTGTTGTTGGTCTGGGCTTCGAGAGCCCGGACCCGCGCCGGGGCTAATGGTTCGGGTATCTGGAAGAAAGACCCGTTGGCGATTTTAGCAGTACTTGCTGTTATATGTTTTATCTCGGTTGGTGTTTTAACAAAGGACGGCATTGAAGCAGCCCCCGGTCAGTACACGCCGGCAAGGATTAACAGAATACCGGACACGGCGGTGATGATTAGCCTTATGACCGGGGCGATAAGCCTGCTGGCGATTTTTCTGTTCAGGGCTTTCAATCGGTTAAGACCCGTTATTGCCTTTATACTTATTGCCGCTGTAGCGTCTCAGATAATTTGTACTATTCGTTATGGAACCTGGGTGGTAAAAGCAGGACAACCCCGACAAACTTATGAACAATTAGAGCAGTTACAGCAGGAAGTTATGGATTACCGTCCAGTTACAGGCGACTGGTCAAGGACGAAGCTCGAAGAGCACATAAGGTGGTCATTTATAGAACCGGCCCTCGGTCGTTTTGCTACAAGCTATACATCTGTTGATTCGCCCCGCCTGGCATATGAAGCTATGCTCGAATATCGTGACATTGGACACATATATGTCGAGGATTTTGACAAGGTACAAGCAGAAGAAGTAACAGATGATGAGACTACAATGTCCGGACGTGTTGTTGATTTGGTCTATAACTCGTACAACAATTTGAAGTTTGATACAGTTGGTGACAAATCCTGTTTTTTTGTTTTTTCATATCCTTATTCGAGGTACTGGCGGGCTTTTATTGACGAGGACAGAGTCCCTGTATACCGCTGCAACGGAATCGAACAATGTATTTGGTTGCCTGAGGGTAGTCATCGTATTGAGTTTCGATATTGGTCACAGCCGGCGATTGCAGGCACGGTCCTTACGTGTATCACAGCCGTATTAATTTCTGTCTGGCTCCTGACGTCGGTCAGGCCGAGGGCATTGAGATACGCATTGTTCGTTGCGGTCTCGGCCTGTTTTGTCCTGCTGTTTGTTATCTGGTACCGCAGCCTGTATGAAGGCGATAATATAGGGACAAAGTTCTCGTGGAGCAGTGTGGATACAGGACCGCATTTGAATTCGCAATACAATCTTGCGTACGGCAAGAGAACGGCTATGAACCTGCGCAGCAGAGCATATAATCGGCACAGCTCGCGCGGTGTGGACGGGTCAAGAAATCCGTATTTTGGTTTTACAACGGACGCTCAGGAGCATGCCTGGTGGATGGTTGATTTGGGTAAGGCCGAGCGCATCGGAAAGATAGTGCTCATCGAAAGGGGAAGAGAAAGTGCTGAAATGGGTTACCCGGTTGATGTGCTTGTCTCCGGCGACGGCAGACAGTGGAGACGTATTACAACAATAACATCTCGTAGTCAAATCGACAGATGGGAAATTGAAACACCGGATGTAACCGCCCGGTATGTTCGTCTTCAAACACAAGGCGCAGGATATATTGCCCTGGCGGAGATTGAAGTATATAAAAGCGGCTTATAGTTCGGATGGATTTCAGCGATAGATTTACAACCGGTCGCATAAGGACTGGTGTATACTGTATAGCTGTTGCGGATAAGTGATTATTGAGTTTGGCTTTGGAAGAGTGTGAACTTGTTGAAATGGCTGAGATTACCTGATACGCGGAACATCGACGACCTTGATGCACCTGCATCGACGCTTCTTCACGGCAGGATTATCGAGCGCAAGGGATTTTTGAAAAAGTTATATACTGACTTCTATAACGAGCTGATTCGTCTCAGCGATGCAAATAAAGACAAGGTTATAGTGGAAATTGGCAGCGGCGGAGGTTTTCTAAAGCAGATAATACCAAATGTAATCACCTCGGACGTGCTCGAACTTCCAGGTGTTGATAAGGTTTTCAATGCTTGCCGGATGCCGTTCGAAGATGTAAGCATCGATGCAATTGTAATGATTGATGTGCTTCATCATATTTCCGAGCCGGTGTGTTTTTTCGATGAGGCAACTCGTTGTCTGAAGGACGGCGGTAAAGTGGTGATGATTGAACCTGCGAACACGGCGTGGTCGGGATTCATCTACAGAAACTTTCATCACGAGGCATTCGACACAGAGGCCGGATGGTCTGTTGAAAAGACCGGACCGCTGTCCGGAGGTAATGGTGCGCTGCCGTGGATAATATTCCGGCGTGACAGGGACAGATTTAACAGACAGTATAGCCAGTTAACTGTCGAGAACATCAGGCTTCATACACCGTTTGCATATCTGCTGAGCGGCGGTTTTACACTCAGGCAGCTTGCCCCGTCGTTCTGCTATCGACCCGTGCGGGCTCTTGAGTACATTCTGTCGCCACTGAACAGGTGGATAGCGATGTTCCAGACTATCGAGCTTAAAAAAGTCAGCGCATCAGGAACTGCGTCTGTGCGATAAAAGAGAAAAACTATGTAAAGGACAGCTTTTGATAATGGCAGGGGTGTGAAAATTATTCAGTATCTGGTATAATTACTGTGTCGTCGCAGACAGGTTGGCTCTTCAAAGATGACCGTATACTCATTGCTGGCTTGTGAAGGAGATTCTTGTTTTATGGCCGGAGCCGGTCAATCGCAGAAAAGCAAAGGCAAATCGAAGTCTTTGAAGGCCAAGCACGCCTCAAAGCCGCGGGATTACCTGTTAATTGTATTGTTGGTATCGGTTAGCACGACTCTGTTCGGGATTGGTATTGGTTGGGGTAGAACGGGCTTAGTGCCCTGGGCGGTTGATTCTATTGAGGGTATCACGACCGTTCGGCAATTACCACGGCTGTTCGGTGAATGGACCACAAAATATCCGCGAGGCCAGTACCTGGTTAACGCTGTTTTTTATGTACCTTTGATTAAACACTGGGAAAAGGAGCCGTTTTATCAAATTGACAGGCAGACCGGGGCCAGGAGAGCCGTTGTATTCGACATGACACGATACGATACCCTGGCAAAGATATCTAGGGTAATATCTTTGTGTATGGGTGTGGGTACAGTGCTTGCGGTATTTGCCGTTGTATCTGCGTTTTTTTCGGATAGATTAGCCGCCTTTCTGGCGGCACTGGCCCTGTCGTTTTCGGCACTTTTTGTGTTTTATTCTCATCTGGGTAACGTGGACGTGCCGTACGTTTTCTGGTACACATGGGGATTGTATTTTGCGGCCAAAAGCATATATGCGGGCAAATGGCGTCATTTTATTCTGATGGGTCTGTGTTTTGCCTTTAGCATTTGCACGAAAGAGGCTATTGCCGGGTATCTTGTTGGAACGGGCATTGCTTATTGCTTTGTGAAAGCAGGAAAATCTCTGAAACAGGGGACTGCCTGGCATAAGGCACTGTTGTCCGTCTTTTCGACCAGGCTGATTATTAGTATTCTGATTTTCCTGTTCATCTACGCGCTTATGCAGGGGATGCTTACCTCTCCACAGGCGTTTAGAGAGAGGATGATGGTATGGATTGAGCATGGCGTAAAGGGTTACAATAAAAGCTTTCGCGGACAATGGCCATTGTTCTTTGATGCCTGCAGGTACATTTATGTTGCTCTTGGCTGGCCGATGCTGGTGATGGTTATCGCATCGCTAATATGGTGCTGTGGAAAGTATAAAACTCGTGCAGCTTTTTTTGTTTTTCCCGTTGTTACTTTCTACCTGTTAATAGTGATTAACATTAAAATGGTGTTTCCAAGATATTTTTTGCCGGCACTTGCAGGATTTGCCGTCCTTGTTGGTAAGACTTCCGCCGACTTTCTAAGGTGGCGCAGAGGATATTTATTTCTCCGCGTGACACCTATACTCTTGGTGTACGGGCTATCTATGCTGTATTCAGTGGCCTTGGATTTGGAGATGCTTTCTGAGCCGCGTATCCGCGCTGAAAAGTGGGTTGACCAGAACATTGACCGCCGTACTGTTATGGCCTGTCCGGTTCGAAATATCGCGTATGCGCCGCGTCTTTATGCACAGGGCTATCTCTTCTTGTGTCCCTGGGAGGTGCCGTCGTTAGATGTAATGAGCTCGGACGGATTCAAATCGCCTCCGTTTGTTATCCTCACCGAATATTCCGGACAGGACGACCAAAGGTTCCGCGCTGCATTAGAACAGAGCATCCTGGATTACAGGCAGGTCGCTTCTTTTGAGAACAGGTATATTTGGCCAGGGCGTAGTATATTAGGTATCGCAGGCTGGCCGGTTAAATTGTTCTGGATAGCACAAAGCGAACCTGTAACAATTTACGAGAAGGTACCATAGGGACAAATATGACGGAAAGGATTAAAGACCAGGGGCGTAAGGCTGTTGCCCCTGAGCGTCCAGGCGTATATAATCCGATATTTGATGTTTGCGAAACCATACTTGTCATGCGTAACTTTGGGATTTTATTATAGTTCCGAATAATGAGCGATAATGGACCTGATATATGAATACCGAAGGGCAAACACAAAAAAAGCTCGTCGTAATAGTGCCTGCCTACAATGAGCAGGAAAAGATAACTGAGACGATAAAACGCCTCAAAGCTGTCGGCGACGATGTTCGGAAAGCTGGTTTTGAGCTTTTTATTTATGTGATTGACGACGGCTCGACCGACAAGACTGCTTCACTGGCCGACCAGGCCGGCGCCGACAGGATAGTCAGGCACAAGGTGAACATCGGACTCGGAGCCGCGGTCCGCAGTGGCCTTTCAGCGGCAAAGAAAGACTCCGCCGATATCGTGATAAAGTTCGATGCGGACCTTCAGCACGAACCCGCTGATATTATACCTCTGATTGAGCCAATAATGAACGATGAGGCAGACATCGTTTATGGAAACCGTTTCGAGCGTATCGAGTATAATATGCCGATGGTCAGAAAGACCGGAAATAAGGTCTTTACAAAGTTAATGAGTATGCTGACGGGCTGGCCTGTTAAAGACAGTCAGCCTGGTATATTTGCGGCGAACAGGGATTATCTGGCTGTCTTTAATATACCCGGTGATTACAATTACACTCAGCAGATTCTCCTTGATGCATACCATCAGGGAATGAGATTTTCGCATGTGCCGGTCACCTTTCGTCGAAGAACCACCGGTAAATCTTTCGTATCAATGAAATATCCCCTGAAAGTTTTGCCACAGCTTATTCTTGTGATTATAAGCGTAAGGCCGATGAAGATTTTCCTGCCGGTGGGTCTTTTCTTTCTGTTTTCAGCAACCGGTATATTTTCCGTTGAGCTTGTCCTGTGGTTCCTGGGAAAAACCGTTAAGCCCGTTCTTCACGTCAACGCCGTATTGGGACTCGCTTTTTTCGGGTTGCAGACTTTCTTCTTCGGCTTATTAGCTGAGCTGATTGTCAGGACCAGGCGCAGATAATAATCAGGCACAGTACATTTGCCGGGCGCCTGCGCCGGCTTATCCGGACAGGTCAGTCTGTTTGAAGGCTGTGGACATTGATAAAGTCTAAGAAGGGTAAATACATTTCTTATGCCGCGAGACTCACCGTGGCGGCTGCAGCATTGTACCTCGTCTTTCGCGGCCAGGACCTCGGCAGTATCATCAGGCTTTTGACAGGATTAAATCCCTGGGTTGTTTTGTTTGCCGCCGGAACAATGCTCGCCAATCAACTGCTTTTTGTCGCTCGATGGGTCTTGCTGTTGAAAGTGCAGTCTATAAATATCGGCTATTGGACGGCGCTTCGGCTGCACCTGCTTGGAAGATTTTACAGTAACTGCCTGCCGACCTCGATAGGAGGCGATTTACTTCGGGCCTGGTATGTCACAAAGCACACAAATAAAAAAGTAGAAGCGGTTTTCAGTGTTTTCGTGGACAGGCTGGTCGGGCTCAGCGGTTTGGTTTTAGTTGCGATTCTGTCCTACTGGCTGATACCTGTTGAAGATGGAAAGACTCCGCGGTTGGATTTCCAGACAGGTTCTGTTGAAGGCCTGGCCCGGTACTGGTGGATTTTCGCAGTCGCGGGCGCGGCTGTTTTACTTGTTATTGCCGGATTCCTCGTAACTTCAAAAGGTCGGGCCCTGCTGAATAAATGGGTGCGTCAGAATATGCATCGTGCGACGGTGTTTCTGGGCACGGGATATAAATCGATAGTGACGTATTGGAACCATAAAGCGGCCCTTGTACTGGCGTATGTGCTGACATTTCTTTCTCAGAGCATTCTGATAGTAGGTATGTTGTTCGTCGGTCGTGATATTGGGATTGACTGCGCTGCCAAATACTATTTTGTGTTTTTCCCCGTAGCCTGGATAGCAGGGGCATTACCAATAAGTGTCGGCGGGCTCGGTATATGGGAGGAAGTATTAAAGCTGTTCTTTGTCAGCGTCGGCGCCAACGCAGAAAAAGCGATAGCGCTTGCGATATTCCAGAGAATATTATGGCTGTGCAGCTCGCTTCCCGGCGTTGTGATTCACCTTTCAGGCTCGCATTTACCTCGCAGCTTTTCAGTTGAATATGATGACACTGAGTGTTAGTTTACACCGGCTTGAAGTGAAAGATGTTTTGCAGGGGCAATAGATTTAATGACGAAAATAAAAAGCCGTAAAAGTTCAGTTGGAAAACATGGGCGCCGGTCGGCGCCCGCCGATTTAATTGCTGATTCCGGCAGTCAGTACATTTCTCAAAGAACACTCGATATTTTTATTTTTTTTGTGCTTTTGGGTCTTGGGGTATATGAGTCGGTCGTATATTTCGGCCATCAGGTTGTGCCTAATCCTGATTTCACTCCCTTTGTCAACGTGGCTCGACGACTGGCGTCTTTTGAATTGCCCGGAACCTATAAGCGCCTTCCTGTTTTAGGCCTGTTGCAAATTTGTCTTGGCTCAATTGTGGGCGGCCAGCATCCGGACTTGACTGCCGGCTGGTTGCTAAATGCTATCCTCCATCCGTTCAATATCGTGCTGATTTGGTTGGTCGGCAGACGCTTGGTCGGAAAGGCTGCGGTATGGGTGGCTGTGATTGCCGCTATCAATCCCTGGACGCTCCAGATGCTCACTGAGCCGATTGTCGAAACGACACTGTTGTTCTTTATCTTGCTTACGTTCTTTTTTCTTCTCAGACGCTCGAGCTGGGCATACCTTTTCGCCTCGGTCGCGTCGATGGTGCGATACGAAGGTGCCATACTGATTATGCTCGCCTTTATAATGGATATGATATATTCCAGAGACACAAGGCAGCGTCTCTGGGCTTTTTTGCGGGCCTCAGTTGCTTCGGTTCCGTTGGGGCTTTGGATGCTGGGGACCATTTTGAACTGGTCTGCCGAAGGTGAAGGTTATTATCTAAAGGACCTGGGCATGCGTTCCGGCGGCAAAGTGGTCTTCCTGGAATTTATTGAGTTAACATGGCGGGTAAGTATCAATCCCTTATTTACGCTCAAACCTTCCGCCGCGAGGGACTCTTTCGAGTCTCTCTTTGCCCTTAGTAAGCTGATGGCCGCGGCAAGTTTTACCTTCGGTGTGATTTATGGGATTATTAAGCGCAACTGGTATATTCCGGCCCTTTTTATATTTGTCCTTCTTTATTTAATAGTGCACGCATTCCAGGCCAGCCTGATAGGACGGCACGGCGTTGCCGTGTACTGGATGGTGCTTCTTGTATGTCTTTATGGTTTCCGGGGCCTGTGGGAATTAATCAATAAAAACAACAGGATTCCAGGGCCGATAATTGTTTTAGTCCAGGTTATAATATCATTTCTTGTAGTGCTTTGGCTGGTGCAGCTTGTCCCATTTTTGTCTAAGCTCGAACAGGCAAGCCCGCACTCTGTTTACATACCTCATGTTGCAGCGGGGGCAGTCGCCCTGATTTTCATCCTTAACCGGCTTGCTTACAAATTACAGTTTTGTCTTAGGGATGTGCTTATATCTGCGATTGTATGTTTGATAATAGTGTCCAATCAGTTTGCCCTGGTTAATGTAATGCGTACAGGCCTTCGTGACGTGGAGTTCAAAATGCTGGCCGACTGGTATGCCCAAAAGACAGAAGGTTTGGGGAAACTGGCTTCGACGCAGCCGGGCCTGTTGAAAATCTTTGCACCTGCATACAAAGACCAGTTCGTTCACGTCGGTGCTATTGACGCCAACAGCCCCGCTGAATTTGCCGAGGGCTGCTACAAAGAAGATATCACCTATGTAACCTGGGAGACCAGACTGGGCCTCAAGCCCAATGATATGTATTACAAACGATGGCGCCTGGAGAATGTCGCTGTATTGGCCGAACCAAAGGACATCGGGCCTTACGAATTTGTTACAAGAATTCAGGCAGGTAGATGGCGGTTCATTAATGTCTTCAGGCTGAAAAAGCCGCCTTCGGAATCTGCACACTAATCTACAGCGGTTACCTCTTTCACTTCGGGCACCTTTTCGCGCAGGATTCTCTCAACTCCCATAGTCATAGTCATTTGTGCGCCGGGGCAGCCCTGACAGGCGCCCTGGAGTCGGACATTTACATTATTTTCATCGTCAGTGCTGACTAATTCGATATCGCCGCCGTGGCTCTGCAGGGCCGGACGGATTGATTCTATTACTTCTGCCACCTTATCATTAAAGGTCTTTTCAGCCTGACTTTCGCCGCAGCCGCACGTCTCACACATCATCATATCTCCTAATTAATGCCACATCGGCCATTATAATGCCCCCGGGCCGTTTGTCAGTTATTTTCTCTACGCTCCTTTCCTGCGTTAGTTTCTCGAAATAATCCCATATGCTCTCATTTAGACACGGATTAACACTGATTACACTGTCATTCCGGCCATCGGTCCGGCATAGCTTTAGCGAAGACGAAAGCCTCAGGTAACAGCTATCAGTAATTAAAAATGTGAGTTTTTTTCAAAAAAATCCAGTTTTTTACTTGACAAATGTTTGGTATTTACTTAATATATGGTATAGTTATAAAATAAGTTAAATACAATTCTAAAACCGCAAGCTGTTGTTTAGCCCCGGGACCTATGCCCAGGGGCTGCTCAACTCAGCCGAAAATTAATCAGCCACGCAGCACGTAGCACGAAAAAAATGCACCTGCTAAAGCTCACCATCCCGATCCCGGTCCCCCGCCTGCTCTACTCGGCCGCAGTTGCCGTAGTCCTCAAATACCGGCTTTTTCGCTATAACCAGACCTATCGGCTCATCAGGCTTGGCCCCCGCCAATATGCCAAAGTTGACCCCGAAGATTACGAGCAGCTCAGCAAATACGACTGGCACCTTATGAAATCCAAAAATACCGAGTACGCCGTTCGCATCGAGAACGGCTTTAACATAATTCATATGCACCGCTGGATTATGAATCCGCCCAAAGGAATGATAGTCCACCACATAAATCACGACGGCAGGGACAATCGAAAGGACAATCTCAGAGTAGTCACCTACAAGCAGAACGCCGTGAACAACAAACCCAAAGCTGGTAAGTGTTCCTCCAAATACAAGGGCGTTTATTGGCACAAGCAGAGAAACAAGTGGGTAGCAGCTCTGCGACACAACTTCAAAAAAATTCATATCGGCTTATTCGACGACGAAATCGAAGCCGCTAAAGCATACGACAAAGCCGCCCGTAAGTATCACGGCCAGTACGCCTACCTGAATTTCCCGGATTAACAACACATAATTATACGGGAAAACGAGCCGGTATTGTATTTGGATGGTCTGCGTCAAAGATACTGGCATGGCGAAAGTTGTTATTGTATACTTGAAGACTAACGGATCGGGTCAATCTGGGAAACACTATGTGTGGAAGGCCTAAGCGTTTCTGAGAGAACTTGCCGATATGTGTATATATAGGCAAAGTTCATAACTATGGAGTATTGCTTTGGTTGCGCAAAACGGGTTAATCTCGCAAGTTCGCACGAATTTGGAGCAGTGCGGATATTCAAAAGGCCTTTTGAGGCCGGACTATCTCTATGAAGATGGTTTGGGGAAACATACCCTTCCTTTGGCGGGATTTGCCAAACCTGTGTATGATTCGCGCACTTCATGCATATCTGTAATCAAATGCGATAAATTACTGGGGGCGACAGAAGAATACGTGACTCAGTTTCGAGGATTTGGTGCGCCTGTTATATTTGCCTGTTCTGATGGAACGTTTCAATGGTGGAAAGTAGGGACAACAGGTGCAAAATGCGAGAAAAACGTTTCGAAAGAAGAGGTTAATGGTTTCTTTTCGGCGCACAAGGAAGAGTTTTCACCAGACAGAATTTGGCGTGCCAAGAATCTTGGACGAGTCGATAGCGAGCAACAACTAAGCTTTGTCGATATCGGTTTAATGCCGTTATTAGAGCACGAAATGGGAGAGCGCCTTGGCGAACTGATGAGTCGGGTCCTCGGTCTTCTTCGTAGTGGCTTTACAGATAAGCAACTTAAAGAGCCTCAAAGTCAACAGTGGACATTCATTGCTGCATTTTGGTTTCTTTGTGCAAAGATTCTAAAAGACAAAGGTGTCCCTGAGTTTATCGAGCTGAACCTTAATGATATCGAAGCTGTGCTCCACGCTGTTAAAAAACATTACGGGGCTCTTCAATCACTTCAGATTAATAATAACAAACAAAAAGATGCGGTTGAAAAGGCGGCAGCAGAGATTGATGAGTTTGCCAGTTTGAATAATCTAACGACAGAAGCTTTTGCGTATATGTATGAGACTGTATTTGTTGATGAGAAGTTGAGGACTGCTCTCGGTATTCACGCAACACCATCTTATCTTGTTGACTATATTGTTTGGCAGCTATGGCCGTGGATCCAACAAATTCCGGAAGATGAACGGGTTGTGCTTGAGCCAGCCTGTGGTCATGCGCCGTTTCTGACCGGAGCGATGCGGTTGTTACGAGAACTCTTTGAAGGCAATGAAAAGAAATTTCACGGCTATGCACAGAAGCACCTCATTGGCATCGAAAAAGACTCTTTCGCACTGGAGATGGCAAGATTATCTCTGACTATGGCGGACGTCCCCAATCCGAATGGGTGGCACATCAAAGATGGCGATATTTACTTGGGCGACACATTAAGTAAGAGTGCGAAAATCGCAACTATTCTGCTGTGCAATCCTCCTTTCGAGGACTTCAAGCCAGGGGAGCAACGTGCCTACAAGCAAGCTACCCAAAGGCTAAATTCGTTTAACAAGGCTGCTGAGGTGTTGTGGAGAACCTTGCCTTACATGCGAGAAGGTTCTGTATTTGGGGTGATACTTCCACGTGGTTTTCTACATAAAGAGAATATAGCGGAGCTTCGCGAGAGAATACTGTCCGATTTTGAGCTGTCTCAAATCTGTCTTTTGCCTGAGAATGTTTTTAGATTTGCAAAGCATAGGTCTATATTGCTTTTAGGGCGAAAGACGGGAACTGGAAAGAAGAAAAATGCTCAGCTTTTATACAGAACTGTTGATGCATCTGAGCTTGAGGCATTCAAAGAGAAATATAAGGGCAGAGATATACGGGTCTTTCCGTCAAAGTTTGCTGAAAGCAGTATATTTGACTTTAGGGTAAGAGAACTCGATGATGTTTGGACGTTCTGTGAAAAAAATTATCCACGTCTTAAGTCTATCGCTAAGGGAGGACAAGGATTTTCATTTAAAAGCAAAGATCTTCCGAAAGGAAAGCATACTTTTGCCGAGAAACGATTTTCTGGTGCCGTTGAGGGATATCAATCATTTGATAGAGATATTCGACTACACAACTTGCCGAGGCTATACTGGTTGAACCTTGGTAGTGAAGTTATTCAAAGACCAAGATGGGGTGTACTCGCAGAAAAACCTCAGATATTAATGAATCATGCACGTGTTGGAAGTGGACCTTGGAGAATAAAAGCTCTAATCGATGATAAGGGAAGGCCTGCCGCTAGTTCATTTTTAGTGTTTCGAATTCACAATAGTGATTGGTCGCTTCTTTTAATTTGGGCCATTCTGAATTCACCATTTGCAAACGCATATATGTACTGCAACAGTATGGAACGTAATAATTCGTCAGAGGATGTCAAAAAGATACCTATCCCGTTGTGCACAAAGGATGCTCTTAGTAAACTTGAAGGATTAGTTGCTGAATATTTTAAATTGATGGAAAAGAAGGGTTCTGAATTTGGGATTGATGTTCGAGACAAAGCAAAGCAACTACTTCTGTCTATCGATGCTGAGGTAATGCGTTTGTATGATTTGCCGCCTAAAATGGAAAAGCGGATTTTGGATTTATTCCAGGGAGTTCAAAGAAAGGGAGTAGACTTCGAATTTAAAGGTTATTATCCGGAAGGTTTTGAATCCGCTATTCCCCTGCACGAGTATTTATCGGAAGAGTATCAGAGGTCAACGGTTGATTTTGTTGAAAAATGGGTGGAGGAAAACAGGTCTCCGGAAATGATTAGGGCGCTTGAAAACGCGGTAGAAGCATTTAAAGAGAAATGAATAAAATGCGATCACTGCTTATTGATACAAATATCTGGTCATATCTATTTCATCCAAAGAAATACCCACAACAGTATGCTAATATTAAGGACCACTTGAGGAAGGTGTCAAAATCAACTCGGCTGGGGGTTTCAATTATCACATTGGGTGAAATTGCAGTTGGGCTGCACAATGAACAAAAGGACTCTGTGCAGAAAAAGCACCTTGTCTTTGTAAAGTCATTAAATCCCTGGATATTGGATATCGGTCTCCATACTGCCGAACGGTATGGAACACTGAGAGGGCGATTGAAAGAAAAAGGCAGTGGAAACCGAAGCGCAGATGCTCTTGTAGACAGATTAACTTGGTTGGAAATAGGTAGCATGGAAAACGATTTGTGGGTCGCTGCGCAGGCAATTACACATGATTTGATACTGATAACTAATGACAAACTTAATTGGATTCGTGAAGTTGCAAAGGACGAACTTCATATTGAGAATTGGGCAGAGGGAGATATTTCATAAGATGGTCGCAACATTTATTTGTTTTTCTGCCTTGGCTCGCGAAGCGAAAAATCTGCGTCAGTCTGCGTAATCTGCGATTGGGAAATAGCCGATAATTAGGATTGACGGGTAGGGCTGTTATGGCTATAATACCCGTGTGTTCGTCGGTAAACCGGCGGATACGAGCCTGAGACCCCGCACCTACTTTGCTCGGTGTCGCAGGTAACTGGTTGAGTATAATCAGCCTTGTATGCCCAGAAAATGGGTGTCGATACCGGACAAAGTAGGTGCGGGGGTTACAGTATTGCAGGTGGGCGTAAAAAACCGATTTGGCAGTTTCGCCTTTGTGGGTGAATACGGCTGGTCGGTAAAGTGCCCGTGAAACTGTGATAGGCTGGAATAACGGTTAGTTTATCAGGAAAGGATAAAAGATGTCCGCGAAGCGTTCCTCCACGGCCTCGTCGGCCAAATCCAAAGAGCAATCATCACTCAAAGCCGGTGCACAGATAATCGTCGATACGCTCGTTGAGCAGGGCGTCGAGACGATGTTCGGTTATTTAGGCGGGGTGGTATTGCCTTTGTTCGACCGGCTGTATGATGCGCCGATTAATTTTATTAATCCGCGGCACGAGCAGGGCGGCTGTCACATGGCCGACGCATACGCCCGCGCAAGCGGCAGGGTCGGAGTTATTGTTGTAACCAGCGGGCCCGGCGCGTGTAATCTCGTTACGGGTCTTGCCACGGCGATGATGGATTCGATTCCGATTGTCGCGCTGACCGGACAGGTCCGCACCGAGCTAATCGGTAACGACGCGTTTCAGGAAGCCGATACTACCGGCATTACTCGTCCGGTCACCAAACATAACTGCATAGTCAAAGACGTCAAAGACCTGGCAAGGACGATACGCGAGGCGTTTTATATCGCATCGACCGGCAGAAAAGGGCCGGTTCTTGTCGATTTACCCGTTGATATCCAGGTGGCTAAATACCAAACGGACGATTCGAAAGAGTTGAATTTACCGGGTTACAGACCCTGGAAAAAGGGACATGCGCGGCAGATATCCAGCGCGGCAAAAGCGATAAACGATTCGCAGCGGCCGGTGCTTTACGTCGGTGGCGGCGTTATAAGTGCCGACGCCTCACAGGAGCTGCGCGCCCTTGCTGATAAAGCGCATATTCCCGTTGCGATGACGCTGATGGGGCTCGGTGCCTTCGACCAGCATCGTGACGAATCGCTCGATATGCTCGGGATGCACGGCTCGGCTTACGCCAATTACGCCGTCCAGGAGTGCGATTTGCTCGTTGCTATTGGGGCTCGCTTCGATGACAGGGTCACCGGCAAGCTCAAGACCTTCGCTCCGAATGCCAAGATTGTCCATATTGATATCGACCCTGCGAGCATATCGAAGAACGTTCACGTCGATATTCCGGTCGTCGGCGACGCCAAAGAGATTCTGACTGCGCTGATGAATGAAGTAGAATACAAAGAACGCGCTGACTGGTTCAAAAGAATCGCCCAGTGGAAAAAGAAGTTCCCGTTCAAGTTCGACAGGAACAGCGACACGATAAAACCGCAGTACGTTATCGAAGAGATTTACAAACAGACCAAAGGCGATGCGATAATTACAACCGGTGTCGGCCAGAACCAGATGTGGGCTGCTCAGTTCTATAAGTTCAGCAGGCCGAGGCAATTCTTGAGCAGCGGCGGACTCGGCACGATGGGCTATGGCCTGCCTGCTGCTATTGGGGCGCAGGTTGCGCAGCCTGGCAGTGTGGTTATAGATATCGACGGCGACCACAGCTTTAATATGACGATGACCGAGCTGGCAACGGCCGTCCAGTATAAGCTGCCGATTAAAGTCTGTATTTTAAATAACGGTTATATGGGTATGGTCCGGCAGTGGCAGGAGCTGTTTTACGGCAAGCGGTATTCGTGCAGCTACCTGCAGAATCCGAACTATCGGGACGTTGCCAAAGCGCTCGGTGCTGCGGGTATTACGGTTGATAAAAAAGCCGACGTTCCAAAAGCTGTCAAACAGATGCTCGCCGAGAAAAGGCCCTGCGTGGTTGATTTTCGGGTCGAACGAGAGGAAAATGTCTGGCCGATGGTCCCGGCAGGGGCCAGCCTTAATGAGATGGACGGCCTGGATATTATGGAATCGATGGCATAGCTCGATGCTCGATACTGGATGCTCGTAAAAGGGAAAAAATGGGATTTCAGAGCTATGGAGATTTGGATATTTACAAAAAAGCCCACAAATTAGCCGTGGAAATCCACGAGACGAGTTTTAAGCTGCCAAAGTTAGAGATGTATGAGGAAGGCAGCCAGATAAGAAGGTCGAGCAAATCGGTTAAGAGCAATATGGCAGAAGGCTTTGGCAGACGAAGATTTAAGCAGGAATTTATCAAGTTCCTTATTTACTCCATAGCTTCCTGCGATGAAACTTTAGACCATTTATATACATTGCATGAAACTCAATCGCTGAAGGATAAGGAAAGATATGAATATTTTTGTCAGGAGTATGACCATCTTGGCAGAATGATAAACAATTTCATTAAATCAATGGAAAACGGACATAAATCCGGAATAAAGGATGTGGAACCAAAAATTCAGCATCCGGAATCAAGGATCTAGGATCCAGAATCTAATATCGAGTATCAAGGATCCAGAATCAAGGATCTAGTATCGAGGGTCTAGAACATGAAACATATAATCAGCGCATTAGTTGAGAATAAGCCCGGTGTTCTGGCGCACGTCGCAGGTATGTTCGCGGCAAGGGCGTTCAATATCGATTCACTGGTCGTCGGCAGGACCGAAGAGGAGGACCTTAGCCGAATGACTATCGTCGTCGTCGGTGACGATAAGGTCGTCGAGCAGGTGCGAAAGCAGCTTGCCAAGATTGTTCCGGTCGTTAAGGTCCAGGATTTTGTCGGTCAGCCGGTGGTTGCACGCGACCTGATGCTGATAGCTATCTCTGCGCCGCCTGATAAAAGACCGGAAATATTCTCGCTGATAGAGATGTTCCGCGGCAAGGTGGTCGATATCGGCCAGAAGTTTGTCATGGTCGAAATCTCCGGGCCGGAGGCGAAGATAGAGGCGTTTATCGATATCTGCCGGCCGTACGGAATCAAGAGCGTTGCGCGTACCGGCACTATCGCTATGGTCCGCCACGCAAAGACCGATGTGTGATTAATAGCCACAGAGGTATTTTTTTATATGTAGCCACTGAGAGCACAGAGTTCACAGAGATTCAAATAAAATTTATTTACCGCGAAGTACACGAAGATAAATTATTAAGCCGCTTTGAGGATATCAGGGCGGTTTTTTTGTGCCCTGCCTAAAAAGGATTATCCTTGCAGAATAAGTATATTTGACATATAATCGTTACATTATGGAGGCAAACGTCGGAGAACAAGCGATTTGTGTCCTAAGGAGGAACCTACCATGAAAACCGGAATTACCATACTAATTGTTTTGCTTTTATCAGCCACAGGCTGGGCTAAATACAGCGGTGGAAATGGCGAGCCCAACGACCCGTATCTGATCGCAACGCCGAATGATTTGAATTCCATCGGACTTGACCCAAACGACTGGGACAAGCACTTCCTGATGATAAACGATGTTAATCTTTCCGATTTTACAGGTACTGAGTTCAATATTATTGGAATATTCGTAGATTTTGATGATCCTAACAACAAACCTTTTACTGGAGTTTTCGATGGTAACTGCCACACGATTCATAACTTTACTTATACCTCCACAGAAATTAATGCTATTGGTCTGTTTGTGAACGTCTTAAGTGAGACTGAAGAAAAAGGAGTAATAAAAAAATTAGGTTTGAAAAATGTTAATATTAATTCAGGAAGTGGCCAAGAAGTAGGACCTCTTGTTGGGATTAATGAAGGCATTATTTCCGACTGCTATGCCACTGGCAATGTTGCTGGAAAAGCGCTAATAGGTGGAATTGTTGGGTACAATCGGAGTAATACAGGTACTATTTCTAGATCTTATTCAACTGCTCATGTTTCAGGAGAAAGTATTATAGGGGGCTTGGTAGGGGAAAATGGTACTGCTTGTACGATTGAAAGATGCTATGCGACCGGAAATGTTATAGGAACGGATTTTTGGATTGGTGGTCTGGTCGGATGGAACGCATATGGTAGTGTGTTAAGTTGTTATGCAACCGGAGATGTTTCAGGGAATACTGATGTAGGTGGATTGACCGGTTTCAATCTGGGTGGTATTATTTCTGATTCCTATGCAACCGGATCTGTCACGGGTAATTCTTCTCTCGGCGGCCTGTGCGGTATAGGTCAAGCTCCCAGCAACTCTTATTTTCTTGATCCTTGCGATGGAGGCGGACCAGATAACGGATTGGGAACGCCACTTACAGATACACAAATGAGACAGCAAGCCAACTTTAGCAATTGGGATTTTCTCTATATTTGGGACATTGGAGAAAATCAGACGTATCCATTCCTGCGGACGCATCTGCCTTCAGATATCAACAAGGACGACGAAACAAATCTTTACGACCTTTCAATACTGGCCCTGAACTGGCTAATGGAAGATTAAAATGTTAAAGACAGCCAAGTTGAATTTATGTTTTGCGGTTGTGATTATTTCATCGTTGTTTCCTGCCTATACTTTAGCGGCGACCTTCAAGGGTCTTGGCTGGCTTGACCCGGATGTTGGCCCGGCCCTGGGCAGCGTCGCCTATGCTGTTTCATCGGACGGTTCTGTCATAGTCGGAGCAAGCGGTTCAGAAACAGGTATCGAAGCATTCCGATGGCAGGATAATGATATGAACGGCCTGGGATACCTTTTCTTAGAAGCCATTTCATAACCTCCTGAGGGCTACGATCATACAAGCAATATGAAAGAATGCATTATACACAGTAATATCACGATCCCAGCGGACAACCAATCGGCGATTATTCCCGAACCAGGAAAA
>Ga0315549_1000353_pt1 | contig 55426 bp, 47 predicted proteins | sample SalMarSW160200MG_FD_203101 | JGI IMG/M metagenome (GOLD analysis project Ga0315549, IMG submission 203101) | Salt marsh sediment microbial communities from the Plum Island Ecosystem LTER, Massachusetts, United States - Salt Marsh Sediment SW1601-200 ...
AATCAACCTTAATTTTATCTCATTTTCGTATATTTTTCAGATCTGGTTTAAATTAAATAAAAAACTTAGGATTTACAAACTATGCGGCATTACAATCTGAATATTTGCCCTTCGGGCAACACGCCCTTGACACTTGATAATCTTTTAGATTCTTCGAATCAGTGAATTAGTTAATTTGTATATTAGTTGATTAGTAATATTGGGATTTAGGATATGGGATGTGGGATTTAGTTAAAACAAACAAAATTTTTTTATTCGTGCTATTCGTGTGATTTGTTGTTAAAAAAACTTCGTGTCTTTGTGCCTTCGTGGTTAATTTAAAACTCCTTGACATTTAGTTCTTTTTTCGATAATATGTATTATATAAGGTAAAAAAAGATGAAGTATATTTTTATTCGTAAATATAGATTCCAATTATTTATGTTTGCCCTGAATGTTTTTTTGATACCTAAAATTGGATTCTCATGGGGAGAAAGCAAACATCCAATCGATGAGGTATTAGTCCAGGAAATTCTTCTTACTGAGGATTATGTTTTTTGTGGAACTGATGCCTCCTGGGGTACAAATAAGTTCGGGCTTTTTGTCTTTGACAGAAGGACAGAAACATGGAGCAATTACTGTAAAGGTAACAATTTCCCTTCAAACGAGATTAAGAAGATTGAAAGAAAAGGACAGGATGTCGATGTATCATTTGCTCGTTTTGACCTGACTACCGGAAAATATGAAGTTAAAAAAGGATCCTTCAAATACGGTCCACCAACTTATATTCTTAAAATCGGCAATAAAACTTATACTGTGGCAGTAGATTCTATTGTTGTCAGTAACGGCGATAAAGAAAAAGTATATCGTTCTTCCATCTATCCACCCAACCATTACAATATTTCCAAACAAACTAGAGATAAATATATCTTCTCGTATCCTATATTTTATGAAAACAAGATATATTTCGCTTATAACCTTCATGTAGGTCCCGATTCTCACACAGAAGGTATAGGTAGTTTTGATCTAAGTGACAATTCATTTAACTTTTATCCATCAAAAATATTCAAAGCTGGGTATACTACAGATTGTTTTATCCATAATTCCTCTATAATTTTCTCCACCGCAGAATTTGGTTATGAAGGAAATGCAAGGCGTGCAGTTGGGTTTGTTGAGTTTTCTCCGGCTGATTTAAGTTTCAAAATATGGAATGAGTTACCATTACCAAGTGATTCACTTGCGATTTTCGGTTTAGAGCAAGATAGTCTTGAATACTGGATAGGAACCGATAGAGGTGTTTTCAGGATAAATAAGAAAACTGGGAAATGTATTCACTATGGAATTAGAAAAGGATTAATGCCTAGAGATGGAATAAATGTACATTCTTTCTATGATTCACATCCTTTTAATAAATACCCCGTTGTAGCCGAATTAAACAAATGTGATACCGCAGAAATATTGGGAGTTTTAAACGGTTGGTGTGAAATTAAAGCTCCTACAAAAATTAAAGGGCTTGTCTCGAGCTCTGATGTGGCAGAAGAAATAGCTCCATCTGATAGAAAACATCCCAGAAAAGTGAGACTTAAAACTGATAAAGGTAAGATTGAAGTCAAAATCAGTTCAAGCGATGAGTCAAACAACTTGCTGGTTTTTGGCGGATGGGAGAATCCGCCAAAAGATGAATATATTTGTGTTGGTGGAACCGGAAGCAAAAATTTGATTGAGTGGTACAGAATAATAATTCCTACCGCATGGATTAAGATGGATAACTTAACCTTCTCTTTAGAGGAAATAAAATAAAAAACAATCCTGTTAATCCTGTCTGTTAACATAAATTCTTCGAATCAGTGAATTGATAAATTAGTTAAAGCAACAAAAAACTTAGTGTCTTGGTGCCTTAGTGGCTAATTTTCCTTGAGCAACGGGGTCAGGTCTTATTTTTTGAATCTCTGGGATCCTTCGGATCGGTTGAATTGTTGAATAGTCAAATCGTTGAATAGTCAAAACAAAAAAGGAACTTTTTGTGTTTTTGTGTATCTAAAGGAATAAACCTTTTTGGAGGTATTTTATGAGGAAACATGTATTGATTATTCTGTGTGCTTTACTATTAACAATTGGATGTAAATTGCATAATATAGATGATGATAATATCAGTATTCCTAAAATTAGAGAGGCAAAAGAGATTGCATTACAAAAAGATAGTAGAGTTCATATTGTTACGGCTGTCGGTGCAAGAAAGAATGGTGAATTTATGACAGATCCGGACATGACAGAAGTATTTAAATTTATTGCAACAGTGTATAATCCTTATGGTTCTATTGATAGTATCTGGGAATTAGTTTGTGTAGATAATGAATGGAACATAATTACGGATTCTTTGATGTATATGCTCGATGGAATTGTTGTTTCCATTGATCTTGTGGATATCGAAATGGATGTTTGTGATGCGTGGAGTCTGATTAAAGAAGAAAACCATGTGGATTCATTTTATAAGTGGGAACTTTTTCAAACATTACATCCGGATTTTGAACATCCTCTTTTTGTCTTTGCGACTGATACTGGATTGTTTATCGTCAATACTATTACATCTGAAATTACATTTGAGCCATTTCAGAATAGATATGTAATGTATCTTGGGGCAAATCTCAAAACTTGACAATTTTGTGACAATTTTGCGATAGTTAAAAAAAAACAAAAAAAACAATCCTGTTAATCCGTGGCTAATTTAGTTTTTTCTTTTTTTTGCTAAATCCTAAATTCTAAATGAGGTTATCTAAGTATCACCAATCTCTTTGTCTCTGTAAAATTCCCAGCCTGAATTTTATAATAATATATTCCGTTTGATAAGCCTTTCGCATTCCATTCCCGCGTATGTTCACCGCCATCCAACTCTTCAGAAATAATCGTTTCCACCTCTCTTCCTAAGCAATCGAATATTTTCAATGTTACAAAAGATCTCGACGGAAGAATAAAAGTGAATGCTGTTAAAGAATTAAAAGGATTGGGATAATTATCAAAAAGTTGAACTTGAGCAGGAATCGAATCATCTTCCGGTTCAAACAAACCAGAAGATTCAACACTCATCATTATCGGATATGACTGAATTTCAAGAGTATCCGCAAGGATAGTTGTCAACCGGTAGTAATATGAGTTTCCGGTACCGGTCGTTGTATCGTTGAATAAGGTATCATCGTGCGCGATTTTCGCGAAAAATCCAAAATTGCCGTTATTTACCTTACGCTGGACAATAATGCTATCATTATCGGTAGTCCTATTAATCCATCCTATACGTATCGATGTACCGGCAAAAGAATCGATACTCATTTTGTAGGGCGACTCGGGGTAGGTGTAGATTAGAATATCCTTTATTTCGTTCCACGTTCTCGCACCTCTATTATAAATTCTAAAATCCCCGCCATCATCCCAGGCCTGGAATGCTACATTAAAAGTGCGGGCTTTTTCGGTAACCGTTGCATAAGCGCACATACGTGAATTGTATTCACACTTATTTATATAGCCGAATTCGCCAAGTACTACAGGCACATTATTTTCGGCAGCCCAGTTAGCTACTGATTGAAATTTTGCCGCAGTAGCAGCAATATCTGCATCCGAACCATATGTTCCGGGACCTTTAAGTCCAAAAGGATAAGGGTCATACGAATGGTAGTAACCAATTAGATAATCATCCAGAGGAATGTCAGCCTGAAGAAGTTCCTGTGAATTTGACCACATGTGGCCAGAGAAACAAACATTACGTGTTGGATTTGTCCTTCTAATTATCCCTAGTACTCTTTCATTTAATTCGTTTACGTTTGCCAACGTCATTGGATTAGGCTCGTTTATTATTTCAAAAATAAGGCTATCTGATTTACCTTGAAATCTTGCTGCTATCTGACTCCATATACTATCAAAACGCGCAATATTTACTGCGGTATAATCTTCTTTAATCCACGAATCATGATGCGCATTAATAATAATTAACAAACCTCGACTTAAGCCCCAATCGACGATTTGTTCAATACGATTGAGCCAGGTAGAATCAATCGTATAAGGCAAAACGGTATCAGTATGTTCATTCCACGTAATAGGTAACCTAACACAGGTAAAGTTAGCATCCTTATAATCGTCGAAATAATATTCCTGCGCAGGGGGATTATTCCATGTATCTTCTCCACCAGGAGGATCGAGGGTGTTTCCCATGTTAATACCTCTACCCATAGCGTCTACAGCGTCATGAGACGACCATTGAGCTTCCAAACTAATTGTAATGCAAATCACCATCATTATCAAAATCATTAAACTCTTTTTCATATAGACCTCCTCCATATTAAGGAATAACATTGTAAAGTTTTCAATCCAATCTATCCAGTGAAAAACGTTTTTTTATTAGACATTATATATCTATACGTTACATAAAACGGATATTTTTGTCAAGCCTAAATTTGGCATCAAGTAGAGAACAGAGGGGTCAGGTCAGGGTAACCGCCAAAGCGGTTAGTATATTGGTAAATTAGTATATTAGTTGATCAGTAAAAACAATAAATAAAAAATCCTCTTGATCCTTTTTAATCTGCATCTGTTTTGGGGTGCCGGATACCAGGTCCTAGATACCAGTTAAAATCAAAATGAAATCTCTGTGTGCTCTGTGTTTAAAAAATGGGGGTTAGGCAAATAAAACTATGCGGGTTGACAAGAAGAATCAATGGGTTAAGATTAAAAGTAATAAGAGGGAGGATATAAATTATGAGATATTTAAATGGGAGATTATTTAACTTACAAAAAAATTGTATTTTCTGTTTTTCAATGATTTTTCTTTTTGTACCGTTTAACCAGATTTTTGGAAAGGCAAAAGAACCGGAAAAAGCGCTTTCAGCCAGCGCGAAAGTCCACATAGACTGGAATATTGATAGAGGCAATACCACAAACAAGGGGCATTTGACTCTCAAATTGGATGGTGTTATGAAACTAAACGAGTCTCATACCAAAGAAGTCAAGACAAAGGAGATTTCATCCTTTTTTCCTTTTCTGACATACGAGCCACAAACAATGACAGTTCAGTACGAATATGCTGATTCGCTTATGGATAATAAAAAGGGGAGTTGTCCTCCTTTGGTGTCAGAATATATTGGCAATGGTACAATTTCTCTTAGTGGTGATCCCGGTTCGGTGTCCCGGGCCAGTCTTTACATACGTAAATTAGCGAGTATGATACCCACGGACAAATTTCCCGGGGGTGGGGGTGCTATTTTCTGCGATTATTATGAGTTCTTTGCCGCAGCCGAAGAAGTAACAGTGCGTGGAAGAGTAAGAAAATCGGATTGTACGTTTGAGAAGGATGAAAAAGATATTAATTTGTGTAAATTAGGCATTAGATTTCAAATTCCCGAAGACGGTAAAATGGCAAATAGCCGCGAATGGTCAACAAAAACACAAACCGGCTCACCGCCTTTTAAAATTACCGTTTCAGACCTTCCCTCTTTTATGGGGCAAGAAAACTTTAAGCCCGAAAACATGGCGGGAGGAGATGTTAATTATAGTGTCAAATGGGCATTCGGAGAAGTGGATTTAGTGTTTTTATACATAATGAGAAAAGTAAACGGTAATTGGGAAGATGTTGAGGATAATGATGAATCGAAAGAAGTAGTCGTCGGTGAAAAAGTTGAACTCAAAGGTGTTGTAGTCCCAAAAGAAAAGGATCCGAAGAACGGCGAGTGGATTATTGATGGTAATAATAACAAGAATTACATTAAGAAATTTAAAGTGGCTGGTGATCAATCAAAATCGGAAGTAATACCACTAAAAGATGAAGATTTAAAGCAGCCGGAAGTTGGGTTCTATTGGTATAAGGGTAATAAGGGTAATGTTAAATATACGGCGGTAGTTGATGGAAAACAGTATTCCAAGGATGTTGAGTTTACTATTAAAAGGCCGGACTATACAGTAAACTGTGATAGTAGTAGAGCGGGTAATTCTTTTGGTGTTATGAGAAGTGGTGATCCAAAATTACTCGCTCAATGGCCAGAAGAGAATAGAGTTTACGGCGAATATGGAGGTAAAATAGCTGAAAAGAAAGTACTTGTAGGATTACAATATGATGGGATTTTATTTATTTGCGAGCCGCAATCTAATATACCGGGAGAAACCCAGTGGGTACAGATAATTGATAATTGCCAACTTGAACAAGAACGTGATAGTGCCGGTCAATTAAGACCAACACCTCCCATAGATCAAAATTGTAAGAAGGGTCTTGATATGGCTTATCCGTGCGCAAGAAACAATAGCTTTTATGACGCGCCGGGTATACCGACAAATATTCTTGCCGAAAATGTAACCTATTTACGTATCAGAATGACTTTTGATTTATACTTTATGTTTAAACCTAAAAAAGAACTTAGCGAATGGGTTCCTCTAAAATTAATTAAATGGAAGTGGGATGCAGATGTTCGAAAGACGGGAAGAGGTTGGGAGGCAGCAAATCTATCTTTTGTACCCAAGGACAAAGAGGATGTAAAAGATATCGCTGATGTAGATAGCTATCGAGAACTATTTGGAAAAGATCCCACTGTAACAGATGCGACAGAATATCCCCTGTGGGATCAAATAGTTGAAAAATAAAAGCAATCGAGTCATCGCTTCTTTGCATGTTTAAGGGCTCGAAACTCTAAATTATTTCGTAGGTTTTTCGAATCAGTTAACTGAGTCACGAGCCATGTGTCTTGCGTCATGAGTTAAAAAATTTAAATAGCTCTCGATTTACAGCTTATAGGTATCAGGTATTGGGTTTTAGGTTTTAGTTAAAACAAAGAAAATAGATAGGCTGTGTGGTCTGGTAATCTTGTGATAATCTGTGTAATCTGTGGTTAATAAGTTACCATTTACCGCTTTTAAGATATTCATCGATTGCCCTGGCGGAATTTCTGCCTGTACCCATTGCGGCAATAACGGTCGCTTCCCCTGTTACGATATCACCACCCGCGAATACACCCTTCATAGACGTTTTGCCGTTCCGGGCCTCCGCATCGATATAACCCCATTTGTTTTTCTTGATTTGGGGGGTAGCATCTAAAAGTATCGGGTTCGCGTTTTGACCAATAGCGATAACAACTGTATCGGCGTTATAAATAAATTCACTTCCGGGAATCGGAACTGGTCTTCTTCTGCCTGAATCATCCTCCTTGCCGAGTTCCATCTTTATCATTTTGATTTTTTTGACCCAACCATTTTCATCTCCGGTAAATTCGATTGGATTGACGAGAAGATCCAGGATTACGCCTTCTTCTACCGCGTTTTCAATTTCTTCGTCTCTTGCAGGCATCTCCTGACGCGAACGCCGGTATATTATATGTACTTCTTGGGCACCAAGCCTTACCGCGCTGCGCGCTGAATCCATAGCAACGTTACCGCCGCCAACAACCGCGACTTTTTTACCGATACTTATCGGAGTATCATACTCGGGAAATTTGTATGCTTTCATTAAATTTATTCTTGTTAAAAATTCATTGGCTGAATATATGCCTAAAAGATTTTCTCCTTCCGCGCCGAGAAATCTCGGAAGACCCGCGCCAAGACCAAGGAATATCGCATCAAAACCTTCCTCGAAAAGCTGTTCTATTGTAATTGTTCTTCCCACTATTACGTTACACTCAAGCTCGACTCCCATTTTCTTAAGCGCTTCTACTTCCCTGCCTACTATTGCTTTCGGGAGCCTGAATTCAGGAATACCGTAAACAAGAACCCCTCCCGGTTTGTGCAGCGCTTCAAAAATCTTAACATCATACCCCATTCTTGCGCAATCCGCCGCAACGGTCAGGCCCGCGGGACCCGAACCTACAACCGCCACTTTCTTATTTTTCTTTGCCTGCACAGGCGGAGCCTCTATTTCAGCATTCTCAGCTTCATAATCCGCAACAAATCGTTCAAGTCTTCCTATCGCTATAGGACTGCCTTTTAAACCCAGAACGCACTGTGCTTCACATTGATCTTCCTGGGGACATACCCTGCCTGTCATACAGGGCAGAACGTCATCTTCCTTTATTTTCCTTGCGGCCTCGTTGTATTTACCTTCTACAATTAATTTGATAAATTCGGGAATATTGATATCAACAGGACAACCTTTAACGCAAAGAGGTTTAGGACACTGAATACACCGCCCAGCTTCCCTTCTTGCCTGTTCTTCGGTATAACCAAGAGCAACCTCATTAAAATTCTTGATTCTTTCCTTGACTTTCTGTTTCGGCATTGGCTCACGAGGAGCCATTTGCTTTTTACCGCTCATCTTACTCTTCTAACTTACATCCCTTGTAGCTGTCAAGTGCTTGTTTTTCTTGCTTTTCGTAAGTAGAAAGGCGCTTTATAAGCAAATCGAAATTCACTTTATGACCATCGAATTCCGGACCATCAACACACGCGAATTTTGTTTCTCCCCCGACTTCGACTCTACAGCCGCCGCACATTCCGGTTGCATCCATCATTGTCGAATTAAGGGAAACAATAGTTTTGACATTGTATTGTTTTGTCATTTCCGAAACTTTTTTCATCATTATGGCGGGACCAATAGCTATAACAAGATCCATCTTTCTTCCGGCATTTTCAAGTTCCTGTAATTCATCCGTAGTGAATCCCTTCTTACCGTAAGAACCATCGTCGGTCATAATGTAAAGTTCATCGGAATGTTTTCTCATTTCTTCTTCCAGAATGACATTTTCTTTATTTCTGAATCCCATTATCGAAATAACGTAATTACCGGCTTCTTTAAAAGCTTTTGTTTCCGGGTATATAATAGCACTACCTACCCCACCACCGATCGTTACGACAGTCCCTACCTTATCCACTTTAGCGGGATGACCAAGAGGTCCTACGACATCGGAAATTGCATCTCCCTCTTTTAGCGCTCCGAGTTTATATGTGGTCTTACCCACTTCCTGAACAAATATCGTTATCGTTCCCTTATCCTTATCCGCCTCCGCGATTGTAATGGGAATTCGCTCACCTACCTCATCAACCTTAATAACAACAAACTGCCCCGGCTGGTAGTTTTTCGGTACAAGCGGCGCTTCTATTACAAACTTATTTAAATTCGGTCCTATTTTTTCTTTCTTCAATATCTTATACATGCATAACTCCTATAATTGTTTCTCTTTATATGCCTTAACTAATTATGATATTACGGGATATAAAAGTTTTTTTAAGGTTTTAAATATACAATATTCAACAAAATTGTCAATGGTAATTTTTGAACCATGAAACACAAAAAAAACAAAAAAAAGGAATCTCACACAGAGGCACAGAGACACAGAGAAAAAAACAAAAAAAGATGTTCCGTTGTTTAAAACACCCAACCCCAAAAAAACAAACTATCATTGAACCACAAAGTGCACAAAGGACACAAAGCCCACATCCCACAACCCATTTTATTTTTTGTTTTTGCTAAATCCCAAATCCAAAATCCCAATATTACTATTCAACCATTCAACGATTTAACAATTCAACTAAATTATTCTTTACGAATAATTTCAACCCCATCTCCCTTCCCCACCACAACAATATCCACAACATCAAGAAATAGCCCATTTTCGACGACACCCGGAATCATATTTAAATCAATTTCCATTTTATAAGGGTCTTCGATTATGCCTAAATTCACGTCTATTATATAATTACCGCTGTCGGTAAGGAATTTTTTCCCTTTATTCATTCGTATTTCAGGATTACAACCTTGTTTACCGAGTCTCTTAAAAACGTTACCCAGAGAAAAAGGAACAACTTCAATAGGCAGAGGAAAATTGCCTATTTTATTCACCAATTTTGAAGAATCCAAAACCCAGAGATTTTTCTTAGAAGATTTTGCTACAATCTTCTCAAATAATAAGGCTCCTCCTCCCCCTTTTATTCCATTGAAATTAGGGTCAACCTCATCGGCTCCGTCGATAGTTAGATCGATTTCATCTACGTCATCGATAGATAAAAGAGGAATATTATATGATTCAGCCAGTCTGGTTGTAGCTGATGATGTGGATACAGCTTTTATTTCCAATCCTTCTCCAACCATCTCACCAATCTTTTTTATTGCGTAATAAAATGTTGAACCGGTACCAAGACCTAAAACCATTCCATCCTTAACAAAATCAGAAACCTTCGCTCCGGCTAATTCCTTTTCTTTATCAATCATTCTATAAATACCCCTCCTTAAAATTTCACATTAATATAAATTAAATATCCCAAAACAAATATAACTTATGCTCATTCCATGTCAAGCAATTTTTCGTGGGTTCGTTAGATCGTTAGGCTGTTGGATCGATAAAAAAAGAATAAAAATGGGTGGGGTATGGCTTTGCGTGAGAATATAGGTCTTCGGTTTTAGGTTTTAGTAAAAATAACAAATAAATATTTTTTTTGAATCTGTGTCAATCTGTGCAATCTGTGGTTAAAAATTACCATTGACTTAAAAGAGTAAATTCATTATACTTATATATAAATTCGAACTAAGGGGGTAGCAATGAAAAAAAGAATTGCTGTATTTTTTATAGTTTTAGCTTTTGTCGCTGGTATAGCGCTTGGAAATTTTCTTTCTCCATATCTCTCAGTAGTCGGTGAATCCTACGAACAGGTAAGTGAAGCAATTACAATCGTATCTCTTAAAGAAAATATGAGAACTATAGAAAAAGCAGTAAAGAAATTCTCCTGGGAAAACGGACATTATCCGGAAAACAGTTCCGTTTCATGGCTAAAAAAAGAAGTAGGAATGGATTTCGAAAATCCAATTACTTACAAAATAGGAGAAGGCAAAGCATACATGTCAGGAGCAGCCAACAAACCTGGAATCATAGGATTCGAAAGTGATTCGAAAGGTAAATTTTGCAAGATAACCGGATATGGAATTGAAGACGCGATTGAACTTTCTTTAAAGCCTAAAACTTTAGAAAAGTCCAAAACCGAAGGAGCAAAAGAAGAAAAATCCGCATCAGGGATAATCGAAACTTCAGAAAAGCGCATAGAAAAATCAAATTGGAATATACTTAACGCCAACACAAAAGTTACGGAAAGAGGCAATGAAAAATGGAAGTTTTTCTGGGAATTCACTGTTTATAACCAGGAAAAAGAAACCATTACTCTTATGGCAACTGTAGAATTTGTGGATAAAAAAGGTTCCATAATTGCAGATGAAGTCTTACAAAATTTGAATATTCTGGGAGAGACATCTAAAACTTTTAATGGTTATACGCTTATTAACGCGGATATAGCCGATAGAGTTCAGGAAATAAATATAAAAGCAAAAAGAGAAAAATTCGTACAGCAGTAATTAGGTTTCAGGTATTAGGTTTTAGTTAAAACAGAAAAACTGAAGTAATCTTTGTTTATCTGAGTCCAATTAAGGTGCTGTGGTTGGGTTTTAAACAACAAACATTTTTTCTCCGTGTGTATCAGTGCTAATCCATGGCTAATTAATTTTTTTTCGTGTATTCTTTTAATACAACATAAAAGGAGTGGTGGGGTTTAGTGTATTTAGTATGTTTCGTGGTTAAAATATGTTTTTTCTTTGTGTCTTGGTACTTTTATGGCTAATTTAGGTTTCAGTTAAAACAATAAAACATATAGGTTGTGTGGTGTGGTAATCTTGTGGCAATCTGTGTAATCTGTGGTTAAATAAGTTTTTCAATCCTTAAATCCCATTACATAAAAATAACCATTGACAAAATATTCTATATTTATAAAACCTGATTTGCTAAACATTTCTATAAAAATATCTTTTTCGGGGAGTAGATGCTCGGCGACCTGATTGCCTATATCTTTATGCATTTGATTTATTTTCTCGGGAGTCATCGAGTGCCCTATAATTAATTTTCCCCCCGATTTAAGTACCCGATAACATTCCGAAATGGTTTTCTCCTTATCCGTAAAGTGCGGAAAAGAATTGAAAATTATAACGGCATTGAATTTATCTCTACCGAAAGGAATACTTTCACCTTCACCCCTTAGCGCCATTTCCTCGTGATAAGTTTCTTTTAGCCCTTTAATCATCGCAAATGCCTTATCGATATAAACAACCCTGGCGCCCGGAATATTATCACGGAAATAATCACGCAATACTCCTTTACCACAAGCTAAATCCAGAATCAAACCGCAATCCCTATCGATTAACTCTTTAACGAATATCCCGGCAACTATCTTTGATTCCGCTGAGACTTCCCAATTCTCCGCCCATCCCTCAAAACAATCAATATCCACTTCTCCCCCTTAAAGCTAAAGAAATTATGAATATAAGTGAAGAAACAATTATTATCGTAGCTCCAGCCGGCACCGAAAACATATAAGAAAATAAAAGCCCCGTAAGACACGAAAGAATTCCAAAAAGAATTGAAAGAAGGTACATTTTAGAAAGATTGTGCGTTAGAATTCTTGCTGCTGAAGGAGGATTTATCAAAAGGCTAAAAATCAACATTCCGCCGATTGTATTTAAATTGAGACAAATAACAAACCCGGATAGGAAAAGGAGGCTAAAAAAAATAAATTTCTCGGGTATCCCGCATGATGTCGCAACTTCTCTATTATAAAAAACTGCTTTTATTTCTTTCCCTAAAAAAACTACGAAAAGAATTACAAAAAAAGTTATTCCGGCATTAAAATATATATTTCTCCTTGAAAGAGTAAGAATACTTCCCCAGATAAGATTAAAAGCTTCTGTCTTAGGTCCCTTTATCAAACCGAGTCCGAGAAACGCAACCCCTAGTACAAGAGAAAAAATAATTCCGATAATTACGTTTGCCTCAAGCCCGGATTTCTCAGCAATAGGACCAATTAAAACTGAAGCAAGCAGAGAAAATACTATTGCCATCATAATAGGATCAATTCCCAAAAGAAGCCCAATGACAGATCCGGCAAAAGCGGCGTGTGAGATAGCAACCCCAACAAAAGGAATCCGAAGAAGAACCACCCAAACTCCTACAATACCAAGACCCACTCCCGCAAGAATAGAACCGATTAACGCGTTTTGAAAATAATTATAACTTAAAATTTCCAACATATTTCTTTAAATTTTCCTCGTTAATACCATAAAGCGGAGCCAAATCTTTAGGATCAAAATCACGGGGCGAAAAATCACCGAATATTTTTCCGTCCTTAAGCGCTACTACCCTGTTAATCCCTTCAGGCAGGTATCGCAGGAGATGCGTTACGAAAACGATTGTCAATTTATGTTTTTTGTAAATACTGGAAATTAAACTATTGATTTCCATCTGTGATGCAGGGTCTAAATTCATCAAAATTTCATCCAATAAAAGAATCTCTACATCTCTTGCCAGTTCTCTCGCTATCGATACTTTTCTCTGTTCCCCACCCGAAAGAAAACCCGCCGGTCTATTCTCCAAGTCCATAATTCCGACTTCATCCATAGCTTTTTTGGCGGACGCAAAATCTCCACCGTCGAGTTTTCTGAAAAGGCCTTTAACTCCTATTCTTCCTACACAAACAACGTCACGAACGGAAAGCGGCACACTCTTTAATATCAACTCATTTTGAAAAATAAAGCCGATCTTCTTTCTTACAGAAAGCCCGCTTTTAACCGGGTCCAGGTCAAACACTCTAACTTCTCCTTTATCCGGAACAAGAAGTCCGTTAATGGTTTTAAGCAGAGTCGTTTTTCCCGCTCCATTGGGACCTATAATCGCGACAAAATCCTGCTTTTTTATATCAAGGGAAATTTCAGATAAAACTTCTTTCCCGCCAAACGTTTTACTGACTTTTCTTATCTTTATCAATTAATTCTTCCAATAAAAGATTCAAATTACTTAAAAGAGTCTTCTTATACCCCTCCTCACCCGGAAAATTGGAGAGAATTATATACGTACTTTTTAACTCATCCGCTATTGTTTTGCCTACTTTTTGACCACTTTGAAAATTACCCACAATTATTTTTACGTTTTTTTCCTTACCAATCCTGACCACCTCCGAAATTTCTTTAAGAGAGATATCATCTCCCGTAGAAAAAACGGAAATCACTTCTAAGCCAAGGAATTCAAGAAAGTCCTTTTGATGTTTGTTACAGATAACTTTAATCCCTTTCATTGATTTCTTTTTTACCGAAATCATATCGGAAAGAGAGTCTACTGCCATTTTAAGTTTTACGTACTTTTCATCGATTTCATAAATACTGATACTATCAGAACTGTATTCCTTTTTCAAAATATTACAAACCTCTAAAGCCCCTTTGATATATACATCGGGAATCATCCAATTCCCATCGGTCTTCAAATCTACCATCTTCATATCAAGACCTAATTCTTCCACCTTATCAAACCAGGATTCGTAACCGTGGTATATAATCAAATCCGACAAGAAAATTAAATTTGCTTCAACCGGAGAAAGGTCAAAGTGCCCGGGACAAACTCCACCGGGCACAATGTTAACTACTTTAGCCTCATCGGGAGCAATAGCCTCAACAACAGAAGATATATCGCTCGTCGACGTAACTATCCCCATACTTAAAAGCAGAACAAGAAGAATCATTTGTTTAGAGCCACTCCAATCTTAAAAGCTCTACCGGGCATACTATACAGCCCTACCGCGTTAGGAATTTCCACATATCGCGAGTAACTCTCATCAAAGATGTTATCAACACCTAAGGATAAAGAAATATAATCCCTGGGTTTGAAATTTAAACGAAAATCAAAGACATAATAGGAAGGTATCGGATCTAAGTGACTATCCGCCGCGTAATAATCGGTCAAATATCTCCCGCTCAAACGCCCCTCCAGAAACTCCATGTCGAACGTAATGCTCCCGCTCAATTTTTGACCCGGAACACCTTGCGTTCTTTCTTCTCTATCAATATAAGAATAAAAGACTTTAAGTTTCAACCAATCTGCGGGGTAAATACCTATAGAGGTTTCCAGACCCTTTTCGACCAGCGAATCGATATTTTCAAATTGACTACTCGAAGGAGAAAATCTGATGAAATTATTTGTATTCATACGGTAAAGAGAAACATCAAAGTCCGCAATACTCGATAATTTTTGTCTTAAACCGATTTCATAATCCCAGAGCTCTTCAGGTTCCAAAGAAGGATTGGAAGGCAGGAAAAGATAAAGATCACTAAATGAAGGAAGCCTGAACCCTTTACCAATTCTACCTCTAAGTCTCGTATCATTGTATTTAAAAACAATTCCTCCGTCATAGGAAAAAACTCCTTCAGACTCTCCTATATACGTATATCTTATACCCCCTGAGAGATTGACAAACGAAGTTTTCTGCTCTGTATGAATAAACCCCTCATACACTTTCCTGTCCCACTCACCATGAGAAATCCGGTTCCCATATTGCTTATAGAATTCAATGCCGCCCTGAGTTTTATTCCCTCTTAAAACCGAGAATCTGACCGAAGAATTCAAACCATCCGTCTTATCCCTTGACTCCCATCCATCTGAAAATTCATGATAACCATAAGTCCTGAAGACTTTTGTCCGGAAATCAATATTATTGATTTCACCATAAACAGAAACATCAAAAGCACCTCTCTGGTAATTCTGATAACCACGAGGAGTGGAAATATCCCCGACGGCAGCAGGGTTTTGCTTATATGCATTCACATATTTGGCGTAATTTTCAACCTTCCAATATTTATTAATATTGTATACCAAATTACCCTGATAAGCTTCAGTGCTGGAAGCCGAGTTCTCCAGATGTCCATCGGAAGAATTCTTTTGTGCCGTACCGAGAAAATTCAACTTCGAAAAGGATTCTTCAAAAGAACCCGTTACATTATGAGTATTAAAACTCCCATAATCGCCTTCAAAATTCAACTTACTCTCAGTAGAAGGCTGTCTGGTCATGATATTCACCACTCCCCCCATAGCCCCGGAACCGTACAGAGAAGAAAGGGGACCTTTTACAACCTCTATTCTCTCTATATTATGAAGAGGAAACGTATGAGTCACGGCACAACCGTATATAGCCATCTTTTCGGGTCTTCCGTCAACCAGAAAACTAAGTCTCCTGCCATTATTACCGATTCCCCTTATAACTACATCAGCTCTCCCGAAATTTCCCGTTTTCATAATTTCCACACCGGGAATATCCGAAAGCAAATCGGGAGCGACATAGGAGTTAACCAGACTTATATCTTTTTCCGTAATAACCGATACAGAAGAAGAAAGATTCGAAACATCATCCCTGTATCTACTCGCAGTAACAACTACTCCATCAGAAATAAACATTTCCGTATTTAAAGTATCTAAAAACGACTCCGAAGAATCTACAGCAGAAGCAAAAAACAACAGAAATAAAAACATAAATATCCCCCTTTAGATTTGTGTTACTTTTTCTAAAAAGATAACACGAAAACCTCTTTTGTCAAGAGGGGCGTCTTTTGTGCCATAAAGGCACAAAAGAAGTCACGCGTCACTAGTCACAAGTCAAAACAAAACCAATCCACAACACCAAGAGTAGCAACAAATAGCACGAATAAAAAAATAATTGATTCCTTTTTTTCTATACCCTATACCCTAAATACTATACCCTTTTAACACTTACTACTCTCTATTTATTACCAATCGACTAATTAACTAATGACAAATTGCCTGCAATTACTATTACTTCTTAACTTCTATGCTTACCTCGCTATAATAAATCTCCGATTCGTCGATTTCGCTTATTTTTCCTTCAATCATAAAGGAATCATCGAGTCTTATATCTTCGGAAGAACTGCCAATCATAATTTTAACTTCCCCGGGTTCCACAATCTTTTTCATTTCTTTATCATAAAACCCAAGAAGACTTACAGGCATTCTTATATTAACTTTTGCTTCTTCCCCACTTCTGAGATATATTCTCTTAAATCCGGCCAATTTCTTTACCGGAGGAGCAACACTGGCAACAACATCCTTAACATACAACTGAAAAACTTCGCTACCAGAAACCTTATCTGTATTTTTAAGAGTGAAGCTTATTTCTAAAGAATCCCCTGCTTCCACTTTTTTATTTTTTATTTTTAATTTTGAATATTTGAATTTGGTGTAACTCAGACCATGCCCAAACGGATACAAAGGGGTACTGGGTAAATCGAAATACCGGGAAGTATATAGATTTTCTATGGAAGCCGGTCTACCGGTATTTTTATGATAATAAAAACAGGGAATCTGACCCACACTACGGGGTACGGTCACAGCCAGTTTGCCTCCGGGATTATATACCCCAAACAATACATCGGCAATAGCATTTCCCGATTGAATTCCCAAAAACCAGGCTTCCAGAATAGCAGAAACATTCTCATCAAGCCATGGGATTGCAAGGGGTCTTCCGTTCATAAGCACAACCACTACTTTCGTACCTGTACCCACGATACTCTTTGCAAGTTTCTTCTGAACACCGGGAAGATCGATCTCCGAGCGACTCCTTGCCTCTCCGCTCATATCAGCCGATTCTCCTAAAACAAGTACAACCACATCTGCCTCGGCAGCGACAGAAACAGCTTCTTCGAATCCGCTTTTATCATTGCTATCGACCTCACACCCCTTGGAATAAAGAACTCTTGTGCCCTTAGGCGCGGCATTCTTTATTCCTTGGAGTACTGTTACAACATCCTTTTCTTCTCCGAAAGCTTGCCAGGAACCAAGAGGTGCACGTGCATCATTTGCAAGAGGTCCAATAACTGCAATTTTTTCTAGATCTTTTTTTAATGGAAGCGCATCATTTTCGTTTTTCAATAAAACAATAGATTTACAAGCCATTTCTCTGGCTGCCTTAATATGCTCCTCCTTCAAAAGCTCCGATTTTTCCACCTCAACCTTACAGTACTTAAACGGATCATCAAAGAGTCCGAGTTTATATTTAGCTTCAAGAATTCTTCTGACTGCCCTATCCACTAATTCTTCCGATATCTCACCTTTTTTGACATATTTCAAAATATCTTCACCGAATATCCCACTCGTCATATCCATATCTATCCCGGCAGATAACGCCTTCTTACCTGCATCCACCCTATCTTTTGCTATACCGTGATTTATAAGTTCTCCTATCGAATTCCAATCACTTACAAGGAACCCATCAAAGCCCCATTTTTCTCTAAGTACATCAGTTAGAAGCACTTTATTTGCAGTCATGGGTTCACCACTAATATCATTAAAACCACTCATAACCGAACCTGCCCCAGCCTTTACTGCAGCAAGAAAAGGTTGTAAATAAACCTCATTAAGTGTGCGCGGCGAAACTTCTGCACTATTGTAATCCCTTCCACCTTGAGCTGCTCCATAAGCGACATAATGTTTGGGACATGCAATAATGGTGTTTACAAAAATTAAATCTTCTCCCTGATAGCCTTCAACCTGAGCCTTTGCCATAACTGCACCCAGATAAGGGTCCTCTCCCGCCCCTTCCACTATACGTCCCCATCTTGGATCAAGCGCAATGTCAACCATGGGGGCAAAAGTCCAGTGCACGCCCGAAGCTGCTGCTTCAACCGCGGCAATTCTTGCTGATTTTTCGACTGCCTCCGGCTCAAAACTGCAGGAAGACGCAAGGGGAACCGGAAAAATAGTTTTGAATCCGTGAACAACATCAAGTCCAAAGATTAAGGGTATTCCAAGACGTGATTCCTCCACAGCTACCTTCTGGAGTTTCCCAAGAAAATCGGCACCCAGGACATGCAAGAAAGACCCTACCTTACCTTTTCTTACCATCTCCCTTTTCTCCTCATCTATTTTGGTGTTGAAGCCCCTACTGCCACCACCCGCATATTGAGCTAACTGCCCCAATTTTTCTTCCAGCGTCATTTTTGCTATTAAAGAATCTATAAACTCATCCATAGGGACTTTTAGCAAACTCAATTCTTTTTCTGATTTTGCCTGTAATATCAAGGATAAACTTAAAATCAACAGAAGAAAAAACCTGTTGAAAATTTTCAATTTTTTCATTTTTCGACCCTCCTTCTGTAAAGACATTAATTAAAGGAAATTTATATTTTTCGAATAAAACATTGAAGTTTATCTTCATCTTGATTAAATTTATTATAGTGAAATTCAAGAAGAATTCAAGTAGAAAAAAATCCCAACCCAACCACCCTACCCAGGCTTACGGCTGACCGCTATCGGCTTTCCGCTAAACCCACCCCCCAAAAACCAATTTTACCACAGAGCACACAGAGAAAAAAAGAACGCACCGAGAACACAAAGATTTTATCTGTTGTTTTTCCCACTCAACCATTCAACGACTTAACTACTTAACCGATCCGAAGGATCTACGTAAGGAACAACAAAGCGCACAAAGAACACAAAGTTTTTTTAACAACAAATCACACCACACAACCCATTTATTTTGTTTGCTTTTACTTCCCAACCTCCTAACTTCCTAACATTCTAACTAAAATATTAGACACGGAGAACACAGAGAAACACAAAGAAAAAAAATTTCTATACCCTATACCTTATACCCTAAATATCCAATGCCTCCTCATTGACCCATAGACCATGGATATTGCAGTAGGAAAAAGCATAAAGGGTACCGGACTTTCCAGTCTTGAAAGATAGAGTTGCACTGGGCTCCGTATAAACCGTACTTGAATCCGGACCCTCAACAGAGGCACCATGCGCGGCAAAATCTATCTTACCAACCATATACGGGAATTTACTTCCTTCGGGTTGAAAATAAACCTCAATCCACACAATATGGTGCTCGGTTTTGTTGGGATGGGGAATTTCTTTACCAACCGAAACTTTAACTTTAACGCTTTCACCTTTTCCTAAAACTTCAATCACAGGAACATGCTTCTCCGACTTCCAATCTGCTCTTTGCAATAACTCATCAAATTTTTTCATATTTGCCTCCTACAGCTATTTATTTAACTTCATTTTTGTAATCATTATAAATTTATAACCATTCCAGATCATTATATGAGATTTAATTGTTTTGTCAAGATATAGTTTTTCCCTAAATCGTAATTTGCCTCGAAGGCGCTAAGGCACAAAGAACAATTAATTTATTTTAAACACGAAAAATACGAATATAGAAAAATCTCACACAATCGAACATTTAACAAAAAACAAATAAAAATGTAGAATGAAATTCTTGACAGGACAGATAAATCCTATAAATTAATTAAGGTGAATTATGAGAAAGGAAAAATTAATTAAAAACTCTTGTTTCGCCAACCAAAGCTTCCAACCGACCGAAACCGTGATTTTAAATTCACCCAGTTTGATTTCCGCAAACGGTCTGTTACAAATCCAATATTCATTTACGGTGATGTTTCGACGGCCGAAACTTGATGTCAGGAGGTTAGAACTATGAAGCAAAAAATCATAACAAAAAAGTCATTTCCTATTATTGGGATTGAATTGAAGGCAACGACACATAACGGAAAGAATTTCGTTGAAATACCACAGTTTTGGAAGAAAGTCATGCAACAAGGAGAAATAGATAATATTCCAAACAAGAAGTATCCAGGTACCGTCTTAGGTATTTGCATGGATTTTCAAACTGATGGGAGCTTTTCATATATCATTGGAACAGAGGTTACAAATACCGGGAATATTCCAGATGGTATGGTATGCAAGACGATTCCTGCCGCTAAATATGCTGTTTTCACAGCTCATGGTAAGATGCCTATTTCAATCCAGGATACCACAAAGTATATCCATCAAGAATGGTTGCCAAATTCAGAGTATAAGCGTGCAAATTCTGCAGATTTTGAATTGTACGATGAACGTTGCCACCGTGGAGAGAATGCGGAGGTTGATATCTATATTCCAATTGTATCCTCCTAACAAATCTTTCCAACGGAATTGTCACTCGCTGTGCTTGTGCCAATCTTTTAAACCTAAGTGTTATAAGAAAAAATCTGTGAGTTATTTTTTTCTGTATTAAATATCCAAGGGTAGTGTTGTGAGGACTCTGTGCCCTCTGTGCGTTAATTGTGCTGTGAGTTTATGGGTTAAATAAAACAAAATCTCTGGGTTCTCTGTGGTCAAAAAAAGAGGTTAGGGATTAATAGCCTTTCAGATTGACAGGGATAGAATTTCTATTATAATGTCAATATGGGAGTTGCAGTGCAATATACAAAGACAAATTACAGGATAAAAAACAAGCCTAAACTTCTCGAACAAGCACTTTCCGCGATTAAAACCACACACTATAGCACCAGAACTAAAGAAGTATGTATAGGTTTGATTAGATGGGTTTGCCGAATTCATTAGGATGTATAAACTATGTTGGGCGGCCTGGGGAGACACAGCTAAGGTAGAACCATGAGCCAGAAAAAACACGTGTATCAATGGTCTAAACAAGATCGAATGCTGCATTTGTTGCCTGCCATCCCTCTAATAGCCTTTTACATAGGCTCAACCTATCTACTGGCAAGGAGTTCCGTCTATCTGGCAGGTGTCTTCCTGTTGCTTTGGGTAGGGGTCAATGTCTCCATGGCAGGCATCTGCACTGGATGTCCCTATCGCGGTGGGTATTGTCCTGGCGTGTGCCAACTATACTTCGCGCCTTTTCTGTCGATGGTGATGTACAAAGGCAAAAAGAGGGATTCCGACACTCGGTCGTTCAAGGTCCACTTGGCTTTGCTGGGAGTCTTTGGGATGGGCGGCTACGTATTCGGCTTCTATTGGCTGTTTCAACTGTACTGGCATGAACATCCCCTAGTTGTACTGGGTCTTATGATCCTCTTGCTCCTGCATATGCCTTTGTCTTTCTTCATACTGTGCCCGAAGTGCAGCTACAATGACACCTGCCCAATGGCGAACGTGCATAAGGTGTTCAAGAAGGGTAGTGATTTCGAAGGAGAGGGGCAGGCATCTTCAGATTGAGTCCGCCCAACAAATCGCTGCAGCTGACGTGGCTGTCGAGAGTCTTTATTGGTTGTAGTTTTCTCTTGCAGTCGTTTCAGGGGTTAGGTGGGATGGCTCTGCGTTCTCTGTGGTTAAATATCCAGGGGTAGTGTTTTGTGGACTCTGTGGACTCTGTGCCCTCTGTGTGTTAATTGTAGTGTGGGTTGTGGGTTAAATAAAATAAAATCTCTGTGTTCTCTATGGTTAAAAAAAGAGGTTGGGGGTGGTTTACCATCTTGACATACATCATCAAGCCTGTATGATAAATTTGAAAAATTGGATATTAATAAGAGAATTATTCCCGAAATAAAGCAAGCCTATTCAAAATTCAAGGAGGAAATTGAATTCAGGCTGAATTCATTCAAAAAGATCGGCGAAAACGCAAATGCGGAAGAATTATTTACAGAATTGGCATTCTGCATACTGACACCTCAATCAAAAGCAAAACTATGCTGGGAAGCTATTCTATCAATGCAAAAAAAGGATATTCTTCTTAGAGGAACAAATAAAGATATCAATAAAGAACTGCAAAAAGTTAGATTCAAAAACAAGAAAACAGAATATCTCTTTGAAGCCAGGGAAAAATTTTTCAAAAAAGACAACTCAATTTATAGTACCATAAAAAAGACAAAATCTCCCTTAGAACTAAGAGAATATCTGGTAAGAAACGTGAAAGGTATAGGATGGAAAGAAGCAAGCCATTTTTTAAGGAATATAGGGCTTGGCGCAGACATTGCTATACTTGATAGACATATTTTGAAGAATTTAAAAGAAGTCGGAATTATAAAGGAATATCCAAATAACCTCTCCGAAAAAAAATACGAAGAGATAGAGGAAAAAATGAGAAAGCTATCAAAAAATTTAGAGATACCAATGGATACTCTCGACCATGTTTTCTGGGCAAAAGAAACTGGCGAAGTATTCAAATAAAGTATGCCAAAGAAAAGATATAAATCGCTTGACAAAACAGCAAATCTCTCCTAATTTAAATAAAAATATGAGAACACAATCCTTAGACACAAATGCGAAAACGGAAAAAATACTTATTTCTTTGCTCCAAAAAGAAAGTCGGGCAGAAAAGTTCTCTCAAATTCGCTCTCTCTCGGAAATAGCAATTAGATTATCAAAACGCGCGATCAAAAGAAAAAACAAAAATTTAAATGAACAGCAAATAAATTTACTGTTCATAGAATGCAATTACGGCAAAGATTTAGCCGGAAAAGTACAAAAATATTTATATAGAACACAAAAATGACTTCTCCTGATATATTGATTGCGTTAAAATCGGTAATCACAGCTTTTAATGAATTGGCTATTCCATACTATATCGGTGGTTCTCTGGCAAGTTCGGTGTACGGTATGCCCCGTACTACGCTAGATGCGGATATAGTAGCTAATATAAACTTGAATCACATTACAGCATTAAAAAGCAAGCTTGAAAAAAAATATTATATAGACAAAAACATTATAAAAAACGCAATCAAAAGCAGTTCTTCATTTAATTTAATACACCTTGAAACTGCGATAAAAATCGACGTATTTGTTTACAAGGATGACCCATACCAGAAAAATGCTATTAAACGTAGAGTCGAAGATACGTTAGTTGAAAATGACCTGAGCAGTAAATTCTGCTTTGCTACACCTGAAGACATTATTATCAACAAATTAAACTGGTACCAGATGGGAAATAGAGTTTCCGAAAGGCAATGGCTGGATGTTATTGGTGTAATCAAAATACAGGGAAATTCACTTGATAAAAAATATCTTAAAAAATGGGCTATAAAATTAGAATTGATTGAACTGCTGAAAAAAGCTTTCACTGATGCAGAAGTTACGCCAGAATAGGCTTTTGCAATAATAAGGAGGTTTGATGGGTGAATCATTAAAAGCTCTTGAGCATATTATGAAACAAATTTATACCGCACAAAAGAACGAAATAACCGAATACCATATATACTCTAATATAATAAAATCAGTAAAAGACAAAAAAAACAGAAAAACCCTGCTCGATATAGCAAACGAAGAATTAAGACATTGTAAATTCTGGCAAACTATTACAAAAAAAGATATAAAACCAAATCGCTGGAATATTTTTAAGTTTACTTTAATCGCGAAATTTTTAGGGTACACCTTCGCGATAAAATTAATGGAAAAAGGAGAGGAGCAGGCTCAGGTTAATTATCTGGAAATCGCAGAATATGTCCCGGAAGCCGAACAAATCGCCGAGGATGAAGGAAGACATGAAAATGAGTTGATTGATTTACTCGATGAAGAAAAACTCAATTATGTAGGTTCGATTGTATTGGGTTTAAACGATGCTCTTGTAGAATTAACAGGTACTCTTGCGGGTTTAACCTTTGCTCTGCAAAATACAAAGCTCATAGCAGCAGTAGGAATCATAACGGGGATTGCAGCCTCTCTCTCTATGGGCGCTTCCGAATATCTCTCGACAAAAGCCGAAGGGAACCCCGAGACAGCATTAAAATCTTCACTATATACCGGAGCAGCGTATATTGTCACGGTTTTACTTCTGGTTATACCATATTTTATATTCGAAACCTATCTTTTATGCCTGATGATAACGCTCAGCGTGGGTGTATTTATTATATTCTTCTTCAACTACTATGTTTCCATTGCGAAAGACTTACCTTTCAGAAAACGTTTCCTTGAGATGACATTTTTAAGCCTCGGCGTTGCTACACTTTCTTTTGGAATAGGAATGATTATAAGAGTAACATTGGGGGTAGATATCTAAAAATTAGCCACGAAGACACCAAGACACAAAGAAAAAGCAATTTGTTTAACCACAAAACAGATAAAATACACTAAACTTTTTATTGTAATTTTTTAAAACCCACTAACACACTAACAAAATTATTAGCAACAAATCGCACCCCGATACAGTCATTCTTCCTTACGGGGCAAGCAAATAGCACAAATGATTTTTTCTGATGTTTAAGTCAATTTTTTACTTATCGAATCAGTATAAAGCTTTTTGAATTTTTATTATTTCCTGCCTTCAGTATTCCGAAATACATTCCGGAACTCAAGTCTGCGCCGGCATTATCTTTTCCGTCCCACGTGATAGTAGTTGGGGTAGAGAGGTTGCTGCCTAAAGAAAATGATCTAACCAATCTGCCGGTAACATTATATATAGAAAACTTAACTTCTTCTTTATTTTTATTAGCGGGGAAAAATAAGGTAAATTCAGTTCTATTACTGAAAGGATTTGGGTAGATCTTAAAATTCAATACTTGCGGATTATTTAACACATCCTCTACTCCCGCAATTTCATCGTGAAGAACCCAGACTGTTCCGTCAGCATAACAACTCACATATATACGGTTTGTCTGCAGGTTTACACCAACTCCTAGGGGATATTTTCCAACCTTAATAGTAGCAATCAAAGAATTTTTTGATCCATCAATTGTGCGAAGATTATTGTCATAATAATTCGCAACATATATACGGTTTGTCTGCGGGTTTACACCAATCTCACAAGCATTACTTCCAATCCCAATAGTAGCAATCACAGAATCCCTTGAACCATCGATTACGGATACATTGTGGCCACCATTATTCGCAACATATATACGGTTTGTCTGCGGGTTCACGCCGACTCCCCGGGGAGAATTTCCAACATCAATAGTAGTAATCACTGAATCCTCTAACCCATCGATTACGGATACATTGTCGCTATCGTAATTCGCAACATATATACGGTTTGTCTGCGGGTTTACGCCGACTCCCCGGGGAGAATTTCCAACATCAATAGTAGTAATCACTGAATCCCCGGACCCATCGATTACGGATACATTGTCGCTACCGTAATTCGCAACATATATACGGTTTGTCTGTGGATTTACACCAACTGCATAAGGGCTATCTCCGACCTCAATAGCAGCAATCACAGAATCCCCCGAGCCATCAATTACGGATACATTGTCGCTACCATAATTCGCCACATATATACGGTTTGTCTCCGGGTTTACACCTACTCCCCGGGGAGAATTTTTAACCTCAATAGCAGCAATCACAGAATCCCCCGAGCCATCAATTACGGATACATTGTCGCTACCATAATTTGCCACATATATACGGTTTGTCTCCGGGTTTACGCCAACTCCCTCGGGACAATTACCGACCCCAATAGCAGCAATCACAGAATCACCTGATCCATCGATTACGGATACATTGTCGCTATAATAATTCGCCAAATATATACGATTTGTCTGCGGGTTTACGTCAATCCCCCAATCAGAGAATTCGACATCAATAGTAGCAATCACAGAATCACCTGATCCGTCGATTACGGTAATATCGCTGATCATAAAATTAACCACATATATACGGTTTGTCTGCGGGTTTACGCCAACTCCTGCGGTGGGACTTCCTACCCAAATAGTATCAATCACCGAATTATTTGAACCATCGATTACGTAAACATTTTCACTGCCAAGCGTAGCAACATATATACGGTTTGTCTGCGGGTTTACGCCAACTCCCATAGGCGCATTACCGACCGCAATAGTAGCAATCACCGAATCACCTGATCCGTCTATTACGGATACATTGTCGCTATCGTAATTCGCAACATATATACGGTTTGTCTGGGGGTTTACGCCGACTCCCCGGGGGTCATTTTGGCCCCCAATAGTAGCAATCACCGAATCACCTGAACCATCGATTACGGACACGTGGTAACCACCATATCTTGCCACATATATCCGATTTGTCTGCGGGTTTACACCAATTCCCATACGACCCCGGCACGCAATAGTATTAATCACCGAATCACCTAAACCATCGATCACGGATACATTACCGCCACAAGTCACATATATACGGTTTGTCTGGGGGTTTACGCCGACTCCCCAAGGAGAATTTCCAACATCAATAGCAGCAATCACCGAATCACCTGATCCATCGATTACGGAAACATTGTCGCTACCATAATTCGCCACATATATGCGGTTTGTCTGCGGGTTTACGCCAACTCCACAGGGCTCCCACCCGTTCCCTACTTTCGCAAGATGAATCGTATCAACAACTGTTATCTGACTGAATCCTGTAATTGTAATACAAAATAAAAAAATCGATAGTAAAACTTTTTTTAAAAAATACATACCTCCCTCCTAATTTTTTGATTACTATAATTATAATGATATACGAATTTAAGTCAATAGTATTTAAAAGAAAAAATGCAAAAAACAGAGAGCTACACCACCCCTGATTAATTAGCCACGGATTGACACCCTGGTACGGTCGTTCCTCTCTACAGGGCAGGCGGATAAACACGAATAAAAAAAATATTTTTGTTGTTTATAAGCCACCTCACACTAAATATTTTGACAGGATTAACACAGATTGACAGGATCTTTTGTTGTTTGAAACCTCCCCACATTCCAATTTATTGAACCACAAAAAGCACAAAGATTTTCTTTTTTGTTTTTTGAGCCAAGAGCTAAAGTCAAAAAGCTAAGAGCTACGTTTAACAACAAATCACACAAATATCACGAATCACACCATACATCCCATTTTTATTGTTGTTTAACTTCCCAACCTCCTAACTTTCTAACATCCTAACTATGAATGACTGTTAACATTCAACTGTCCATTGATTATAATTCAATATAGATTACTATTACCTGAAATAAAAATACGGGGGGACGAAATGATAAAAAAGATTTCTGGGATTATTATTTTATTAATAGCTTTAAATTTAGCCGCGCATGAAGGTATGGGCTTGGGAATTGCCGTCGGAGACCCTACCGGAATCACAGCAAAGTACTGGACGAGCCACAACACCGCAGTCTGCGGTGCAGTAGGCTGGTCCTTCCGGGGAGAAGGTTATCTTCATTTAAACGGTGATTTTATCTATCATAATTCTAAATTGTTTCCCATAGAAAAAGGAGAACTCCCATTGTATTTCGGATTGGGAGGGAGACTTGCTTTTAAAAATGAAACGGAAATTGGAATTCGGATACCGGTTGGAATTGTATATCTCTTTCCTGACGCGCCTTTTGACGCATTCTTTGAACTCTCCCCCTACCTTAATCTTTATCCGAGAACAGATATGTTTTTATCAGCCAGTTTTGGGGGAAGATTCTTCTTCGAACTATAAAAATAATTTAAAGTGAAAAACAACTCCCGGTTTTTTCTTTTTTACATAGACCTTTAGTTTCGTACTCAGAACAGCGATAACATATTTCATTGGGCAATTTATTCTCTTCGAAATAAAGTTTTATGTTACCAAGAGTAGTTTCGGCTATATTAGTCAGGGCTTCTTTTGTAAAAAACCCCTGATGAGAAGTTATAAGTACGTTCGGAAATATAAGCAACCTGGCTAACACATCATCACTAACGATTGTACTTGAATAATCTTCAAAAAAATATTCCGATTCTTCTTCATAAACATCCAGACCCGCGCTTCCTATTTTTCCCTTTTTCAGAGCTGCTATTAAGTCCACAGTATCGATAAGTTTCCCTCTACCTGTATTTATTATCATAACACCGTCTTTCATCTTCTTAATACTTGATTTGTCTATTATATGCATAGTTTCCGGCGTAAGCGGACAATGTAAGGATATAATGTCTGACTGGCTATAAAGAGTATCTAAATCCACATAGGAAAAACCATATTTTTTCTCATTTTTCTTATTCGGGAATTTATCATACACGAGCACTTCCATATCGAAACCTTTTAGAATTTTAGCAACAAGAAGCCCTATCTTCCCCCCGCCTATAATCCCTGCCGTTTTACCAGCCATATCAAACCCGAGAAGACCATTGATATTAAAATTGCTGTCACGAGTCCTATAATACGCTCTATGGATTTTTCTGTTCAAGGATAATATTAGAGCAACTGCATGCTCGGCAACCGCACCCGGAGAATAATCGGGAACTCTAACCACATGAATTCTTCCAAAAACGGACCCAAGGTTAATATTATTATAACCCGCCGAACGCAGAGCTATAAGAGTTATTCCATTATCATACAACTCATCCGCTATTTTTTTATCAATATTGTCATTGACGAAAATACAAATAGCGCCATAGCCTTTAGCAATAAAAACATTGTCTTTCGAAAGACGGCTTTGAAAATACTTGATATCAAAGCGAAATTTCTTGTTTGCCTCATTAAAAAAATCAATATCGTATGGTTTCGCGTCGAAGAAAGCTATTTTCAGCTGTTTCATCTATTCCTCTTTTAGCCTTTTTTTGATGCTATTAAATTTTTCAATTTTTTAAAATCAACTTCCCTTTCATACATAGGCTTTTTATTATTCTTATAAGCTATTAGTTTTTTCTCAAACGGCATAGCGGATTTATTTATATAAAACACACCAAGAGGAAGTTTATCCGTTTCTGTTGCCTTCTTAAACGCTTCATCCCTATTAGTCGGGTCATAATCTTTTCCTAAATAATAAGTATGCTCTTTAAACCATTTTCTATCATTTAACTTATTAAATGAAACACAAGGGTGAAGCAAATCAACCAGTGCGTATCCCTTATGTTTTATTGCCTTTTTTATTATTTCTTTAGTCTCTTTCATATCATCCGAATAAGCACGTGATACAAAAGACGCGCCTAGACCAATCGCAACAGCCAGAGGATTGAAAGGTTCAAGTATAACTCCGTTTATCTGAACGGGAGTATTAAAACCTTTTAAGCTTGTGGGAGATGCCTGTCCTTTAGTAAGCCCATATACCATATTGTTATGAACAATGTTCGTAATATCAGGGTTTCTTCTAATCGTATGTATAAAATGATTACCGCCTTCACCATACATATCGCCATCTCCGCCTTCCGCAATTACGACTAAGTTCCTATTTACCGCTTTTATTGCAGTTGCAGGAGGAAGAGCCCTTCCGTGCAAACCGTTGAATACATTTCCTTTTAAATAATGAGGTGTTTTTGCCGCCTGACCTATTCCGGAAACCATAATCAGTTTCCCGGGCGCTATGTTGAGTTCGGAAAGAGTCTCTTTTAATACCTTAAGGATGCTGAAATTTCCGCAGCCCGGACACCATGCTATATCTATTTTACCCATATCATATATTTTAGTGTCCATTATTTGCCCTCCTCTTTCATAATTGCTTTAAGTTCTCCCACGATTTCCTCTACACTAAAAGGTAAACCGTTATATTTCAATATCGAATTATCCGTCCGTATACCTGTTTCCATTTTAATCAATTTAGCAAATTGACCGGTAGCATTATTCTCTATCACAATTGTTCTTTCTGCCTTTTCAAGATATCCTTTAGTATTCGGATGCAGGGGATAAACTTGCTTATAATATAAAAAGGCTGTTTTGCTATCCTCGAGCCTTTCCAAGGCTTCCTTTATACCGTAATAAGTAGAACCCCAACCTATAACCAGCATTTTATAATTTTTATTTCCGATAAGCTCCGGAGGTTGCATTTCCTTCCTAATCAAATCCATTTTTCTGAGTCTCTTATCCACTATCTTAGTTCTGAAATCAAGATCTTCGGTTATATGTCCTTCTTCATCATGTTCATCGCTATCAACAACCACAAGACCCCTACCGTATCCCGGAATACCTCTGGGGCTTATACCATCTTTAGTTAATTTATAACGTTTATAGTTCTTATCAGTTTTCACAAAGTATTTTTTATTTTTCAGCTTCGATACGTCGATCGAAGGCACGAGAAAAGAAGAATCAAGAAGATATTGATCGGTCATTATTACAACCGGAACCTGAAATTTATCAGCCATATCAAAAGCTTTCCGGGTTAGATCAAAAACATCTTCCATTTTACCCGGAGCAAGTATTATTCTCGGGAATTCTCCGTGTCCGGCAAACAGAGCAAAAAGCAAATCACCCTGTTCACTCCTCGTGGGAAGACCGGTCGCGGGACCCGGCCTCTGGGCGAGATGAATTACTACTGGAGTTTCAAGTATTCCGGCAAGACTCAACCCTTCAGACATTAAAGCAAATCCCCCACCTGACGTAGTCACCATTGCTCTTGCTCCCGCATACCAGGCTCCAAGAGCCATGTTAATAGCAGATATCTCACTCTCCGCCTGCTCGGCAATTATTCCAAACTCTTCCTGTTGCCTCGAAAAAAAAGTGAGAACTCCGGTAGAAGGAGACATCGGATACGAAGAGATAAAATTACATCCCCCTCCTATTGCCCCCATCGATACCAAATCGGTACCATTCACAAGCAAAGAATCCTTAACTTTCTCACTCTTTTTAATCTTAAAATCAATCTTATTTTCCTTAATAAGTTTTTCGCCTACTTCATAACCTTTTTTACCCGCTTCGATATTACCATTAATTATTTTTTCATCTTTCTTTTTGAAAAAACCTCTTATAAACTTTTCCAATATCGAGAAATCGACTCCAAGGATCCCTGCTATCAGTCCAACCGTTACAGTATTCGCATAAATTTTATTGCCGGCTTCTTCCGCCAACTTAGTAAACTGAACCTCAAAGGTTCTTTTCGTTTTACCCTGTATAAATTCTTTTCTTCCAAGTATTATCGTATCTTTGCCTATTCTCTGTTTGACATGGTCAACAGCTTTAAAGTCCAACGGAATCAAGATATCTATCTTTTCTACAAAAGAATTAACAGGTGTATCGGATATCCTTATTTCGGTAGAGTTACTGCCGCCTCTAATCCTGGACATAAATTCTGTGGTCGAAAATATGTAATATCCTGAAAGTTTAAGAATAGAAGTCAGTATTTTCTCAACAGTCTGAATACCCTGCCCCGCTTCACCACATATAACTATGGATACATCATTCATCAGACCTCCCTAAAGATAACTTTAATATCAAATCTCTGGTTGTTAAGCAGCTCAAAAGATTCCCTTTTTATAAAAATTTCTCAAAACGTTCTTTTTTGGCCTTGCATATAGGGCATACTTCCGGAGGAGCATCCCGCGCGCAAAGATAACCACAGACCTTGCAACGCCACACCGGTTTTGAAAGTTTTGTCATCCCTGTTGCCGTATTTTCGGATTTCTTTTCAAGTTTCTCTCTTTCCGATTTCGATGGTCTCCTCTCCGGTATCTTTTTAACTTCTTTTTCTCCCTTTAAAACAGCCGCCGAAACATACAACCCGCAATAACAGGTATCATACTCGCTTAGATCCGGATCTCTATAATCACAGGGACATATTATATCCAGGTCCTTATCCTTTACCGTGGATGCAAGCCTGCATGGGCATGCCCTGTACCCGTATCTCTTTTCGTTTACCAATAAACCCTCTACTAATTCTCTTGTAAACTCTTCATCGGGGTTCAGATGGTAACCCGAGCTCTCTGCTTCTTTATCTAATTCTTTATATAGTTTGTCGATCGATTCCGTTGGGATACTATTTTCATCCACTTTTTATCTTCCTCTTGATTTCTTCTTCGTCATAACCGACCACACATTCTTTACCATTAATAACAAGAGTCGGAAAAGAACATAAAGGATTCCATTTTGTCACTTCCTCTTCCACTTTTTCTCTTTCCCGCCCATCCAAAAGATCAACATCCATGTAATAATAATCAACATTTAAACTGTTCAACAATTTTTTAACCTTTTTACACCAAACACAGGTTGATATTGCATAAAGGATTATCTCTCCTTTGGTATTTCCTTCCACGTGATTTATTTCCATTTTTCCCCCTTTACATACTATCTATCTATGATTTATCAAATCCTCTAACGTAAAAGATTCCAACGTTTCCCGTAAAATTGCACCAACCTTTTCCCATACCTTTTTGGCTTCACATTTACTTGACCTATTACAAACCGAAGGCAAATCCACACAAATAACGGGACTAAACGAACCCTCAAGAACATTAATTATCTCGGCACAGTTTAGCTCCCCCGGAGGCTTACCAAGAACATACCCATCTTTTACCCTTACGATTAAACCCCTCACCTTCAAAGAAGAAATAATATGGTCAAGATATTTCATAGAAATATCCTGCTGCTTCGCAATATCCTTTAGAAGTATCGGCTTATCCGAATAATTACGAGCAAGCTCAATCATAGCTCTTAGCCCGTATCTGCTTCGCGTGGAAAACTTCATAATATATTTATCCTTTGGCCACGGGAAGACCAACCATAACTTCAATAACTTCATTTCCTGGACTAATATTATCAATTAAATTTTCTATCACAAGGCCTAAACCAACAAGAGGATACATATCTCCACAATCAACTTTTATCTCAGCCATTTTTCACCCCCCAATTTTAAAATATTCAATTATTGTTCTATTAGTTCTATTGAATTAGTAGAACCGTTAACAGTATACCGCTATTCCCCTTTTTGTCAAGGGGTTTTATAAAATTTTTCTATTTTCTTTTATGGAACATTTAATGTTAATCATTCGTCTATCATATGTGAGACAAGTAAAAAATCTTAAATGGGAGGCGTATAATGATTAATAAAGATTTAGTAAGTTATGAACCGTTAGAAAGGTTTTTTGATATAGGAGAAGATTTCGGCAATGTGACAAGAGATTTTTTAAGCAGCTTTAGCGGTCTTGCATCAATCAGGGAAACATATCCATTGGCAAATGTAAAAGAAGATGATAAGAGATACACGGTTACTGTAGAGGCTCCGGGAATCGATAAAAAGGATTTAAAAATCAAAATAAAAGGCAACAGGCTTCTACTGGAAGGTGAGAAAAAAGAAGAAACCCGGGAAGAAGACGAATCCTATCTTAGAGTGGAAAGGTCTTACGGTAATTTCTGCAGAACTTTTAGCTTCGCATCCGAACTGGACACGAAAAAGGCTAATGCCGAATTTAAAGACGGTATCTTGACTGTGACTTTGCCCAAAACGGAGAAAGAAAAAACCAAAGAAGTTAACATTAAAGTAAAGTAAGGTAAATCGGAAGTCGAAAAAGGGGGGCTGTTCTCACAGCCCCTTTTTTTTATTTAGAACCCAGCAGATAATTTTTAAAGGTTTTATAATCATTAGGCAGATGCTCGGGTTCTATAACTCTCTTGTCTATATCTGCCAATGAAGGATGAAGTTCGGGCGTTATATTGAGAGTTTTTTCAATTATTTCCGGAAATTTGGAAGGATGAGCAGTCTCGAAACATACAGCGGGCTTATCTATTTTTTTGTAATGATGCATCAAAGCTGCAACACCCACTGCTCCATGCGGTTCAAGTAATACATTATAATTTTCATAAATTTCTTCTATAGTTTCTACGGTCTCCACGTCGCTAATCGATACCGAATATAGATTCTTTCGCATTTCACCAACATCAGGCTCCTTAAAAACATTTCCTTCTTTATCCACTATACCACCGTAAAGATTGAAATATCTGGCAAGATTACTCGGATTTCCAACGTTCATTGCATTGGAAAGACACATACGTGACGGATCCACCTTACAGTAAATTCCACTCTCAAGAAATTTAGGGAATTCATCGTTTTCATTAGTAGCGATTATGAGCGGCTCTACGGGCAAACCCATTCTACGCGCAATTTCACAACCAAGAGAATTTCCGAAATTGCCTGAGGGGACAGAAAAAATAACGGGACGGATTTCATCCACCACATTCACATAAGAATAAAAGTAGTAGACTATCTGCGGCAGAATCCTTCCTATATTTATTGAATTTGCCGAGGTTAAATTTAGAGTCTTAAGCCCGGGGTCGCCGAATGCCTGCTTCACAAGACTTTGACAATCATCAAACTTTCCATCGATAGCAATGGTAGAAGTGTTGTCGCCTATTGCGTTCAATTGTTTGCGCTGCCCTTCGCTGACTTCCAATTCGGGATAGAGAATGCATACCTTGATACCTTCCAAGCCTTTATAAGCCGTGCCGATCGCGCTTCCGGTATCCCCGGAAGTTGCCACAAGAACAGTTATTTCCCGGTCTTCTTCTTTTAACTCTTCCATCAACCTTGACATAACCTGAGCTGCGAAATCTTTAAATGAAGCCGTCGGACCCTGGTCCATTCTGGCAAGATAAATATCCCCGGTAATTTTTTCTAAGGGTATACCAAAGGTGTACGCATCCTTGCAAATTTCCTTTAGCTTTTCATCACTTATATCATCTTTTAAATATTTCTTGAGAATTTCAAACGCAACTTCAAAGTAGGGTCTATCCTTAAGCGATAAGATTTCTTCTTTATATAGTTCAGGCAAGCTACCCGGCATAAACAATCCATTATCCGGAGCCTGCCCCATAAAAAGAGCTTCTTTAAAGGTTACTTCTCCCTTAAAGCCCTTAATTTCTTCAGTATTTATATTTCTATTAGTACTGTAATACAAAATCCTATTATTTCTCAATTACATCTCCTTCTTTATTTTGCCACAAAAGCACTAAGACACAAAGCTACACCACACCCAACCCCAAATTTTATTTTGTCTGTTTAAATCCCAACCCAACAAACCCAATGGACTCAATAAACTCAATATATTCTATAAAAAATAAAACTAAAAGTCAACTGTCAAATATCTATTTCTTTAGGGTCTTTTTCCGTAGGAACTACTTTCCATTCTTGCTCCTCATAATCAAAATCCGCGATTTTACCAATAGGTAATTTCATATACTTGCCATGCCCCTCGGCTGCCACTTCCCCACTTTTTAAAACTATTTCACCATTCCCTTCATACATTCGGCTTGTTTCTTTTGTTACTCGAGCACTGACGTTTATTTCCTCATCAATTGGAACCGGTTTTTTAAAACGAACATTGAACTCGACCGTTACAAACCAAACGTCTTCTTCATAATTCATCATAATGGCTCTCCCTATCGTTTCATCCAGGATAGCCGAAATGATACCACCGTGGAGACGATCCGGATAACCCTGATGTTCTTTTATCGGTTTAAAAACCGCAACCAATTCCTTATTTTCCAATTCGTAAAAATGAGCCTTAAGCCCAAGACTGTTTTTCAACCCGCAAACAAGACACATTTTTGAATTCGGCTGTTTTCTTTTGACTTTTCTTTTCATTGTTAATTCCCTTTTTAAAATACAAATTATTTATTTTATTGCAAGGGTTATTGAAGGTTCTTCGAATCTAAGTTGAATGGTTAAATAGTTATTTTAGTATCTGGGGGTTGGGATTTAGTAATTTTTTTGCAACCACCTAATGTCCTAACGACCTAACCATTAAAACCCTTGACTTTTAAACCTTTCTTCACTACGATATATAATCATGAAAATGGAAATAAAAAGCATAGAGGATCTTAGAACTGTTATCGGGAAAATGCATGATTCCGAGTTTACAGAGGAAGACTTTGGATTTGACTCTAAAAATGAAACATTTTTTCTTAGATCTTATTCATCCAAAATTTCAAGCAAAGAAAGCAAAGAATTTTATCTGGAAATATATAATGTGAAAAAATATACTCCTTTAAATTTAGATAAAACCAAAAAATACAAAGCAACAGGAGGGGGATTCAACACCATCGACATAGGAAATAATGGCCTTAAATTATCTATAATAAGTCAGGATATAAACATCGTACTTAGATTGAGTAAACTCGAAGGGATTCTTAAAACTAAAGATATCAATTGACTTTTTGCGACAGAGGGGTAAGGTCTTGATTTTTGAATCCACAGATTCTACGAATCTAAGTTGAATGGTTAAATAGTTATTTTAGGATCTGGGATTTGGGGGTTGGGATTTAGCAATTCCGGTCTGCTGTCCGCGGTCGTCCGTCTTTTTTTAAACTGCTTAACGAATCCACTATTTCCAATCTCTTGTGAGATTAGATTTACAGTCTCACGGAAGCACAGGGAAAGCTCCGATGAACGGTACATCCTTTTCGTTCTGTCCCAAAAGTTCTCTGATTTCAGGTGGAAGGCTGGCTGCCGATTTTGATCCCTGAAATTCTTCCAATAGTTCATATTTACCCAGTTCACAACTCTTGAACAAAGGACCATCATAATTGGCGAAATACTGACTGTTGGCTGAAAAATTCGGGTGAATTTTCCTTAGCCCATCAAGTGATTCGAACTCCAACAAACATTCCTTATTCTTTGCGGGTGACCACAACATCAATGATTTAGACGTAGAATTTGAAGTTCGAACGTACACGTTATTATCGAACTTATCAAATTGCGGCTTGTTAAGTTTCTTACACAGGGACGGCGTCTGGAAAGCGACAAAAAGCGGTCTGTAATAATTTTCATCGACTGTAAGTAGATTATTGACAAACACATGTCCGAATCGATCGTCAACGTCCGGGCCTGTACTCGGATGCCAGCCGAAATGGTCGTTTTCCGCGCTTCGTGGAGTTCGACCAATTGTTGCGGTACTGTTTATGCATGTATTATTGTATATTTGAACATTCGAACTGTTGAGCACGTAAATGCCCTGGTCGCAGTTCACAAACACGTTACCGGCGCAAATCGCCCCTTTTGAGATCTCAAAGAAGAAACCATTATCGCTCGGCCAGAATCGTTCTTTCGAAAATTCCCTTTTCAAAATACCTACATCCTGAACCCAGTTATCGACAAAGACGCCGTCTACATTGCCTACATCGTACCAGATACCGTTTGAATACGGAAGATCTATAACCAGATTATCCCGGCAAGTAACACGGTAAGACTGATTAAAAATCTTTACTGCCGCGGGAAAGTATCCTGTGATTCTCTCGATGTTGTTCTTGGTAAAAATGTTTTTTTCCAAAAGGACATCATTCGAGGCCTCAATGTAAATACCTTCTGTGCTTGTATTGCTAATCTTACAATGCCGCAGCACCAGACTATCCCCCCTGAGTCTAGCCGCCACCCGTGAGCAGTTGGAAATTTCACAGTGTTCTAAAGTAGTACCTACCACTTCCTTTCCATGATTGGATTCATCGGACAAACCCTCAGGGAATGTTCCTTCAACAAAGATAGCTCGCCTGGCATACTGGGTAAAAGTGATTCCGCGAATCACCGGTCCTTTCTTATCCGAAGTTTTGCCGTAAGTTTTCCCGGTCGTTCTAATAATAGCAAAGTTAAAAGCGGTAATTTCTACAAGGTGGTCTTTGGGGTCGGTGCCGATGTAAACTTCTTTTGTATCATAGTTTATGAAATACGAATTCTCATCAACTTCTCCTTCCCATCCCGCTGATTGTAAAAATTTACCATCCACAAATACCATATCATTGTTGAAACGATGAGGCGGTGTTGTTTTACCATTCCAGTCACGCCACCACCAGTTATCAGGCTTGGCAGGGAATAAACGGGACCAGGAGGTTTTCCATAATCCGTTTCTAAGATCCTCCCACTCCGTTGCCACATAGGTTCCCTTTAAAACAGGCTGTTCATCGGCGTATGCCTGTATAGTGATTCCCTGGTTTAACAAAAAGCCACCGGTACGATAAGTACCCCCGCGCATTACGATTGCGTCTCCGGTTACCACCTTCTCTATGGCTTTTCCGATTGTTGTGGGTTTATCCAGTGTCTCTCCTTTGTTTTCAGACTTTCCATCGGGCGCTACATAGTAAATTTTGCCCGTTACCTTTGGCAAATCATAGGTTTGCCGAATAGGACCGTAGGGACCACCAGAAGGTTTTGCTTTCAGGGACAATGAACCAAAGATTATACAGAAAAGGACGAAGCCGGCACATAGGCGTCCATACCTTGTGACTTTTTGAGTCAACCTGAACTTGGTTTTACTTCTTGACATTATTCACCTCTTTTGTTTAAATTTTTTCAATTGTTCTTATATAATAAAATATAAAACACTCACACTTATTTAAGAAAAATAACTTAAATATCACATTTGTCAATATTGGCAAGAAATTCAATCCTTGACATTTACTCCTTTTCTCAATATGATTTATAATAAATTTAAGGAGGTATTGAGTTATGGAAATAAGATATGCAGCAGACCCTGTTCGTTTTTCCCGTATGACCACCGAAGAACTGAGAGAGAATTTTTTAATTCACTCACTTTTCAAGAAAGAAACGATCGAAATGGTCTATTCCGATACCGATCGTGTTATAATCGGCTCTGCAGTACCTGTTGATAGTCCACTCATACTCTCTACAACAGACGAATTGAGAGCAGCTTATTTTACCGAACGGCGTGAATTGGGAGCCCTCAACATTGGGGGAAAAGGCACTATTGAGGTTAATAGTGATGTCTATGAAATGGAAGAATTTGATTGCTTATATATAGGCAAAGGAAATGAAAAGATTTCATTTAAGAGTAATAACCCGGATGATCCTGCGGCTTTTTATCTTTTGAGTTATCCCGCCCATACCCAATATCCCACAAAGTTGTCCAGAAAGAAAGATGCAGAACCTCTGAATCTGGGTTCGGATAAAAATTCAAACAAAAGAACGATATACAAACATATACACCCTGACGGCGTCAAGAGCTGTCAGCTGGTTATGGGCGTAACTTTAATGGCAGAGGGTAATGTATGGAATACCATGCCCCCTCACACTCACGAACGCAGGATGGAAGTTTATTTATATTTTGACATCAAGGAATCCGACAGAGTATTTCATTTATGCGGACAACCTGAAGAAACACGGCATATTGTTGTATCCAACAGGCAGGCTGTTATTTCTCCCAGCTGGTCCATCCACAGTGGAGTGGGTACCTCTGCCTACAGTTTCTGCTGGGGAATGGGCGGAGAAAACCAATCATTCGATGACATGGATAATCTGGATATAGGGGATTTGAAATGAAAGATAAAAATATACTGGACAAATTCAAACTGGACGGGAAGAGAGCGCTGGTTACGGGCTGCACACGCGGAATAGGCCTCGGTATGGCACAGGCTCTCTGCCAGGCCGGTGCGGATATCCTGGGAGTGAGCCGCACTCTTAAAGAGGGAAGTGAAGTGGAAAAACTGGTAAAATCTTACGGTCGCGATTTTAAAGGTTACGCCTGCGATTTCTCGCACAGGGACGCCCTGTATAAGTTTATAGAGAAAGTAAAAACCGATTTCAAACGGATAGACATCCTGGTGAACAACGCAGGAACCATAAAAAGAAAACCGGCAGCCGAATACCCTGATGAATACTGGGATGAAGTTATCGAGGTTAATCTAAACGCTCAGTTTGTGCTGGCAAGAGAATTCGGCAAGGATATGATAAAAAGAGGTTACGGTAAGATTATATTTACTGCATCTCTTTTAACATTTTTCGGAGGCATAACGGTTCCCGCTTATGCGGCAAGTAAAGGTGGAATAGGACAGTTAATCAAAGCCCTATCCAACGAATGGTCAAAGCATGGTGTAAATGTAAATGGCATAGCACCCGGTTATATAGCAACAGATAATACACAAGCCCTGAGAGAAGACCCGGACAGAAATCAGGGTATCTTAAACAGGATCCCAGCCGGCAGATGGGGAACTCCTGAGGACCTGAAAGGTGCAGTTGTATACCTCGCATCAGAAGCATCAGATTACCTGTGCGGCACCATTTTAACCGTAGACGGCGGATGGACAGGAAGATAAAGTAATAAAGTAGGAGGAGTAAATGAGAAATTCATTAATAAAATTTTTTCTGCCTGTTTTATTCATAATTTTATCAGGTTGTACCTGCAGCGAACTCGAGCGGGAATATCCGGAGTCTTTCGCGTTGGAGGTAACAAATGAAATCGATATAGAAAGAAAAGAGGTTTCTGTGTTTGTAAATATAACGATGATAAAAGAGAAACATCCTGATTTCAATCCCGGGGCATTTGTGATAATTGTAGATGGAAAAGAGCAGGCAAGCCAGAGTATAAATATTGACGATAAAGGTGAAGAAATAGTTTTCCTGGTTGACTTTTCTCCAAAAGAGACTAAGAAGCTAACCCTCAGATACGCAAAAGAAGGAAACAAGAAGAGAGGATATCCGAAGAGAACTCAAGGAGAACTATCCATTAAATCCGGAGGTAAATGGGCAGGAAATAAATATGAAGGAGGAACCTTTAAGGATACCAATTATCTTAAAGTCCCGGTAGAACATACTGATCACTCGGAATTCATTCGATTCGAAGGACCGGGCTGGGAATCCGATAAGGTCGGTTACAGGTTATACCTGGATTGGCGTAACGGTACAGATATTTTCGGAAAGAAAATTGCAGATTTGGTACTACAAAACGTCGGACAGGACGGATTTGAATCCTACCATGAAATGTCTCCGTGGGGAATGGATATCCTGAAGGTTGGTGATGCTCTTGGGATTGGCGCTGTCGGAATATGGGAGAACGGCAAAGTAAAAAGAGTATCCGAAACTGATGGTTTAATATGCGAAATTTTAGCGGATGGACCCGTGTATTCACTATTACAAATAAAATATCTCGGATGGAAAACAAATTCTGGAAAACATCAAATAACTTCCGATCTTTCCATTACAGCGGGAAGCAGGTTAACAAAACATAATATTATTTTCGATAAAGGTATCGATAATGTATGCACAGGAATCGTAAAAAGTGAACAGGTTAACATTCTAAAATCGGAAGATAAAGAAAGCAGGTGGTGTTATTTAGCCTCGTATGGAAATCAAAGTATTATAGGCGATAAACTGGGAATGGCAGTTTTATATAGGAATAAAGATAAAATAAAAATAACTGAAGATGAACTGAACGAGGTAGTAATTCTTAAAACCCAAGACGGGAAATTAACTTATTATTTTCTTGCCGCCTGGGAACAGGAATTAGAAGGAATTAAAAGTGAGGAGGAATTCATCAATTATCTGGAAAAAATCATAAAAGAACTTAATTCGCCACTTTCAATTGAGATAATGTAGAGGATAACTAAATTAATTTTTTGAATAGATAATAGATATCCACTTTTCTGCAACTTCTTCCATCTTTTTTGGATTACGTACATCCTTAGTCAATACAGAACCGCAAAATATTCCATCAGGGTCACCTTTTACAATATCCGCGAGATTTTCGGTAGATACACCACCGGTATAAAATACGGTCAAACCTTTATAAGGTCCCTTCCACGCTTTTACAATACCAAAAAACGAATTCGTGGCTGTAACAGCAGGAAAAAGCTTATATACCCACTGGTAAGGATATTTTTCTCTTAATTCCGTAAATTCACAACTATAAAGCTGCGCCTTCCTGACAAGTTGTTTCCCGGCATCACTCAATCCACCGGGAACACACATAATATCGTTAGAAACGCAAACTTCCAGAACTTCCGGAATATAGTCGGCAGATATAATCCCAGCAACACCCTGCCCGATAGCATGTTCTGCCAGTTTTACGGTCATAACTGTACCGGCAAGCATGAGCGCATCAGGATACTTATCAAGAACAGCTTTTATCCCTGAAGAAGCAATTTCACTGCGAAAAACGATCTCAAGTGTAATACCAAGAGGATGCAATACTTCATAAGCCGTAATGCATTCGTCAATAGTCCTGGGAGCCAAAATTGCGATTACCCTGCTCTCTTTAATCTGCTTGAATACAGCTGCCGATTTATTCATACCATACCTCCATTTTTAATTGTTAGGACCGGAAAACCACCAGCGATAAAAGTCAAAGCCTCTTCTTTGAAAAGAATACAGGAATAGCATTCAAGCAATCCTTTTTACCTCCCGTCGGACTTGACCTACTAACTATCTAACCAATATATTTTATGTTTATTTTCCTAAAGGTTTCCAGAGTTTCACAGTATTATCCGTACTGGTTGTAGCGATAACCTTTCCGTCGGGACTAAAAACTACCGAGGTTAAACCTTGTTTGGCCGCAATTGAAGATTTGATTTTTCCTCCTGTAGCAACATCCCATAATATAAATTCATCAGCTGTTCCGGTCAACAAATATTTACCATCGGGACTGAAAGAGGCATGCGAAACCCAGTATTTATGTCCTTCAAACGTCTTCACAAGATCGCCTGAAGGGATATTCCAGAGTGATGCCTTTGGACCCCGTTCACCGGTTACGAGATATTTTCCATCAGGACTAAAAGATAAAGCTTCAAGCCCTTTATCAAAAGCTTCTATTTTTTTAATTGAATTACCGGTCTTGACTTCCCAAATAATAACTTCCGCAGGTTTAAAAAAACTGCCGGGGTCTTCCCCAACAATGGCGGCAACGTATTTACCGTCCGGACTAAATTTAAACAAACCTACTTTTTTGCCTGTGAATAGAACCTTTACCGGATTCCCGGTTTTCCCATCCCATAACTTAAGTGTCCCATCATCACTCGAAGAAGCAAACAGAGAACCATCAGCATTCCATTTCACATATCTAATCATCTTTTTATGAACGCTATCGACATTATTTTTCAGTTCACCTGAAGGAAACGAATAAAGCTTTAATTGATATGCCCCACCGAAAGGTTTGAACTTACCTGCAAGATATTTTCCATCAGGACTTACAGCAAAAGGCGCCTCAACTCCTTCAATTATTTTATAGGATTTACCTGAAGGCACTTCCCATATCTTTATTTTTTCATAATCCGTGGTTAATAATAGTTTACTATCCGGACTATAAGCAACTTGCCCCGGCCATTCGTTAAAACCATTTATCATCACATGAGATTCCCCTGTTGATACATCCCATATATTTACATGAAAATCTTTGTTACTTAGAGATAAATATTTGCTATCCGGACTGAACACAGCTTTGACAACTCCCTGCTTATGTCCCGTGAGGGTAGCATACTCTTTAAAATCCTTATTCCAGGTAGTCGCTTTAATCTCAAATGACAACAATAATATAACAGATAATACTACCAATAAAAATCTTACTGATCTGTTAAACACTTCGCAAAACATATACTCCTCCTTCTTTTAAAATTTAAAGTCCGAAATCAATGTTATGGATTTATTGAAAATCCGCAAGAGAGTAACCATTTAACGGTTCAAATCCCTCCCCCGCTTGACAGATAAAAGGAATCTCGTAACTTATTAAACAAATATGATATTCGACAAATCCAATAATATACAGTTACACACGGAGAGGAAAAACGGCTGATAGTATATTCGACGATAAAAGTAAAAAACCAAACGATAAAATGTTGAAGGAAGCATTGAGCAGGACATATGAACTATGGCAAGAAATCAAAAAATACCTTTCAGAGGAATATGGGGAGTTAACTGAAGATTGGAAATTTTACGGTCAAAAATACGGATGGCAATTAAAAACGCTAAAGAAAAAACGCAATCTTTTCTTTTTTATTCCCGTCAAAGATTTTTTCAAACTTTCCTTTAAAAATTGTGATATTCGTGTAATTTGTTATTCCTATTTATGTTGGGTTGGCGGGTCCAATTTAACTACTCAACGATTTGACAACTTAACTGATCCGAAGGATCTGTCACACTACTTACCGGGAGAACTAAACGAAAAGAATTTCTTCGGTATTTTATTCAGGAAAAATTTAACACCGGACTTTATTATATCCTGATGATAATCAAAGCAGAATTTGTTCTCTAATTCTTGTTTTATAGACGGATTTTTCTTTAAAAAATCGAAAACGTTATCAACTAACCGGGGCGTGATTTTTGATGCCATGTTTCGTACCATAATGCCATTTTTTATTTCATCTCCCATCCTGCTTCTCCAGACATTCTCATAATCACTCAAAGTATTGGCGGAGAAATTGTTTGTTTTAGCGGCTTTTATGAGAACTTCTTTTGCTATTGAAGCTCCAATCAGACCGTAATAGATTCCTCCTCCAGTCGTTGTTTTTACCTGACCTGCAGCCTCCCCTACCGCAATTACTCTTTCTCCAAATATTTTATTCGAATTTCCACAGGCGATAGGAGCCTTTTCTATTGTATCCATATTAACCTTAAATCTTCCGTTACTCTTATATATAAGACTCTTAAGCGTCTCCTGACTACTCTTATGCGAAAGGGCTCCTATTCTTGTATGTCCGTTCAAAGGGATAATCCACCCAAAAGAACTTAAATCCGGTTTACTCAAAATATAGACCTCAACAGAACCATTACCATTTCCTCCGCTCGCCTGGACTCTATTTCCCCATAGTATTTTCTCGGGAGCAGAAACGCCTATCTTTTTGTGAAGAGAGAAATTGGTTCCCGAAGCCAGAACAATACATCTCGCACTTTTTTTCGATTCTCTACCGTTTTCAGAATATTTTACTAAAATTCTGTCTTTTTCCCCCTCTATATCAAATACCTTACTTTGTAAAAAACTCTCAGCTCCGCCTTCCAAAGCTTTTCCAAACAATTCTTTGTCAAAAATCTTCCTGTCTGCAATATATGCAAAAGGCTCTTCTTTAGAATACTGTAATTCTATTAGCGAAGGAGAGAAAACTTTAAGCGAAGATATTTTTCTGATTATTGCTTTTTCGGGTAGATTAAACTTATCGTAAGCATCTTTTCCAACTATTCCGCTGCATATTACTCCTTCTCCTATTTCCTTTTTTCTCTCAAAAATACCTACAGAAAAGCCCTCTTTTACAAGAGACTTTGTAAGATATGAACCAATAGGACCTGCTCCGACTATAATAAAATCAAAATCCATTATAACCCGAATATATACAAAGACTCAACTTTCGCAAGTGTTTAGAACACGAAAATCTCACAAATTTCCATTGTAGATAACTGTAATATTGAAAATTTACTAATCTGAAATTTTAAGAATTTTAAAACCATCAAAACCACACGCCGCGTAAATCAAATTGCCGCGAACATACACAGCAGATATTTCTGAGGGAAGAGTAATATTACCAACAAAATAGGGATTAAAAGGAACTAATATATTGAAAACCCTTATCATACCATCCTGCACAATATAAAGATAAAAACCTGAAAGAAAAAAATCTTCAATCCCACTGTATTTCTTCGTCAACTCCTGTACTAAAGGGTGGGAAACATCCATTATCTCTGCAACAAGCAAGCCCCTATCCCGGGAAGCAGCAAAAAGAAACCGCCCATCCGAAATAACCTTATTAACCGGTCCAATCTCACTAATTCTTACATAGTTATCAAGCGAATCAGGATCATCGGAAACAAATAGTGCTAAGATACCTTTTTCGTCCGCGAAATAAGCATAATCGTACACAACTTCGATTGAATTTACATAATCGGACTCATCCCAACTTAATATCTCATACGGGAAAAAAGGCTTTGATATGTCAATTATTCGAAAACCCCCTTCTCCATCCGCTACAAAGCAATAATCACCGGAAACTTTTAGATCAAGCGATTTGTGACTTGTTGGCACAAAAGAAACCTGCTCCGGATTCCTTATATCCCTTATATCAAAAATCCTTACCCCCGCTGTGCCATCCGCGACATACAATTTAAAACCTTTTACATCAATCGCATAACTATGATCCATCGATTCTATCGCAGAAATTTTCGTAGGTCTATAGGCTTTTGAAACATCGAATATATGAACACCGTTATTTCCTGCAAGTAGAAAAGCGTATCTGCCAAGGATTTTTATATCTGTATAAACGGTATTTCCCTCATACTCCCCCACTATCTCAAAATCAAGATAAAGAGAAAACAAAGTAAAAGGCAGAAACACCATTAAGAAAACGAAAAAGTATAATTTTTTCATAATTTAGATAATATATATAAGAGTCTAAATGTCAATATTTAACTTAGGTATCAGGTCTCGGATCCTTCGGATCAGTTGAATGGTTGAATTGTTGAATCGTCGAATAGGATTACGGATTCTCCAGATAAGTTAAGTAGTTAAGTAGTTGAGTGGTTGAGTAGAAAAAAACAAAAGTAAAACTCTGCGGTCTCTGTGGCTTCGTGTGAGATATTGTTTTTGGGGTATGGGTTGAGTTTTAAATAAACTAAAATATAATTTTTTTCTCTGTGTGTTTTTCCTTTTCTCTGTGCTCTCTGTGGTAAAATTATTTTTGGGGTTGGGAAGGGATTCTGAATTCCTTTTTACAAATTTTTCTTTATAAAGATATCAAATATGCGTATACCAAAAACAGAAACGATACTTACTATTATACCGGCAACAATTACTCCTAAAATCACGGCTAAAAAAGATTTTCTCTTTTTCATCTTAAAAAACCATGCCCCAAGAGTTCCCGTATATGCACCTGTAACCGGCAGGGGAATAGCTACGAATAAAGTCAGACCAAGATAACCGTATTTTTCTACTTTCGGACCAATCTTCTTTCTCGTTCTTTCAAGGAAATAATCGAACGATTTTCTGTATAATGTCAATCTCATCAATAGTTTATGAATAAAAGTAAGGAAAAAATAAAAAATGGGAAAAACACAAATATTGGATAAGACAGCAATCGGAAAAACTAAAGATAAAGGCAAGCCGGAAGAGAGTCCTATAGGAATACTGCCTCGGAGTTCCGATATGGGGAGAAGAGAAAAAATAATTATTTTTAAAATCGGGTTCATAAGACTCCTAAATATGGAGGTGAGCGGATTCGAACCGCTGACCTCCTGCGTGCAAGGCAGGTGCTCTACCAATTGAGCTACACCCCCAAAAAAATGGGCCTAAGTGGGATCGAACCACTCACCTCTCGCTTATCAGGCGAACGCTCTAACCAACTGAGCTATAGGCCCGTTACGTTTGTAAATATATAAAGGGCTAACAAAATGTCAAGAGGAGAACACCGCAATAAAGGATTAGAAGACGAGCGAGAAGATAGACAAGGGGTAAGGTTTAGCAGCAAAGCAATGAAGAGTAGCAAGGATTAATTTAAAATCACTTATCACTTAATCCTTAACCCTTGAACTTGCTAACTTGCACTGCTCCTAATCCTATTATCCTCTGTGTTAAGTGTGTCTCTTACGTTCTCCGAGAAGCACTGTATCTCTCAAGTTTTCTATATTTTTTGCCCTCATCCATCTCGTCATAAAATCTCTTGCACTTATAATCTGTGCTATAGAAGCAAGCGATCTAAGATGGAAGTTTCTTTCGTCTCTCGTCCCTACCAGCACAAAAACCGCCTTAACTTCAGGAATATCTTCTCCAAATTTGATGCCTTTTTTACACCTTGCAAGGAGAACATCAAAATGCTTTTCGCCTTCTATTATAATATGTGGTATGGCAATATCAGGATTTATTGAAGTAGAGCTTTCCTTTTCCCTATCCATAAGAAGCTGATAAAGTTCCTCACCCGGCACATCAAGAGACCGGGAAAGTTCCTTTGCTGTTAGTCTCAGAAATTCGCTCAACTCTGTTTTTTCTCCGATATCCAGTATATGGCATTTTTCAATCAATTCATCAAAACGGTCCTTCTGAATTTTGTCCCTTTCCCTTATTATTCCTTTTAATTCATCTTCCAGTGAGTGTGTAGTTAATTCCTTAGCCGTAATTCTTTCGATCAGGTATAACAAAGCGTATTCTTCTTTCATCTTTACCCTACCGTAAATTAAGTATGTGATAATAGCTAATGACACAAGAATTAAAACAATGATCAAGACTTCTATACCCATTTCAAACAGTAAAAAACCACAGCCAAATATACCTGCTATTTGCACAAAAGGATAAATAGGACTCCTAAAGCGAGGTCTATAATTTTGAACTCCACTCTGTCTCATAATGATAACGGCTGCACAGGAAAAAAGGTAAGTCATTATTAGAACAGTAGAAGCAGCTTCCACAAGTAAGTCTAACGTAAAAAAGAGGGACAATATCATAAAAAATCCAGTAGCAAGAATCGCAATATGTGGCGTTCGGAATTTTCCATTTATTCTCCGGAATACGTCCGGTAAAAGGCCATCACGACTCAAAGCAAACGGATACCTTGAAGCTGCCATAATACCTGCATTCGCAGTAGAAATAAAGGCAAGAATTGCGGCAATACTCAAAAGAATTTTTCCCCATTTGCCCATAAAAACCATAGCTCCGTCGGAAATTGGTGTCAGAGAATTATCCAAGAGTGAAGCACCAAGCACACCTGAAGTAACAAAAATAACCAGAACATAGAGAATTCCAACTGTAACAAGAGAAAGTATCATACCCAGAGGTATTACCCTTTCCGGTTCCTTTACTTCCTCTGCAATGCTTGCTATCTTTAGAACACCCCCAAAAGAAACAAAAACAAAACCCGCAGTGGAAAAAACTGCCGGAATACCTTTGGAAGCGAAATCTTTAAAATACTCGACTTTTATGCTTGGAATTCCTAAAACAACATAAAGAATCATTAATCCGATTAAAGAAACAACCAGAGCAATTTGCACTTTTCCCGCTTCTTTGATCCCAATTATATTGATCGCAACAAATATTATACATAAGCCAATTGCTATAAGTTGTACATTAAAATCAAACAATATACTCGAAAACGCAGCCATACCAAGCAGAGCAAAAGAGCTTTTTAAAGATAGAGAAAACCATACCAAAAGACCATCAATAGTTCCAACCGCCGGACCCATACTTCGGGTAACATAAAAATAAGTGCCGCCGGCTTTCGGCATCGCAGAAACAAGTTCTGCCTGCGACAGAACACCGGTAAAAGCGAGTAACCCTGCCAAAAAATAAGACATTATCACAGCCGGGCCGGCTCTGCTATGGGCAAGTCCGGGCAAGATGAAAATCCCAGAACTAATCATAGCACCGGAAGCAATACAAAAAACATGAATAAGAGTAAGTTTCTGCGCTAATTTTGGCTTTGCCATAATACATTATAATTAGGGAATTCAGATATGTCAAGTTAAACCACCTCCCACACCACTAAATAATTAACCACGAATAAACACCGATTTTTTTGTTGTTTCTTTTTTATCTTCGGTCATCCGTCGTCGGTCTTCGGTCGTATAGACTATCTACTCACTACTCACCACTTACTACTCTCTAATACCTAATTCTCTGTGCTCTCTGTGGTTAAAAATGGGGTGTTTCGACAAAGACCCTTGACAAACAATATTTTAAGCATAAGTTGATTATATGGAGATTTAATTGCTTTTGTATGTAATTACTAAGTCTACACAAACTTTAAAATACAGAAATACACCAATTGTTTTTTTCAATGAAAGGTCAAATAAAAATGACTGATAAAAAATCAGAGAAGAAAAACAATGGTGTCTTTTTGAATGATCATTCTGTTTATTCTGCTGTAGTTGAGGAAATAAATGCGCCGGTATGTTTTTTAGACCCAAAGGGCGTTTTCCTTCTTTCAAATCCCGATTGTGATGCCCTTTTTGGCGTAAAAAAAGGGAAGTTGGTAGGAAAGAATTTAAAAGATTTTGTCAGTCCTAGGGTATTTAAAAAAGTAGAAAAATGGATAAAGGGGAAAGATTACTTATCCCAATTTGAAATTTTAGAAAATAAAGAAAACAATAAAATCCTTTATGTTGTGTCTTCTCCAAAGTATAACGAGAGGAATAAGAGGAGAAAACATATAGGTTCTTTGGTACTTTTTGAGGATATAACCGAGAAGAGGAAATTTGAATGTAAGCTTGAAGAAAAAAATAATGGATTACAAAAGGAATTAGTTTTTAAAAGCAACCTTCTTTCTTCCCTTTTACATAAGACGCCAGATCATATTTACTTCAAAGACAAAAAAAGTCGCTTTGTGCAGTTAAGTAGAGCGTTTGTCAAAAAGTTAGGAGTTAAAAACGTAGATGAGGTGATTGGCAAAACCGACTTCGACTTTTTTGCAAAATCCCATGCAGAACAAGCCTACCGGGAAGAACAGAAAATGATAAAGACCAAGAAACCTGTTATTGGAAAAATTGTAGAGGAGACTTATCTCGACGGAAAAACAGCCTGGGTATCAACAACTAAAGTTCCATGGTACAACGAGAAAGGTAATGTAATTGGGATTTTAGGGATTTCGAGAGATATAACCGAAACTAGAGAATTAGAAGAGAAGCTAAATGAGAGACTGGCGGAACTCGGGGAAGAAGTTGTCTTCAAAAGCAACCTTCTTTCTTCCCTTCTTGATAATACGCCAGATCATATTTACTTTAAGGATAAAAAAAGCCGTTTTGTAGCCGTAAGCAAGTCTCTGTGTGAATGGATAGGCGCCGCGAGCCCTGAGAAAATGACAGGTAAAACAGATTTCGATTACTTCACAAGGGAACACGCTGAACCAGCTCTTCGGGATGAGCAGAAAATAATAAAAACAAGTACGCCAATAGTAGGGAAAATAGAAAAGGAAACCCATCCCGACGGGAGAATAACCTGGGTTTCAACAACTAAAATGACAAGACACGATGAGAAAGGAAATATAATCGGTACTTTAGGTATTTCAAGAGATGTTACACAACAAAAAGAGACAGAAGAACAATTAAGAGAAAGTGAAGCAAAAAATCGTGCAATCCTTTCCGCATTACCAGATCTACTGTTTCAGGTCAAGAAAAACGGAACTTTCCTTTCTTACTATGCCGGGAGTGAAGATATACTATACGCAAAACCTGATGAGTTTACAAATAAGAACATAAAGGAAATACTTCCGGAGGACTTAGCTAAACGGAGTATGAAAAGCATTAAAGAAGCAATCAAAACCGGTAAAATTGTTAGTTTCGAATATCAGCTTCCCGTTAAAGATGGAATAAGAGACTGGGAGGCGCGTTTTACTAAAAGTGATAAAGACACTGCTATCGTACTGATAAGGGACATAACTAAAATGAAAAAAGCGCAACGAGAAATATACAGATTAAATGATCTAATAGAACAATCAACAAATTCAATCCTGCGGATGGATACCGAAATGCGTATTAATTACGCGAATAAAACGACGAAAGAGTTATTTGGTTATACTTTTTCGGAACTTAGTGGAAAAACACTTGAATTTTTAATTGCAGAGCCGGAGCCCGAAAAAATTCACAGAGATATTTTTAAAAAAGTTTCCGGCGGCGGCACATATTCAAGAGAGCATTTGAATATAAAAAAAGATGGTTCCGTATTTTTCTGTCAGATAAAGACCATGCCGCTTTTCGATGAGAACGGCAATATCTATGGTTATATGGCTTCTTTGACGGATATAACCGAGGAAAGAAAAGCAAGAGAAGAACTCATCTTTCGAAAAAATTTATTAGACTCATTTTTAGACCTTACTCCCGATAAAGTTTTTTTTAAGGACAGAGATTGTCGTTTTGTGGAAACAAGTAAATCAAAAGCCGAGAAATACAATCTTACAAGAGATGAAATTATAGGTAAAAGTGATTTCTCCTTCCAAAAAGAAGAAACTGCAGAAAAGTATTTCGAAGAGGAACAGAGTATAATGAACAAGGAAGAGCCTTTGTTAGATCAAGAGGCAAAACTTGTAGATTCTGATGGGACACCTAATTGGACCTCATATACAAAAGTCCCCCGTTATGATAAAGAAGGCAAGGTTATTGGTATTATTGGTATCTCTCGCGACATCACAGAACTTAAAGAAACAGAAGAAGAACTACGTAAGGAAGAAGAACTTCTTTCAAATACCTTAGAATCTATGGAAGACGGCATTCTGGTTTTAGATCAAAATTTTCATTTTACTTATTGGAACAACTCCATGGAGAAAATAACTAAAGTCTCCAGAGATAAAGTTTTAAACAGCGGAAAAGTACCCTGGGAAATGTTTCCTAATCTAAAAAAAGCCAAAGTTGATGAAATGATGCAGCAAGCCATGAACGGCGAAATTGTTAAAAAAGACAAAATCCAATATGAACTAAACGACGGCACAAAGATTTTCACCTCAGAAATATATCTTCCACTCAGAAACTCTGATGGGGATATTTATGGAATTGTGGGGGTAGTGAAGGAAATCACTAAAGAGATAGAAGCAGAGGAAACATTAAAAGAATCTGAGGAAAAATATCGGATACTTATAGAAAACAGCAGAGAAGGTATTTGTATCTTTAGAAATGATAGATTCCTCTTCGTTAATGACCATCTCTGTAATATACTCTGTTACAGTAAAGAAGAACTTTACAACATGGAAATCTGGGAAACAATCAGTGAAGATGATCGAAGTATAGTTAAAGAAATGGAACGCAGAAGAGAAAAAGGAGAGGAAATGCCCGACGTTTACGAAGCAAATACAATCACCAAAAATAATGATCTCCGTTTCTGCGAATTCTCTATTAGAAGAATAACTTATCAGGGGTTGGAATCCTTCATGGGTATCATTAGAGATATCACCGAATATAAAGATATGGAAAAAGAAAGGGAAAAAGCAGACCGTCTGGAATCTCTTGGACTCTTAGCAGGGGGAATTGCGCATGATTTCAATAACTTTCTTACCGGTATTCTTGGAAATATATCTTTAGCAAAACTACACCTGGATATCGAGGACGAATCTTACGAAATATTGCAGGAATCAGAGAGGGCAGCTCAAAGCGCAAAAAGCCTGACCCAACAGCTTCTAACTTTTTCAAAGGGAGGAACTCCCGTAAAGGTTAATATAACTATCGAGGATTTAGTAAAGAATTCGGCAAATTTCGTATTGAGCGGTTCCAACGTCAGATGTAATTTCGAATTCCCTGATGATTTCTGGAACGTTAAAGCCGACAGAGGACAGTTAACTCAGGTCTTCAACAACTTAATCTTAAACGCGAATCAGGCAATGCCCGAGGGAGGTGCAATAACGGTTAGAGGAGAAAACGTTGTTATAGCAAAAGATAAAAACTTACCCTTAAAGGATGGAAAGTATGTAATGATAGAAATACACGACAGAGGTATAGGCATACCCGAGGACTTAATATCTAAAATATTTGACCCATTCTTTACTACAAAACAAAAGGGAAGCGGACTTGGACTTTCGACCGTTTTTTCTATAACCAATAGACATGAAGGACACGTTATGGCTAAATCGGTACCGGAACAAGGAACATCATTCTTTATTTATTTACCTGCAACACAGAGGGGTACAGTTAGGGAGAGCGAACCCGAAAAAAAGATATTTCAGGGTGAGGGTGGTAAGGTTCTCATAATGGATGATAAATCTTTTGTTAGAAATGCGGCAGTTAGGGCTTTGAGATTATTCGGATATGAAGTTGAGGGCTCCACCGATGGTGAAGAGGCAGTAAGTTTATTTAAAGACGCAATCGATAAAGGTAAACCCTTTGATGTTGTTATATTAGATTTAACAATCCCCGGAGGGATGGGTGGTGAAGACACTTTAAAAAAATTAAGAAGCATAGACCCTAAAGCCAAGGCAATAGTCTCCAGCGGCTATTCCGAAGATCCGGTAATGTCTGATTATAAAAACCATGGTTTTAATGCTATTGTGAATAAACCTTACCAATATGAAGAGTTGTGTAGAGTCGTGCGTAAAGTAATAAAAAAAGACTCTTAAAACATAATTTGTATGCAGTGGGAAATTCATTTCCCCTTGACTTTCTTTCATTGTTGCCTAATATTTTTCATTAAGCGGGTATAGCTCAGCTGGTAGAGTACGAGCTTCCCAAGCTCGGGGTCGCGGGTTCAAATCCCGTTGCCCGCTTTTTATTGCTTATGAATAATATCCCTTTCGAAATAAAAGCAAAAGAAAAGAATGCTCGAACAGGCACGATTACCACAAAAAGCGGTATTGTGAAAACACCGGCTTTCATGCCTGTAGCCACTTTAGGAGACATAAAGACTCTCCCCTCCTGGGATATGAAAAAGCTGGACATTCAGATATTTATTTCAAATACTTATCATTTACATATAAGACCGGGAGAAAAACTCATCAAAAATCTAGGCGGTTTACATTCTTTCATTGGCTGGGACAGACCTATCGCTACCGATTCGGGAGGATTTCAGGTTTATTCTCTTTCAACCAAGATAAAGATACAGGAGGATGGAATTCTTTTTTCGTCTCACGTTGATGGTACCCCGCTTAGATTTACACCGGAAAAAGTCATTGATATAGAAGTGAGTCTGGGGTCGGATATTTTGATGCCCCTTGATGAATGCGTTGGATATCCTATAGGTATTGGTTACGCTAAAGAAGCTATGGAGAGAACCAATAGATGGGCGAAGCGGTCCCTTGAATACTTTAAGGAAAACAACTCTCCCGGCCTTCTTTTCGGGATCCTGCAGGGATCTACCTACACGGATTTAAGAAAAGCTGCTGCAAGTGAACTAAGCCAACTTGATTTTGACGGTTATGCTCTCGGCGGATTGGTAGTCGGGGAAGCAACGGAGCAAACAAGAGAGATAATCGAATCTACAACTCCTTTGTTGCCGGAGGAAAAACCGCGTTATACAATGGGCTTGGGTAAAATTGAAGATATTTTATGGGCAGCAGGAGAAGGCGTAGATCTTTTCGACTGCGTTATCCCCACAAGGAATGCAAGAACAGGAGGTCTGTACACGTGGGAAGGAAAAATTAATCTAAAAAATTCGCAGTTTAAAGACGACCCGACTCCAATTTCAGAAGAATGTAAGTGCCCTACATGTATTCATTATTCTAAAGCTTATCTTCGACATCTTTTCAATACTGATGAACTCCTTGCGAAATATCTTGCAACACTACATAATATACATTTCTACATTGAATTGATGAAAGAGATAAGAAAAAAAATCGAAGAAGGAAACTTCTTCATATGGAGAAAGAAAATTCTAAGTAAGTTCAAAGGAGGTTTTGATGTTTAACGTTATTAATTTCTTGATAGCACAGGGCGCAACAGGAGTCAAAGGATTATCACCGGATGCTTGTGGTGGGCAGGGCGGATTTTCGCCAATGATATTCATGGTACTTATCTTTGCAGTTTTTTATTTTCTTTTTATAAGACCTTCACAAGTTCAACAGAAAAAACATAAGGAAATGATACAATCTGTACAGAAAGGGGATAGGATAATTAGTTCGGGCGGAATTCATGGAAAAATAACCCAGATTAAAGATCTTAGTGTTAAAATAAAAA
>Ga0315549_1000354_pt1 | contig 55350 bp, 51 predicted proteins | sample SalMarSW160200MG_FD_203101 | JGI IMG/M metagenome (GOLD analysis project Ga0315549, IMG submission 203101) | Salt marsh sediment microbial communities from the Plum Island Ecosystem LTER, Massachusetts, United States - Salt Marsh Sediment SW1601-200 ...
TGGAGCAGACCATGTCGCTTCGACACACTATTGGTTCTCAAGCTATGCAGTGCCTGGACCAAGAAGAAGCGGAGTCTTTTCAGACTATTTTAAGAAGATTCAGGAAACACGTGATTCAGCTCATGGAAGAAAACCAAGCTTTATAGTAATCATTTTCCGTAACTTGTTACCATACCGTTAGATGAATCGAGGTTTGACCTAGTTCCCGGCTTTTCTACCATATCAAGTACGAATACGCGAGTTATCTGCCGAATGCTCCACCAGTTTACGATAGAATTCTGGCCTGCGGTCCTTTACAATATCAATCTCTAACTCACCCGGTATTATCACCTGCTGCTTTTCTTGGGCCTGTGCCGGAATAATTTCGGCGTGAAGGATATCTTCATGGTAGGGTTTGCCTTCGGCCAACAAGGCACCCGTACAGTCGAAAATCCTGCTTTTCCCGAAGAACCTGACGCCACGCTCCTCGCCAACGCGATTGATGGCGATAAGATGGACTCGGTTCTCACGAGCTCTGGTTAGAACAACATGTTCAGGAACAAATTCGATACCTTCAGGCCAGTTTGTTACTGTAACAATAACTTCAGCTCCCAGTAGTGCTAAAACGCGAGCGTGCTCGGGAAAATCCAGGTCATAGCAGATACCCAGGCCGATTCTACCTATATCAGTGTGGTAGACTTCCAGAGGCATGTCGCCGTGGTTGAGGAAACGATCGATGCCGATATAGGGCAGATGCAGCTTGCGATATTTGCCAATCAATCCGGATGGACCTATTAATGCTGCGGTATTATAATACCTGCCTTTGTCCTTCTCCAACAGACCGACGACGACATGCAGATTCAGCTTGCGGCAGGAATCCATAATTTTCTCCGTACTCGGCCCTGGGACTGTCTCAGTTAATGGAAGAGCCTCTTCCAAGCTGTAAAAAACGTAGCCGCTCAACGTAGCCTCGGGGAACACAATCAATTGAGCCCCCTCTTGCGCTGCGGTCTCCATCAGTTCGAGGCTCCGTGTAAGATTTCGATCCTTATCCAGTATAATCGGTTCCATTTGTATGCCGGCAATTTTTATCGTCTCGCGCATATTGATAAACCCCCGTAATTCGATTTCAAACCATTTATATTGTAGTTGTTCCGTACCGCAGGGCTTTGACCATGCAGGCAACCAGGGGACTCTGTTCCTTTGGAATCCCCGAGCAATGTTATCTTGCGGCGGAGACTGCAGGGAGTTTTTTTATTATTATTTTATTTTTTAAAGTCGGACCCGCTGTCAGCCGTGTCAGACTTATTATTCAGTATTGTTATCTTCATGGCAAAACCTTAACCGAACAGTCTCCTGCGCTGTGAAAGTTCGCTGAGGCGGATTAACGGAGCATGCTCCAACTTGACTATAATCATCAAGACGTGCGTTGTCAATCCCGTGACAATCAATTAATTAGATGGTGGATTTTGGTCTCATAAGGGTTTTGGCGCGACCCAGGAGTTCTGTGCTAAAATTGGGCCAAGCAGTGAAAATAAGAAAGGTGAGATTTGAGAATGAAAGTAAGAGTAAGAGAAAAATATCAAGGTTTTCCCCGCCAAGTATTACTGGATAAAGCGCATGAACTAGGCACTAGTTATGAGAAATATTCAACTGGTTGCTCTCAGTCCACAGTAGCAGCATTACACGACATTCTTGGCTTTGACAACTCTCTAGTTAGAGTAGCGAGTTCATCCTGTGCCGGCCAGGCCGCTCAGGTAGTAGGAACATGTGGGGCACTGATAGGAGGAACATTAGTTCTGGACTATTACTTCGGTCGCCCGGCAGAGAAGATGTCAGACAAAGAGCTTATTCAGGAAAACGTGGATTCGTTGCTAAGCGCTATGGGCATAGCCAAATTGCTCTATGATAAGTATATTGAAGAATATGGTACCATTATTTGCTCGCATATTCAGACACAGCTTTTTGGGCGTCACTTTTACCTGTGGGATGAAGAGGAGCTAGCAAAGTTTGAAGAGGCAGGGGGACATTCAGATTCCGGGAAATGCATTAATATTGTTGGGAATGCAGTACGTTGGACCATGGAGATTCTGGTTGACAAAGGTGCTGTTGAGCTATAGCTAAGATAGCAGGGTGCCTGCTTAATATGAATAGGATTGTGGGAGATAGGTATAGCATCCAAAGCGCTGTCTATCATCCTGCGGATTCTTGATAATGACCTTCCCGTAAACGTTCACGAAGTAGCTAACCCGCTTTACAGGAGTATAACCAAAAAGTTTATAGTCGCAAATGTTGATTTTTTTAATAGCATTATGTTCGAGGAAATAAACTAAATGATTTTCCCTTTTGGTGAGGGTGAATGAATGCAGAGCGTGATGGATTGCCAACCGGCTAATGAACTGTCACAACAAACGCTTGGCTTATTACCTAAAATCACAAAAGAGGCTTTTGTTGGGTAACATTCGCTTATTTAGTTACCTGCGGTGATTCCCCGGGTTTCGGCGGCTGCGGTGTTAATATGAGACTGGCTGGTCTGAAACGGGTGGCCGATGAACTGGGGATAGGTCTGGCTAATTTCGCCAGGGGCAGAGTGGTCACACATAAGGAAGCGCTCTTGAACAGGCGGTTCGTCATTGCCAACGGGGTCCTTGATGCGGATGGCCTGGTAAGCCTGCCGAAGCTGAAAACACACGGTCTGACCAGATTGACCGGTGCCGTCAAGAACCAGTTCGGGTGTGTCCCCGGATTTTTAAAAGGCCAGCATCATGCCAGAACGCCCGACCCCTTTGCTTTCGCCACCATGCTCGTCGATTTGAACACTTTGCTTAGACCGCGACTTTACATAATGGATGCTGTTATGGCTATGGGGGGTAATGGCCCGAGGAGTGGTGACCCCAGAAAGCTGGGCGTTATGCTGTTTTCCAGCGACCCCATTGCCATGGATGCCGTAGCCTGTAAAATCATCGACCTGAATCCCGCCTTCGTACCGACATCCGAACCGGGCGAAAAGGCCGGACTCGGCACGTACCACTACGAAAATATTGAAATCGTTGGAGACAATGTAGAAGATTATATTTGCCGTGACTTTAACGTCGTTCGCAAACCTCCTGTCCCCGTTACCGGCGGGCGTATCGGCAGATTCATAAAAAACCGGACCAGCCCGCGCCCGGTAATTGATGGAACGCTGTGCACCGGCTGTGGCACGTGTGTCCGGCACTGTCCGGTAACACCTAAAGCTGTGGACTGGGTGGGGGCTGACGAATCCCGACCGCCTGTCTATAATTACACCCGCTGCATACGCTGTTTCTGCTGTCAGGAGAAGTGCCCCGAGGGGGCTATATCTGTGAAAGAGCCGCTATTGGGAAAAATCTTTTTCCGGCGATAATATGAACCTAAAGGAGGACGAAGTAATGGATACTGAGAATCGGGTTTACCGCGACCTGCAGAGATATCTGGACAGGATGCAGGGCGGCTTCCCGGAGGTAGAGTCCGGCCTGGATATTAAGTTACTGAAGCGCTTCTTTACTCCTGAAGAAGCTGAAATGGCCACGCAGCTTTCCATGAAGCCGGAACCGCTAAAGCGTATTTACGGTCGTGCTAAAGACAGCGGGATGTCCCTTGAAGAGCTACGGCAACTGCGTCGCGCTCTGCCCTATCAATGCCAACCGGTTGTGTAAAAAAGAGACGGAGAAGGTGCCTTTAAAAGATAAAAATACCGTCAATATGAAGATGCTATCCGGCAGGGCAGGCGGGTGGAACGTGCTAAAAATCAGGATGAAGATGCTGCTGGGGTTAAAGGTATAGTCTTACTTAACCAGGTCTTCCATTCCCAGGGATACCAGCGTCTCCGCCGTGGGTAGACCTGTCTTCTCGTCCCAGCCGCGGAGGCGGTAGTACTCCTTCAGCATACCGTTGAATTTGTCCCTGTCGAGAACGTTTCCGGTCATATCCACGGGCCTGGCACCGGGACCGGGCATCAGCATCTTCATGCCGTGCACACTAATCCCCAGGGGTTCGGTGAAGTTGAACTCGGGGGGAAAGTCGTCCTCGGGGACTCTATGCCCCTCGCGCACCCTGATAATTCTCTGCATGTTGAAGATACGCTCGGCGTAAGGGCCCAGTTCCGCGGCATCCATACCGGTCACGGCGGTAAATATCTTGCCTTCCAGGTCGGGGTCGCCTATACCGTCGGGAGTGCTCAGGGAGTAGGTAATCGGCCAGACGAAGTCGCACAATCCCAGGCTGTCCCGGAGGTATGTCCGATTCTGTATGTTTCTGGCCGCCATGGCCTTGCCTTCGTAGCTTGTCTGGTCGGCGGCGGCCTCGCTGCCCCAGAAAGCCCTGGCTAACTTTAAAAAGACTTCCGGCGTGACGGGAGATGATTTCGGGTCGGCCTGATGCATACGCCACGGCATGTGCGCATAATCCATTTCATGGACGGTGATGGGGTGCATCCTGTTTTCGAAAGGATACAGCAGCGCGTGGGCTAAATAGGCCCTGGGCGGTACGCCGTCATGCGAGCCGATGGGCGCGACGTTATAAGGAAACATGGCCTTGGCTTTATCCGAAACTTTGTCGTATACCCTCGTCATGCCCTCGGCCAGGATATCCCCGAAGCCCTCGCGGTGCGCTATCATGTAGAGCAGTTTTTCTAGGAATTCGCGGGTGCCTATCTTTGACAGCGGCAGGCCGGTCTCGGCCTCGGTAAGGGCTCCGGCCTTATAGCAGGCGTAGAGCCACTCGACCATGCTCTGGAGTTCGAAGGTGCCGATTGAATAGTCGTTGGCCAGGGTGGGAGCATCAAATAACGTTTTAATTGGTTCGTCTTCGCGGCCGTACACCCACGGCAGGTAGTATTCCATGGCCTGGCAGCCGCGCAGGCCCTCCAGTTCGGGGTCGTTGCCGAACCGGTAAATGTACTTGGAGCATACCAGCCCGCACTGATAGCAGTGTCTTTGCCCCACTTCCTCCAGCACGTGGCCGTGATTGGTCATGCCTATCCGGGGGGTTACGGCCAGGCTGACGGTATTTTTGATTTGAATTGTGTAACGATTTAGTTCTTTTAATTGGGCAGGGTCGGCCACCGTGGGACTCCCCGTGCCTCTAACGACTACAGCTTTCAAATTCTTGGAAGCCATTACCGCCCCGAAACCGGCCGTAGCCGCGGCCTGCTGCGAGCCGAAAATAACCGCCGTCCTTACCAGGTTTTCACCGGCGATGCCGGTGGTGGCAAAGCGCATTTTATCGCCATATTCCTGCTGAAGCATTTCTTCGACCCGGTAAGCGCCCTGCCCCCACAGCGATGATGCGTCGAGGAGCTCAACCTTATCATTATTAATCGACAGGTAAACAGGTTCGGAGGCGCGTCCGTCGATGACGATTCCATCCCATCCGGCCTTCTTCAGTTCGGCCGGTAAGTGCCCGCCCATGCTGCCGTAGCAGTAACCTTCCGGGTAAGCCATGGGCGACTTACCGGAGACCGACATTCTGGCGGCGCCCTGGGTGCCGGTGGCCAGCAGCGGCCCGGTCATAAAGATAAGTCGATTCCCCGGGTCGAATGCCCTGACCTCGGGCATCACCTTTTCCCAGTAGAGCCGGGAAGCCAGGCCGCGTCCCCCGAGATATTTCCCGGCATATGGCTGCGTAGCAATATCGCTTATTTTGCTATTACTGAGGTCAACATGGAGTATTTTACCCATCCAGCCGTGCATGTGTACCTCCTGTATGTATAATTACAGTCTATCAGGGGATTGCCTGCATTGCCAAGTAAAGGAAGGTCAAGAATTATTGGTAATAGTAAGTGTCATTCCAGCGAAAGCTGGAATGACATTATATGATATTTTTTAATTTACCTTTAATTTTTGGGATAGGCTTTTCCGTCACGGAGCTCGATGTAATTGACTTCGGCAAGTTCGTCCAGCATGAGTTGCACGTTGACGGGATAAAGCGGGGGATAAATATCGTCCCTTTCAAAGTCGGTAAATGTTTTCAGTATTTCATCTACGGTTATGCCGGGCTTGCTTTTAATCTTGTCGAGTATGCTCATTTCCCTTCGGTAATAGGGAAGAGTATAACCACCGCTGGCCACGTCAACCGGCTCTACCGAGAAATAGGCCGAGGTCCGGCAATCTTTATGTTTTTTGCCATATTGAACCTCATTTCTAGGTACTCAGGTGGGCTATTACTAATTTTAGTCCCCTGCCAGCGTCCCCGGCATTTTCCCGTTCACCAGTGGCACGACGCATATCACGGTGAGCAGCCCTTGGCTCGTATTGGCGATGCTATGCGGCTCGTCGGGCAAGACCATGACGGCGTCGCCCTCGTTCAGAGGCTTTTTAGTGTCACCGTTTACGAGAGTGCCCTGACCTTCGACCACGAAAATCTCGTGTTCCCACTGGTGGGTATGGTGGGGAGTAGCGCTGCCCGGCTGTATCTCGAAAACGCGCATGACGAAGGTGGGGGCGCCCTCGGCGGGGCCGGCGACAACGTGTATGACCGCCCCCGGCGCCACCTCAATACCTGCCACCTGGCGGTAGTTCTGTATTTTCATAATTTCTCCTTATAGTGAAAAGATAATTACCTGCCAATTATCAACGACGATTACACCCTTGTCAAGAAATTGACCGATGTGTATATGTCTGTTATCCTGTTAATAACTACTGTCAGAAAAGCAGGGGGTGATTGGATTGGATTCGTTTAGCAGAGACTGGCAGCGCTGGTTCCCGGAGAATAAGGAAAAGGGGTCAGAGCCCCCGTCGCGCCGTAGCAGGATAGCCGGCAGGGTAATCATGGCGGTGGCCGGTTTGATAGTGCTGTTTATCCTCGCCAGTGTAGCCAAGGGTTTTTATACGGAGTGGCTCTGGTTCAGCAGCCTGGGTTATGGCAGTGTCTATACCACTATCCTCAAGACAAGGCTGCTGGTCTTCTTTATAGCCGCTGTTGTCTTCTGTCTCCTGCTTATGGCGAACCTGATACTGGCTACTCGAATGGCCCCCCAGAGCGAGGCCCATTTCTGGCCTTGGGCTATCGTGAGTGGACTCCAGCGTATCGTAAGGTGGAACGTTATTCTGGGTACGGCCATTCTCAGCCTGATATTCGGCATGGTGGCTCAGGGGAACTGGCAGATGATTTTACGGTTCTTCAACTGGCAGCCCTTCGGCATCACCGACCCCGTTTTTCATAATGAAATCGGCTTCTATGTTTTCTCCCTGCCTTACCTGCACTTTCTGAGGGGGTGGTTCCTGGGGGCGTTGATTGTCATTCTTCTGGCTGTGGCGGTCACCTACTTTTTTACCTATGGAGCACAGCGGCTCAAGTTCGATTTTACCCGTCCGGTGCTGGGTCACATCGGCGGACTGGTGATGGCTATTCTGGGACTTTTTGCCTGGGGTTACTGGCTCGGTATCTGGGAGATGGTCTATTCCGAGCGTGGCGTGGTCTTCGGAGCCAGCTATGCCGACGTGCACGCCAAGTTACCGGCCCAGTGGATTCTCCTGGTTGTAGTCGTCATTTTCATGGGGGTTATTCTGGCCTCCGTAATCAAACGCAAGCTCCGCTGGCCCCTCTACGGCATTGCCGGGTGGGTCGTGGCGGCTATCATCGTCGGGGCAATCTACCCCGCCCTGATACAGCGCTTTCAGGTGGAGCCTAATGAGCTTGTCCGGGAGCGTCCTTATATCGAATATAATATTAACTTTACTCGTGAGGCCTACGCCCTGGACCGTATCGACGATCAGCCCTTTCCCGCTGAGCCATCACCGACCGCCCAGGATATAGCCAATAACGAAGCTACGATTAATAACGTCAGGCTCTGGGACCACCGCCCGTTAAAGGATACCTATAACCAGATACAGTCAATACGACTCTACTACGATTTCTACGATGTCGATGTCGACCGCTATGTTATTGATAACGAATACCGCCAGGTCATGCTGTCCGCCCGGGAGCTGTCCGCCGAAAAACTAGCCGGGGAGGCACAGACCTGGGTCAACCGTATGCTCCAGTTTACCCACGGCTACGGCGTCGTGCTCAGTCCGGTCCATGAGATAACCACCCAGGGGCTGCCCAATCTGCTGTTGAAAGACATACCGCCCGTCGGCGTTTTTGAGATAGAGCGTCCCCAGATTTACTTCGGGGAAAAGACGAACGACTATGTCATCGTGAAAACGGATACGCAGGAGTTCGACTATCCCCGCGGCGAGGAGAATGTCTACGGGCGTTACGAGGGTGAGGGCGGCGTGAGCCTGGACGGTTTCTTCCGTCGGCTGGTCTACGCCTGGCAGTTCGGCGACCTGAATATCCTTCTCAGCGGCCAGCTGAACCCGGAGAGCCATGTCCTGTACTATCGCAACATCAGGGAGCGGGTAAACCACCTGGCACCGTTTTTACAGCTGGACAATGACCCCTATATGGTGGTTATCGACGGCCGGTTGTTCTGGATACAGGATGCCTATACCACCACCGACCGCTATCCCTATTCCGAGCCGATTGGCGGCGGACTGAACTATATCCGCAACAGTGTTAAAGTAGTCATCGATGCCTATAATGGCGATGTCACTTTCTATGTCACCGAGCCTGATGATGCCCTGATACGCACCTACCAGGCTATTTTCCCCGACCTCTTCGTTCCTGCCGAGCAGATGCCCGAGGCTTTCCGCATCCACTTGCGTTATCCCGAAGACATGTTTAGTGTACAATCGGTCATGTACCGGAGCTATCATATGCGCGATGCCCGCGTGTTTTACAACAAGGAGGACCTCTGGACGGTACCCCGGGAGATCTACGCCGGGCAGGAACAGGCCATGGAGCCGTACTACGTCATCATGCGCCTGCCCGGGGAGGAGCAGGAAGAGTTCCTGATCATGCTTCCCTTCACGCCGGTTAACAAGAATAATACCATCGCCTGGCTGGCAGCCCGCTGTGACGGGGAAAACTACGGGAAGCTGCTGGCTTACCATTTCCCTAAGGAGGAGTGGGTGGATGGTCCGAGCCAGATTGAGAACCGAATCGGGCAGGATACCGTTATCACCGAGCAACTGGCCCTTTGGGGTCGTGGCGGTTCTCGAGTTATCCGCGGCAACCTGCTGCTGATTCCTTTAGGCAAGTCCATCCTGTATGTGGAGCCGGTCTTCCTCCAGGCGGAGGGTGGGGGACTTCCCGAGCTGAAACGGGTCATCGTGGCTGCCGGTGAGCGGATAGCCATGGAGTCGACCTTGATGGGAAGTATCCAGGCTGTCTTCGGTACCGAGGTGTTACTGCCCGAACCCGTCCCCGAACCACCGGCGCCAGCAGAACCGTCTGAACCGGAGAAGCCGGTGGAACCGGAGAAACCGGTAGACGCTGAAATCGCCAGGCTGGTGGCAGAAGCCCGGCAGCACTACGAACAGGCACAGAAGAACCTCCAGGCGGGCGACTGGGCCGGTTTCGGCAGCGAATGGGATGCCATGGAAGAAGTGCTGCAAAGGCTGGCTGAGCTTACGGCGCAGTAGAATACATACCCACATATAGCCAGATAATTAATAATGATTTTGGGGGATTATTTACATGTTTGACCGGGATGTCGTCATCGTCGGTGGGGGTCCGGCGGGACTGACGGCCGGATTGTATTTACGCCGGGCCAAGCGGCGGACTCTCCTTCTGGACAGGGATACCGTTGGTGGTTACATACGGAACATAGAGCTTATTGAGAACTACCCCGGCTTTACCGAGGGTGTCTCCGGCGCCAAGCTCGCTGCGGAGATGGTGAAACAGGCCGAGAAGTATGGCTTGCAGACGGAACCGGGCGATGTCACCAGTCTGGAGCTTTTTTCGGGCACCCGCTGGGTGGGCTGTGCCGATGGACAGGGTTTCACGACCAATATCGTGATTTTTACCGGCGGTTCCAAGAATAAAAAGCTCGGTGTCCCCGGCGAGGAGGAGTTGGCGGGAAAAGGAGTCTTTGAATGTGCCTTCTGCGACGGAGGCCATTATGCCGACCAGGTGGTGGTGGTGTGTGGCGGCGGGGATGCCGGCGTTACCGAGGCACTTTATATGGCGAAAATCGCCTCGAAGGTAATTCTCATTGAAGCCATGCCCGAACTGACCGCTACGGCGGTCCTCTGCGATAGACTTAACGCCGACCCCAAAATAGAAGTACGCTGCGGTATGACGGTCGAGGCTATCACCGGCAACGGCAAAGTCGAGGCGATAGAACTTCTAGATGCGGCGGGTAAGAAAAAAGAGACCCTGAAAGCGGACGGTGTCCTGGTGCATATCGGCCTGAAGCCCAATACGGGCTATCTGGAAAGCATTATACCGCTGGATGACCATGGTCAAATTATCGTCAACGAGACCATGCAGACGGAAGTCCCTTACATACTGGCGGCGGGTGACATCAGGAGCGGCTCGCCCCGGCAGGTCGTCACGGCGGTAGGCGACGGCGCCATCGCGGCTATCACGGCGCAGAGGATGTTGCAGGAATCGCAGTAAAGCAACCGGATACATGCCCTCAGGCTGTCTTCGCCGCCACACGCCCTATTTTTTGAACCCTTACCGCGGCTACCTTGTATTCCGGTATTTTCGATACGGGGTCGAGGGCGGGGTTGGTCAGCTCGTTGGTCGGGGTTTCCGCGAAGTGGAAGGTCATGGCGATAGTACCCGGCGGCGTGGACTCCGTCACTCCGGCCTTGGCGGTAACTTCGCCGCGCCGTGAAATCACCTGTATCTTATCGCCGTCATTGATACCCAGAGCTTCGGCATCCCCGGGATTTATAGCCACCAGCTCTTCACCCAGGAAGGTATTGAGGCCCCTGACCTTCCGTGTCATCGTGCCGGTATGAAACTGGAACAGGTTGCGGTTGGTGGTTAAGACCAGCGGGTATTCATCATCGGGGAGCTCGGCAGGGGGTCGGTACTCCAGCGGGACGAAATGCCCCTTGCCCCTTGAGAATATCTCGGTGTGGAGAATAGCCGTTCCCGGGTGTTCCTCGGTAGGGCAGGGCCACTGCAGGCCTTCCGTTTCCAGCCGACTGTAGTTAATGCCTCCGTAGCTCGGAGTGACACTGGCAATCTCTTCCATAATCTGGGAGGGGTGTTTAAAATCGAAGCCACTGGCCCCCATGCGACGGGCAATCTGGCAGGTTATCCACCAGTCGGGACGGCTGTCGCCTACCGGTTCGATGGCCTTCCTCACCCTCTGGACACGGCGCTCGGTATTGGTGAAGGTGCCGTCCTTTTCGGCAAAGCTGGTAGCCGGCAGAACGACGTCAGCCAGTTGGGCGGTCTCCGAGAGGAAGATATCCTGAACCACGAACAAATCCAGTTTCTGCAGCGCCTCGCGGACATGGGTGGCGTCGGGGTCGCTCAGGGAGGGATTCTCGCCCATGAGGTACATGGCCTTAATCTTGCCTTCATGGGCCAGGGGCATAATCTCGGTGAGCGTTTTACCCGGGGTCGGATTAAGACGGGCACCCCAGGCAGACTCGAATTTCTCCTTGATATCTTCGTTATTAACGGGTTGATAACCGGGATAGACATTGGGCAGAGCCCCCACGTCGCAGGCCCCCTGCACGTTATTCTGTCCCCGCAGTGGATTAACGCCGCAGCCGGGCTTGCCGACATTGCCGGTGAGCATGGCCAGGTTGGCGACGGCGATGACATTATCCGTGCCGTGAGTATGCTGGGTGATGCCCACCGTGTAGAAGATAGCCGCCGGGTCATTGGTGGCGTACATACGGGCGGCCTCGGCTACCTTTTCGCCGGGCACACCGGTGATGTTCTCGACGAGACTGATGGGGTAGTTCTTAAGCGAGTCCTTGAAGAAATCGTAGTTCTCGCACCTTTCCTCGATGAACGCGGTGTCCATCAGGTCTTCGTCGACGATTACTTTCATCATTCCCATCAGCAGGACGACATCGGTGCCGGGGTGGTGTTGCAGCCAGATATCGGCGTCGCGTACCAGAGGAATCTCCAGGGGATTAGCGACGATAAGTTTGGTGCCCTCGCGCACGGCCTTGCGCATGTTCATGCCGATGATAGGATGAGCCTCGGTGGTATTGGTGCCGATAGCCAGGATACACCTGGCATCACTCATATCTTTAATGGAGTTGGTCGAGGCCCCGCTCCCGAAGGTTGTGACCAGACCGGCCACGGTGGGGGCATGTCAGAGGCGGGCGCAGTGGTCCACGTTGTTGGTGCCCAGCACCGCCCGGGCCAGCTTCTGCATGACATAGTTGTCCTCGTTGGTGCTCTTGGCCGAGGAAATTATCGCCACTTCGTCTCCGTGGTAATTTCCCAGTTTACCGGCGATGAAGTCTAGCGCTTCATCCCAGGAGGCTTCGACAAGACGGCCATTCTTTCTGATGAGCGGCGTGGTCAGCCGTTCATGGTGATTGACGAACTCGGCGATGCCGAAGCGGCCTTTCACGCAGAGTCGACCCTGATTGGCCGGGCCCTGCTCATCGCCGCGGACGCTGATTACCTTATCGTCCTTAACGCCCAGGTACATCGAGCAGCCGATGCCGCAGTAAGTGCAGACGGTCTTCACTTCATGTTCTGGAAGTGTGGTATCTTTAGGCGTTATGGCGCCCACCGGACAGCGTACCATGCACTCGCCGCAGGAACGACAAATCGAGTCCATCAGGGGCATATCGCCGAAGGTGGCTACCTTCATGCTGTAGCCGCGGTAGGCCATATCAATAGCGCCGACGCCGGTTATCTCCTGGCAGGTACGCACGCAGCGGGCGCAGAGAATGCACCGGTTGCGGTCGAGGTCAAAGAATGGATTGCTGGTGTCAATGGTGCGCGGCACGGTATCCCTGGGAATACGCAACTCGTGGACGCCGATATAGTCGGTGACCTGCTGCAACTCGCAGTTATTGTTGGCCGGGCAGACGACACAGCGGTCGGTAACGGCGACATGCCGCAGGCAGATATCGTAGGGACCGCAGCGTTCCCGGCGGTGACACTCCAGGCAGTCGCAGGGGTGGGTGCTGAGTATCAGTTCCAGCGAGGCCTGCCGTACTTGCTGGATGGCGGGCGATTCCGTGGTGACGACCATCCCGTCGGTAGCGGGCGTGGTACAGGCGGTGGGCAGCCCGCGCATCTTTTCGATTTCCACGATGCAGAGTCGGCAGCCACCATACGGCTCGAGGTCGGGATAGTGGCAGAGGGTGGGTATGTAGATGTCCGCCGACAGTGCGGCTTCGAGCACGGTCATGCTTCTGGTAGCTTTGACTTCCTGCCCGTTGATGGTAAGAGTAATTCTATCCATTTTAGATTCTTTAATATATTGTAATATGTCATTGCGAGCGAAGCAATCCCTATGACCGTAGCCGAGATTGCTTCGTCGCTAACGCTCCTCGCAATGACAGTACCTTTATTGAACAACTCCCGTATTTTACTTACAATTGTTTTTTATGCTGCGGCGGCTTTCGGTTTCTCTTTTACCGGTATGGGTTCGCTGGGGACATCAACCTCTTCCGCGGAGACCTTGACGATGGCGCTGAATCTTTCCGGACAGACTTCAAGGCAGGTGCCGCACCTGGCGCATTTTTCCTGGTCGATGACGTGCACCATTCTCTTTCCCCCGGCTATACATTCCGTCGGGCACTCGCGCGCGCAGATGCCGCAGCCCTGGCACTTGTCCGGAAGAATGTAAAATGAAATCAACTTCGTACAGGATAAAGCGGGACACCGCTTCTCGTTGATGTGGGCTTCATATTCGTCGCGGAAATAGCGGAGAGTGGTCAGGACGGGGTTGGGGGCCGTCTGCCCCAGTCCGCAGAGAGACCCGGCTTTAACCTGCTCGCCCAGCTGCTGGAGTAGGGGAATATCTTCCGGTCTGCCCTCACCCTGGCAGATTCTTTCCAGGATATCGAGCATCTGCTTCGTGCCTATGCGGCACGGGACGCACTTGCCGCACGACTCCGCCTGCGTGAAGGAGAGAAAATAGCGGGCGACATCAACCATGCAGGTCTCCTCGTCCATGACGACCATGCCGCCCGACCCCATCATGGAGCCGGCGGCGGCCAGCGACTCGTAGTCGACCGGCTGGTCCAGATAGCTTTCCGGCAGGCAACCGCCGGAGGGACCACCGGTCTGGACCGCCTTGAATTTCTTATTGCCGGGGATGCCGCCACCGATTTCATAGATGATTTTGCGGAGGGGGATACCCATGGGGACTTCGATAAGTCCGCTGTTGGCAATCTTGCCGGTCAGGGCAAAGACGCATGTCCCTTTACTTTTCTCGGTGCCGGTGCTGGCGTACCATTCGGCGCCTTTGTCAATTATTACCGGCACGGTAGCCAGTGATTTCACGTTATTGATAGTGGTCGGTTTGCCCCATAACCCCGAGTTGGCCGGGAAGGGGGGACGGGAGCGGGGCATGCCGCGCTTGCCCTCGATGGAGGCCAGCAGCGCCGTCTCCTCCCCGCAGACAAAGGCGCCGGCGCCTTCCTTGACGTGAATGTGCAAACTGAAGTCGGAGCCCTGTATCTTATCGCCGAGAAATCCCTTTTCCTCGGCCTGCTGGATGGCCAGCCGGACACGTTTCACGGCCAGCGGGTATTCCGCCCGGATGTAGATATAGCCTTCTGAGGCACCGATGGCATAGGCGGCGATGGTCATGCCTTCAATGACGGTGTAGGGGTCGCCTTCCATGGTGCTGCGGTCCATAAAAGCCCCGGGGTCGCCTTCATCGGCGTTGCATATCATATATTTCTGGTCGCCGACGGCATTATGGCAGAAGTCCCACTTGGTACCGGTGGGGAAACCGGCGCCGCCGCGTCCCCGCAGGCCGGAGCGCTTGACTTCGTCGATGACCTGCTCCGGGGTCATTTCTTTTAATACTTTTTTCAGGGACTCATAGCCTCCAACGGCCATGTAGTCCTCGATTCTTTCGGGGTTAAGTCGCCCGCAGTTACGCAGGATGATGCGCTGCTGCATGCTGTAAAATTTTATGTCTTTATGGTACGGTATGGCCTCGCCGCTAACGGGGTCTTTATAGAAGAGCCGCTCGACTGGCTTGCCGTCCCGGAGGTGAGACTCGACGATTTCCGGGACATCGGCGGCGGTGACGTGAGCATAAAAGATGCCTTCCGGCTCGACGATAGCCACGGGCCCCTGCTCGCAGAAGCCATGACAGCCGGTGAAGTCTACATTAACTCCCTGTAAACCCTGTTCCTTTACCGCTTTTTTCAGGGCTTCGGTAATTTCAAGGGACTTACCGGAGATGCAGCCCGTTCCCTGGCAAACATATATTGTGCGCTGCTTATTACCATTACTCGGCTTTGCTCGTGTCACCTAAAACCTCCGCAACTTTCTTCGTTGTCATCTTGCCATAGGTCTCGTTGTCTATCGTCATCGTCGGAGCCAGGGCGCAGGCACCGATACAGGCTACGGTCTCCAGGGTATATTCCAGGTCGTCGCTGGTCTGGCCGGCCTTAATGCCGAGCTGTTTCTCTACTTCGGCCAGGACCTTGGAGGCGCCGCGTACGTGACAGGCCGTGCCGCGGCAGACCCGGATTAGCTTTTTACCCAGAGGCGTCAGTTTAAACTGGGCATAGAAGGTGCTGACTCCATAGATGGTGCTTTCCGGTATGCGTAAAAACCTGGAGATTTCGTGCATGGCAGCCGCGGGAACATAGCGGAACTTTGCCTGAGTTTCCTGCAGGATGGGAATAAGCTCCTGCTTATCGCCCTGGTAATGCGAGAAAATCTCCTTCAATTTATCCTGAACGTCCGCTTTGGTCAAATTATCTTTTGCCAGGGGTATCACCTCCAGTCTTCAGAAGCTTGACCAGTCTCCAGGCAATATTTTCGCAGAGCGTGTGTATGTCGTCATTGGTGAGATAGTCGGGGACGGTGCTGTCGAATAGAATGCTTCCTTCAGGGGGGAACTCTTTATCACCCCGCCACAGGACAAGAGTTACCGGTACGCGGGGGAAGGCATCGATGGTCACGGCCACGTCACCGTAACTGGCCTTATGCCCGCCCAGAATTTCGGCAGTTTTCAGCAGTTGCTCGGGTTTATCCCCGAAGAACGTGACCAGAGGTTGAATGGTTCTCTTGGAAAACGTGGGAAAGTAGTTAATACCGCCATGCAGCTCCTTGTAGGTTATCGTCTTGCCGGACGAAGGAGTGCCCCGGGCGCGCGTGAAATAGTCCAGGAGCAGGATTTTGTCCCGAATAGGGACGGCTTCCTCGCTATCGGCGAGTGTTACCTCGCTGTCGGGAAAGCCGATTTTATAAGACCTGTTTAAATGGTCGAGGATTATGGCTTTTTTGGAGGATATATATTTTGCGCCGCTTTTCCGACACTGCTCTTCGATGTCGGTAATACCGGCCAGTTGCTCGCAGGCAAGCTTGTAGGCAAGCTCATGAGCATATTCGCGTACGTTCTGCTCCGGTAGTGTCAGGCGTTCTCTTGTCATATCAATTTACTTTTTTATTTTGACAACCTGTCATTGCGAGGGTGACCTGCTCGCCGAACAGGTTCTCTGGCAGGCGAGAACCCGAAGCAATCCGTAAGTTCGGGGGCAACGGATTGCTTCGCTCCGCTCGCAATGATACCTATACTTCAAGCCATGAGTGCGAATAAAGCGACTCTCCCATCAGTACTCTGGTGGTTTTGGCGTAATTGGCCATCTCTTTGGGCAGGGAGGAGATATCCGGTTTTTCCCCGTCCATCATCTTGTGCACCAGCTCAACGATATCGGGTCTTTCGCCGCGGGCTATCTTCATCAGGTCTTTATCGAAGGCATCGACAATGGCCGAGTACAGCCCGTAGCGCATCAACATTATCATGAAAGTCCGGTTCAGCCAGTACCTGAGCTCGTTGGGTGCGCCGTTGGAGACGTTAGATAAGCCTATCACGGATTTGCACCCTGGAACCACATCCCCCAGGCTACTCATAAATTCCAAACATGGCTTCGCCTGGTTTGACTCAATATTAACTACCGGTGTGACAATAGGGTCGAACCAGATACTCTCGTTAGCTATGCCCATCGCATTGGCTGTAGTCATAAGCTCAACGGCTATCATGGCTCTCTCATCAGCATCCCTGGGCATTCCCTCGCGACCCCACAAGAGCCCGATAAAGTCGGCACCGTATTTTTGAACTAGGGGGAATTCCTCCTCCATTCTGACTATGGAAATAGAATTAATTAGTGCCTTGCCCTTGCACACCTTCAGCCCAGCCTCCATAGCCACTGGATTGGTAGTATCTAGTGATAATGGCAGGTCGGTTACCTCTTGTACCGTGTTCACTACCCACTCCATCAACTCGTCACCCCTCTTGCGGGCAGGCCCAATGTTAATGTCAAGGTAATCGACACCAGCTTTAGCTTGGGCCTTGGCCAACTCCTGAATAGGTTGCGGATTCCTTTCCTTCATCGCTGGCCCGATAGTCTTGGATACAACATTTAAGTTTTCCCCGATAAGGATCATTTTGCCTCCTTATACTTTCCAGCCTTTGAGATAACCCGGGATATGGGCACCTTCTCTGGGCCCAACCAGAATCTCCCAGCCGGGCAGTTCCTCTTCCAGGCCACCGCTCTCAGCAGCAGAATAGCCAGGGATTATCAATTTGTGGTGTTTGATCTTGTCCTCGATACCACTCTTCTTAACAAAGGGGGCAATAATATCGGCGGAAAATTTCCCAGCTGCCCAGGCGGTCATAACCGAAAGCCCCTCGGTATCCTTGACTAAAAGCCAACCGGGGATTTTGCTGGTCTCGATATAGCCAGAGACGAGAAAGTAGGTAAGCGAGAAGTTGGTGGTAATAAATAGTGGGGAATTTTCATCAGGGCTACCAATCTTGTAGATTCCCTCGGTAGTGGCCAGCGGTCGCTGCGGGTCGGTATAGATGTTCAATCTTTCCACCAGCAGGGGGAACAGGCTTTCCCCACGGAAATCGGATAGGACGATGATACCGGCGTACTTGGCGATGAACATGGAGGCAATCAGGGCCTCTTTCATGGGGTTATCGGTCATCTCACCGGGGAAGACAATGGTTGGGTAGCCCAGAGGACGGAACTTCTTATTGAGGGCGGCTCCCCTGATGATTATCTGGTCCTGGAATGCCTGGCGAGTAGCCCTTGAGCCGGAGTCAATGACGATATTCTTAACCCCAGCCGCGGTTATTTTTTCAGTAAGTTCGGCAAGTTCTTCTAGGCCTGACGCTTTTACAGCTACCGGGCAGTCATTCTCCTTGGCCAAGTTCACCACGCTATCAAGATTATCTTTGGTGGCGGCGTATATTAGCGGTTTTCGGTCGGCGCAGGCTTTCAGGCCGGTGGCCAGAATATCGGGATTATCACTCATCAGGATGATGCCGCATTCGCATTTTTCCTTGACCTTGTTAGCCAGGGCTTCAAATTTCTGGGCATCTCCTGACTCATCCTTCAATGCTACCAGTTCGGGGTGGAGGGTGAGGCCAACCCTTTCGTAGACCAGGTTTTGGCACTTCTCCAGCCTGGCATCGACCTCTGACTGTTCCATGGTATCGCTGATAAGGATAGCTAGGCCAGGGGGGTTTTCAAGCCTTTTTTCGTGGCGGAACATGACTGTCTCGCCGCCGGCCTTTATCGCCCTGTCGCCTACCCCGATAGTAACTGATAGGATGGGTGGTGCTGATGCCTCCGAGAGCTTCTCTTTGGCTTCCTCGGAGACGTAGGGACAGGCGCTTAGTTCTGCCTTACCCGCCGCTAGGTTCATGGCGAAGGCAAGACAGGTAGGCACACCGCACTCCCCGCAGTTCGTCTTGGGTAACAGTTTAAAAATTTCTATTCCAGTAAGTGCCATATTAATATCTCCTTTTCTAGCCGAGTATCGGGTCCATAGTCAGGGCGGGATGTCCTTTCTCCTGCAGGAAGGGGAGAATCTCCTCTTCGGTAACGCCCACTGTCTCGTCGGCAATCATATCAAGGAGGTCAGGGACGCCAAGCTCCTCAGACCTAGCCTTGAGACGGTCAGCAATTTCTTCCTTCAGCATCTTGGGCATCCAGACCATTCTTAGTAAGCCACCATCAGCGCCAATGAACTTCCTCTGGCAGATGTTATATTTGCCGTGACCGACAAAGCCGGGGGTACTTACGCCACCGCCCACAGTCCCAGCTAGGGTACTGAACCTCATTCCGCAGGGTGTTCCTCCGGTGAATTCACGGTTTACCGTCATCACCCCGTTACACAGGGGAAGGACAGCAGCAATGCACTCGCAGCAGCCGCAGGTTGTCCACGGGTCATTCACTATGCTGTACATGTTGTAGTGGTCTAGGTTTCCTCGAGATGCCTTGTAGATAAACTCATTTACCCCCTTCCACTGCCCCAGCTTGTTGTCGAGGGTCTCTCCCTTGGGCACCGGTTGATTGGGGCCGGTGGGGTTAATCTCGTAGGCAGCTTTACAGTCCATCCAGTTATAGGAGCCGCAGAGGCCAGTCTTCTCCGGGGTAATGACGCAGACGTGGCTGGGAGCAAAGGACTGGCACAGGGTACAGGAGTAATATATATCGGTAGTTTCATCAGTCATTCCTTCAATTCGGATGTCTCTGGTGTGGTATACCTCCCTCGCCTTTTCCTGTATCTCATTTACTTTGTCTTCCTCGGTATAGATCTTCACCTGTAATTTGTCAAATATCCGGCCAAAATCCTGGTGCAGTTTGGCATGGAGGAGCGTCCCGATATGCTCCAGCTTGAAGCCTTTTTCCACAGCCTGTTTGGCCACGCGCAGCCAGGCGATGTCTCTCTGTCCGATGTGCATTAACCCTTGAGCGTAGTTTATAAGGTGGTGAATCTGTCGCTCCAGGATAGGCTCATAATCATCCTGCATTTCCCTGCCCGCCACCTCAACAGCTATAGCCATAGGTAATTTGGAACCAGCCTCCACATCGGTCAAATCGGGGCCAATCACCTCAATCTTACCATCCTCTACCTCTTCCATTCGCTTGCTGGTAACCCATTCCACCATGTGTGTTCGTCCCCCGCCGCACTCCAGATATATATCGTCGCCACGGACTCTCTCTCCTTCAAAGGCAGGGCTAAAGGATACCGGAATTGGCACCTCAGCTATGGTAACCTTGAGTCCCCTGACCTCTATTGCTTTGGCGACGATTTGGTTATGGGGTATGTTGGAGACGACGTGCTCGTAGGTGCAAACACCGGTGGGCAGTATCTCAGGTATCGGAGTATCAGCGATAGTGGGGAATCCAAAATTTATTGCCCCGGCGGCATTGGCATACCACTCATCGCTAACGAAGCCCAGCGGTAGGGCAAAGGCGAAGATGCGGTCCTTATTATAGATAAGATGTTTTCTATAATCTCCAGGCCCAATACCACCGAAGGTGAAGCCGGCCCTGATGGCAAAGCCGGCGGCAAATACAGTGGCGCTGACATCGGGGCCGAAGGAGACCAGACGAGTTGGCCATCCAATCTGCACCCCCGCTTCTATAAGCTGCTCCGAGAATCTCTTCCCGTTGTCCTCAGCTGACATAAAGATGTAGAGGTTCTTCTGCTGAAGTTCCTGAGCAATATTCTTGGCAATCTCTGGACTAGGAGCAGCACCAAGGACGGCAGCAAAACCTGGGGCAGTACCATCAACAAACTCAATGCCCCTCTTCCTGAGGATAACATCATCGGCGGCACCTAACCAGATGTTGCTATTGCTGATATCTTCCTGCTTGGTGTAAAAGTCTGGCTCTTCCAGGTACCTTATCGCTTCAATGATTTCCTCAGCAAAAAAGGTTAACATACCGGCATCAAGGGCTGGCGCCAGGTAGGGCAGGGGATGTTCTTCCCTTACCGGTGGTGGTAGCATGGTTTTGCACTTTTTCAATATCAGCTCTATGTCGCCCAGCTTTTCTACCTTTTCGCCTAAAATACCGTAGATAACCGGTAGATAGTAGGCGGTATTGGGGAAGCCTACCGGTTCGTTGGCGCCCCACTTGTCCATCGCCTCCTGCCACTTCTTCTCGGCCCGGTCAACAATCTTGTGAGCCCCTCTAATTGCTGCTGACGCAATTATTTTAGACATTTCTTATAACCTCCTTATCGTTAATGTTAATGCTTAGGCTGCTTCCATCTCTCGCCTCATTTCCATATCGTAGAGCACTCTCTCCCTGGCTTTGTCAATGCCCAGGGCTTTGCGCTTCTTATCAATGTGCTCAATCATCAGGTGGGCGGCTTTAATCGGGTCAGGCTCAAAAGCCCACATACCACCTAGCGTATCCTCCATGTCCTTGAACAGGTAGTCGGTGACCTCTTTGCTACCCTCGGTGGGCCAGGTCACACCGAACACAGTGAACACTCCTGAGCCGACAAAGTACTGGCCGATGGAGATGGCTTTTTCGCTCATCCACTCCGGAGCGGCGCCGGCGACGGGCAGGTCGCTGATGTCATCGCCCAACCCGCCATCTTTTACCATGGCGGTAGCGGCTATCAGGATGCGGCTGTTGTCCACGCAGGAGCCGAGGTGCAGTACCGGTGGAATCCCGACGGTTTCGCATACTTCCGCCAGGCCTTTGCCGGCAAATTCGGCGGCTGCCTCTGGAACCATGAGTCCGGCTTCGGCACAGGCGATGGCATTGCAGCCTGTCGTAAGCACGATTACATCATTCTTTATCAGTTCCTTAACCATAACGACATGACCCTCATTGTGTTTCACCCGGGCATTATTGCAGCCGACGACGCCGGCCACGCCCCGGATGCGGCCATTAATGATATTATCGTTCAGCGGCCGGTAGGAGGCACGGAACATGCCACCCAGCAGGTAGTTAATGGTTTCATGGCTGAACCCGGCAATCTGAACAGTTTGCTCGTCAGGAACGTAGATATTCCCCTTTCGATTGGGGAAGTTCTCAATAGCTGTCGTAGCTATTTCCCGGGCTGATTTCAGGGCATCGTGCTCATCAAACTCAATATGAATAGCACCGGTAATCTTAGCCTTGGGTGAGGTAGTGATAATCTTGGTATGGTAGCACTCAGCTACAGTTTGTATGGATTGCATGATGCACTGGACATCCACCACCATGGCATCCACCGCGCCGGTGACTATTGCCAGCTCCTGCTGCAGGAAATTCCCGGCTATGGGTACGCCGTGGCGCATCAATATCTCGTTAGCAGTGCAGCACATACCGGCCAGGTTTATCCCTTTGGCTCCTTTGGACTTGGCCAGCTCTATCATCTCCGGTTCCTGGGCAACGGCGACAATCATCTCGGAGAGTAGCGGCTCGTGGCCATGAATGATTATATTGACCTCATCCTCTTTGAGCACTCCCAGGTTTGCTTTGCCCAAGACCGGTGCCGGGGTGCCAAACAGAATGTCCTGGAGTTCGGTAGCAATCATGCTGCCGCCCCAGCCATCACCTATGGCTGCCCTGACCCCTTGTTGAAGCAGGCTTTTAAAGTCCTGGTCAACCCCGATGTGGGTCCGGTGCATTATCTCCACAATTTCTCTGTCTATGCCGCGTGGGGCGACGCCCTGCTGCCGCCATAACTCCTGGCGCTTCAGTGGCGCCTTCCTCAGGGTTATCAGTTCACCTTCCTGTTTACCAAACTCAGCCAGAGCCTTTTCACCTATATCAATGGCTATTTCATTGTTACTGCGGTCTCCAATTTCTATGCCCCAATCCAGAGCCAGTTGCAGTAGCTTCTGTTCATCCTTTATCTCATAGCCCGGTGCTTTTCCATTGGCTACCGCCAGGAAAAGTTCGGCTACTCCTCGGCCGTGGTCGGAATGGGCAGCGGCACCGCCGGCAACCATCCGGATGAAGTTGCGGGCGGCGATGGTCTCGGCGGTAGCGCCGCAGATGCCTCTTCTTTTCAGCTTGTCCTCAGGGGTTTCCTCCTTGCCTTTGGGCAGGGGCACGCGGCACGGCCCCATGCCGCAGTTCTTGCAGCAGCTGCCTACGGCGCCTATCGGGCATGGCTTCATCGCATCAGCCCTATCAAAGACAGTGTTAACCCCATCTTTGGCTGCTTTTTCTATTAGTTCCAGGCTTGCTTTATCAATGCTTTTACTTATCTTTTCTTCTTCTGCCATTTATTTCACCTCACTTATTTTGCGGTCAGGTCCGCTATCATTTCCCTGACCAGTTTTATCGCTTCGGGGTGTCTCATAATTAGTACGTCACCTCCCGCTAGAAGCAGGACTATGGCCGACATGGCCTCCAGCAGAATGCCCCGCTTCTTGGCGTCCCCCATCTTGGGGTCTTCCGCCTCCGATATCTTGGCTTCCTTGGTCTTCCACGCTTCTTTGGCTATATTGCAGATAGTGGGGAACTGGAGCTTGTCGTCCTGCTGCGTTAAGGCTGCCATTCTCATTCTTTCCATGACCGAGTAGCAGTACTCGATGCCGTAGCCTATGCAGCTGACGGTGGGGTCTATGGCCAGCAGGTTATCGGGAACGCCGAGATTACCCAGCAGGATATTGAGCTGCTTGGCCAGGTTGATATCGATGGGTGTTGAGGCGACTACGGTATGCTTATAGCCAATGGCGGCGGCCCCGATTTTCTTGTGGTCGGCCTCCTCCACCGGTCCCAGAATCAGACTCTTGCCCTGGCAGAGCTCGGCGGCAGCCCTGAGGACATCGGTGTCCTTATCGTGGTTGGCCGTGCCCCAGACAATCAGGGGGACATCAATGGCGTCGGCCACCTTCTTGACCACCTGGGCCGCTTCGTCAGCCGGGCGGTCTTCCCCGTTGGGGTCGGTGCTCAGGAGTTGCAGGCATATCATTTCCGCCCCGTAGTCCTTGATGCACTTCTGTGCCCAGGCTACCGGGTCATCGGTGACGCCGGCGAAGGGCTCCAGCGCGGCCTCCGGCCACTCCTCGGGAGGCATATCATAGACCTCCATGGCTATCTTGGGCAGGTTGGGCATTTCGCCTTCGAAAAGATAGAACGGGTAGGCCGTTTCACCGCCGACGGTTACCGCTTTGTCACCCTTGCCCAGTGTTATCTCTTTAATTTTACCGCTGTATGCTGTCTTTGGAATCTCAAATGCCATTTTGCCTCCTTTGCTCAGGCCCGCCTGCCAGAGTCTCCCGCCTGCCAAAGCCTTGTGCGGCGGGCAGGTGTACGGCGGTCAGGCCGGATTCTTCCTTTTTTCGCTGCCAAACCAATCGTCGCTGTACCAGTATCTCTCCCCGTTTTGCAGGTATTTCAGCTTCTCGTCTCTGCTTTCGAGTTTCTGTCGCCATCTGCCGAGGTCTTCTCCCACTGGCTCACCTACCTCGTAGGTTTCGGCCAGTATTTCCACTCCCCCCCGTCCGGGCGCTTCCTTTTTTACAGTCTTGTAGTCCATATTCCCTCCTCCTTTACTATATCAGGCCGGCCGCTACCTTGGCGGCTCTTACCGTATTCATCATAAGCATGGTAATGGTCATGGGGCCGACGCCTCCCGGGACCGGGGTGATGGCTTTAGCTTTCGGACTGACCGTGTCGAAATCGACGTCGCCGGCCAGGATTCTCTTGCCTTCCGCCGTCGTGCCAATCTGGTTCACGCCGACGTCAATGACTACGACGCCTTCCTTGACCATGTCGCCGGTGACGGCCTTGGGTTTCCCCGCCGCTACTATCAGGATATCGGCCCGCTTAGTATGGAAGGCTATATCGCGCGTCCGGGTATGGCAGACGGTGACCGTGGCATTGGCCCCCGGCGCCTTCTGTAACAGCATGTTGGCGATGGGTTTGCCGACGATGTTGCTCCGGCCGACGACGACCACTTCGGCGCCTTCAATCTGAGTCCCGGAGCGAATCAGGAGCTGCTGGATGCCGGCGGGGGTGCAGGGCAGGTAGTCCGGCTCACCTATCATCAGCTTGCCCACGTTTACCGGGTGGAAGCCGTCGACGTCCTTCTTGGGGTCGATGGCGTAGAGGACTTCCTCCTCGTTTAAATGCTTGGGGAGTGGCAACTGTACCAGGATGCCGTTAATCTTGGGGTCTTTGTTGAGCTTGTCAACCAGTTTCAGCAGGTCTTCCTGTGAGGTATCCGCCGGGAGGTCGTATCTCTCCGAGTAGATACCCAACTCTTGTGAGGTCTTCTCTTTAGCACCTACGTAGACTTGGGAGGCCGGGTCGGCACCGACGAGTACCGTGACCAGGCCCGGCACCACGTTGTGCTTGGCCTTGAGGTCGGCAATTTCCTGTTTCAATTCTTCACGAATCTGCGCGGCGACCTCGGCGCCTTTAATGAGTTGTGCTGTCATTTTTACCCCCTTTTTATCTCGACATTCTCGGGTTTTAAGAGCTTATCCATTAAGTCGTTGACCGCCGTTACCGCCCGGGACGTATCCGGCATGGAAAACAGCGGATTCTGTTCCAGGTCATATCTTTTAAGGTCTTCGTCTAACGGGATGATGGCCGCGGGAACGATGCCCAGTCTTTCCATTTCCTCGCTGAGCAGCGGGTCAATCTCACCGGGCACCTGGTTTATGATTACAGATTCTCTTTTTACCGCGAGCTTCAGCTCCGCTACCAGGTCACGGACACGGGCTACCGCCCGCAGGCCCTTGACCGAGTGGTCAGAAATCATGAGAAGCTCATCTATATTCTGGGTAGTTCTCCGGCTCAGGTGTTCCATACCGGCCTCGTTGTCCATGACGACGTAGGCGTAGTTCTTTGACCAATCCTCGATGAGTTTCCGGATAACCACGTTGGGATAGCAGTAGCATTCCGGGCCTTCGCCCCGGCCCATCGTAATAAGGTCAAGGCTCTTGCTCTCGGTTATGGCTATGTTCAACTGGTATTCCAGGTAGGCTTCCTTGGTCATTCCGGCGGGAATGTTAAGTTTTTCTCCCTGAAACTCGTTCAATATCCGGCCGACCGTCTGCCTTACTTCGAGGCCCAGATTCTCGGCCAGATTGGAATTGGGGTCAGCGTCAACGGCCAGCACCGCCCCGAGGTCATTCTCGAGCAGGTAGCGAATGACCAGGCTGGTTACCGAAGTCTTACCGGTGCCTCCCTTTCCAGCTACGGCTATACTAAAGCTCAAGGTACTGTCCTTATTCTTTCCTTATTTCTATTGTAACAGTCTCGTCTTCTCGTGTTAAATTATTTTCCTTTTAGTCATCAAAGACAGCTAGAATAGTCCCTGGACCTTCCCTGTCTTTACATCGACGTCAACCTTTCGGAAAGCCGGGTCGGACGAAGTGCCCGGCATCAGGCTGATGGCTCCGGCACAGGGGCAGAGGAACTTGGCGCCGGAGTAAATGAGCACATCGCGGATGGGCAGAGTCCAGCCCTTGGGGACACCCTTAATAGCTGGGTCGTGAGTAAGACTTAGATGTGTCTTCACCATCATGGTGGCATACTCGTCATATTTAGAGTCGGACTCAAAGGTCTTGGCTTTAGCTTCAGCGTCGGGAGTCCAGGAGACGCCGTCGGCGCCATAGACCACTTTAGCGATTTTTTCCACCCTCTCCCGCAGCTTCATTTCTACGGGATAGAGGAACTTGAAGTCGTTCTTTTCTTCACAGGCTTCCTTGACCACATCAGCCAGCTCCAGGGCGCCATCGCCGCCGTCGGCCCAGTGTGTGGACACGGCGCAGCGTGCCCCGGCTGCCTCAGCTGCCTTTCTTACCATGGCTATCTCGTCCTTGGTATCGGTGTGGAAGCAATTGATACATACTACCGGATTGACGCCAGATTCCCTGATAACACCGATAAGGTGCAGCATGTTGGGTAACCCCTTTTCCAGGAGCCCTAGGTCTTCCTTGGTATAAGCATCGGGCAGAGGAATACCAGCTACCACTTTGGGGCCTCCGCCGTGCATCTTCAGGGCACGGATGGTGGTGGTGAGCACGGAGACATGCGGTTTCAGGCCACTGTAGCGGCACTTGACATTCCAGAATTTCTCAAAGCCGATGTCGGCGGCGAAGCCACTCTCGGTAACATGGTAGTCAAACATCTTCAGGCCGATACGGTCAGCGATGATGGATGACTGCCCCACGGCGATGTTGGCGAAGGGGCCGGCGTGCACCATTAAGGGCTGGTATTCCACCGTGGAACACAGGGTGGGGTTAATGGTGTTGCGCATCCAGGCAGTCATGGCACCGCCTACCTCAAGGTCGCCGGTGGTAATCGGCTTGCCCTTCTTGTCATAGGCTACGGTGATTTCATCCATTCTTTTACGGAGGTCGGCTAAATCGGTAACGATGGATAGCATCGCCATTAGCTCGGAGCCGACCGCAATGCCGAACTTGGACTGCATGGTGAATCCATCCATGCGCCCACCGAGCCCGATAATGATATTGCGCAGGCTCTGGGCGCAGAAATCCATAATCCAGCCCATCTCCACCCGGGTGGGGTCGATGTTCAGGCGGGGCATCCGTGTCAGACGTGCCAGTTGTTCGTCATCGTAGTTACGCTCGTGCTGCATTCTGGAAGTGAGTGCTACCATTGCCAGGTTATGGGCGTTAATAATATCATTGATGTCGCCGGTCAGTCCCATGGAGAATTCGGTGAGGGGAATCAGCAGGGCATTACCGCCACCGGCGGCAGTTCCCTTGATATTCATGGTAGGGCCGCCCGAGGGCTGGCGGAGACAACCGCCCACGTTCAGTCCCCGCTTGCCCATGCCTTCTATGAGACCGCAGGAAGTGGTGCTCTTGCCCTCGCCTAATGGTGTGGGGGTTATGGCCGTAACCTCAATATATTTGCCATCTGGTTTGTCCTTGAGGCGGTCAATAATCTTTATGAAATCAAGCTTGCACAGTCTCCCATAGGGGATGACCTCATCTTTCTGCAAGCCCAGCTTTTCCCGCCATTCGTCCGGGGCCGGCATGTTAGCTTCGGCCGCTTCGGAGATTTGCCAGTCCTTCATCTTGACTGCATCGTAAGCCACGTAAGACCTCCTGATTTATTGTTTTTTATTTTATTCGCACTATAATTTACTGTTAAAAATTTTATTGAGTTTACATAAAAAGGCGAATTGTCCACCGGCAAATTATCACTGAACCACTTTCGTGGTGTTTTGCCGGTTACTATTATTCTATTTCTTCTCTTCTATGCCTTTCTAGTGCCACTGTCAGTTTTTCCGCTCGGCTGACGGCTTGCAGACATGAGTTTATCATAGATGTTCTTAACCTCTTTCGCGGTCTGCGGGCTGGCAGTAAAGAGAGGTTGATTGGCAAGGTCAGCTTCGTTAATGGCAGGGTCATATGAAATAAAGCCAAGCATTTCAATACCGGGCAGGCTCGACACGATAAATTCTCTATCGGCTTCGCTCCGTATCTTGTTACCGACCGCGGCGATGCTTACGAGGCCGATGTCCCGGGCCAGTTTACCGATGGTCTGGGTGGTCTCGATGCTCCGCCGTCCCGGTTCCACCACGATAATCAGCTTATCCACAGCTTTGGTGGTGCCCCGGGACAGGTGCTCGATGCCAGCCTCCATGTCCAGGATAACCACCTCGTCCCTCTGCAGGAGTAAATGGCTGAGCAGGGCTTGCAGCAGAGCGCCCTCCGGGCAGTAGCAGCCGGTGCCTCCCCGCTTTATCCGCCCCATCGACATTATCCTGATGCCGTCCATCTTTACGGAATAGTTCTCCGGCAGGTCGTCAACCTTGGGATTCAATTTGAAGAAAGCCCCGGACGTACCGGGACGAACGCCCACACGCTCTTCGATGAGGTCGCTGAGCTCGGATATCGGGGTTATTTTTTCCGGCTCGGGGAAACCGAGGGTAGACGCCAGATTGGCATCGGGGTCGGCATCGATAGCAATAACAGAATAGCCAGATTCGGCGAATATGTGTGAAAGGAAAGCTGATAGGAGAGTTTTGCCTACGCCGCCTTTACCGCTTATCGCTATCTTCATGCAGACCTTGCTTCTGGCATAATTGAATCTGTTACTCTTGGGGGAAGCACTGCGAATTGAAGTGCTGGGTTACCCTGCCGCCCAAGCAAATAGTTTATCTTATGCCGCTTTAAAAGTCAAGAAAAACGTGTACTTAGGGCATACTACTTCTGGTCTATACGGCCAGTGTCGATAGGTGCTTTATTCTTTTCAACATGTTGGGGTGGGTGGTAAAAAGCTCCATCATTTTTGCGCCGGTGCCCAGCCGTACCTTTTTCTCGCGCAGTTCCAGGAGTTCGTCGAAGTCTATGGTACCGTTCATATCACGGTCCACCTGTTTCAGCTCGTTTATTTCGTTCCAGGCCCGGGACGGGTCGTTGACGAAGAAGGCTTTGACCCCCTCCACCCTTTTCAGTTCTTCGCTGTTCCTGTACCGGGCGTCACCGTAGGCCAGTTTGTACAGCGCCGTGGCCAGGTGATGCGGCTGGCAGCCCAGGCGGACGCTCCCCTGGTCGGCGTAGTACTCCCGGATTCTGGAGCCGTAGAGTACCAGCAGGTTGGTGATGAAGTAGAGTATCATAGCTCCGAGGCCGATGAGCACCGCGTAACTGCCGCCCCCCTGCCTGTTACCGCCAAACATGCCCCGGAACATAAAGCTGAAGGCAATCCAGTACATTATTAAAGGGATGGCCGAAAGCAGGGTGATGATGGCCATATCACGGTGTTTGATGTGGGAAATCTCGTGGCCGAGCACGGCCCTGAGTTCATCCCGACTCAGCAGCTTCAGTATGCCACGGGTAACGCAGACCCGCCCGTCGCCCTGTGTCCGACCGTAGGCGAAGGCATTGGGTATGTTCAGTTGCGAAATGCCTACTTTTGGCTTGGGTATGCTGGCAGTAGCCGCCAGTTTCGCTACCATATCGTGCAGCTCCGGCTCCTCCTTTTCCGGTACCCATTTTACCTTCATCGTCCAGCCGACAATGGCCGGGCCGAGCAGGTACTGAATACCGAGGAAGACGAAAGCCAGTATGATATAGGTTATCGCGCTACCGGCACCCATCCAGGTACCGACACCTACAATCACGCCGTAAAGAATGCCGAACATGACAGCCATCAGCAGCCACATTCTGGTTTGAAGCCACACATTATCCTCCTTGCCTAACTACCTAATATTGTATACTATTGGCCTGCAATGGGCAATCAACTGGAACGGCTTTGATATTATACCAGAGTCTGCGCGTTTGTCTTTTAGTCGGCAAGTAACTAGAATAGCATTTAGAGTCAGGGAAAGGAGAAGTAGTATGGTAAAAACCAGGTATCCGATGTGCGCCCATTGTCCCACCAGGGTCTGCGAGAATATGGGTGCAAAGGCAAGCGACGGCCCGATATCGCTGGAAAAGGCACCCGCTTTTTGTCCCATGAAGCTCATGCCAGAGGTATATGATGAGGCGATGGCCGAATATAACAAGCCTGAAATTAGCGAGTTCGCCCGGCTGGCTTCCATACAGGAGGCGGAGTGCTACGAACGTCTGCCCGATGGTTTGAGAACGAGGCTGCCTCGCGTCGAGGAGTTGATTCAGTTCTCCCGCAAATGCGGCTACAAGCGACTCGGCATCGCCCACTGCGGGGGACTCTTTAAGGAAGCTGGTCTGCTCTCCGAGATTCTGGAGAATAATGGTTTTGAGGTTGTTACCGTCCAGTGCAAGACGGGGGCTATCATCAAGGAAAAGATTGGCATCCCGGCGGACAAGAAAATTGCCCTACCCGAGGAATGGGAGACCATGTGTAATCCCATAGCCCAGGCAATGATAATTAACAAGGCTGGGGTTGACCTGGCCATCATGCTGGGACTCTGTATCGGGCACGATACGCTGTTCATCAAGTACTGTAAAGTTCCGCTGACGGTGATTGCCGTCAAGGACAGGGTTTTCGGGCATAATCCCCTGGCGGCTCTTTACCTTTCCGAGAGCTATTATCGGCGACTCAGGAATAAGATAGAGTAGTATGGAGTATTTCAGGAGGTGCGGAAAATGGCCATGATGGAAGTGAGTATCGTGCCGATGGGGACATCGACACCTTCGGTCAGTGAGTATGTTGCTGGTGCCCTCCGTATATTACAGAATGAGCCGGATATCAAATACGAGTTGACGGCGATGGGCACGATTATCGAAGGAGAGCTGGAGCATCTCCTGGCTCTGGCGGGCAGGATGCACCAGTCTGCCTTCGATGCCGGGGCGATGAGAGTGTTGACCACTATCAAAGTTGACGAACGCCGTGATAAGCCTCTAACCATGAATGGAAAGATAAAGTCGGTAAAGGAAAAACTGGGGTAATTGTCCGGTATATATTTAGCCATTCTTCGTTCTTGTCTACTGGGTTCTCCAGAAGCGGAGTAATGTAGTTAATGGAACTGTCACATATCATAATACTGCTGGCAACCGGCACCGTAAGCGGTTTCGCCGGCGGCCTTCTCGGTTTGGGCGGAGCTTTTATCATGACGCCGGTGCAGTATATTGTGTATACCGACATGGGGCTGCCGGTGGACTTGGCCATCAAGACGGCTTTTGGCACCAGCCTGCTGGTTGTCCTGCCCACGGCCATCAGCGGTGCCTGGCGGCATCACCGTGAAAAGTCTGTTTTGTGGCGGGCGGCTATCATCATGGGGGGTTGCAGCCTGGTTTTTGCCTTTGGTGGGGCTACCCTGGCAGCACACCTCTCCGGGACAGTACTCAAGCTGGCGTTCGGCATTGTTATTATCCTTGTCGGTATCAGGACGCTTACCGCCAGAGAGCCCAAATATAAAATCGAGGCTGTCAGCCAGCCACGGATGTGGATTGCCTGGGCTATTCCCATCGGCATTGTTTCCGGTATATTCGGCATCGGCGGCGGCATCCTGATGATTCCGGTGCTGGTGCTGGCGCTCAGGTTTGAAATACACTGTGCTATAGGCACCTCGCTGGCCATAATGATGTTATCCAGCGTTGGCGGCATCGTCGGCTATGTTATTAATGGTATCGGTGTGGCCGACCGCCTGGCTTACTCTATCGGCTACATCAATCTATCTTCATGGTTATTGCTGGCATTACCCAGTGCCATTATGGTGCAGGTCGGGGCGGTAACCGCCCATAAAATACCCAGCCGGCCGCTGATGTATATCTTCATCGTCGTGCTGTTCTATATGGGATTAAGGTTAATCGGCGTCTTCGAGTGGCTTGGCTAGTCGATATAGTTATAGTATATAATGTAAAAACATTAAGGAGGGACTATGGAGATAAAGATAACGACATTGAGTGAGAACACGGCGGGTCCCGGTGCTCTGGGAGAGTGGGGCTTGAGTATGCTTGTGGAAGCCGATGGTATGAAGATACTGTTTGATACCGGCGGCGGGATAGCCGCGGTACATAATGCTGAACTCATGAGGGTTGACCTGGCCACGGTCGACCGGATGGTGCTGAGCCACGGACACTATGACCACACCGGTGGGCTGTTAGAGGTATTGAGAAGAGCCGGCGGGAAGGAAATCATCGCCCATCCGGATGTCTGGGCGAGGAAATACGGCAGCCTCGATAATACTCCCAAGAGATATATCGGCATTCCCTTCGTCAGGGAAGCGCTGGAAGTATTGGGTACAACGTTCAACTTATCAAGGGAGCCGGTGAAGCTCTCCGACAAGGTGATGACCACCGGTGAAATACCCATGCTGACTGACTACGAGGTGGTGGAAAAGTACCTGTGTGTCATGGAGGGTGACGAAATGAAGCAGGACCCCCTTGACGATGACCTTGCCCTGATTATCGATACCGAGTTCGGGCTGGTGGTTATCCTGGGCTGTGCACATCACGGCATCATCAATACGCTGACACAGGCTAAAAAAGTGACGGGCAAGGAGCTTATCTATGCCGCCATCGGCGGCACGCACCTCGTTCATGCCTCTAAGGAGCGACTGGAAAAGACGGCGGCGGCGTTGCAGGAGATGGGAGTGCAGTATCTGGGCGTTTCTCACTGCACCGGCTTTAACGCCTCGGCTTACCTGGCACGGGAGTTCGGCGACCGGTTCTTCCAGAACAATGCTGGCACGAAGCTGACGCTACCGTTTAAAGATAAGTAGTAGATTTGACTTTAAGCCTTATTTAATTTATAATATATCTACAATTTAACCGCTAGGGGTGCTCAGGGCTGAGAGGCTTTATAGTGCCGACCCTTAGAACCTGAACTCGTTAATGCGAGCGTAGGGAAGCGGCCTTACAAAGACCAGGGGTCTGGCATTATCAGCCGAAGCCCTTGGTTTTATTATTTTCTAGGGGGAGGTGCCGAAATGACACAGTTGGAAATAGCCAGAAAGGGTGATATTTCTCCACAGATGGAGACGGTGGCGCAGGCCGAAGGTCTGGAGGCCGAGTTTATCCGTCAGGGTGTGGCCAAGGGGACGGTGGTTGTTCCGGCCAACGTCAGGCATCTCGACCTTGTTCCCTGTGGGGTCGGGGAGGGGCTGTCCACCAAGGTCAACGCCAATATCGGGACTTCCTCCGATTTCGGCAATGTTGATACCGAGCTGGAAAAGCTGAGAGTAGCCGTGGCCGCCGGGGCGGATACGGTTATGGACCTGAGCACCGGTGGTGACATTACGGCCATCCGGCGGGCCATTATCGCCGCCAGCTCCTGCGCCATAGGTACGGTGCCCATTTACCAGGCGGGCATTGAGGCTATCGAGAAGCACGGCGCCATCGTGAAAATGACTGTTGATGACATTTTTACCGCCATTGAGGATAACGCGCGTGACGGCGTCGATTTTATTACCGTGCACTGCGGCGTCACCCGGGCGGCCATCGCCCGTCTCAAGCGGCAGGGCAGGGTGACGGATGTGGTTTCCCGCGGCGGCGCTTTCATGGTCGGCTGGATGCTGCACAATGATTGTGAAAATCCTCTCTACGAGCATTATGACCGACTGCTGGATATCTCCCGTGAGTACGATGTTACCCTGAGCCTCGGCGACGGTATGCGGCCGGGTTCTCTGGCTGACGCCACCGACCGTACTCAGGTAGAGGAGCTACTTACCCTCGGTGAGATGGTGCAGAGGGCGCAGGAGGTCGGCGTTCAGGTAATGGTGGAGGGGCCGGGGCATATTCCCCTTGACCAGATTGAGACCAATGTACGTCTCCAGAAGGCTGTCTGCAAGGGCGCACCCTTCTACGTGCTGGGGCCGCTGGTGACCGATATCGCCGCCGGCTACGACCATATCACCGGCGCTATCGGCGGGGCTATTGCCGCCATTTCCGGGGCCGACTTCCTCTGCTATGTAACGCCGTCGGAGCACCTGGCTATACCGGATGTCGAAGATGTCAGGGAGGGAGTCATCGCCACGCGCATCGCCGCCCATGCTGCTGATATCGTTAAGGGCGTGAAGGGTGCCGCGGAGAGAGACCGTCAGATGGCTCTGGCGCGAAAGCGGCTCGACTGGGATGAGCAGGCCCGGCTTTCCCTCGACCCGGAACGGTTTGGACGGGTCCACCGCGAGCGGGCTACCACGGGGGCGGCCTGCAGCATGTGCGGGCAGTACTGTGCCATGGACCTGGTGGCCCAATATCTGGGCGTCGAAGCTGGCAGGCGCTAGGGATTACCGCCAACATCAGGGTTTCCTTGGTTGACATTTGTCCCCATAGTAGTAGAATTAATGTAATATGAAGCTTTTTGGCTCTTCCGGCACACGGGCCGTTTTCGATAGAGACCTGCTCACTCTGGCATTCCGGGTGGGGCTGGTGGTAGGCAGGAACCACGGCAATGTGGTCGTGGGTACGGATACCCGGACATCCGGCGATGCCATGAAACACGCCGTTATCTCCGGCCTGCTGGCGGCGGGTGCCCGGTCTAGTGATGTCGGTATAGCGCCCACGCCGACTCTCGCCTTTATCACCCGTGAGTTCGATGCCGGTGTCATGATTACCGCCTCGCACAATCCCCCGGAATACAACGGTATCAAGCTCCTGAATCCGGACGGCTCTTCCTTCGATTCCCTCCAGCAGGTGCAGATTGAGGAAGCGGTGTCGGACGAATCGTTCGAGGTTACCCGCTGGGAGGAGATTAAGCACGGCGGTGCTTATGAGGCCGCCATCGAGCATCATATCGACAGTATATTACCCGGCTTTCCCCAGCAGTTGAATCTCAAGGTGGTGGTGGATGCCGGCTGCGGCGCGGCCTCCGAGGTCACCCCGCGGCTGCTCGAAAGGCTCGGCTGTGAGGTGGTAGCTTTGAACTGCTATCCCAGTGGCTTTTTCCCCCGCGGCATCGAGCCGATTGAGGCCAATCTGCAGGACCTGTGTCAGGCGGTCAGGGAGTCCGGCGCTGATGTCGGTATTGCCCATGACGGTGATGCCGACCGCATGATGGCGGTCGATGACCGGGGCAGGTTTATCTCCGGTGACAGGCTGCTGGTAGTCCTGGCGCAGGCGGTAGGTGCCAAAGAAGTGGTGACGACGCTGGATGCCTCCATGGCTATCGAAGAGATGGGTTTTAACGTCAGGCGGACGAAGATTGGGGATACCTGGGTGTCCGAGGAGTTGAGAAACGGCGGCGATTTCGGCGGCGAGACATCGGGGAGCTGGATTTTCCCCGTAATCTCGCTCTGTCCCGACGGCATCTACGCCGCGGCACAGGTAGCGGCCATGGCCAGCCAGCAGAAACTCTCGGAACTGGTTGATGCCGTGCCGGTTTATCCCCTGCTTCGTGGGAGTGTCGCCAGCGACGGCGTGGCCATGCCCCGCCTGGAGTCGAACCTGATGGCTATGGAACCGCTGTCGGTCAGTAATACCGACGGATTCAAGATGAACTTTAAGGATGGCTGGTTGCTCGTCCGCGCCTCGGGTACCGAGCCTAAAGTCAGGCTGACGGCCGAGGCTAAAACCGAGGAGAGAGCGATGCAGTTGTATGATAGCGGCCTCACGGCAGTCAGAGATTCTGTGGATACCGGGGGGAGAGCAAGTTGAAAGCAGTTATTTTAGCGGCTGGTGAGGGTAACCGGATGCGCCCTCTTACCAGCAACAGGCCCAAGGTGATGCTGCCCATCGCCAATAAGCCTATTCTGGAGCACCTGCTCATCGAGGCCAAAGAGGCCGGTGTCAAGGAGTTTATCTTCATTGTTGGCTATTGCGATGAACAGGTACGGAATTACTTCGGCGAGGGGGGTAAGTGGGGGGTAAAGATAGCTTATTCCGAGCAGAGAAAGCAGCTGGGTACGGCGGATGCCATCAGAATGGTGGCCGGCATGGTGGACGGCAGCTTCCTGGTAATCAACGGCGATGTCGTTGTCAGCCGGGAGGATATCGGGCAGTTGTTACAGAACGGCCATAACACCATGAGTGTCATTGAGGTGAAGGACCCCCGGGGGCTGGGGATGGTCGAGTTGTCCGAGGATAGAGTCGTCAATATATACGAAAAAACGCAGAAGACACCGACCCTTATGGCCAATGCCGGACTTTACCTGTTTACTCAGGAGATATTCGAGGCTATATCGCGAACGGAGAAATCACCGCGGGGTGAGTACGAGATAACCGATTCGTTACAGCTGCTGATGGACACCAAAGAGGGGCTTCATTATCAGGAGATAAAGTCGTGGCTGGATCTCAGCTACGCGTGGGACTTACTGCCCGCCAACGAGTCCATGCTGGCCGGGCTGGGGGCGCAGAACCTGGGACAGGTGGAAGAGAACGTGGTGTTGAAAGGAGCCGTCGCTATCGGCAAGAACACGGTGATAAGGTCGGGCGCCTATATCATTGGGCCGGTGGTTATCGGAGAGGACTGCGAGGTCGGGCCCAACTGCTATCTTCGACCCTCCACCGCGATTGGCGATGGCTGTCATATCGGCGCTGCCGTTGAGGTCAAGAACTCTATCATCATGAGAGGCACCAAGATTCCGCATCATAACTATGTGGGCGATAGCGTCATCGGCGAAGGGTGTAACCTCGGTGCCGGCACCAAGATTGCCAACCTGAGGCTGGACAAGGCGAATATTCGGGTAGGCGGCATCGATACCCGAAGGCGTAAGCTGGGGGCAATCATCGGCGACTCTGTTGAGACCGGGATAAATGCCTCGATTAATGTTGGCAGTATGATTGGCAATAATGCCTTTATCGGACCGGGGGTGGTGGTCAGCGGGGTAATCCTGCCGGATTCTAAGATACTTTGAGAGGTGGTCTATGAAACAGGCAATAGTGTTAGCCGCAGGCGAGGGGCAGAGACTCAGGCCGTTTACCGTTACCAGGCCGAAAACAATGCTTTCCATAGCGGATAAGCCGATACTGCAGTTTGTCGTTGAGTCCCTGGCCCAGAACGGTATCCGCAATATTATCTTCGTGGTCGGCTACCGGAAAGAACAGGTTTACGACTACATGGGTTCCGGCGAGCAGTTCGGCGTTGAAATAACCTACGTGACTCAGGAGACACAGCTGGGCACGGCGCATGCTTTGTCGCAGGTAAAGGATATGGCCGAGGACGAGTTCCTGGTACTGCCCGGAGACAACCTGATTGAAGCCCATACTATCGCCGATTTCGTGCAGATAAAGCCGGAAGCAATGCTGGTAGAGAGGGTGAGCGACCCGGTAAGGTACGGGGTGGTCAGTATGGACGGTAGTGAGGTAAAGGATATCGTAGAGAAACCGGAAGAGGCGGGAAGTAATATGGTTAATACCGGTATTTACGCCTTTACCAAGGATATTTTCAAGTTCACCGAATCGGTGCTGGATATCCCGGATGCCCTGAACAATATGATAGCTGAGGGCTATACCATTAACGCTCTGGAAACCGGGGGCACCTGGCTCGACGTGGTTTACCCGTGGGATATTATCAGTCTTAATGATGCCGTCCTCCGTAATATTGAGGTCAGTCTGGGCGGTACCATTGAGGCCGGCGCTTCCATTAAGGGAAAGGTTATGGTAGGGGAAGATACCGTAGTACGAGCCGGCTCATGCATCTACGGGCCGGTGGTTATCGGGTCGGGGTGTGATATCGGACCGAATGTCTGTATTATGCCGGCTACCAGTATCGGCGATAATGTCGTTATTTCCCCGTTTACCGAGATTAAGAACAGTGTTATCGGTAATGACGTTACCATTGGCGCCGGAGGTATCATAAGCGACTCCGTTATTGATAGGGGCTGTGTGCTCAAGGGGCGTTTTACGGCCGTCGGCGGGCAGAGCGAGGTCAGAATTAACGGTGAAAGCCCGTCGATAAATGTGGGCGTTATGATGGGCGAGGACTGTAATGTAGAAAGTAACGTGACAGCTCAACCGGGGGTTATCGTCGGTAACTACTGCCAGATACAGATGTCTAAGATAATAAGCGGTCGCCTGCCCGATAAAAGCCTGGTGTATTAGGCGAACATGGTCGTATTTAGTGAGATATGATAATGCGCGGCGGATTATAGTAAGGAACTGATTAACTATGTGTGGCATTGTTGGTTATATCGGAGAGAAAAAGGCTCAGCCGATTCTCCTTAATTGCCTGAGCAAGCTGGAGTACCGGGGCTATGATTCCTGCGGCATTGCCGTATCGGCTAACGGCATTGAGGTTCACAAGGATGCCCTCAGGGTGAAGGCTTTGACCAAGGCATTGCCGGTGCTGGATGGCGCGGCAGGCATCGGGCATACCCGCTGGGCCACCCATGGTGAACCGTCGAAATTAAATGCCCACCCGCATTGCGACTGCGCCGGCCGCATTGCCGTGGTGCACAACGGGGTCATCAATAATTTCCAGAAATTGAGGGACCAGTTGACTGCCGAAGGGCATAATCTGGTTTCCCAGACCGATACGGAGGTAATACCGCACCTGATTGAGAAGTATTATGACGGCGATTTCGAGAAGGCCGTAGGACTGGCCCTGCATGATATCGAAGGTTCCTATACCATGATTGCGCTGATGGCAGGTGAACCCAGGCTGGTGGTTGCCAGAAAGGATAGCCCGCTGATTATCGGCATCGGCGACCGGGAAAACTATATTGCCTCGGACGTACCTGCTCTGCTGAACTATACCAGCCGGGTTATCTATCTGGAAGACGGTGATATCGCTGTGGTTACCGCCGACGCCGTAGAAGTTAAACAGGATGGCGCCAGCATCGTCCGGGAAGAACATAAGATATTATGGAGTGTGGAGGATGCTCAGAAGGGTGGCTACGAGCACTTCATGCTCAAGGAAATACATGAGCAGCCCAAGGTAATACGGGATACCCTCTCCGAGTATATCTCGGCGGCGGAGCCGGCGGCCGACCTGACGGGGGTCGATGGCAGTAGCCTGGATGATATTCTCATACTCGCCTGCGGTACCTCATATCATGCCGGACTTGTCGGCAAGTATATTATCGAAGGGCTGGTCAACGTACCGGTAAGAGTCGAGCTGGCCGATGAATTCAACTACAGCGGCCAGGCATCGGCCAGGAATAAAGCGATTGTCATTACCCAGTCCGGCGAGACTACCGATGTGCTCAAGGCAATCAGGAAGCTGAGGGAAACCGGCTGCCGGGTTATCGTCATCACCAATGTCGTCGGCAGCACGGCCAGTCGGATTGCCGACCGTACGGTTTATACGCGGGCGGGGCCGGAAATAAGCGTGGCGGCTACCAAGACTTTCCTGGCGCAGCTTATCGCCCTGTACTGGCTGGCTCTACCCTACTCCCGGGTTGATATCGGGAGATTGGATGACCTTGTCCTGGAGATAAGGCAATTGCCGGTTAAAGTCCAGCGGGTACTGGATAATGAGACGGCAATTGCCGATTGTGCCCGTCAACTGGCCGGATTCGAAAATGTGTTTTTCATCGGCAAGGGAATCAACTACCCCATCGCCATGGAAGGCGCCCTCAAGCTGAAGGAAATTTCCTATATTCACGCTGAAGGCTATGCAGCCGGCGAGTTGAAGCACGGCCCCTTCGCCTTGCTGGGAAGCAATACGCCGGTTGTGGCGGTCGTGGCCCAGGACAATACCTACGAGCCCATGGTGACCAGCATCAAGGAAATCAAGGCCAGGCAGTCTCCGGTTTTGGCACTGGTGAGCGAAGAAGACGAGACCATGGAGGGGCTGGCCGATTCGGTAATTACCGTACCGCAGATTGACCCCCTGTTTTCGCCTGTGGTGAATTCGGTGGTTCTGCAGTTGCTTGCCTATTATGTCGCCAGAGAACGGGGTTGCCCCGTAGATTTCCCCAAGAACCTGGCTAAAAGCGTCACCGTGGAATAGATGTCATACCGATTCTATCGGTATCGTCGTGAATCTCCTCTTGGCCAGTTTCTCGGCGGTTACCAGGATAGCTTCGGCGTCATGGTTTAGTTGCGATACCAGCAGTATCATAGCCGGAGGCGGGACCTGCCTGGTGGCGGACGCCAGTGCCAGGGTGGCCGGGTGGCTCCTGGCTACCTCCTCGATAGAGCGGTGCTCAAAGTTGAGGATATCGAGTAGTCGCTGGGCAGGTTCGGAATCCGTTTGTTGGAGCTGTCTTATATTTCGCCTGATTTTAGCGATGTCCGTCGGTTCCAGATATCGGTCAGCGAACTTTACCACTATGATTTCTCTGAGCAAGGATAGTGCTTGCCTGAGCATTTCCAGCGGCTCGATGATAGCCGTGCTGAGGACAACATTCTGGTGGTTGTAGGCAGCCAGTGCGGTGGGTATGTTTTCCCGCGCCAGGGTTAAGGCTATGGTTATCAGGTTGAAGGCCAGGTTATCGGCTGCCTCCGCATTGGCCACCGAGAGGTTAACGGCGATGATGACTGCCTGCTCGCCGGCTTCCTGATATTCTCTTACTATTAGCTGGCTCAGTTTCAGGGTATGTTTCCAGTCAATATCTCTTAGCGGGTCGCCGGGTTGATAGGTACGGCTTTCCAGATATTCGATGCCTCGCTTCGGTTTTGCGAGGGCCTGGGAAGGCAGGCTAACTGCGGAAATGACCCCCGAGCCTGTTTGCTCCAAATATCTCCTGGCCAGCCATTCGGCGTATTTTGCCCTCGGGATGATGTGCAGGTTCAGCGGCTCGAGTAGCTGGTTTATCTGGATGAAACCCCGCGGGTCGACTGCCGATACCTGGAGTTGGGGGCGGGATTCTACCGCCAGTGGCGGAGTGAAGCTAAGGTCCAGACTTGTTTTACCTTCTTTAAGTATGATTTGCTGTGGTGTCACCTGTGCCCAGGGGACGGTGAAGCTCAGCTGGCTGTGCATTTTAACCCACGTTCGGCTGGTCAGGTGCAGGCGGGCGCTCCCGGTGGTGCCGACGATAATCCTTATCATCAGGGTGTTGGTGGTAAAGGGACGGCGGGGAATAGTGAACAGTATCTCTATCAGCACCCCCAGGAGGTACAGGGCCAGGAGGATGCCGGTAAACAGCAGGACGGGGCGATTGACCACCGGTGCTATCAGCATTGCGGCCAGTGCCGCGACTAACAACGATACGAAAGTATAGGTAGTATTTCTTTCGCCTTTTGCTTTTGTGAATACCTGCGTATAACGGACGTTTTCTCTCAGGTTAAGGTCGAGCAGGTAGAGTACGGGGAGGACAAGTATGACGGCTATGATTTGAGTGGCCGTTGGCGGCAGCATTGCTATACGTTCCAGTAACGGTGCCAGTACCAGCGGCGCCAGGAACATCACTGCCAGGTTGATTACTATGTTAAACCTGGGTGGTTGCGGGCGTATCAGGGTAAACAGAATCATCAGCAGCGGGACCAGCGCCAGCACCAGATAGGGCAACGGCGACATCACGGCAGCTGCCAGCAGAACCAGCAGTAGATATATTTGACATAATAATTGGGGCGATGCTCTACGCATTGTCTATTTTCGGTACGGGGACTTGAGTGGCTACCTCATTGATGATTGGCTCGGGGCTGATGTCCTCCATTTCGGCTTCGGGGCTTACCTGGAGGCGGTGGCAGAGGGCAGGGACCAGCAGTCTTTTCACATCGTCGGGAATGACGAAGTCTCTTTCCTGTAGGAAAGCCCTGGCTCTGGCGCCCTTCAGCAGGGCAATGCCGGCGCGGGTGCTGAGACCCAGCACGACATCCTGATGGTGGCGCAGATTGTCGATAATATCCAGGATATAGCGGCGGATACTATCGGCGACATGCACTTCCTTGACATCCTGCTGGAGCCGTACAATATCCGCCGGTGTCGTCACGGCCTCTGTGTGCGGCTCGGTTATAATATCGATATCCCTTAGAATCTGGTCTTCCTCTTCCAGAGTGGAAAGGCCGCTCCACGTCCGGAACATAAAACGGTCTGTTTGCACTTCGCTAAGCTGGGATGTTCCGGGGCTGCCGTAGGGTACCTGGCTGGCAATAACGATGAACGGTTGTCCCAGCTTATGTGTTTCCCGTTCGATGGTAACCTGTTGTTCCTGCATGGACTCAAGAAGGGCGGACTGGGTACGGGGGGTGGTGCGGTTCAACTCGTCGGCCAGCAGCACGTTGGCGAAGATAGGCCCCGGCATAAACGTGGCGCTGCCGTCGGCACGGTAGAGATAAAATCCGAGAATATCGGAGGGTAGCATGTCGGGGGTGCCCTGCACTCTCTTGAAGGTACCGCCGATGGCATGGGCAAAGGTACGGGCGACGGTGGTTTTGGCGGTTCCGGGTAGTCCTTCGATAAGCACGTGCCCCTGGCTCAGCAGGGCCAGCAGCAGAATCTCCTTGATATCATCCTTGCCGACTACTACCTTGGATACTTCATCAATAATGCCTTTCAGTATTGCCTGTCCTTTTTTCTGCTGTGTCGTCATTACCGTCTCCTTTTAGAGAGTTTATCACGTTTGCCCTGTGGCAAGAAAGAGGAATATAGAAAAATACTAGGTATCATCGGTAGTTTCCTTCTTTTTATGCCATATTGGTATCGAAGCGGCTATGATTACCGCTAAGACCAAGCCCGCTGTTCCGACAGGAGCGGAGAAAAGACTGCGTACTCGTTGCAGCCAGCTCCTGGTGCGGTGAAGCTCTGATGATGTCAGCAGAGACTGGTCAATGTAAAGTACGGGCGTGTTGGCCGCAATATTTCGAATAAAGCTGTCATTACCTGCGATTTTATCCATGCTGTTGATGAAAAGGCTGGGGTCGGAGACGAGTATTACCTGTCCGCTGCTCAGTCCGTGGCGGGAGATTACCGGTAGCGGGCCCGTGGGTTCGCCAGCGTCCCGTGTTCCGTCGCCGTTGTAGTCGAGGAAGCTGAAGGGAGAAGATAGGGCGAGGGTGTTATCGTCGGTGATATTGGTCAGACTGGTGGCATGGTTGAAGACCAGGTTGTCGGTATTCACGGTCAGGGGGTCGGGTTGAAGGTGGATAATCCTCGGGAAATGCTTATTTTTATAATTAATCAGCGGGTCAAGGAGAATCTGCCCGCTGAAGCGTACTTCAAGTCCCAGATATTCCAGTATCTGATTCCCGTGTCCATAGTCATCCGCCATGATTAAATTGCCACCCCGGGAGACAAACTGGTTCAGGTGCTCCAGTTCCGCGGATGTACAGCTCAGGTAGGGGATAACGAGGAGGGTTGCCCCGTCCGGTGAAGATGGAAGGTCTGCCAGGGAATCAAGAGGCTGGACCTGATAGTCGGCCCTTACGTCCCTGATGCCATTCCAGAAAGGGTTATCCACCCGGAAATCGTCGTTTGACGGGAAAAACCACACGGTCAGAATCAGGGCGATAAGCAGGGTTACGGTTATTATGAGCAAGAATCTACGTAGTTCCACTGCGAAGCTCCTCTTTGATGTTGGCGGCAAGTTCTTCGGCTCTGGCGGCGGTGTCTTGTTGCGGACTGTAGGCAGAATAGAGGGTACTCTCGGTTATGGTGGTCAACTCGGCGAACAGTGTGGTGGCGGTCGGTGATGGTAGCTGAGCTATTTTCAGGAACTCCCGCAGGGTGACATCCGGTGACATAATAACGCCGTTAATCTTCTCCACAATCGCAAGTACGCTCCGGTAAGTTGATAATACTTGGCCTTTGATACCCGTGAGCTTTGGCCTGGGTGCGGGCAGCGGAATGGCGGCGGGTACTGCCACTACTTCCGCCGGGGGTATTTCCTTTTCGGTGTAAACTCGCGCCCAGCTTCTCCTGCGAATGACCAGCCATAACGCTATTAAAACGGCCAGTATCAGGGCGGTGCTTAGCGGGTTTACGGTGAAAACCTGTCTCTTTACATTCATTGTGGTAGCCCATGTTTCTGGCGGCTCCACGGTTATTTCTATCTCATGAGTACCGATTGGAGAGAAGTCGGATGATGAATCCGCAGGGGATTTACTGACATAAAAAGGGTTGGCTGATAAAGGCGCTTCCTCGGGCATGAGGTGCAGTTTAATAACACTACTGAAGCTGCCGTCGGCCGATGTTCTGACAGTAGTTGAGGATTTCTTGAAGTAAAGGCTTACCGGAGCAGCTACAACGGGCCCGAGTTCACTGTAAACCATGCCGCTAATCTGGATGTCTCCGGGCAGGAGAACGATAGAAGGTGTTCGGATACCAAGGTATATCGGCAGTACCGAGATGATGGTGACACTCCGCTGCTCGGAAGCGCCGGAGTATCGCCCCTGGGGGCTTACGGCTACGGTCAGCTTCCCCGTGCCGAGCGAGACTTTTTCGGGCGTCGTCATTTCGAAGCTGAACGGGCCCGATGCCACTCCTTCAGTCAGAGTGGTGTCATTCAGGAGCACTTTAATATTTCGGCTAGCATTATCATGATTATCAGTGACCGTACCGCTCACAGTGAACGGTAGCCCCCGGTAAATCCTTTCGGGTGAGGAGACTTCAAGCAGCGTACGATAGAACATAGTTTTGATTAATACCGGCGGGCTTTCACTGGCAAGATAGATATTGGCATCATTGCCTGAAGGCTCGTATACTGCGGTAAGGGTCATGTTGTCTACATATTCATAAGGTATACTTACATTGGTGACGTATGAGCCGTCAAATCCGGTGGTCGTGGTGGTATTAGTGGTCGCCGCAATCATAACATTATTATTAGTATTAGCCATTGTCTTATATTCAAGGGTAATGGTTATCCTTCTTCTGGTCAGGGGGTCGCCGTCGCTGCTGAGTCGGCCGGAGGCAGTGATTTTATCGCCGACATAGGCTGATGCCGGGTTAATGCTGAGGCTGAGCTCGGTGGGAATCAGCTTTGTCTTTTGAACGTATTGCTCCTCAAGGGTCTGGTTGAGACTGTTAAGCTTACTGACGAGGTCGCTGAGTTTTTCCAGACCATCTTCCAGTCGGGTGTGGGCCTGTGTTAACTGGCTTGTGGATGATACAGAAAAAACCCCCAGCTTGTCACTTAAGCTATTGGTGGCCACTTTAATGTCTTCCGACAGGGTATGGGCATCCCGGATGTCGGCACGGGCGAGGTCAAGCAGGTGTTTGACTTCACCAATCTGATTGTGAGCCAGCAGTTCTGACGCTTGGTCGAGGAGAGCTTCGATGTTATCCAGAGTGGTGAAAAGGCGCTGGCAGAGATTGCTGTACTGGTTAATTATATACTGGATTTCATCGGGGATTTCGACATGTTCCAGCTCATCGAGTATATCCTGGGCATTCTGGTACTGGCGGTCAGTGGCCAGGTTGATAATCTGGCTGTAAGAGAGCAGAAGTCCCGCTTTATCCAGTAAACCTGTGGCCGTGTCCGGGTTTTCGTGGGGAAGGTGGGTGGGTTGGGCGAGGATGGGTAAGCCGGGGAAAATCACTCCCAGCATGGCTATTATAGAGAGCGCAATAATCAGTCTTTTCATAGTGAGCTGGGTATTGATTGAGATTCATGCCAGTATCCTGATGATTTGAAGGCACAGGGCAATGGTAAAGCCACCGAATAGTATGGCGCTGACGTAGGCTAGCCCGCGCCGGGCTTTGTTGTTGATATACACATATAGTTCGGTAATTACCAGAGCTTCTATGACATATACGGTGAAATAAATATCCAGAGAATTCTGCCCGGTAGCAATCATGATAACGGTGGTCAGCAATAGAATGATGGCCACAGTTAGTATATAGCGGTTATAGAGTTTCACCTGCCTACCTCAAGCTCAACGCAGTATTTCCCGTTAACCTGCTCCTCCTGGCTGATGGTCATTGGCTTATCCCAGGCTTCGGCAGCCACAGAGGCGACTACTGCGGCCAGGGGGCCGCCCAGGCACTGGTGGGACCAGGAAGCGCCGTTTTCAAGACGTGGCTTGTGTATTTCTATCTTGATGTGGTTGTTTTGGCAAACGACTCTGGTGCTATCGGCTACGCCGAGCCTTCCGGTGAACAGGGAGGTAAGCGCTGATTCAAGCTCATCCTGTGTAGCTCCCGGTTTTGACTCCAGCATACCGGTGGCGGTACTCCCGATGGTGGAGATGAGCAGGCCGATGTCTTCCGGTTTGGAGCCGTATCTGGCAATAAGTCGTTGTGGTAGGGCTTTGGTTATTTCGGGGCGCGACCCGTTAGAGTGCAGGGGTATAAATGCCCGGGGGTATTTACTGGCCAGCGAAGATGGAAGGTAGATAGCCTTGCTTTTAATGCCGAGTTCCTCTATCAGGGTGGCAATATTATCGATTCCGGTTTCCAGCAGGAGGCTACAGACCTCGGGTGATAGCTTGGGGATGGCTTTTCCCAGGGCTATCAGGATGAAGGATAGGATAAGCATGCAGATGCCCAGTGCCGTTAGCCAGATTAAGTGAAAAACAAAGTAAGCTGATAGAGATGTAAGACCTCCAGCAATTAACAGGCCAAGACCAGCCCATGTGTAAGTATTTCTGTTTTTCAAGTAAATTGCCCTCACCCCTAAATGTGCTATTTGGCATTATTGTAATACATTATGTGACAGTTGTCAAGCTTTCCTGCCATGCTTCTCCACAAGTATTATATAAAAAACTGTATTACATGCTGCGGTACTTGTCAAGTGGCAGAGTAAATGCGGTTGAAAACGTTACGTGAGAAAAAAGAGGTTGCCCAGGCAGTTACTGCCTGGGCAATATCCTCATAGATGTCTGGTACTATATGTTTTTTCGTTTATGAGTATCTGCGGCGGAAGACCAGCAGCCAGACGACTATCGCGACGATTATCACCACGGCGATGATGCCGCCGATGAGCCACCAGCTGACTCCTTCCACAGGTTCGGGTTCCGGAGCTGGCGTGGGTGTCGGTACCGGTGTCGGCTCAGGTGTTGGAGTCGGTGTCGGCTCAGGCGTTGGTGCCGGTGTCGGCTCAGGCGTTGGTACCGGTGTCGGTTCAGGCTCGGGTTCCGGAGGTGCCGGTTCAGGCTCGGGTGCCGGCGGTGTCGGCTCGGGCTCCGGTGCCACTACTGGTACGTAAGCGATTACGGAGAAGGCCGTGAAGTGGCTCACCTTGCCGCTGATGGTGTTATTTACTGTATCCACGACAATACCTTCAAGGACGACCCACTCACCTGTTGAGGAATCGTAGTATGCGAGGCTCAGGTCGGCTTCATTGACTCCTTCAGGTATGCTGGCCGGGTTGTAGGTGAAAGTAATCGTTATCGGCGGGTCGAAGGTGGCTTCATCAGGCCCGAGGTCATAGGTGAGCCCGATGATGGATGAATCCGTCGGCTGCGCTGGAGGTGTTGCCATCGGGTCAACGGTTATCTTCGTTAACCGCTGGCTCGTCTTGGTCTTGCCGATGACACCTCGATCGATGTCCAACTTGACTTTATTGTCGGCTGATTTGGCAGTTACATCCTGTATGAACTTACCTTGACTGTCGACCGCGCCATACAGGTAGGTGGTACCTGCCGACGTTGTTGCACCGCCGCCGCCACCACCGCCGCCTACAGCAGCTGCTGCGGATAGCGTGAATGCATTGCTGCTGGTCTCAATAAAGGTTGTACCGCTACCGGGGGTTTGAGTGGCGGTGGTAAGCGTGACCCTAATATTGTAATCACCGGCCCAGCCTGCGCTTGATGGCGATGTCCAGACGATAGTATATTTAATCCACGTGGTGCCGGTGCCAGTCTGGTAACCATATCCGCCGACTACCGGTGCAAAAGTATAGCCGGTACTTTTCCATGTAACGTTTCCAGACCCGGTGGTTTGATATCCCCACGCGGCATCAGCATCAGCTGCAACGGTTGCCGTACCGCTGCTGGTGCCTTCGGAAAGGGTGTGGGAGGTAGCGGTGAGTTGGTCTCCCAGCGGTAGACTGAGCAGGGTGGCTTTGTAGGTAGCCTCATCGCCAACTTTGTACACTCGTATATCAACCTGTTGCAGTGGTAGAAGTTCGCTATCCTCAATGTTTACTGTTATGGTGAAGGTATGGGTGCTGCCCAGGTAGCCGTCTGAGGGCTTAACAATATCTATGGTGAGTGCCTGGGTTGGTGAGGCGTACCAGATTGAGAGGGCAACGGCTATTACCAGGAATACAGGTAATGCCAGCCGGTATAAGCCCTTGAGTGGTAAAGAGACCTTTGGCAGGGCCGGAATTTTTATTCCTGTAGACTTGGAGGCCCGCTTGGCCTGTTCGGCGCGTAGTTTTTCCCGTGCCTTGCGGTCCTTCAATATCTCGGCGATATCGGAAGGTATTATCCCGGCAAGGGTAAGCAGTTCGTCTTTATCATAATTCAGGACTTCGGCAAGATGTCGTATGACTTTTTCACTGGGTGGTGGCAGGGCACCGTTTTCAATCTTGCTGAGGTAGGTAAAGTTAACATTGACCTTTTCGGCGAGCTCCCTGAGAGTCAGGCCGGCTCTTTTCCTGAGTTCTCTTAGTTGAGCCCCGAACTTTTGATTGTTTCCCATAGTAGGCCCCCAAAATATAGCGTTCTGGTATACTGCACACCTATTATAAGTAATGTTGAGTAAAAAGTCAAGCCTTTTTTGGATATATTTCTGCCTTTTGGCGTAATATTACATAAATTAATTGTTTGTTGAGTGGCAAATTAGTGGTAAAAGATGTATTTTGTCATCAGTGTTTATTGGTGATATGGATGGCAAATTTTGTTGAGTAGCTTATTTTTATCGGAAGACAGGTAGATAATTAAGGTGTACATAGATAAAAAGCAGGTGTCTTGGGTTGGATTCCTGATGTGTGGTAAAATTTAAGAGTATGGTTATCAAGACAGTAGCAACTAATAGAAAGGCCTATCATAACTACCATATAGGCGAAAGCATTGAGGCTGGTATTGCCCTCACCGGCTCGGAAATAAAGTCGGTAAGGAGCGGACGGGTGAGTCTTGGTGATGCCTATGTGAGGCCTGAAGGCGGTGAGCTTTGGCTTTTACATGCCCACATCGCCCGCTATGAAGCCAGCAGCTATATGAGCCATGAACCCACCCGACCCCGAAAGCTGCTGCTGCATCGCAAAGAAATAAATAACCTTAGTAGCAAGGTGGCGGAAAAAGGGCTGACGCTGGTGGCTACCAGATTATATCTCAAGGGCAGTATTGCCAAGGTGGAAATAGCTCTGGCCAAAGGTAAGAAGCTTTACGATAAACGCGAGTCTATCAGCCGTCGCGAGGTGGATAGAGAACTGGCAAGAACGACTAAAATACGTTAAAATATATAAGTAGAGAGGAGGCCATAAAAGGCTATCCTCGGTGAATGGGGACGCGTGGGTTCGACAGGGGAAGTAGGTTACAGGATTGCAGGCTGAGGTGCCACTATCTCATTAAATAGGTGGCAAAGAACAAACGCCGAACCAGTAATGGTTGCAGCCTAAAAACTAGGTTGCCATCCAACCTGACCCCGCCCCGACGGGTTGGGATTGGGTGCCGAAAAGTGGGGGTGCCATCGCCTTGACGCCGATACAGGTGGTGAAAGATTCATCGGCTGGTCCGGCTTAACTCGGTCAGTTGAGGTGAGCCGGGTGAGATTAAAGAGCTGACTAAGCCTGTAGTATGTCCTGGACAGCTTCTTCTGGACGGGGAGTTCGACTCTCCCCCGTCTCCACCAGAAACACAGATGAGCCATCAAGGGGCTCATTGATAATACGGATCTCTGATCCATCACGCGAAGCCGCCACCTGGAAGACAGGTCTAAATGGCGGCTTCGGCTTTACGGCGACAATCAGGTTATTCTTTGTGTCGATATAGACAGCATCCAGCATGCTGACGAGGAGCTTTCTCTGCTCTTCGAGATTGGCGAGGGACCATAACCGGGGGAAGTCTTGGAGCAGTTTTCCGGCTTCCTCAGTGGCCTGAACTTCCGGGACGACTAGAGACTCCAGTTCCATTTCCAGCATACGCTTCTGGCGGTCGTAGTCAGATTCGGCAAGGTGCCCCTCGATAAAGACTTTGACGATCCTGCGGATTTTGGCTTCAACTTCCTGCTTTCGTTTCTTGATCCTCTCGGCTTCATCTTTGACACTGATGATGGTGAGGACTTCCTCCAGCCACCGGTCTCCGAGTTCGATATTCTCAACCAACTGAATCACCTGGCTGTCAGCGACGTGGCAGGGGATTGAGCCGGAAGCCTCAGGGCAAACACCATGACTTCGGGAATTCTTATGCTCGCGGTAATAGGTATGTCCGTTCCTGTAAGTCTGTGCCCACATCGGCATTCCGCAGTAGGCACATCGAGCCAAACCTTTGAGAAGATACTGACGTACAGGACGGGGAGCGAGGGTTTCCGACCTTCCGCTGTTCTTCTTCGTGGTAATTTGAACGGCATCGAAGATATCTTGACTGACAAGAGGCTCATGAGCGCCCGTATACAGCTTGTCCCTGTGTTTCACCTGCCCGGTATAGAATGGATTGTGGAGGATACCTCGAACCGAAGCGGTTGTGAAGAGCCGGGGGCCAGCCGATAGAGTACCATCGGGACCCGTCAGTTTATGCATGTTCCGGGTACGCAATCCTTCCTCGTTCAGCCAGGAAGCCAGTTGGCTCAGGGTAGTCGAACCGGAAACGTACCGATTGAATAGCTCAGTGACGGCGGGACCTTCCTGGAGATGGACGTGAATCCCGGCCGGATGTTCGGGGTTACAATTCAACTTCCTATTGCCTTTTTCTCCTGTCCAGCACGACTCATACCCGAAGGGAATCCCGCCGGTATGCTTGCCTTCATGGGCGCGCTGGTCAAGGCCTTTCCTGATATGGGTAGAAAGAGAACCGGAGAAGTATTCGGCAAATGAACCGAGCATCTGGGTAAAAAGCTTCCCCTGGGCGGTTGAATAGTCGATATTCTCTGTAATGGAAACGAGTGATACGTTATATTTGGCGAGCGTGGAAAATGATTCCAGCATGACCCGCTGGTTCCGGGACCATCTATCAAGGGTATGGACGACGATGATATCGAAGTTCCCTATCGAGGCATCATCGAGGAGCTGGCGGAAGGCTGGTCGTTTCGAGATAGCCTCAACATGGGCTGACTTCCCCTCCTCCCGGTAGATCCTGACCTGCTCCCAACCCCGGTTCTTGCAGAGTTCGTGGAATAACCGTTCCTGAGCGGCGAGGGAATGTCCCTCGACCTGAGAGAGGGAGGAAACCCGGACGTATCCGACCGCTTTCATTGGTTCTTCTCTCCGTTCCGGGAAGCGATAGAGAGGGAGACTTCGGCTAATGTATTCAGGAAGTCCTTCACTATCAGGCTCTCCGTTTCGTTCGAGTCGGGTTCAGGTGTGTCGAACAGTGTATACGACGGGTGTATACATGTCAACGCCTTTTCCTCTTGGTTTTCGGGTTTATCCCTGTCCACCTTCACGCTCCTCGGCGTACAGGCAGACTTTCATGGACTAACGTTCTCCAATGGATTTATTATTTGAAGTTAAAGATGTGTTTGCGTGATTCTGAAGTATTCGGCGGACGAAGTCCTGGTCGGTGATAAATCCCCGGAAATGCCGTCCGTCGACGCCACATTTAAGCATGATGAAAGGCTTATTGGACTTCCTTCCTTTGGCAATAGATATCGTGAGGGGTTTAGAACATACCGGGCAGCCGATGGTGTTCATTTGTTGTTTCTCCTTTCCAGGTAGAATTTGCAGAGCAGGAACACAGCGTTCCCTCTGATATTCGGGTTATCGAATCCATTCTCTTTGGCCTCGTGTATCACCAGGGAAATGGCCTTTTCTACTGTCTCCAGTTGCTTGTCAGTGAATTGAAGTTGCATATGCCGAAGTCTAGCGACCTGTGCTTCCTCCCAAGTTTTGAGGTTCTCGGCAAGGTCCATCTCATTGATCAATGAAAGGGACTTCAGGCTCTCGGTCGTTTCCGGGAGCAGGGAAAGGACCTCACCCTCTGAGACACTGGACAGGATCTCTTTCAGTAGAGCCCCTTTGAGGGCCAGGTCGTCCTCGCCGCGGAGACTGTTCAAGGCCTGTGCCAGCAGCATGGCCTTGATATCATTGAGTTCTACTATTACGCAGGGGATAGACCCTAAATCCATGTCCTGTAACACCCTGAGCCTCTGGTTGCCGGACAGGACTTCGTAAAGAGAACCATCAAGCGGCCTTACCACGAGGGGCTCAACCAGGCCATACCGGGAGATACTCTCTCTGAGACGGGCTATCATCATTTCGTCCATCTGGTTTGGGTTCCAGGGAGCCGGTCTCAGTTCGGTTAAGTTGATATCAATGGTTTTCATCAGTTACCCTCTTTGGATAGGGGAGCTCAGGACTCTTGAGCTTGTTCTGGTAATGGCGGTCCAGGAAGTAGATATATCTGTGCTTGGGAATCTGCGGCAGGACTTTGATTTTCAGCCCGCGTCCGGAGAGATATTTCAGAGAATGACTTCCGAAAGCATGGGCCAGACTTCTTGAGTGCCTGGCTACACCGTCGCCAATATCGAATTTAGGAGTCGCTTCTGATAGGCCGGTATAGAGCCAGCCGGTGGCCTGGTAGATGGTCCCGACATGTCCCTGGGCCGGGTCGGCATAGGTTATGATAAATTTAAGCGCGGTGTATTTCTTGAGAAATCTCAGACAGACCGATATCACTCTTGATTCAGAATTAGCAGGTAGTATTTCCGAGAGCCAGAGGCGGGTTAGGGTCAGGCAATGATCGGGGTGGGCCCCCTCTACCAGCGCGAAGGCATTTTGAGGCCCAACACCGAAAGTGAGTACACCAAACAGTTTTCCTTCGACAAATGCTCCGAAAGCAAGCTTTGTTCCACCGGGGAGCGAATGGAGGTAGTGGTGCTTTACCAGTATTTTCTTGGCGGCGACAAAGGGGATCGGTTGTACGCGGATAGATTGGAGCGCCGGGCTGGGAATCGAACCCGCTCTTCCCTCATGGATAGAGGTCGTGCTGACCATTACACTACCGGCGCTCATTCTTCCTCCCTGTATTCGGGGTCTTCCAGAATCTCACGCAGCATCCGTAATATCATGGGTGTTTTGTTGCGGATAATCCGGGCATTCATTTTGTAGCTGACTTGAAGCTGATGTTCAGGGGACATAGTTTCCCCCTTCAAATCCTGGTGAATCTTCAGGTGAAGTGTTGTCCGGAATGAGCAAGTCGAGGGTCAATCGTAATTTTTCAAATTCCAGACGATCGACTTGCGCTAATACGTCATCGGATGCCGATTCTACCCGGCGTTGCCAATCGAGGAGGACAGTTCGTTTGAGGAAAGCCAGGAGGCGAGGGTTGTGGGAGGCCACAACTGGTGTCCCGGCGGCGAGTCCCTTTGCAGGAAGATTCAAAGTTAGAAATGCGCTTGACATTTTACCCCTCTATGTATAAAGGGGCAAAACGGAAGAAAGTTAACAGATTTTTCGGAAATATTTTACGAAAGCGAGTTGGTTCGCAGGAATGACCGTGGAGTCTACATCACTTCTGTGAAGCTATCTTTAGTTTTGAACGCACCCGATTCGCCAGCACTGGAATGGATTCCCTTTTCAAAGAATTTCCCTCTGGCTGTTGAAGTACGTACTCCACCAGATCTGTTCCCTGAAGGTTGCGGAGCAAACCAGACAAAATAATGCGCTCAGCCGGGCTAAAATGCACTCTTTCAATAAGGCGTTCGAGTTCGTCCTTGGTTTCAAGTTCTCGGATGAATCGAGTATAGCCATCGTCCTTCTTCGCTTCCGGTAAAGGGCTTAGCCGTTCTCGGCTAACCGAGACACGGCTGGCATCTTGAGCCGAGCTGTCAATATGTTTGGCCGCGCGCCGACCGAATGCGTTTCGGCGCTCCTTGTCGTTCCACATAGAAAACAACTTCGTTATCTGCTGATCAGCTGTCAGCCTGTTCCATTCCCCTTCGTCCTTGACGCCCAGAACACGAAGCAGGGGATGTTCCGGAGGTAATGGCTTCAAAGTTGGTTGGAGCAGTAAGTTACTCACCAGGTCTTCCGCGCTGAGTTTTCCTGGTACAGCCAACTTAGTACGCATTGATTCGACTGCTGCGGCAACGTCGTCCCAGTGCTCATTGAGGGCTCGCATTGGGTCTGCTCCCGCCGCGAAGATCTGATTCAGTAGGGGATCCACCTCTGTCAGATGGGCTTTCAATTGAGGTACGAACTCATCTTTCCACCAAGAAGAGAAATACTCGTCGAATCTCTCTTTTAGCCATGTTTCATCGTATCCTTTTCCGGATACACGCTCTTCTATTTTAGCCTTGAAATCTAGCCACGCTAATGTGCGTAGAAGCTTGAGGCCTTCCAGAAGAAGGTCATACGGTAAAATGGTGGACTCAGTCGGAGGTTCCTTATCATTAAGCGGTTCCAAAATCGCCCCCTGATATAGATATTTCACTTAAATATGACCCTATTATAATATTGCTTGTCAAGAATTTCATACAACCGCAGTTGATATTATTAGGTGGGCACGCCTTGGAATCGGAGGCCTTAAAGAGCTTTGCTCGTCTAAATAGATACCGGCGAGGATCTTGGATTGAGAACCGTTAGTCGGCCTTCCGTGTGTCCCGGCGATAGGGATACCCCTTGATATAGTTGACTGCAGTCCCCCTGCTCACTCCCAGTTCACGTGCTATTACCCCGTAAGAGGCACCTTGGGCTCGTAGTTCTAATGCCCGTTTTTGCCGGTCGCGGGATGTCATGGATTTCGGTTGTCTCCTTGTCGGGGAAGCGGGACCGATAGCAAATAAGCGACTGAGCCTTGGTTTCCAGAAGGACGGGAGTTCGTTTTCCATCAATCCCCGGAAGTCCGCGTCGGGTGCATACACGAAGCTCCATCGTTGTTTATTACCCTGGACTGAATCCAGGGCTTGCTTTGCCTGGGTTGCCAGTTTGGTTAGTTGTGGCCGGTCGAACTCAAGCTGGAGCATTCCTAATTCTTTGAATACGAGAACATTAGCTGAGCCGAGGATGTTTTTGTCAATTTGCCCGGCGTCCTGGCTGATGAAGATGATGGTTTGCTCTTTCTGGCGGGAGAGGTTCAGGGCCTGCGACATGGCCTTACTTTTCGCTGTCATGCTTCCTCTGGCATGGTAGGGTAAATATGCTTCATCTACCAGGGCGATACATTTGGCAGGTAGATCTTCGAGGGAGGGCACAATACCGATCCATTCCGGAAGTAATTTCCTGGCTTCTTCCGGGATTCCTACAACATATATGTCCGCCACATATCGAAACAACTCCAGGAGACGATATCCTAGGGCGGACTTTCCGCTTCCACGCTTGCCTAGGATAAGGACCACCGAGTGTTGTCAATCAGCGAAATGGGACACTTTTTAAACCGAACACTTTGGTATGATCAGGCGGCATCAACAAGCTCCCTGAGGC
>Ga0315549_1000357_pt1 | contig 55210 bp, 41 predicted proteins | sample SalMarSW160200MG_FD_203101 | JGI IMG/M metagenome (GOLD analysis project Ga0315549, IMG submission 203101) | Salt marsh sediment microbial communities from the Plum Island Ecosystem LTER, Massachusetts, United States - Salt Marsh Sediment SW1601-200 ...
CAAGTGTCATTCCTGTATTGGGGTCGTACAGCGGAGTCCACTCATAAACAGGCGGCATCCACACGGACCACACCGCATCATCCATCCAATGATCCACCGAGGTCTTCCAACCCCATAACGGGGGCTCAGGATATCCTGGATACCCTGGTGGACCAAGGTCAGCCATGATGTTCAACCAGTAGATGGTTCCGCTGTCCTGACAGAATGGGTTATCGATGTCGGTTATGTCGTACCGGAACCACATATCATGATTGGGATGCTCCCACCAGTACTCAAATGGATCGAACCAACCCTGAGGATGAGGCTCCATGGGGATCATCTCGTAATCTGTGATATACGCTGACCATAGCTCCTCGCCTGGATGGCTCGGGGGTCCTGGGACATTGTCATGGATAGATAGGTAGAAGCCATAAATATGTGCCTCTACGTTGTACAGCCATGAACCCCAGAAGTGAATATCTGTGATGGGGAGTGATTTTGAACACATGAAGTCATCTGCTACCACTATCCCCGGATGGAAATCATACCCCATGGTGGCAACAACATCCCAGCCGTCTGGATTTGGCAGTTGCGGGTAGTGCATCTTGTGATTGGGCCACTCAGGCGGTGTAACATGGACCCATGCCATGTCCTCGTCATATACATACTGACCAGCTGACTGACAGAAGCCGTTAGCCCCTACATAGTTTGTATCGACGTGACAAACCGGTCCAACCGCATGAAAAGTGACCGTGATCTCATAGGTGTTACAAGGTGGTAATGGTCCAGGGAAATCCCACTCTAAGCACACACCTCCAGGATACGGCTCTACACGGGCCGGAGGAGGATCTGCATACTGGTAGTCTAAGCTCGAGTCCACACAGTCGGAGACAAGTATCTCGGTCAAATCGCAGCAGGATCCATCATTATGCACGGTGATGAGAAAATCCGCATTTGTGCATGAGTCGATGTCTGTGGAGTCAACCCACTCTTGAAGTGTCTCATCCCACACTTTTTTCTCCACATCGATGCTTGGTGTGCATACTACTCCGCCGGTGATCACAAACGCCAAGTCGAGCGAACCTCGGCAGTCGTGTTCGATCCACCCCATTCCTTCGGGGATCACGAAGTTGTAACCCATGACGTCGATGGAGACCCACTCTGGGTTATAGTCAGGCCACTCCCAGTCAAAGACATAATGACCGGGATCAACCGGACCATCGTAGAGAATGTCGCGACCAATGTAGAGCTCCTCCGGCACTCCGGGCAGAGGTGGCGCACTGTCGGCAGGAGGCTGGTCGATGGACCACAGATCGGTTGACCAGTTCACGGCAAAGGTGAACCAGGAAGGCTCACCTGGCACAAGTTCATTTACATCAAACTCGATGTGTACCACTTTCTTGCGCAGGGAATCGTATGGGTGGTCGTAGAACCAGATATTCCACCATTCGGTCATCTCGTAGAAGTACCAGCCATTGGTTGAGGTACCATCATCGTAGTAATCGGTTCCGCCACTCATCGGGGGAATGAGCATCCCACCCGGGTCGACTGCGACCCAGAACAGGTTGTGAAGTGGCTCTGACGGCTCCCAGATGTCTATCCAGTTCAGCTCACCCCAAAAAGCCCAGACCGCGTCATCCATAAAGTGATCTTCGGAGTTCTTCCAGCCCCATACTGCATCAGGATATTCTAAAACGACCGCGCTGATATTCAACCAGTAGATGACGTCTTGATCCTGCCAGAACCAGTCTGGTTCGTCAAGACAGATGTTGTACTGGAAGTAAGCCTGATGATCGTCAGGGATGACCTCACCCGTTGAGGGATCATACCACCCTTCCATGGTAGGCGGATCGATGGGAGTAAAGTCGAAATCCTCGACGTACAGCTCCCACAGCGTCTCGCCTGGCCTGCTGTAGGGAATGTAAGGCGGGTCTTCAGGGATATTGGAGTGGATGCTGAGCCAGAAGCCAACAATCGTTCCCTCGAGGCCGTACTTCCACGAACCCCAGAAATGGATGTCCTTGACCCAGCCTGAATCCGAACATTGCCAGTCGTCTGCTAAGACCAGAGGCTGGGTGGCATTCACGTCCCAGCCGTCCTCATCCGGCAACTGCGGGTAGTGCATCTTGTGAGGATCACCCGGCTGCCAGTCACATTTATAGGTCAGCTGGAAGCACATATCGACGGCATAGCCAAGGACGTCCTCCGTGTTCGTCCAGTTCGGGTAACCGAAATACACGGACTTAAAGACGGCCTGGTGCAACAGGATCGGATCATCGTGCATAGCCCAGCCGGACTGGGGCGGGGAGGCGCCAATGCCCTGAATGGAGATCCAGTACTTCGTGCCAGCCAAGAAGCTCAACGGAGCTGGCAGATCAACCGAGTAGCTGCAGGTGTAAGCCCAACTAGTCGACTCTATTAATGCCTCGTGGACTTGGGCGTTGGGGAACAGGTAGGTGGCGATAGGCGCGCCAGGTTTGGTGCCATCACCGAAGTCGTTATAGAAGGTGATCTCCCAGTCAAAGTTGCCATCATAAGGGGGCTGGCCTTCTTCCCAGTAGCCGCCGATCCAGTGGACGTCACCTACCAACTGGTCTGCCTCGAACATGAAGTCATCCGCCTCGATGGGGTCCAAGCCGCTGATGGGATCGTCCTGCGACGCGAGCAAACCAATGTAGCTCATTCCGTTGTCCCAGACAACGCCTTTAGGAACGGGGCCTCGCCAAGTGTGTACCTTCCCATCTGTAACGCTTGTTGTAAGCTCCGGTGCATCTGCTGTTATGGCTACAGAGGATACCATCAGTAGAATCAAAGCAAATGACAGAACCAGAACTATTACTGTTTTCTTTGACATCTTCTTTCCTCCTAATCTGAACGTTTAAGAACATGGGTTTTAAATCTAATGAATACTTTAAACCATCACCTCCTTTAGCAAAATAAGACGTTAGAATTGCTTTACTATTTTAAGATTGGAAAATCCCGATCAGTGGAAAAAAACACCTCACCTCCTTTTTTAGATCGGGTAAAGTTTGTTTTACTTAACATTTCTTAAGACACTCTTTTTTTAAAGCTAAAAGACTGAACTACACTGGATACTTTCGAAGCGAAAACCTCTTTCCTCCCAAATTCCGGGTGGATACGAACTCAAAAATTGTTAGACTATACTCCCTGGAATTGGAAAAAAATGCGCTGACATTTTTCCAACTTATAGAATACTAACTTAGTCCCCTTCCAACAAAGAAGATAATCCATTTATCTTCTTTGTCAAGTAAAAAATCGAAGCTTTCCCCAATCTGATGCACAAAAATTCTTTTACTCATTTAGCTTCAACAACTTGTTCTGGCAAAGACTCTGTCTCAAAGTCTCGCCCTTCGCCTCCTTCCGGTCTCAAAGCCCCCCCCCGGCGTTGGCGGAGGAGTTATAGAGCCTGTCGAAAGATGTCATTCTGAGTCCCCGCCAACGGGGTGAACCATACGGGACTGTTGAAGAACCCGAACTGACCAAGTTGTCATTCTGAGCGAAGCGAAGAATCTCTATGAGTAGCAAAGAGATTCTTCACTTCCCAGAAGGGAGCGTCCGCTCGTTCAGAATGACATAAAGGACGTTTTACGTTTTATCGACGCTCTCTATAGTTTAGAAAGTTCGAGTTACTTCAATAAATTCTTTGCTCCTCTGGAACAGACAGAGTTTGAACTTTACAATTGTGAAAGGGGTTCTGCCACAGTAAAAGAAAGACTTACTTCCCGCTCAAAGATAAAGGAAGAGAATAAAAATCTTTTCCTCTAATCTTTCCCCCTAAGGTTACTAACCATGCAATCACTATAATATAAAACACACGTCCTTTTTTGTCAAGGGAAAAATAGGATTTTTTGGAGCGGAATTATCTTCAATTACCAGAAGCGTTTAGAATTGCATCCCCAACCAAAGCACCGGGATTGAATCCCAGTCTCCTCAACGAGTTGTCAACCATCCTTCAGAACCGCTCTTCAGGATAAACCCTTCGGGCTATGCCCTCAGGACAAGCCCTTAGGGATGGTTGATCTACAAAACTCTTGTTCGTGCGAGAATTGTCGTCAAGATCCCCCGCAAGATGCGGGGGGATTTTCCCCGTCCGGGGGACACGAAAGTGGATCGGAAATTCCAATGCGAAGCTCGTATGAGTGTATACGCAAATTCATACGAATTCCCGACCCAACTTAAACGCCTATATTATATCATTCGAGAGCCGTAGGTCGGGCTGTCCATGCGGACTGCCCGAGAAGCAACTAACAGCCTGGCGGGGGACCACCCTTATAAAGATAGTTGATCAGATGGAGTACATCCCCCAGGTCAACGGTTCCGTCACAATTTGCATCTCCAGCTTGTAAGGGATTAGGGGCAGGACCGCCCTTATATAGATAGTTTATTAAATAAAGTATATCCCCCAGGTCTATCACCCCGTTTCCATCCACGTCGCCGCAGATGTATCCCAGGCGGCTCCATGAGCTCCCGTCCCAACTGGCGATGAAGTTGGCGGGGATTCCACCTGCCTGGGTAAAGTTACCTCCAGCAATCAGTTTATTGCTGTAGACCGTCAAGGCATACACGCCCGGGTAGGTGCCACCACTTATCCCTGAGCCAAGGGCGCTCCAGGAACTACCGTTCCAGCGGGCGATGTAGTTAGCCGAGGTCCCACCCGCTTGAGTAAAAATTCCTGCTGCGATCAGATCGGTGCCGTAGACCGTCAGGGCAGAAACCTCCGTGATCCAGCCACCACTCATCCCTGAGCCAATGGTGCTCCAGGAACTCCCGTTCCAGCGAGCTATGTAGTTGGCCGAGGTCCCGCCCGCCTGTGTGAAGCCACCTCCCGCGATCAAATCGGTGCCGTAGACCGTCAGGGCAGAGACGTAACTGTTCATTCCCGATCCCAGTACCAGCCATGAACTCCCATTCCAGCGGGCGATGTGATTGGCTGGGGCTACACCCGCGGTGTCAAACGTCCCTCCTGCGATCAGATCGCTACCGTAGACCGCCAGGGCATAGACTGACGGTATATAGAAAAAAGCACTCATACCTTGAGCCAGATTGCTCCATAAGCTGCCGTTCCATTGGGCAATGCAGTTAGCTGTGACGCCACCTGCCAAATTGAAGTTTCCTCCCGCGATTAGCTTGCCAGCGTAGACCGTCAAGGCGTAGACCCTCGTGGTCGGCAAGCCACCCGTTATCCCCGACCCGAGGGCGGCCCAAGAGCTTCCGTTCCAACGAGCAATATTGTTGGCTGGGATTCCTGGCCAGCAACCCACGCCAGTGAAGTTTCCTCCCACGATCAAGTTCCCGCTATAAACCGTCAGGGCATATACTTCCAGTGGCCAACCTGATTGTAACCCACAACCCACACTGTCCCAGGAAGTCCCGTTCCAGCCGGCAATTCGGCTGACCCGCTTACAGCCTGCCGACTCGAAGGTTCCTCCTGCGACCAGATCGTTGTTATAGACTATCAGTGATTTGACCGTAGTGTCCATATTCTTTCCCTGCTGGCCCGCCCGAGACCAGCCCTGCCAATCCCCGTGGTCATGGTTAAGTGTACCCTCTTGATCCACCCGCGAAAAGAGTGGCTCCCCTGTCTTTGAATCGAAGCGTATGGTAAAGCCAGAGAAGTCCAGCGCGCCTTCATAGCCGGAATGTCTCGCCGCTTCCAGATCGAACCGGCCGTCCGGTGTGAGGAACTGTTTCACGCTCTCCGCTTGTATGGTTGACAAATCGGCGGGGTCGTTGATCATGCTACCAAACCCCGATTGGCAACAAATTGCCAAAAATACCCAAATTATAATAATTCTAGTAGTCATGTCTTACCTCCTTTCAATTAGATAAAGTTGACTTTCTCACCAACTTAGCTTTCCCACCAACAACCCCTTTCTTACACTTGACCCAGTTAAATTTATCAGGCTTAAAGGTACATCACCGAGCGCTCCCAACAATCGGGCTGACATTTCGTGCAGCAACAAGCTCTTTCCTCTGACCCCACTTACCACTGATTGCGATAAACACAAAGTGAGTCTCAGGACAAACCTTCATGCCGATGGATCAAGAAAACATCAAGATCCAGCAAAACATTCTTCTGATTTTGTGAAGCTGACACCTCCGGCGTAAATAGGTTAAATGTTTAAGGTTTAACACTAAAGTCTAAACCCTAAAGCTGAAACTAATGATCCCAAGTCCTTTTGAAATCTGATTAAAATATACTCAAAAAACAATGAAAAGCAAGCAAAACCTTCTAAAAAAGGGAGAAAGGTGATGCAAATAAGTGGGTAAAATATATTTGTGATAGAAAGACAATCCGCAGGATCCTGTGAAAAGGTGTGTCCTTCCGTGAAAAAGCAACAACTTAAACCAGGAAAGAAGACACATTATGCCGATAAGAGAACCCGATTTTTCAAAATCTAATTTAACTATTGACTTAAAGGAAGCTCCGAACCTGGATTCTGCGGACAAGAGGATGTTTGGGGAGAATTTGGAGGTTACCGAAGCAGAATTTTCCATGTCCGCCAGGTTCCCTGACTTGGTGGTGAACTCTTGTATGACTTTAACAGTATCTCGCCTGTCGGATGGGGGGAACCCAACAGACACACAAGGTAGTCGCACCCATCAGGATGCGAGAACAAGATGCGCCCCGCTAAGAGTTGGGTGGCTACCACACAGGATTTTCCTCTACACCATTGGTTTTCCCAACAGCTTGTTTTCGTGCCTGTCGATGATGTGAACCGGTATGATTCTGTTTTTCGCAGAATCATCTCCATCTAAAAGCACACGAATATAGTTATCCGAAAGCCCGGTTAGCATACCGGTCTTTCTGTCTCTTCGGTTTTCGATCAACACCTTCAACTTTTTTCCCACGAAGCGATCAATATAATCTCTCCATTTCTCCTTGCCTAAAGCGTGCATGATCTCACTTCTTTTATGAATTACCTGCGGAGAAATTTTATTAGGCATGAAGGATGCCTCGGTTCCTTTTCTGTCGGAGTAGCTGAAGACATGAAGATAACTCACGGGAGATGAGCTTATAAACTGACGAGTATTTTCAAATTGCTCATCTCTTTCACCCGGAAACCCGACGATAACGTCCGCACCGATCATCACATCGGGAATAGCTTTGCTTATCTTATCTATAAGCAGACGATATTCTCCTATAGAATAATCCCTTTTCATTTTTGAAAGAATAAAATCATCCCCGCTCTGGAGAGGAATATGTAAGTGCCTGCATATTCTTTCTGCTTTTGAGACGAAGTCTATCAATTGGTCTGAAAACTCTTTGGGATCTATGGAGCTATATCTTATCCGTTCTACTTTTGTTTCCTCTAAAATTCTTTGGGAAAGCTCGACTAAGCCTAAACCGTCTTGGTTATATCTGCCAATGTGCACTCCGGTTAAGACTACCTCTTTGTATCCATTTTCCACCAGGTCAATGATCTCCGAGATGATCTGCTCGATTTCTCTGCTTCTTTCTTTGCCCCGGGTAAAAGGCACCACGCAATAGGCGCAGTTCTTTTCGCATCCATCCTGAATTTTGACCAGTGCGCGGGTATGTTTTGCCAGACCTTTGACCCCAAAGCCAAAGAATGGATCATCGCTTTCCTTGACCCTTGCCCCTTGACCCTTAAGGTAGGCGATGAGGGAGGGGAGTTTTCCTTTCTCCTCCTGCTTTACCACCATGCTCACACCAGGCAGACTCTCCAAGAATTCTTTCTCCAGTTGGGCGTAACAACCTGTGACGATGATTTTGGCATCCGGTGATCTTCTTTTTGCCCGATAGATTGCCTGCCTTGAGCTGCGGTCGCTCTCACCGGTTACTGTGCAAGTGTTGATCACGTAGACATCAGCCTGATCTTTAAAATCCACCCGCTCAAAACCAAAAGCCTCCAACTTTTCAGCGATGGCTTCGGTCTCGTATTGATTGACCTTGCAGCCTATGGTAAATAGGGCCAGCTTCATCGGATAGTGACTGTCGGATTCGCTCCAATGGGGAGTGCCCACAGGACTACTTCACAGACAAGAAATAACAGAGCTGGATCAACGACGATGTAAGCACCAGCTGTTTTGTTGTCCGAGGCTGAATTTGAGCCTACTAGCCAAAAAAGACCTTGACAATGTTAATACGGTCAACTAAAATGAAAACGATGAGATCATCTTAAATAGGTGAGGGTGCGCAGACGGCGATGAAGGCGCCTATTTGGCAAACGTGAGTCGATGAAATCGTGTCATTGAAGAGATCATAGGTCCATTGAGAGGAGGAACGAATGGATAAAGGGAAAGAAGTCGTTAGCAGATTGTCAAAAAAAGAGCTGAAAGATCATGGTAGAAATGCGATAATTGCCGCATTATCCACATTACCAGCTGTCGGGGGGGGCGCTTGCAACTCTACTGTCAGAGTACCTCCCAGACTGGAAGGAAAAGCGGATACTGGAGTTCATTCAAGAACTGAGGGACAAGTTTGAAGAAGTGGCTGACAAGGTTGACTCAGATTATGTCAAAAGCAAGGAATTCGCATTCCTTTTTGAGCAAACCTTTCAGAATGTCATTAAGAACTACAAGAAAGAGAAGCTCGATGCTTTCAAGGCAATTTTGGTGAATTGCTGCACAAGTTCCAAGTTGCGTAACTCAGAGAAAGAATACTTCGTGTCTTTGGTGGAAAGACTCCAAAGCATTCATATTCTCATTCTGAGTTTGTTTTGGGATAAAGAGAAGTTTAAGACGAAACACAACATCAACGAACCCAAAAGCACTATCGTAGGCAATCTGGGAGACACCATATTGACCATGCTGCGGCCGTTTGGATTCCACAAAGACTTGGTGTTCTCTGCAGTGAGGGACTTGGACAGTATGGGTTTGTTGAAGGGCGTTGCGAACGCCCTTGGCGGAACAATGACCGCAGATGGAGCAAGAGACCTTAGGGTTAGGCTGTCCTCATTTGGAGAGAGATTCTGCGAATTCATTAGCCTAGAATAAAATTTATGTTCCCGCTAGACCCCCTGACCTAGCTCTGTTCTTGCGGAGTATCCTTACCCCACAAGTTTCCTGGTTCGGGGTGGGGGCACCCCGAACCAAGGTAGGGGTTCCGGTGCTGAGCGGGTCGGATGAATCCGACCCCCACAAGCTTGACAATATAGAAGGAAAATCTTAAAATGGAAAGGAAAAGCCTGCGGCAATCAAGACACCATAGCAGGGCGGGTGTGACAGCCCTGTCAACCGCATGCCCCAAAGAGGACTACTTGGCATGAACCATCCTGCAAGCTGGCGGCCAACCGATACTCGGGCAGATAGTGGACAGTAAGTGGTAATGTAACTGATCAAGTAGGAGTTAATATGGAAGGAAATACACTTCGGCTGATAAACCAATTCATGATTGCCCTCTCGTACTTGTTGTGGCCTATATTGGTTCTAGTCGTAATTTTGATGTTTAGGAAACAGTTGATTGACATTTTGGGGAGGCTCAGGAGGGGAAGACTCTTGGGCCAAGAGCTAGAACTAAGCGACCGAATTGATCAATTCCAGATGAGTGTCAAAGGAGCTGTCGAAGAAATCCCGGAGAGAATAGAGCAGCAAACATCGAAAACCAATGATGTTGACGTAATTGAGGCGTCTGCAAAGGACCCGAAAATTGGCATTTTGATCTTGTCCAGCGAAATTGAAAAAGAGATGAGAACACTGCTCGGATCGCTGGGATGGCTAGCCGACAAAAACTACAGATCCATTCACGAAGGATTTGAAACACTGAGCCAGAAACGCTTGCTGCCTGAACACACTATGGGTTCAGTAAGAATCTTCTGGCAACTGAGAAATGAGATAGTCCACGGGAAAGTCGTCGATAGCGAGAGCCACGTAATTCGAGTCCTCGATATAGGGATGACCCTGCTAAGGACTCTAAGGGCAATTCCCCGTGAGACATATATCGTTCATCATCCTGGAGTTGATCTGTTTTCTGACCCTGACTGTACAACGAAAATCCAAGGCGTCAAAGGACTAATACTGGAGACTATCAGCCCGGGGGGTGTGGAGAAATCATATAGGATTTACCCGACTACGAAAACGGACTACGTAAAGGGAAGACAGGTTGCCTGGGAATGGAATCTCTCAAAAACGTGGGGTAGAAGTTGGTATATTGATCCTGGCACGAACGAAAAGAAGGCCGCTTGGCGTAGCGCAGGAGAGTTTGTCGGTCGCCACGCCAATGAATTATGGGATTGAACGCCAAATCATAGACCACCCTCGCTTCTTGATCCGTGGACCTGTCCGATCGATTAAGTTCGTAGAGCGATCACGTTTGCCCACGGAATTTAGGCGGGCCCGCGAACCTCGCCTATGAAGTACCTCCCGTTTCGGGTTGGATGAATCCGACCCCTACAATGGCGTCCGCCTTTTCCGTTGACATCCCCACTTTGTCAATTTATTATTCAATTGCGCACATTCGTGTGCCGATTAACCTTATGATAGAGGGATAATTGCAGTGGACATAGAGAGTAAAATCTCCTCCCGTTTGAAACACCTGGGGGAGTATGTTTTCTTTGGCGTGGCCGAAGCCAAAAAGAAGGCACTGGCAGAAGGAAAAGACATAATTGATCTGGGAGGTGGGAATCCTGATCTGCCGCCACATCCTAAAATTGTGGAGGCACTTAAAAAAGCAGCGGACAATCCGGAAAATCACAGGCACCCAATATATGAGGGATTGCCCGGATTAAAACAGGCGGTTGCCCTCTGGATGAAGAAAAGATTTGACCTTGATCTCGATCCGGAATCCGAGGTTCTGATCCTGATAGGCTCCAAGGAGGGGCTTGCTCATGTAAGCTGGGCATTCATAGACCCAGGAGACTCCGCTCTGGTTCCTGATCCGGCTTACCCGCCATACAAAAGAAACGTGATGCTGGCGGGCGGGAAACCTGCTCTCATGCCTCTTTTGAAGGAAAACCGGTGGCTTCCGGATTTTGAGAAAATAAAAAAGGAGGATTTGTCCAAAGCCAAGCTTCTGTTTTTGAATTATCCTAACAATCCCACAGGAGCTGTGGCGGATAGGGAGTTTTTGCAAAGAACGGTTGATTTTGCTAACGAGAACGAGCTTATCATCTGTCAGGACATGGCTTATTCGGAGATAACGTTTGATGGTGTAAGATCGGAGAGCATATTAACAGTCGACGGGGCAAAAGAGAACTGTCTGGAGTTTTTCTCTTTTTCCAAAACCTACGGCATGACCGGATGGAGATTGGGCTTTGTGGTAGGGAACAGTAAGTTAATAGATGCACTAAGACAGGTGGAAGTAAACGTCAACTCCGGCGCTTTTCATGTTTTGCAAAAAGCCGCCGTGGTGGCGCTTTCTCTTGACGAAAAAGATATAGATGAGGTTCGCCAGACGTATCGACAAAGGAGAGATGTTTTAGTAAAGGGATTGAAAGAGTTAGGCTGGGAGGTGGAAAATCCAAAAGGGAGCATATTTGTCTGGGCAAAAATTCCTTATAAGTTGGATTCCAGGAAAATGGCAAATATGCTGATCGAAAAAGCAGGCGTAGTGACCACGCCGGGAGTAGGATTGGGTCCTTCAGGCGAAGGATACCTGCGGTTTTCGTTGATTGAGGATAAAGAAAGATTGGGAGAAGCTGTTCACAGGGTGAGATTGCTGGAATTGTGAGAAACCTCTGAAATGCTATTGGGATTGGAGGTATTGGAGTGTTCACCTTTAGGTGAACCAAACATAAGTTCGTTCTCTGTCAATAAGTTTCGGGTCAAGCTAAAGCTTGACACTCCAGGAAAGGCTTTTTTTGTAATCATGGAGGGCTTAAGATGAAACATTTCACAGTTATGAAAATTGGATTGGTTATCTTTTTGTGCATTATGCTGTCTTTCTCCTGCGGAGGAAAGGTGACCACCCGCACCCCTCCAAGCGAATATAAATTCACCATCAACGGAGTGGTGGTCAAAGATCTGAACCTGGGCAAGGATATTGCATATTTTGCCATTCTGCGGGATGGCAATCCCTTCGACGGAGCAGTGGTGAAGGTGGACACCGATACTTTGGTAAATCAGGGAAACGGCAATTACTACTTGGACGGATATCCGCTCTTTAGTTTTGGAGATAACGTCTCCATCCATATCTCATCTGCTGATGACGACTTCAATCTGAGCACTTCAGTATTAATGCCCGGCTCATTCCAGATTACCGATATAAATCTTCCTACGATCACCAGTGCGCAGGCAGATCAAGTTGTAGTTTACTTCAGTCCGTCGTCCGGGGCCTCGGGCTATTTCAAAAGCATAGTGAAACCTAATAGAGATGACGGATATACGTCACTGATTCCAGGAACTGAGATCGGACAAACTGGCATTGATGCTAATGCCTTTTATGATGGACTGACTTTTGTAACAGGGTCTTACCAGGTGTTCTTGGTTTCCTATCGAGCCAGTTTCGTGTACTATTCAGGCATGGAGTTTTACCTCCCGGCGGGGCTTCCCAGCGGCAACATTTCGGGCGCAAACGGAACCATCGGCGCAGGAGTGGTTGCACCCTCCGCTTCAATAGAAGCTGTTTCCGAGTAATAGATCAAAAACTCCTTCAATCCGCAACATCAATTTAGATCGGAGATTAAGGAAACACATGTTACGTGCATCTTTTATTGGAGAACAAACGTATTAGCAACTGAGTGTATAGAGGGAAGCTAAGGAGAAAAGAATATGCCGTTTTGTCCTAATTGTCGTTTCGAATACAAAGAGGGTACGGAGAAATGCCCGGATTGTGGCGCTCCTTTGGTCGATAAACTGCCGGAGGAGAAGCCTCCTCAAAGCCCGAATTTTGTCCCCTTAAGAAATCTGCCTTCCCGTCTGTACGCCCAGATGCTGAAGGAGGCATTGAAAAATGAAGGGATAACTTCCATGATAAAGGGGGATGAAGGTATCCCTCTTAGGACTACAACCATCCACATCCCTGTTTCGACGATAACCATTTGGGTCCCAGAGAAAGATGTGGAAAAGGCCGGAGAGATAGCAGACCAGATGCTGGATCATATCTGATAGCCAAAAGTTAAGAGCAAAGAGTTAAGAGCTAACACCTTAAACCTTAAACCTTACACCTAAAACATGCCCTTCTGTCCTAATTGCCGGTATGAATACAAAGAGGGGGTATGGAAATGCCCGGAGTGTGGTACTCCTTTGGTAGATAAACTGGAAGAGGAAGAATCTACTCAAGGCATAAACTATGTCCCCCTAAGAAGTCTTCCCTCCCGCATGTATGCGGAGATGCTCCAACAGGCATTGAAAAAAGAAGGAATTCCATCCATAATAAAGAGTGATGATATTGCCATCACTTTTGGAAGCTATGGCACTACCTCTGCCGTGCCAGTGACCATCTGGGTGCCAAAAGAGGATGTGAAAAAAAGCGAAGAGATAGCAGACCAGATGCTGGATCACATCTGATTCCAATATACACTCTCCAGTCTGATAACCGTAGATCAGTTGAGTCAAAAATACCTCCGTTATGGAAACCTAAAGGTTTCCGCTACATTTGATTTTGAAACCATTGTCAGGAAACCCGAAGTGTCAGGACCATCTCAAGATCCTTTATGAAAAAGTCCCAGGCACACAAAAATTGTCACACTTGTAGGGCGGACCTCTGCGTCCGCCCTATTTTTTCAGCCTGAATCTTTTTAAGAATCGAGTCGAATGTTTTTTTAGTGTGCAAACTGAGCTTATTAAAACGTGCTTTTTCTAAACTCTCGTGTCTCATCTTCACGCTTCACGGAAAAATAGTAATTTTTACCTCTAAGATGTCGATAAATTGAAAGAACGTCTCCGTGGGGGTAGTATGCCCGAACTTGATTTTGAAACCGAATTTGAAGAGCTTAATTTAGTTGAGCTGGAATCAGTCAAGAGACTTGTTCAACTTTTGAGCAATACCCTTAAGAGCCGGTTAATTTACCCCAGCAACAATCCCATTCCCAAGGAGTTCAAAAGGAAGCTTTACCTGAGCTTAACCGAGTTTTTGAATTCCTACGATGAATTGAAGCTGGAGATCGAGTCCTCACAAATTTCCTTTCAGGGAAAAACCGTGTATGAAGATGGTGAGAGGGAAGAGGGAGTAGCTTATGTTCTGCATAAGGATGGGATCAGAGAGCTTGACTTTCTCAAAGGATTGGATCAACAAGAGATCGAGGATTTCGTTGAGGTGATGGAGGCTTGCTTGAAATCCAAAGACTTAGAAGAAGACCTGGTGACCATGTTGTGGGAGAAGGATCTCAATCATATTAAATATCTGGTGGTGGATGATCTTTTGGATGTGGATGTTCCCTCTGCTGAGGAAATCCCGGACGATTGGGATTTTAATCGACTTTTCTACTCAGAGATAGCCCTTACCGATCAAGGCACCTCTTCTGATGCGGCAAATCGCCCGGATTTGACCCATAAAGACAGACAGGAACAAACCAAAAAGCTTTTGGAGAAACTGAAGGAATTCTCGCCTGAAGAGATCGACAGCATCCAACAGCTTCTGGAGATGGATAATCGGTACAAGTCTTTGGATGAGTTTTTCGACATACTAACTGATATCTTAATCACCGAAAAAGATTTTTCTGAGTTCAGCCAGATGATGGAGACCATGGAGAGGATTTTAGGCACACTTATCAGCATGGCTGATTTCCACTCTGCGTCAAAAATCGTGTGGAGGCTGAAGAGATTTGAGGAGATGATGCAAAAATCCTCCCAACAAACAGACTCCCTTAAAAAGGACAAGGCGGAGAGAACAAGACAGGTGGTGGATCAGGCAGGAGAAGAGGAGAGCATCAGTAGGATTTCTCAGGTTTTGAATGAAAAGGAGCTCATCGATCTCTCATCTGTTAAAGAATACCTCTTCTCTTTGAACTGGAACTCCATCTCTCCCATCATTCACATGCTTAGAGAACTTAAAGGCTTTCCGGCTCGCAGGATGGTGTGTGAAGTGTTGACGGAGAAAGGAAAGGATCATCCGGAGCTTCTGGAAGAGGGCTTATTTGATCAACGCTGGTATGTGGTGCGAAATATGGTCTCCGTGCTGGGGGTAATCGGCTCTGAAAAAGGAGTGAAATTTTTAAAGCAGATCATCCATCACCCGGATCTGAGGGTGAGAAGGGAGGTTGTCACCTCGCTTTTCAAAATCCCCGGATCCGAAGCAGGAGTCCTTCTATTTTCATTTTTAGAAGATGAGGACAAAAGGATTCGCATCTTAGCTTCTCGTGGGCTGGCACAGAGAAAGGAAAAGGAAGCTTTACCCGCGTTGGTGACCATATTGAAAAACGATCAGTTTAGAGATAAATCCCCGGAGGAAAAAAAGAGTATGCTGGAGTCCTTCGCTACCGTCGCCGAAGGTGAGGCTATCACCTTTCTGGTGAAGATGGTCAACAAACGAAGCTGGCTGAAAAGAGATAAACATAATGAGACCCGCATCTTCGCCATCGGGGCGCTAAGTTTGATCGATGCTCCTGAGGCGAAGGAAGCCTTACATCAACTCAGCAAAAAGAGAAACAAAGCTATCCGGCAAGCCTGCCAGCATGCCTTAAATCGGATCAACTACCGCCGGATAAGGAGGGGTGAACGAACTAAAGTTACCTGATCTTAAAGTTTTTTTACCAAGGAGATAATTTGATCTCAGAAAGCCCAGCCAAGACAAAAGAGAAAGAAGGGACCAAACTTCAAAAGCTCTATCTTCTGGAGCAGGGAAAGAGTCTGGTTTATCAACTGTATGTCTCCATCCGGACCGCCCAGATATATGATAGATCAAATTCGGTATATGTAAGACAGGGTGAAAACCTATTCGGGCTGGTCAAAGCCCTGCTGGAAAAGGAACAGGAGATATTTGTCAAATCGAAAGAGGGTTATCTGTTTTTGAATGAGACCAGATTGAAATTCTCCTTTAACGGATACATCTCCAGCAAATTCTTTATGGAAACCTTCAGGAAGTTGCAATTTGAGAGCCTGATTATCAACTCGACATTGACCCCGGAGGAGTTGGATGAATTTGTGTTCATTCTGGCACATGCGGATACCGAATGTGAGGACCCCTTCGAGAGCTTGCAGAAGAGAATCCTTTCCTCGAGCATCCAGCACATCCGGATAGAAAAGTTAGCCTCGGAATGGGATGTGGGGGATGAGTCCTTGCCGGAGAATCAAAAAAAGCTGGCTAAGAAGAGATTCTTTAAAACCCTTTCGGTGGCTCAGGAGATGATGGAGTCGGCGAAAGCCGGACGAAGTATGAATACAGTAAAAAACAAAAGGGCGATCCAGTTTTTAATAGATCAACTCATCAAGAATGAGACTAATTTGATGAGCTTGACCGCCATCAAAAGCTTCGATGAATATACCTTTGCTCACTCGGTGAATGTCTGTATCCTCTCGGTCTCATTGGGTGCCAGATTGGGGCTTTCCAAAAGAAAATTAAGCGAGTTGGGCTTTGCCGCCTTATTTCATGACGTGGGTAAGGTGAAACTACCTCTGAGCATTCTTAACAAACAGGGGGAGTTAAATGAGCAGGAATGGGAGGTGATCAAAAAGCACCCCATGATGGGGGTGAAGACCCTTCTTTCCAAACGCAGCCTGGATAGATTTTCCATCCGAGCCATGGTGGTGTCTTTTGAACATCATCTTAAGCTGGATCTTTCCGGCTATCCCCAGGTGAGCTTCAAAAAGGATATTAATTTATACACCCGTATCGTGACCATCGCCGATGTATATGATTCCATGACATCCGGTCGGGTGTATATCAGGACTCCATTCACTCCAGATGAGGCTTTAAGGAAGATGCTGGAGAAGGAAGGGAAGAGTTTCGATCCGGTGCTTTTAAAGGTTTTCATAAACATGCTGGGCATCTATCCGGCTGGCTCGGTGGTGCTCTTAGATACCGGAGAGGTGGGAGTGGTGATGAAAGCCAATCCCACTGAACTTTCCCGCCCGGAGGTGGCAATTATCGCGGGCAAGACCGGCAAAAAGGACAAAATAGAAACTGTGGACTTAACCAAAATCGATGAAAAGACTGGAAAACATAAACGAACCATTCTGAAAACGATCGATCCCCGCCAGTACAAGTTGGACATCGCCAGATACATTTATTGAGACTTGAGACTGAGATTTGAGATGGGAGAGTTGTTGCTAAAGTTGAATAGAAAATACGATCCTTATGTTGTTCCCACCATCGGTTTCAGGGATGAGACTAATTGACAGATCTTTTACTTTTTCTTTATCGAAATTATATAGATGTGCATCCACGTAAGCATCGAACATGCTCAAAAAGACAATCCCGGCGGTTATCCATAAAAATAGATTTCGTCTGTCCTCATAGAACTCGAACTGCTCAAATTCCCAGTATCGGTCCGGATAATCGGGATTCTGGAAATTCTTCTTGTGTGTATTCATCCGACTCCATTCGATAGCGGCTAAGGTGATAAAGGTTGTCTCCGCCCCGAACACCACTAAGCTCTTGAAGTATTTTTTGTTGTAGAACTGTCCCCATCCTGGAAAGGCGACTGATCTTAAAAGCGCACCCATGGGAGATTTTCTCTCTAATAAGGTATCCAGCTGGGAAATCTTTGTTATGATGGCCGAATCCTGCTCTGTCTGCCCAAGACTTTGAGTTTCAAGAATGAATGCAAACAGGCACAAGGTTAAAGGCAAAAAAATAAAATGTTTCTTCATTCCTCTTATACCCTCAAAAAATCAAAAGCTTCGTCTATCAAAACATCGGCCAAGATAAAAGTCATCCTGAGAAAATACAAGAATTTTCTTGACCATTAAAATTCTGTAGACTTATATTGATATTCCACTCCCCGAGGGATGTTATCCCAAACGAGCACCCGTACGGGTGGGGGTCTCCGTCATCCCGAGGAAGAAAACGGGGATGATAATCCGCCCAGACAGGCGAGCAGACGCTCCCATCTGAGGGCGTCCGCCCGAAGGATCCGTAGGACAATCCCCTTTGAGCCAAATTGTCGATCGACCCACAATTTTTTCAAACCAGTGGTGTAGATCATGCATCCCCCGAAGGGGGTGCTTGACAATAAAAGACATCGACAAAACTTTGCTATTGTCAAGCTACAATTATTTGAAACCAGAACCTAACTTAAGTTAGGTTCTGGTTTTTTGCAATTTCGGTCTTATATAAGCAAAAGGCTTTCCGAAATAATAAAGCTGATTGTTTTTAAGAAACCTTCAGGTCAGGCTGAAGTCGTAGATCCCGCCGAGGCGGGGCCTGACACTCCAGCATAACCTCCTCATAGTTGGTTCTCCAGATAGATTGACAAAATTTCTTGACTAATTGTAGATATTAGAGATATATATAGGTGAAGGATTTATCCTTAGGGAGGAAAAAATGAATCAGGAAATTTCGGTTTCGGAAAAATTAAAATCGCTTCTGTCAAAGGGGACCAAGGTGGTGATCTTGACCGGGGCGGGAATATCCGCGGAAAGTGGTGTTCCCACTTTTCGGGGTAAGGAGGGGTTGTGGAAGAAGTTTCGCCCGGAGGAGTTGGCGACATTCGATGCCTTCATGGCTAATCCTCAGTTGGTATGGGAGTGGTATGAATATAGAAGAGAGATAATTGAAAAGATAAAACCCAATCCGGGCCATCTGGCTTTGGCCGATTTCCAGAACCATTTTGATAAATTTGAGTTGATTACCCAGAATGTGGATGGACTTCATCACCAGGCGGGATCTGAGAACGTGATCGAGCTGCACGGAAACATAAGGAGAAACAAGTGCATCCAGTGTGGGAAAAAATATGAATCGCTGGAGGGAACCATTGAAGGAATTCCTCCTAAATGTCCCTGCGGCGGGAATATCCGCCCGGACGTGGTCTGGTTTGGAGAGACGTTGCCTCAAGACGCTATAAACTATGCGTTTTCTGTGTCATCTGAGTGTGACCTCTTCTTCTCCGTGGGAACCTCGGCGGTGGTGCGTCCGGCGGCTTCTTTGCCTTTGATCGCTAAAAGAGGCGGAGCTTATGTGGTAGAAATTAACATCACTCCCACAGAGATTACCCGTGTGGTGGATGAAAGCCTATTGGGCAAGTCAGGCGAGATTTTGCCGTCGCTGGTGAAATTCTTCAAATGAACATTGCTGGACTAATTTGAGATTGAGGCAGCTTTTGTAGTTGCCCGATTTATCGGGCTTTTGGGCTCAACGATGGTTATCAACTAATTATGGTGACAATCTGAGATACCGTAATAGTCATGTAGTCATGTAGGTCAACCCCGCCTTTGGCGGGGTTGACAAATAAGAATTTGTCAAGCAGGCTACGCCATGCTTGACCTACAAAACTAATTTGAGATTGAGGCAGCTTTTGTAGTTGCCCGATTCATCGGGCGCCTTTGCTCAATGAATTGAGCAACTACAAAAAATCAACAACGAGATTCAGAAATTCCCATGAAAATAAAAGATATTAAAGGGCGAATAGAAAAAGCATATGCGCTTTTGGAAAATTGCGTGGTGTGTCCCAGAGAATGCAAGGTGAACCGGTTGAAAGGAGAGAAGGGGTTTTGTGGGGGGAGAAAGAATCCTAAAGTGGCAAGCTATAATGTGCATTATGGTGAGGAGCCGCCTATCTCCGGAACCAAAGGATCGGGAACCATATTTTTTTCCGGTTGTAATTTAAGATGCCTCTATTGTCAGAACTTCCCCATCAGCCAGATGAGGCATGGAAAAGAGATAACCACACACAAGCTGGCAGATATGATGCTTCATCTGCAATCAAAGGGATGTCACAACATCAACCTGGTAACGCCCACACATTTTGTCCCCCAGATACTCAGGGCCTTATCTTTTGCCTGGGAGAGGGGTTTTGATCTTCCTTTGGTCTACAATACGTCCGGATATGAGGCATTAGAATCTCTGAAACTTTTGGAGGGAATAATCGATGTATATCTTCCGGACATGCGGTATTCAGACAACCATATAGCCAAAAAGCTCTCCTCGGTGGAAAATTATGTGGAGGTGAACCGAAAAGCGATAAAAGAGATGTACCAACAAGTAGGGAATCTGATAACTGATGAGAGGGGCATCGCCAGAAAAGGATTGATTATACGACATCTGATTTTGCCGGATAACTTAGCCGGAAGCGAAGAAACGTTCCGATTTATAAAAGAGGAAATTTCCGATAAAGTATATGTAAGCCTGATGGGTCAATATTTCCCCAGCTTTAAAGCAGGGGAGTGCGTATCAATAAAGAGGAAAATCACCCCCGAGGAATATGAATCCGTGGTGGGAAGCTTTTTTAAGTCGGGTTTGAGCCGAGGATGGATGCAAGAGGGACCAAAGTATGAAACACAGTATGTGGAAGAATAAACTTCTTGTTTTCTTTCTTTTGTCTTTTCTTTTGTGTGGCTGTACGTATTACAATACCTTCTATAATGCCAGGAGAAGCTTCAAGGAAGGGGAGAAGGCACAGAAACGCGCCTTGGGGAGGAATACCGCCGGCAGAAGCCAATACGAAAATGCCATAAAGAGAGCCTCCAAGGTTTTGACCTTCCATCCCAAGAGCAGGTGGGCAGATGATGCCTTGTTCCTGATCGGAAGAGCCTACTTCAACATGGGAGAATATGTAAAGGCAGAAAGAAAATTTGAAGAGCTTCAAACCAGCTTTCCCAAAAGCAATCTGTTGGATGATTCGCACTACTATATAAGCATGTGCCACTACTACTCTGGTGATGAAATAGAAGCCATAAGCTCGCTGAACAGCTTACTTGAGTCGAAGAAGATCGAAAAAAAAAGAAAGGGAGAAGTCTCCTTCATGATAGGGGAGATTTATTTTCAAAAGGAAAAATATGTTGATGCCATAACCTATTATGAGAAGACTTTGAGCGAGTTTGATCCCGACACCCTCTCCGCCATAACCCAACTCCGCATAGGAGAGTGTCTCTGGCTGAAAAAAGATTATGCCAAAGCTAAGGAGGCATTTGCTGGGGTTGAAGAACGCCACCCTTCAGATAGCCTTTTATTCGAGTCAAAATTCAGAGAGGGGGAATGTAGTTATATATTAGGAGACTATCAAAAGGGGATGGGGGTCTATGTTGAGCTGTCAGAAGATGAGAGATTTTCTGCCAAGCTCCCTTCAATTAAGTTAAAGATTGCTGAAGGGCACTACTTTATGGACGAGCTCTGTCTGTCCATGGAGGAATATTATCAGATAACCGAAAACCATCCCAAAACCGAGGAGTCGGCAAAAGCCTACTTTCAACTGGGGCAGATATATCAGGATAGGTTCAGTGATCTGGATGAAGCCAAGAAGATGTATGAAAGCTGTAAGAATGAAAGTCCCCGGTCAGAGATAGCCAGGGAGGCGCTGACTCAAAGTGCAAATATTTCTAAAATTGAGAAGTATCAAAAGGAGCTGTCTGATGAGGAGACGGAAAAGTCAGGCAAAGCTTTGTTTTTACTGGGTGAACTATACCTCACCCGGATGAATCAGCCCGATTCAGCCTTAGCTGAGTATCTGGCTTTGGCGGATAAGTTTCCCCAATCCGAATATGCTGTCAAATCACTTTATGCCGCCGCCTGGATTTTAGAGAACATAAAAGGAGATTCTGCCGCAGCTGCAAGAATGCATAAAAGGATTCTGGAGGAACATCCTCAATCGGATTATCGGAAGCTGGCTTTGGAGTTTTTGAATGTGTCGTGGTACTCTTTTGATGAGTTGAATGTAGAGAAGGTTTATCAGGAGGCGGAGAGGCTCCTTTTTGAGGAGAACGAGGTTGATTCCGCCCTGGCTTTGTATGATCTTATAATGGAGGAATTTCCTCAAAGCCTGTATGCCAGTAAATCCGCTTATGCCAAAGCTTGGGCAATCGAGTATTTTGCCAATCCGGGCGATAGCACCGTGGCTTTAGCTTACCTGAAGGTGATAGATGGGTATCCGGAGTCAGAATATGCAGAGGAGGCCCGAATAAAATTGGGGCTTTCCCAAAGGTCTCAGCCAACTCGGCCTGCACCAAGGGAGACCTCTCCGCCCGAAGAAGAGGAGGAGGACACCACCATGGCAGAGATGCCCGACACCTCTGGACCCCAAATACCAAGGGCTCCCACACCACTCGAAAGAGGAGTGTTTGTGTATCCGGAGACAGAGATTCTTTCCGGCATCAAAGGGGTGGTGGTGCTCAAGGTCCGAATTGACTTTGATGGAACCGTAAGCGATGCGGTGGTGGTGAACTCACTGGAAAACATGTGGATAGACGAAGCGGCCAAGGCGGCGGCTTTGAATACCACCTTCGATCCGGAAAAAATCGATCCGATGCAATTGGGCGAATGGTTCTTATATACGGTGGAGGTGATACCACCTGACGAAGGTCAGGATATACATACCGACCCAACCCAAGAGCCAGATCTCTGGGAAGATTAGCATGGTCAATCAGCTCTTAACTCCTGTGTTGTCCAATGAAAAGCTCCAAAAAAGGGTGTTCAAGCTCACCCTTTCTTCTTCCTTTATCCCCAGAAAAGCAAAGCCGGGAAATTTTGTTCATATAAAAGTCAGTTCAAATGATTATCCCCTTCTTCGGAGAGCATTCAGCATCCACAGCCTGGAGAAGGATAAAGGCAGATTTGAGATTCTATTCAAAGTGGTGGGAAAGGGGACTGAGATTTTGTCAAGAAAATCTCCTGGCGACACACTTGATATTCTGGGACCAATCGGCAATAGCTTTTCCCTTCCTAAAAAGGGGAAGGAAATCATGCTGGTGGCAGGAGGAATGGGAATAGCTCCTTTGTGGTTTCTTTTTACCCATCTGATCAAAAGATTTCACAAGAACGAATTGACATTTTTCGTGGGGGCTAAAAGCAAAAAAGAGCTTTTGTATGCTAAAAAGTTAAAAAACACTAAAGCCAGATTGATAATAGCCACAGATGATGGCAGTGCGGGAAGAAAAGGCTTGGTCACTGAGATTTTTCTGAAGGAGATAGAGAAAAGAAATTATGATCTCAAAAGCCTCGCCGTTTATTCCTGTGGGCATCAAATGATGATGAAAAGAATGTCTGAGATAGCGAAAAAATTAGACCTTTTTTGCCAGATCTCTTTGGAGACACATATGGCCTGTGGGGTGGGGGCTTGTTGGGGATGCGTGGTCAAACAAACAGACGGAACTTACAAAAGAGTCTGTGTGGATGGACCAGTGTTTGATGCCAGAGAAGTAAATCTCGAATAACATGCACACACATTTACATGCATCCCCTCTCCCCTCCGGGGAGAGGGCAAGGGTGAGGGGGCTTACTCGTATGGCTGTGCTTGGCAGACACGTGAAGTCACTAGTGGGCTGTAACATAAATTCAGGATATTGTAGTTGCTCAATTTATTGAGCACTGTCGTCACTATGCCTGATAAATCAGGCAACTACAATAGCGAATAAATTTATGTTACAGAGCACTAGCCTTCAGAAAATCTTAATGGAAGTCGATTTGAACCAAAAACCTAATCTTTCGGTCAAAGTAGCAGGAATCAAATTTTCCAATCCGGTTCTGGTAGCATCCGGCACTTTCGGTTATGGTGAGGAATACAATGCTTTAATCGATCTTTCCAAGCTGGGCGGCATCGTCACCAAATCCATAACTTTAAACCCCAGAGAGGGAAATCCGCCTCCCCGAACAGTCGAGACCCCATGTGGAATGCTTAATTCTATTGGTCTGGCTAATGTGGGAGTGGAGAACTTTATCAAGGAGAAACTACCTTTTTTGAAAAAGCTGGGGACCCGAATAATCGTCAATGTAGCAGGAGGCACCATCGGAGAGTATGTTGACGTGGTCAAAAGACTTTCCCGCTGCAGGGGAATTGACATGCTGGAGATAAACATCTCCTGCCCTAATGTGAAGGAAGGGGGATTGGATTTTGGCTCGAAGCCCGAATCGGCGCATGCATGCATAAAGAAAATCAAAGATCATACTTCATATCCGATAATTGCCAAGCTTTCTCCCAATGTCACAGACATAGTGGAGGTGGCTTATGCGGTTCAGGAGGCGGGCGCGGATGCGATCTCACTTATCAACACTCTGATCGGGATGGCAATTGACACAGAGAAAAGAGAGCCGATTTTGGGAAATATAACCGGTGGGCTTTCCGGTCCTGCCATAAAACCTGTGGCCTTGGCAATGGTGTGGAAGGTGGCAAAGGCGATAAACCTTCCCGTGATCGGGATCGGGGGAATCATGAACACGCAGGATGCTTTGGAATTTTTCTTAGCGGGTGCTTGCATGATCCAGATAGGAACGGGAAATTTCGTGGACCCACGGACATCTGTTAAAGTCGTCAACGGATTAAACGGATATTTGAAAGAAAAGAGGATGAAAAGAATCACCGACCTGGTGGGCAAGCTAAAGACACGTTGAACTCCTCCTCCAAATGAATCAAGATTCGTCCCTATAAATTCTCCTGTCTTACAGATTGTTTCTGATACAAAAATAACTTCTGGCATAGAGAGTCTTCTGAAGAAGAAATATCTGTTGTTGATTCTCCCTTACACACGAAGTTCAATTTTTTTTGCATCAGAAAAAGAGAAAGAATCCTTACCTCACCCCCTTGTATATTATGAATGATACATCTTTGACCCATTTTAAACAGTTGGAGCAGGGTGGATGGTCTGGAATCCGCATAAAATAAGGATTTGGAGACTCGTATGAGTGCATACGCAATGTCCTTCGACATCCCGCCTTTGGCGGGAGAGAAAATGTAGTGCCACACTCTCTTGATGTGCCCGTAAGTGCTTGTGAGACGACAACACTTTTTTCGCAAGTGTTTAAAATGAGTTTGACTTTGGGCGATGGCAGAGTATCGCCCCTACCATAGAAAAAAGCGTCGTTTGTTGGTCAAGGGTGCCCTCACCCTTGACCGTTTGTAGAGCGGGGTGAGGGCACCCCGCTCCAACAAGCGACATGTGTTAACAGCAGACAGACTCCGATAGGTAGCAGGTAGATAAAAGACCATGCTAACGCCGGGTGTTGTCACCCGCCGTTTTCTTGCCCGTCAGCATTGACTTGCTAATGCTTGCGGAAGCCCCGCGAAGCGGGATCTCCGCTTCGCTCCGACAAGCTGCCGCATTCCGGGTAGCTTGACCGGTGGAACTGGTGGTTCTGGTGGATCTGGTGCATCTGGTGGTTTTTTTATTTTTTTCTCACTTTTCCTCCAAGCAGGTCTCAGGCAACGAATTATGGGCATTGGAATCTGTATCCTGAGTAAGTAGTTGGTCGTCCCAGAGGATGGCGGAGGAGCCGTTTGACGTTTTTGTCTTTCGGAAGCCCATGGTGGAAAGGATCCGGCCAATACGGGAGTAAGTGAGTTGACTTTCTTTGGATCTGTTCTGGTTGAAAGTATCGGTAATGGTTTTGACCGGAAGAATGCCATTTGTTACCAGATATTTTAATCCTGCGATAGTATTGGTGATTTGAGATTCGAGGTCGAGGGGTTCGGGATATAGTTTTGGCAATTCCTCTTGTCTTATGGCTTCTATTTCATCCCAGAAGAACTTTTCAGCTTCGGAGGTTTGGAATACTTTGTCCTTAAGCCGGATAGCTCTTAAGGCATCCTGGATTTTGGGCTTATAGGATTTGCTTTGCAATCTTTTAATACTCTTGTCGATCAATAGCTCAATGAACTTCAAATACCTGGAGTCTTCGCTTCGATTTGACTCAGAGTCGGCCCTTCGATTAGACTCAGGGTCTTGATCAATTGAATGGTTCATATAGAGTGTCCTCGTTCAAGAACGAAAAAAATTCAAGGTTAAGAGTTTAGAGTTTAGAGTTTAGAGTTTAGAGTTCAAAGTTCAAAAGTTACATTGACTGCAAATAAAGTAATAGTGGGGGGCACGGTTGGGAGACCCTCGACAAAGGGAAGGGGCTTCCGTGCACTTTTCGTTAATAGTACCTGACCCATAAATACCGGAGCTATCCTTTTCAACTTTGAAGTTGTAGCGAATTTGCTTGAAGTAATAAGAGAGACTACGGGTTAGGTATCAGAATGGTTCGAAGCTCACCATAAATGGGGTTTTATCATGGTGTCAGGTGCGCAGGGCACCTGACCTATGGACTGACAGAACACAAAAAATGGGTGTTTTAGAACCCCCTAAATCCCCCTTATCAGGGGGACTTTAATTTTTGTTTTTGCTTCCTTGAAAAGAGAGGTAGGAGGGTTATGCAGCAAGTTTTTCTATTTGATTTCTATTATCTTCATAAATTATCTTGGTGTCAGGTGCGCAGGGCACCAGACCTACGAACTACCTCTCCCCCAAGGGGAGAGGGAAAGACGCATCCACTTAAAAAACTTGCTCTTTGGTTATCATTTAAATATCTTAAGTTGTATAAATATTTGAAGATGAAGTCGAAACCAATATGGGTGGTATATTTTAGGACTTGGATTCAAAATTATTCTTCGAATGCTATTTTGCTTTAGACATCATCCAAAATATTGAAAATGAATAAGATCATAACAACACATATTCTGCTTAGCTTTTGTCTTCTCCTCTCATTTTGCTCCACTCTTGCTGCCGAGGAGACCACCCAGGAGCCCATCCAACTTTTAAACGCTGACTTTTCTGAACTCAGGCTGGAGAAGGACAACATCATGGTCAATCTGATAGGAAACGTCATCTTTAAACATGGTGACCTGAGTTTAAGAAGCCAGCGAGCGGTGTGGTATCGCACCGCTGGTCAGGTGGTTTTTATAGACAGCGTGAGGATGGAAGATCCCGATCAGATCCTTACTGCCGATAGGGTCACCTATTACAAAAATTCTCGAAAGGTGGTGGCGGACGAGAACGTAGTGTTTTTCAGCAAAAAGGAGGATGCAAAGGTAACAGGGGGGCATGGAGAATATGATCGGGTCAAAAAGTTTGTCGTCTTCTCTCAGTCTCCGTCCCTGATCCTGAAACCTGATAAAGGCGACAGCACAATTACGGTAACAGCTAAGCTTATGGAATATTATATTGATGAAGAGAAAGGTATAGCCAAGGAAAAAGTGCGCATAACCAAAGCTGATATGACCGCCACCTGTGATGAAGCTACCTGGATAAATCGGGGAGACAAAATAATCCTTAAGGGAGCTCCAGAGGCAGAGAAACAAAACGATCGTCTCACCGGTGAAAAAATGCAACTGGTCATTCAAGATGACCAAGTGAGAAAAATCGAAGTGGAGGGCAACGCCAAGGCTTCTCATCTTGAAATCATCGATTCTCTAAATCAAACTACAAGGGAAAGTTTCTTAGCAGCAAAGAAGATGGTCTTCTTCTTAGAGGATGAAAAATTAAAACAGGTGAGGGCTTGCGGAAACGCCACCAGCATACATTATCCACAATCCACCAGAGAAGTTGAGGAAAAGTTTACGGTAGATAAAAATGAAGCCTCCGGCGATACCATAGATCTATTCTTGTCCGATGAACAACTGAATCGGGTGCTGATCAAAGGCGGAGCCATGGGAACATACATCTTTCCCAGTGAGAAGATGGGCGACAGCTCAAATGTTGAGGATACCATCTGGTATTCGGCAGAGATGATTGATTATCAGATAGAAAAGAATCTGATTACCTTACAAGGACAGAGTAACCTCAGATATGAACAGATCTCGCTTTCGGCAGGAAAGATATTTTACCATACCGAGGAGCAAATTCTGGTGTCGGAGGGGATAAAGGTCAAACGAGGTGAAGAGAAAGTATGGGAGAACTCTCCGGTGCTTAAAGATGGAAAAGACGAAATAAAGGGGGAGCGAATGAGCTATGATCTGCGCACTAAGAGAGGAAAGGTTAGGTCGGGGGTTACCAGCATTCAGAGAGGGACGTACAAAGGAAAGTTGTTAAGAAAGATAACCGATGAGGTGCTACTGGCGGATAAAGGCACGTATACCACCTGTGATCTACATGAGCCCCACTACCACTTTTACGCCCGAAGGATGAAGATCATCGCCAGGGATAAGGTGATCGTTCAGCCGGTGATATTGTATATTGGCCATCTTCCGGTTGTGGCCATACCCTATTATGTTTTCCCTATAAAGCCGGGAAGACATTCCGGGTTTTTGACCTTTGATCTGGGCAATTTAGAAGCAGGGGAGAGATTCATTCGGAATTTGGGCTACTACTGGGCGGCTTCGGACTATTGGGATTTGAAGACCGCCTTTGATTACTACGAGGGATCGGGGTGGATAATAAAATCGCAAGCCCGCTATGCCAAGCGTTATATTTTAAGTGGGAGCGTGGCTGGGTCATATAATCATCAATCAAGGTGGAATTTGGCCACTTATACCAAATCCCAAAGTGACCGCTGGGACTTAACCTTCAGTCACCAGCATACTATCTCCCCCACTCTTTCTCTTTCTGCCTCCGGCACCTTCTTAAGCGACAAAGACTACTGGCGTGATCTGAACCTGGACCCGGTGGAGAGAAGGAACAGATCTTTGTATTCTCAGGCAAACTTGAGCAAAAGGTGGAACACTGCCAGCGTCACTTTAGCTCTGGATCATAGATGGAATTTGGACACCGACGATCGCACTCTCAACCTTCCTGTTATCAGATTCGCCCGCCCGTCCCTGCCCCTTTTCTCTCCAAAGGAGAAAGAAGATGGAGAAATCGGTCGAAGATGGTATAATTCGATTTACTACTCCTTCTCCTCCAATTTTGTCAATTATGAGTACCGGCGCAAAAAGGAGGGATATTTTGATCGGAAAAAATTTGCCGTCTCCGACAACCACGTTTCCCTTTCTGCTCCTCAAAAGCTTTTCGGCTGGTTGGTTTTAAATCCGGGCTTTCGCTACCAGGAGACCTGGTACTGGGTTTTCAAGACCAACCTTTCCCAAAGTTACCTCATTCCTGGAAACACTTCCGCCCGACGGGGCACTTATTCTGCCAATGTCTCTGCCAATACCGTTCTTTACGGAACTTTCCATCCCAGGATAGGAAAGCTTTCGGGAATAAGGCACGTGATGACGCCGAGAGTGAACTTTGCCTGGCAGCCTGAATTTACCCGCAAGAAGGAATACCTCTCCTATACTGGAAGGGGAGGCTCTGGAGCAAAACAAAAGTCTATGAGTTTCGGGCTAAGCAATCTGGTTCAGATCAAGACAAAATCCACAATAGAGGGAGAAGAGGTGGAGAAAAAGTTAGATCTTTTTAATTTGAATTTCTCCTCTGGATATAACTTCTTAGCCAAGGAACATAAGCTGTCCAATCTTTCCACAGTCCTGCGCTCGCATGCAGTTAGGAATGTGGATTTAGCTTTTTCCGTGATCCACGATTTCTATGATGAATCCGGCGAGGAGCTGAATTTACTATCACCACGCTGGTTATCTTTCAGCCTGGATACCCGCATAAATCTTCGGGGAAGCTGGGAGGAATCAGGTGTGGGTAGAAAAGAAGAAAATGAAGAGAAAACACTTGGTGAGATGGAAACATCCGAGAGCAGCAACTCTGAAGCAGAGGGTTTTTTGGAGAGAGTAACTCAATCTTGGAGTATAAACATCAGCCATAGGTACAGTCAAACCAGAGGAGGGGGCAAAACGCACTGGGCCAGCGCCTCTTTGCGTCTGCCCCTGACCCGAAAGTGGCTTCTGAATTACCAAAATCGATATGATTTTGTAGAAAACAAGATCACCGAGCAAACTTTTGAGTTTTATCGGGACATGCATTGTTGGGAGGGAAGATTTACTTGGATCGCCACCGGATATCGGAAAGGTTACTATTTCCGCATCAACATCAAAGCACTTCCCGAAGTTAAAATTGAAAAAAGTCGGGGTGGGCTGAGAGAGGTATTCTTTTAGAGTTATTCAAAAGAGATTTTCGCAGACAAAAAGATTGGCGAAAGTAAATGTTGAAAAAGCTGTATGTTGAAAGCGGGATAAATTCCCGCCTCTATGGGAGACAATTACTTATCATTCATAGGGCAGGGCATTTAGCTCTGCCGAAAGGGTTTTTCAACAGCCCCTGAAGGTTTGCACTCCATTTATCTGCAGAGATCAAGAATCACTTTTCCGACAACCGTTAAGATATATGTTGACAACTTTCTTATTGATAGTTACTATAATCTCGAAACTTTTACTGACACATTGAACCTTTGAACTTTTGAACCATTAAACCGGAATTTTAAAAATGCCTACCTTAAGAAGAGACCCTATCACAGGGAGATGGGTAATCAATCCGGACAGGATGGACAATCATCCTTCCAGTTTAATTGAGATGGAGAAGTTGATCCAGAAAGGTATTTGTCCTTTTTGCGAGGGGAATGAAAAATATACCCCTCCGGAGATTTTTGCCTTAAGAGCCAAAGGATCTGAAAAGGATGCACCGGGTTGGGGGGTGAGGGTGGTGCCCAACGTCTCTCCGGCTTTGAGAGTGGAGTTGGATCTGGACAGAAGGGCAGAGCGAATGTATGATTTGATGAATGCGGTGGGAGCGCACGAGGTAATCATTGAGACGCCCAAGCATATACCCAATTTAGCTGATCTGGAAGCTCCGCAAATCAAAAAAGTTATCGAAACCTACAAACAGAGGATTTTAGATCTAAAAAAAGACAAAAGGCTAAGATCGATATTCATCTTTAAAAACTACGGAGAAAGGGCCGGTTCCTCCCCTATAAAACATGCTCATTCTCAACTTATCGCTGTTTCCGTTACCCCCAAGAACTTGAAGGAGGAGTTAAAAGGGGCAAAGGAATATTACGATTACAAAGAAAGATGTGTGTTTTGCGACATGATCAAACAGGAGCTTTCCACCAAGAAAAGAGTGATTCTTTCCAATCCTGATTTTCTTGCCATCGCTCCTTTTGCCTCGCGCTTCACTCACGAGGTTTGGATTTTGCCCAGAAAACATTCCGTCGATTTTGAAAACTTAAGTGATGGAGAATGCCAAAGTCTGGCTTCCTTGCTTAAAGAGATCCTGCTCAGATTAAAAATCCTTTTGAACGATCCACCCTATAACTTCATCCTTCATTCCGGTCCTAACCGAACCAAAAGGAGAGGAGGAGCCTGGAAGACTCTAAACGAAGATTATCACTGGCACATAGAAATTATGCCTCGCTACGTTCGGATAGATGGATTCGAATGGGGAACCGGACTTTACATCAATGCCACCACCCCGGAGCAGGCGGCGGAGAGCTTAAGAAGGGTGAAGATATAAGGAACTTCTCCGCCTTAGTGATTAAACTTCTTAATGAGAAAAATATCTTTTAGGATTTAATGAAGCGGACATTTTGATAACCTCACCACCTATCCCCCTCTCCATTTTATGTTGAAAATCCCGCCAGAGGCGGGGGAGAGGGGGAACAAAAGGGGGAGAGGTAAAAAAGTTCACTCAGGAAAAGACCCAAATATAAGAACCGTTGAAAAAACTATATCTCAAGCCAAATAATTTTTCGCCTATATGCAGGAGAATAGCTTAGCAACATTTAACATTTTTTCGAATCAGTCTTTTGGTTTACTCTGGACTCATTTTAACCAAAAAATGTAATGCGTAAAAGCAATGGCAAGAATTCTGGCAATTGATTTCGGCGAAAGAAGAATCGGGCTGGCTATCTCCGATCCTTTGGGAATTACCGCTCAGGGGCTTCCTACCATCGATACTAAGAAAACCAAAGACATATTCTCTTATATTCAGAATGTAATCAAGGAGAAAAAAGTGATGAAGGTGGTGGTGGGAATGCCACGGAATATGAATGGGAGCATCGGTTTCAAAGGGGAGGAGGTAAAAAAGTTCATCGGAAAGTTAACCCAGAGAACTGGTGTGGAGGTGATAGACTGGGATGAGAGATTAACCTCGGTTCAGTCTTTGAGAAGCATGAGAGAGATGGGTACCAAACAGAAGAAAAAGGAGACGGTGGATCGAATCTCCGCTACCTTGATCCTGCAAAGCTATCTGGATAGCTTAAGCAAAAAAGACAAAGAATCTTTGAGCGATGAAATCTGAATATAAATACATAACCATAAAAGACTGGATCGCCTTTTTCTTATCCACTCTTTTGATATTTCTTTCCTCTGTGCTTCTGGTTATCTCCGGGCTGATCTTTACCTTCTTCCGCTTAGTCAGGAAACAACCTCTTTTGGTTTTTGTTTCAGTCTTTGGTTTGATCCTTTTGTTCCTTGTGATTAAGTGGATGGTTATTCCCATCTCCTGGCAGGCAGAAGGTGACTCTCTGTGTGTTATAATAAAACCAGGTGACGGCATGACCCGGATCGTTGGCAGATTGAAGGAGGCAAATCTGATAAAAGATGGAACCGGACTTTTAGTCCTGGCTAAGTTTTTGGGGAAAGATCGGCACATTCAGGCGGGAAGATACGATTTTAAAAAAGGGATAAGTTTGTATTCTGTTTTCAACAAATTGGTCAAAGGAGATGTAACTTTAGAAGAGGTGACCATTCCGGAGGGATTGACTATAAAACAGATCGCCGGGATTTTAAAAAGAGAAATTGAAATCGACTCTTCAGAGTTTGTGAGAGTGACAACAGACAGCCAGTTTGCAAAAAGCATGGGGATTCCCGCCTCCAACCTGGAAGGTTATCTATTTCCTGACACTTACAAGCTTTCCTGGGGGTTCCCTCCTGAGAAAGTAGCCCGGATTTTGGTGGAACAGTTTAAGAAAACTTTCACCGATAGTTTTGTGAGACGTGCAGAGGGGATCAATTTCTCTTTAGCGGAGGTGGTGACCTTAGCTTCCATGATTGAAGCTGAAGCGAAAGATGGGGAAGAAAGGGAGATGATCTCAGCGGTATACCATAATCGCTTGAAACGGGGCATGCTTCTACAATGTGATCCCACGGTGATCTATGGGTTGCCTGAGCTTGACCGGCCTCTTTTGCTCAAGGATTTAGAAGTAGACTCACCTTACAATACTTATAAATACTCCGGCCTTCCGCCGGGACCGATCTGCAACCCGGGCAAGGCTTCCCTTCTTGCCGCACTCTATCCCGCGGATGTGGACTTTCTGTATTTTGTGGCAAAGGGAGACGGAACTCATGTCTTTTCCACCACTTTGCGGGAACACAACAACGCGAAAATCAAAATAAAACGAGCCGGAAGGAACAGGTAATTCTATTTTGCTTTTTTACTTTATATTGCTTGACATTCAGAACGTATAAGATATATTGAAAAAAGATCGCGGGGTGGAGCAGGCTGGTAGCTCGCCCCGCCAAAGGCGGGGAGGTCGTTGGTTTAAATTCAACTTGTTTTCATCACAACTGCGGAGGGACATTACTGGAGAGAAAGTAAAGGGAAATAGCAGTTTAATTTGCTATTTTTATCTTATACTGCATAGTAATGTAGACGTATAGAGGATAAGAAAAAAGATCGCGGGGTGGAGCAGGCTGGTAGCTCGTCGGGCTCATAACCCGAAGGTCGCAGGTTCAAATCCTGCCCCCGCTATTTTTTATTCCAACAAAAGAGCTTGCAAGATATTTCATTTTGGCTGGTGGCTCGTCCCCCGCCTATGGCGGGAAGGTCGCAGGTTCAAATCCTGCCCCCGCTATTTTTTGTGCGCTTTCCCACGACATTCCAAACATTTAGTATTTTGGGATATACCCACCAAAACCCAGGACGAACTATGTAAAATCAGTTATCCTTAGCACAAATTGGTCATAGTTAGTGTGAGGCACTCAGAAAAGGTGGATTTTACTCCTAAAATCAATCTTGTTCCTCTGTTGCGGATTTGCGAATGGAAATCACAAAACCCATAAAAGTTTCTGCGGATTTTCTTATGATGGAGGCGGTAACCTCATAACTTTCGGAAGATATCTTTGCCTCTTTTATCATTAAATCGAGGTCCTTCTTCTCCGACTGTGCTTTGATCCTCTTTAGGTCTAACCCCAAAGCGTTCTGGATAGTCACAAGATCCAGGTTTTTTGTACCTAAGATCTTTCGAGCGACGCCATTTACCAACACCACCTTGAAATTTTCATCAATCATTATCACCCCTTCGGACATACTTTCTGCCAGCTTATTCATCCTGCTCCGCTCTTCCGCCTTGAACCCATTAAGTCTATGAATGGCTGAAGGCACCTGGCTAATGGCGGTGTAAATAAGCCTGATGTCATCCGGGCTGAATAAGTTGTCACGATGACTGCTAACGTTAATCATTCCCACTATGTTCCCGTTATTCATCAGGGGGACGTTAAGAAAGGAGTTTAACCTTTGAGCGATCCTTCCTTTGGATCCTGCGGTATGCCCGTACGGGCCACCTGTGGATTTTATATTCTCCTTGCCTAATATTCGGTCAAAAGCTATGTGTTTGGAGATCCTTGAATGAGAGTTGGAATTGAAGGTGTCTATTAGATCACATTTGACTTCTTCAACAAAGCTGGAGCTTACGGGATTCACCACTTGCAAAATAAGCTCTTTTGGCTCGAATCCTTCCGTTCCCATGGATCCTGTGGACAGCATCGATATGGCGAGGTCGTAGTCAATTATCTGGCTGAGGGAATCCAAAAGTTGTGTCATCATCTCCTTTCGGTCCGAACAAGACCCGATCCTTCGACTTATGTTGTAAAGAACCTTAAGCTCATATATTCTTCTTTCATGGCTGATTTTTAAATTTCTTCTTTGAAGGCGGGGTCTTCTCCTTTCCCACCCGCGGCGAACAGCATCCACCACCTGGTCAAGTCTATCGAAAGGCTTCTTTATGTAATCTGAGGCTCCATATTTCAAGGCTTCCACCGCCGAGTCCAGGCTGGCAAATCCGGTCATGATTATGACCTCGATATCCGGATCTTGTGCCTTGATCCCTTTGAGAACACTGATCCCATCCATCCCCGGCATCTTTATGTCAAGCAGAACCACATCCGGGGTAGTTTGTCGAACCAGATCGATTGCATCGTTGCCGTTATCAGTTAGAGCAACCCGGAATCCCAATTTTTTCAAAACCTTGTCAAATAGATCAAGGAGTACCCGGTCGTCGTCTATCACCAAAATATCGGGGCTTTTTTCTCTTGCTTTTGGTTTTGAATCAGTGGACACCACGGGTGCACTCACTTTTTGTCCGTTCATTGAAATTCTCAATTTTAGGATGTAGTCAGTTCAAACATGATTATGCTCTTGATTTTTTCCTGTGTTTTTGCCTCGGGTCAAATAAATGCGTAAGAGCTCTGAAAAAGTCCCTTGAATGTAGTTGCTCGATTTATCGAGCTTCCAAAAAGCCCAATAAATTGGGCAACTACAATAGCCCCGCCTTCGGCGGGGTTTATTCCCTTTAAAGCGCACTTTCTCAGAGATCTGGCGCAACTTTCTTTCAAAAACATTTTATCGAAGAAAGATCCAAATTGAATAAAAAAACCCAATTTTGTGGGGACGTTTTGTGAGGACGGGCTTTTGTAGATTGTCATCTTTGGATGACATTTATATCATCGGATAATTTTGGAACAACTTTATATGTTTAAAATTCACAGATTCGTTCATCTGGCTTCTTCAAATTTTTGGAATGTGAAACATAAAGCTAATCGTGTTTGCGCCTTCAATAGTAGTTAAGTTCCATTTCGGCGATATTACTTCAATTTCCCAGTTGTTGTAGCGGGTGATTATTTCAATCTTTTCGCTAAATACATTTTTTATACGCTGACAGGTTTTGTCAGTAATGTTACTATCTTTATCAAGATGAAGATGATAGTCAAACGTCACCGGAAGAATAAAAGTAACTTGAATAACTAACTATTTATTGTTACCTTAGGCTGGATGAACTCATTGGGTGTTGAAGCTCAGGTCTTATCCAACCAGAAACAAGCCGAAGGATGATGAGGAAAGAAAATAGGATATTGATAATTGAGGATGACAAGAGATTGCGGGAAGTGCTGAAAAAGATTTTGGAAAGAAAGGAATTTCCTGTAAAAATAGTGGGTGACGGTTCGGACGGAATTACAAAAATAAAGCAAAGTTTCTTTGATATTGCTTTAGTTGATTTGAAAATGCCTGGAATGGATGGGATGGAGGTTTTGAAAGCTATAAAGAAGATTTCCCCCCCAACCTACGTGATAATAATGACCGCCTTTGGCACCATCGATTCCGCAGTTGAAGCCATGAAGAATGGCGCTTTCGATTACATAACCAAACCATTCAGAACTGAAGAAATTTTGATCGTCATTAAGAAAGCTTTGGAACACAGAGACCTTCGAAGAAAAGTAGAATATTTAACCAAACAGGCTGAACAAAGGTATAAATTTGATGACCTAATTGGCAAAAGTAAACCAATGCAAGATGTGTTTGAGATGACAAGGAGGGTATCGAGGTCTGATACCACCGTGCTGATCACCGGTAAAACCGGCACCGGCAAGGAGTTGGTTGCCAAAGCGATTCACAAAAGTAGCCAAAGAGAGGGCAAACCCTTTGTGGTGGTCAACTCCAGTGCAATTCCCGAAACTCTGTTGGAAAGCGAACTTTTTGGACATGTGAAGGGAGCTTTTACCGGAGCCCTGAGGAACAAGCGAGGTTTATTCCAGGAGGCACATGAGGGCACGTTGTTTTTAGATGAGATCGGTGAGGTTCCACCGTCCACCCAGGTGAAACTGTTGAGGGCTATCGAAGATAAGATCATCACCCCTGTGGGAGCGACAAAAGGAGAGAAGGTGGACCTAAGGCTCATAGCCGCCACCAATCACGACCTGCAACAGGAGGTTGGCAAGGGAACCTTTCGTGGTGATCTTTATTATCGTCTCAAGGTGCTCTCCATACATCTTCCAGAACTCAAAGAGCGAAGAGGGGACATCCCCTTGCTGGCTAACCACTTTCTAAAAAAATATAGTGTCTCTTTGGAAAAAGAAGTAAAGACGATTTCTAAAGAAGCTTTAAGTCTGCTTCTCAATCATGACTGGCCCGGCAATGTGCGGGAGTTGGAACATGCCATCGAGCGGGCTATGCTTGTCTGTGATTCAGAAAAGATCTTACCCCAACATCTTCCTCCGGAGATTCAGTTCCCGGAAGAAGCACGCATCAGACAAGCGAAAGAAGAAGGCGGGTCCCTGGAGGCAATGGAAAAAGAATACATAAGAATGATACTCAAAAAAGCTGGTGGGCATAAGAGCAAGGCGGCTTCGATTTTAGGTATCGATAGACGAACCTTATACCGTAAGTTAAAAAACTATGGCGTAGAATAGTTTGCTTCCACTAATTGCGGTATGGCAAATTTTTCCTTCAGGGCTTTTTCAACAAGCCCATAACATCCACCCAAGAGCAGAGGACGTCTCTCTCTCGAAATAATTCTTTTTCTCCTGTCTTCGGGACAAAATACGACATCATGTGGCAAAAAGCCTACCATTCTACTTTTGCAAGTATTCAAAGGCACAACAGGGCATATCGGATACCTTGAGTGGCAGAATGTCCCAATTCCGCAAATCTTCAAAATGTGAACCTCTCCGTATCTCGTTTGATTAAAACAAGTTAGAAATAATCTTAAAAATTGCACGAAATTTGCACATGTAAGAAGAAGTTATGTTTTTCTTTTATTGTCAAGATATATAGACGAGATCTTTGAAAAAGTGCGAGAATTCGGCGGGCTAAGAGCCCGCCCTACGCGGCTGGGTATTAAATAACAACGACTTAGTCCCACGTAGGCGGGGCTCCCAGCCCCGCAAAAACGACTTTTTCAGAGCTCTATAGACAAGCTTTTTTGATGTGGCAGGAAGCAAGCCCAATCTTTCCAGATAGAGGAGAATGGATTCTCTCATGAAGGAAAGAGAAAAATCCAGATTGAGAATGACGAAAGCCGAGAGGCTTCTTTATCTGATAAATCTGATTAAGTCTCACCATAATCTAACCTCAAAAGAGTTAGCTGAAAAATGTGGGGTGTCCGAAAGGACTATCTTCCGAGATCTAAACAGCCTTGCCTCAGTCAGCTTTCCCATATACTATGATCAGGGATACAAATTCTTACAAGGCGCTTTTCTACCTACGCTTAACCTGACTGATGAAGAACTTTCTGTCTTGAAATTTGCTTTTGAGTTCTCTCCTATTAAATCTAATTCTTCACTGTTCCATCTGGCAAAAGACATCAGTGCTAAGTTAGAAACCAGCAGAAGAAAGTCTCCCTCCGAAATGCCAAAAAGGTTAAACCACACAGAAGAAGTTGGTGCCACCTCCGAAAGTAAGATATCCAGATTTTCTATGATGTTTAAATTGCTCAATCTGGCAATAGACCAGCAAAAGATGATAAGAATAAGGTGCAGAAAACGCGGGAATCGCTTGGATGAGTTCTTGATCGAGCCTTATGCGTTAGTATCCAAAAATGGAGATTGGTTGGTTCTATGCTATTGCTCGCATTGTAGGAGGATAGTTTTTTATGATGTGAACAAGATACAAAGTGTCTCTTTGACCACTCAAACCTTTAAGTCCAAGATTAATCTGGATAAGCTTTTAGCCGTCCATGAATGAGGAAATGTTTCTCACCCCTCAACCCCATCCCCCTCTCGAGTAGAGGGGGGATGGGGTAAAGTTTTCAAAATGTCAACTCTGTTAAATTAATTAAGCCCCCACAGGCGGGTTTGATGAATCAAACCCCTACTGTTGGGATGGCCATTTATGCATAAATTTGGCAGGCAAGAATGCCCGCCCTACCAATTTCGAAAGCGTCGGTTCGGGGAAGCCTCATCTTTAACCAGAGTTGTAGGGGCAATTCATGTGGAACGTCCCGCCAGAGGCGGGGAATTGCCCCTACAATTTGGAATAAAAGGAAAAGGTCAGATCGAAAGCGCTTTGCCTATGGTTTTATATAAATTTTCCTGCTTGAATGGCTTTAGCAGAATCTGATCTGCTCCCGCCTCTTTTGCTCGATTAAGTTGTTCCTCCGCTAAATGCCCAGTCAATACGATAATCTTTACCTTACGATCAGCCCTTTTGACCTTTGAAATAAATTCCACACCGTCCATATCAGGCATGGTAATGTCAGATAGAACTAAATCGAAGGTTTTGTTTTTAAAGAGATTAATTCCTTTCTTTCCAGAAAGAGAGGTGACAACAGTATGTCCCTCTGTTTCCAAGAACTTCTTAACAACATTGCAGATGGGTTCTTCATCATCAATTAAGAGGATATTAAGATTTTGGGGAACATCTATCCGTTTCTCTTCATCAGTTTCAACCAGAACAGGCGACACTTGATTCTTGGAGATGGGGATTTTTATGGTGAACTTGCTTCCTTGACCCTTCTCGCTTTTCACCTTAATCTCGCCCCGGTATCTGTTGATAATCCCGTAGGATAGAAAAAGTCCCAAACCTGTTCCCGGTGTTTCACTCTGCCCTAATGCTCCCTTGGTAGTTACAAATGGCTCAAAGATTCGCCCCTTTATGCTATCCGGTATTCCACAGCCGGTGTCGGTGAAAATGATTTCAATGTTATCCCCTCTTTTTCTGGTCTCTATGGCCAGAGTGCCTCCTTTAGGTGTCATGGCATCTCTGGCATTGGTTATCATGTTGAGACACACCTCTGAGAGCTCCCCTGGGTCGCAGACTATCTCTGGAACAGGATTGAATTTTTTCACCACTTTGATGTTTTGTTTCTCCAGCTCCCGTTCCACCAGTCCCAAAACGGTCTGCACCGCATCGGTGACATCTGCTCTTAGTCCTCTTGTTTCACGTTGGCCGGAGAGTGTTAGGAGACTGTTGGTGATACTTCTTGCCCTGTCGCAACTCTCCATTATGATATGGAAGCACTCTCTTTTCTCTTCGGTATTATCATTTTCCATTCCGAATTCTGCATTGCCCAAAATGCCTGCCAGAATGTTGTTGAACTCGTGGGCTATTCCATAAGCCAGGGTTCCCACCGCAGTCAGTCTCTCAGCCTGTATCAATTGTGCCTCCATCTTCTTGCGCTCGGTGATGTCTTGGACTATGCCTTTGTAATGTGTAATTTTTCCATTCTCATCTCTAACAATAAAAGTCCAGTCATAGAGTACTTTCTCCAAACCATCTTTTGTTTTTATTCGATATGGCTGGTGAACAAACTCTCTTCTTCCTTCTTCACAGCTGAATGCTCCTACCTCTCCAGCTACCCGTTCAAGGTCATCAGGATGAACGCAGTCTGCATAAGATACTTTTCCTGACATGAATTCTTCTGCTGTATATCCAAATAATTTCTCAACATTTTCAGAAACAAACTCTACTGGCCACCTTTCTTGGTTCTTCCATGTGAAAGCCACTGCCGGACTTCTATTGATGATAGTATTGGCTTCTCTGAGTTTTTCCTCTGCCTTCTTGCGCTCGGTGATGTCGCGGGCAATGCCCAACACCACAGTTACACCTTTGATCTTTACCTGATATGAGTTTATTTCCACCGGGACTTTGGTGCCGTCTTTCTGAATTAAAGTAAGTTCAGCCGATCCGGCGGTCTCAGCAGGAATATCTTCGGACATACTCGTAGCCACTTTCGATAATTGATCTGGAGGAAGCAGATTTAATTTTAAAAAACTCTTCCCGATTAATTCCTCCCTCTTATAACCGATTAATTGCTCTGCGGCTTTATTACCGTCGATGAAGTTGCCTTTTAGGTCGTGCAAAAAAATACCATCTGGAGCGTATTCAAACAATATTTTCAACCGCTCTTCAGAACTTTTTAGCCCCTCCTCCGCCCGCTTGCGCTCGGTGATGTCGCGGTCGATGCCTCTGTAACCCAAAAAATTTCCACCTGCGTCAAGAATTGGTATGCCGCTCGCCTCGAGCACCACCTGTCGGCCATCCTTGTGAAGGTTCGTGTTCTCCAACCGCTCAAATGGTTTCCGGGATTCAACTGCATTCCTGAATAATCCGGCTACTTGTTCTGCCTCATCCGGGGACATAAGATCAAACGGCGTCTTCCCAATGACTTCCTCCGGCTCGAATCCCAATAGGTCCTTGACTTTCGGACTGGCGTAGGTGTAGATGCCGTTGGGGTCTACTTCCCATACCCAGTCACTGGTAGTCTCGACCAGAGAACGGAATTTTTCTTCGCTCTCCCGCAGCGCCTCCTCCGCCCGCTTACGCTCGGTGATGTCCTGTCCCTGGGCAATAGTCGCAACCAGTATCTCCCCGTCATCGGCATGCAAATTGGCGGAGTTCCACAGTACCGTCCGCACTTCACCATCCTCCCGCAGGATTGAAATTTCTACTGCCTCCCAGTATTTGCCGTTTGCGGCTTCATCGATCAGCGCCAGCGACTCATCCCGGCTCGCTTCGGGAAAGAGAATGTGAAGGGGACGCCCGATTACCTCATCAGCTTTTTTGTCGGTTAAGTGTTCGAAGGCGCGGTTGAACAGGGTGATTTTTCTGTCCGGATCCCACACGATGATGGGTGCGTTGGCGTAGTTGATCAGATTGTCCAGATAGTCCCGGGTCTGTCGAAGTTCCTCCTCCGCCCGCTTGCGCTCGGTGATGTCTCTGGTTATGCCCACAAATCCTATCGAATCCCCGTTTGCATCTTTCATGATGCCTGAATTCATCTCCACAGGTAGTTTACCACCATCCTTGAGGATGACATGATACTCTCGGTTTTTAACGTATCCTCTTTCCAACGTCTCTTTAATATCCGCTAATGCTTTTTCCCGGTCTTCGGAAACAATAAAATCAAGGGAGCTTTTTCCAATTAAGTCCTTTTTGTCGTCAGCGCCGTACATTTTCAGGGTAGCTTCATTTACATCAATTATCTTCCCCTCCAAGTCACTGATCACAATGCTATCTGTGGACGTCTTGACAGCGTTAGATAGACGGATCAATTCCTCCTCCGCCCGCTTGCGCTCGGAGCTTTCGATAAGCTCCCATTCACCTTCCCGCTTAATAAGAGCGAATTGATGGTTGCTGATCACATCTATGACTTCGGATGTCCCACATTTATCAAGGGAATAGGTGCAAATAGCTATCATCCGATAATTGCCGATGACATTGTTTACCTCTTCCTCGTAATCAGCGAAATCCCGCCACTCTTTTTTCTCAAGCCAAAAAGTATTGCCGGTAAGGCGAAGGCCTTCAAATCCTCGAATTAAAGCTTGTTTTTCTTTTTCTACCCAACTCTGCAACACTTTATCTGCGTGAAATTTCCCCGATTTGGTGTACCACTCGCTGTAATCCAGTATCTCTATCTGGCCTTTTTTGATGTAATTATCGAGATTCTTAACTTGCCTTCTTAATGCTGTCTTTGCATCTTCAACTTCTAAAGGCTCCGAGGTAACCCACATGCAGAATTCATTATTTTCCAACCCTGCTTTGAAATAAGGTACCAAAATGTCAATTAAATCTTGTTTGGTCTGGTAAAATTGACAGAAGTGTGTGCCCCAGGGCGCATCACCTATAATATCAATCCCTGTTTTTCTATTCTTTTCAGCACCTTGAGTTACTTGCCTTTTTCTGGTATTCGGTTTCATCCCCGCCGCCTTTGTGGGAATTTTAAGCTCACTTGCAAACTTCACTGACAAAAGTAACTTGGAGTTGACAAATTGTCAAACAAAATGATGTCAGAAAAAAATCCGCCAAAACCAAATTGGTCTGGTTTTCGGGTGCTTGCCAAATTTTCTTTTGTGCTGGATGTGTAAAAGAAAGTGGGGACGCTTAAAAAATCTTTTTCAAGCCTTATTCAAGACTCTATAATTGGTGTTTTCCATTTTCGATGATTTTTTCTATCTCTTATTTTTTATCGGCAGAAAGTGGTGGGGAATAATTTGATAGGTGGTTTTAAAAGCTGAGAAAGCTTGAACCTCTCCCCCTTTCCCTGACGGGTCCCCGTGTCCCCCTCTCCACTTGTGGAGAGGGGGAGGATCAAAGATGCATATGCATAGGGGGTGAGGTAAAAAAACAGCCAGCCTCCCGTCCCCAAAAGGCTGACTGGTTGGGCGCCAAAACTTTGAAGTGTTTTTGGTGCCCAAGTTTCCTCATTATATTTATCGAAAGGCGACTGACAATTTGTGTCATGGGTAAAGATTTTTTTCAAAAAAACTCTCAATGGTTCTTTTGCAGTTGCTCGATTTATTGAAAATCCCCCCGCCAAAGGCGGGGCTACGCGAAATCGAAAATTCATTTTTCCAAACCAATTAAGGTCTTCAGTCACAGCTACAGAACGCGTAGCCGAGGGTTCATCCCTTCAGGACGAGCCTTCAGGACAAGCCCTCGGTGTCCCGCCTTTGGCGGGACTACGCTTTTTGTAGACCAGAACCTAACTTAAGTTAGGTTCTGGTCTATTTAGATTCTGGTCTGCTCTTTCCCCATCTTTAAACCTTAAACCTTAAACCTTAAACCTTAAACCTTAAACCTTAAACCTTAAACTTTCATCTCCCCTATCACCTGGGTCATGATATTCTTCAAAAGCGGTTCCGATCTGGCGGCAGTGTTTTTTCTGAATAACTACTCTCCGCCTCGAATGCGTATCCTCGTTTCCTCAATAATCCACAGCCGACCTTCAATGGGCTCTCGCATCAACACAGGAACAACACGCTGGAACACTTCAATAAGGTGTCTTTTGTCCTGACGAACTACGCGAAACACCATTAAGCCAGGATATTGAGTTGGAGGATAAGCCCGGATGTCGGCAAAATCCAAATCCAGCGTGACCAATATGTATCCTCCCCGTACGCATGTATCTATGATTACTGAATCTGTTTTGCCTCGCGGGTGTTGTTCATTCACGGTCATGGCCTGATGACCGGCCGTAATAAGCAGATCAGCAAACTCGATAGGCAGATTCTCATCAATCTTAAACTTCACCGCTCAGCTCCTATAGGAACAACTCGCTCCTTAGCTAGCTCGGCCGCATAGGCAATGGCTGCCTGTATATCCTCAGAGCTAAGAGAAGGATAGCTCTTCAAAATCTCTTCAGAACTAACCCCTGCTGCCAGGTTGTCCAAAATCACTGAAACCATGATGCGCGTTCCCTTAATACATGCCTTACCGTGGCACACTTCTGGATCAGCGGAAATACGCTCAAGCAGATTCATCTTGTCTCCTCTTCTAAACAATTGTAAAAGCCTCAGTTTTCTGACACATACCCTGCCGTTACACTTTCATCTCCTCTATCACCCGGGTCATGATATTCTTCAAAAGCGGCTCCGATTTAGCGGCTGTTGCCAGAATCTTCGCCAGATTGGTCGGTTTTAAAGCATCCGGCAAGCCCATATCCGTAACCAGGGAAAAGCCCAATACCCTCATGCTTTGATGGCGTGCCACGATTACCTCCGGCACGGTGGACATTCCCACCACATCCGCTCCAGTCAGTCGGAGAAAGCGGTATTCTGCCGCAGTCTCCAGATTGGGACCGGCAACCGACACGTAAACTCCCTTTTGTAATTTTAGTCCTATATTTAGAGCCACGTTCTCTGCCAGAGCAATCAACTCCGGATCATAACAGCAACACATATCCGGAAATCGGGGACCCAAACTTTCGTCGTTGGGACCAAACAGAGGGTTTGAGCCCAGAAGGTTAATATGATCCGAGATGACCATTATGTCCCCGGCTTTGAATAAAGGATTCAGTCCTCCGCAGGCATTGGAGACCACCAGTGTATTTGCGCCTAAAGCCTTCATCACCCTTACCGGAAAGGTCACCTGCTTCAGATCGTATCCCTCATAGTAATGAAATCTCCCCTGCATGGCAACCACATTTTTTCCGCAAAACTCACCGAAGATCAGCCGTCCGGCGTGGCTTTCTACGGTGGAGATGGGAAAGTGGGGAATCTCCTCATAGGAGATTTTTGCCTCCACTTTGATCCCGTCAGCTAAAGACCCCAACCCCGTTCCCAGTATGATACCTATCTGAGGGACAAATTTTGTTTTGCCCTGGATGAATTGGGTGGCTTCATTTATGATCTCCTTAAGACCTGATGTATTTTTTTTCTCTCCCATTTTAAGTTCCTCGCAAAGGTTTTTCGAGTTTCTAAATTTTCATCTCCTTATCTGAACTCGATTTGGATTGACTTCGGCTCCCAGCTAACTGAAGCTCTTCTTTATACGATTGATCTTCCTTCTCCATTGATTCCAAAACCTTCAGGTGAGTCTCAAGCATTGATCTTAATCGGACTACGTATTCCTTCTTCAGGTTATTCAGATCGACTATTTGACTTTTTAATCCTGAGAGAACACTGTAGCTCTCTTCCAACTTCCTCTCGGCTTTTATCTTTGTCTCTCTCATCAAAAGCTGAGCCTCCTTTTCTGCATTCTGTCTGATCTCCTCCGCCGACTTCTGGGCGGTTACCAGCGCCTGTTTGAGGTTTCCCTCCAGGTCTTTATATCCTATCAGAGTCGACTCCACCGAAGAGAGCTTTTCTTTCAACTGGCTATTCTCCTTGACCTGATCCTGTAGGGTGGATGATACCATCTCCAGAAAAGCATCCACCTCAGAGGGATCATAACCTCTGAAGGATTTGCCAAACTTTTGATTTTTGATATCTACCGGTGTGATTTTCAACTTTTGCCTCCAGATTGAATTTGCATTTTTTGACTCTATTATTGGCAATAATCTTTGAACATTACTTTCTCAATTGACAATTATTTCAAACCTGCACTGATATCATACAGACTTGACACCAGAAAATATTTTATAAACAAAAGTCCAAAGATGGCAATTATCGGCGATAGATCCAGACCCACCCCGCCGCCCAAAGGGAGCAGTCGTCTGATGCGCTCAAGGACTGGATCAGTGATCTTGGTCAAAAACACAATTCCCGGACTATAAGGATTCGGGTTAAACCATGATAGAATTGCCCGGATGATAATGACGATCACATAAAGACTAATAGCCAGATCCAGAAGTTTGGCAATGGCAAAGACTAAATTTGCTAACACAGATAATCTCCTGTTTTCGACTATCTTCTGGGACCAAATATACCGGTGCCGATCCGAACCATATTGGAGCCTTCCTCTATGGCAACCTCGAAGTCGCTGGTCATTCCCATGGAAAGATACCGCATTTCAATATTGGGTATGTTGGCAGACTTTATCTCTTCAAAAAGGGTCTTCAATTTCTTAAAGCAGGGCCGGGTATCCTCTGGATCGTCGGAAAAAAGTCCTATGGTCATCAAGCCTTTGATCTTAATACCTTCTAATTTTGAGATAGTTTCAATTAAAGATGGGGTTTGTTCAGGCTCCACCCCGAACTTGGTCTTTTCCCCTGACGTATTCACCTCCACCAGCACATTCATCACCTTTCCTTTTTCTAAAGCTTTTCGGGAGATCGCTTCCGCCACATGCACACTGTCCACTGATTCAATGAGATCAAAAAGTTCCGTTGCTTTTTTGGCTTTATTGGTCTGAAGATGACCCACCAGGTGTTTTTCCACCCTTTCGGTTATCTGGTTGAACTTTGCTTCTGCCTCTTGAATCCGATTTTCCCCGATTAAGTCTATTCCACCCCGAATCGCCTCGTTTATCCTATCAATCTCCACAGTCTTAGTAACCACCAGCTTAATTTCTTTGGCTCTCCTACTGCTTTCTTCCGCCGACTTCTCTATGCGAGATCGAATATCTTTAATGTTTTCTTCTATTCCGGACATTTTATCTTTAAAATATAATATCAACTACCCTGAAAAAACAACAAAATTCTTACGTTATTTTGTAGAGACCAAATACAAATCATACACTTTTTGACGGACGAGTTACAAGTTACACCCGCATAGGCAAAACGTTTTCAAGTCGGCAAGCACACGACGTCAATTTATTTTATGCCTGCAAACAGAACCAGACAATACGAAGGCGGTGAACCACGAACGCCTTCGTGGGTCGGGTAGAGGTATTTCTTAAAGGGATCGAGTTTGGAACGGGGTGGAGTAGCCGCCATCCATCTTCTTATAGAGAAGAGATGATATAAGAGCATATGGAATATTTATTCAGGGTAGGGAAGCTACCCTGAAGTCTACTTTTTCAAATCTGAAAAACTTTTGTTGACAAAGGATCATCTTTGAATAAATTGTAAAAATCGGATGGGGAGTTATATAGGGATTTTAATGGAATAATTCTTTTCAAAGAAAAAACTTAAAGGAGGTTAACATTATGGGTAAAAAGATGAACGGGATTTGGGCAATTATATTGGTTTTGGCACTTCCAGCTTTCTGTTTTGCCCAGGGGTTTGAGGATTTAGAAAAAAGCGTGACCGAATACACTCTTTCCAACGGGCTAAAGTTGATCATCATGGAAAGACATGAAGCTCCGGTGGTCTCCTTCTGCACTTATGCCAATGTCGGGGCGGTAAACGAATCCAAAGGGATAACCGGGATTTCGCATCTGTTTGAGCACATGGCTTTTAAAGGAACCAAGACCATCGGCACCAAAAATTATCAAGCCGAAATCGAGGCTATGCAAAAGGAGGATAGCCTCTTCTGTGAGATTTTAAAGGAGAGAAGGAAGGGCAACAGAGCTGACCCAGAAAGATTGAAAAGCTTAGGGGAGGAATTTGCCCAGGCACAAGAGGAAGCTGGGAAATATGTGGTGAGCAACGAATTTGGCACGGTGGTAGACCTGGAGGGAGGGGTGGGTTTGAATGCGGGAACCGGATATGATGCTACCATGTATTTCTACAATTTACCTTCCAATAAGCTGGAACTGTGGATGTCTTTGGAGTCTGATCGATACCTAAATCCGGTTTTGCGGGAATTCTTTAAGGAGAAAGACGTGGTGATGGAGGAGAGGAGATTAAGGACAGAAAGCAACCCGTATGGAAAACTTTTTGAGGAGTTTTTGTCCACTGCTTATAAAGCACACCCGTATGGCGAACCAGTAATAGGACATATGTCAGATATTCAGGCTTACACCCGTGAGGATGCGGAAAAACAATTTAGAGAATATTATGTGCCTAATAATCTTATTATTGGAATTGTCGGAGATGTCAAGCCCAAAGAGGTTATTAAATTGGCGGAGACATATTTTGGTCGAATTCCCAGAGGTCCCGAGCCTAAACCAGTGGTGACGGTGGAGCCGGAACAGTTGGGCGAGCGTAGAACCCAGGTGGAGGATAAAGCTCAACCGTTTCTGGTGATCGGGTATCACAAGCCCAGCGCCACTCATCCGGATGATGCGGTCTTCGATGCTATCTCCGATTACTTGGGTGGAATGAGTATGAGTGGAATGGGTTTTGGTGGAATGAACAGGAGTTCCCGGCTTTATAAAAGTTTAGTTAAGGAGAAAAAGATTGCAGTCGCCGCGTTTGCCATTCCAGGACTCCCCGGAGCTAAGTATCCTAATCTTTTCACATTCTTAGCCGTTCCTTCTAAAGATCATACCAACCAGGAGTGTGAGGAAGCAATTTATGAAGAGATCGAAAAGTTGAAAACTGAACTTGTAACACCTGAGGATTTGGAAGCTATCAAAAAAAGAGCCAGGGCAAATTTCATAAAACAGCTTGAGTCCAATCAAGGCTTGGCAATGCAACTCACCACTTATCAAGCGGTATTGGGCGATTGGAGGAAGCTATTCGGACAACTGGACAAGATCAATCAGGTAATAGCAGAGGACATAAAAAGGGTGGCAAATGAATACTTGCAAAAAACCAATCGCACCGTGGCTGAATTGGTGACCATCGAATGATAAAGAAGAATTACTGATACAAACGTAATTATTTCTAATACGATGCCCCCTCACCCTTACCCTCTCCCCCAGGGGAGAGGGAAGGGTGAGGGGTAAATCAAGAGGAGAAAGCCATGAAAACTTTTACGAAAAGGATTTGGTTCTCAGTTCTTGTAATGATTTTATCTTTGGTTATTTGCTCTAATAGCCTAGGACAGAAAAGTTACAAAGAATTAAAATATCCACCACTCTCCGAACTCAAGATGCCGGAGGTCAAAAGGGAAGTCCTTCCCAATGGAATGATACTTTTTCTGGTGGAGGATCACCAGCTTCCTTTGATCGAGCTTTCTGCCTGGATCAGAGTCGGCTCAGTCTATGAGCCGGCGGATAAAGTAGGGCTGGCTGCCATCACCGGAGCGGTTATGAGGACCGGGGGAACTGCCAAGATGAATGGGGATCAGATCGACAAGGAGCTTGATGGATTGGGTGCCACGGTGGAGACATTTGTCGGTCTAACTTGTGGCAATGCCTCTATGTCCGTGTTAAAAGAGGATATAGACAAAGGACTTTCCATCTTAGCAGACATTCTGATGAGCCCTCAATTTGCTGAAGATAAAATTGAGTTAGAGAAGATGAACCATAGAAGTGGGATTGCTCGTAGAAACGATCTTCCCATGATGATCGCCGATCGTGAGTTTAAAAAGCTTATCTATGGAGATGCTTCGGTCTACGCCCGCACCACCGAATATGAGACCATCGATAATGTCACCCGGGATGATCTAATTGCCTTTCACAAAAAATATTTCCATCCCAATTCGGTGATTATGGGTGTGTGGGGAAACTTTGAGATCAAAGAAATGATCAAAAAAATTGAGAGCGCCTTTGCCAACTGGAAACCGATTGAACTCGATCTACCGGAATTACCCAAGGTGGATTACCATTTTCGCTCGTCTGTTCATTTAGTCAAAAAAGAAGATATTAATCAGACCAATATATATATGGGGCACATCGGTGGAAAGATGGATGATCCGGACTATTTTGCTTTGAGCGTGATGAATGACATCCTGGGAGGAGCTTTCTCCGGACGGCTTTTCAAAAAGGTGCGATCCGAGCAAGGGTTGGCTTATCATGTCGGAGGAAGTTCCCGATCGAATTTTGGCTATCCGGGACTATTCTTGCTTACCTGTGAGACCAAATCCCAATCCACCATCAAAGCCATCCAATCCATAATGGAGGAGGTGAAAAGGATCACTCAAGAGGAGGTCACAGACGAGGAACTGGAAAGGGCAAAGAAAAGCTTCTTAAACTCCTTTGTCTTCAAATTCGATACTAAAGGGGAAATCGTCAAACGACTCTTGACATACGAATATTATGGATTCCCTTTGGACTTTTTGCAGAGAACCAAAGAAAACATCGAGAAAGTGACCAAGCAGGACGTTTTGCGGGTAGCACAGATCCATCTTCATCCGGAGGATCTGGTCATCTTGGCGGTGGGCAAGACTTTAGATTTTGACCAGCCTTTATCTGTCTTGGGAGAAGTGGATACCATAGATATTTACCGGACGGAGAAGAAAGCTAAAGAAGAGGTTCCTGAAGCAACTCCTGCCTCCTTAGCTAAAGGAAAAGAAATATTGGATCAGGTTATAAAAGCTTCGGGAGGAAAGGATGCTTTCAAGTCCATAAGCAATGCGGTGATAAAAACTGAGACTTCTGCTTCCACACCACAGGGAGAATTCCAAATCTCAATGATCACCTTTCATATTTTCCCGGACAAGATCAGGCAGGAGATGTCTATGCCTTTCGGAACCATAGTCACCGTATTCGATGGAGAGAAAGGATGGATGGCAAGTCCTCAGGGCACACAGGATTTGCCTGAATCACAATTAAAAGAGATAAAGTCTGAGCTTTTCCGCAGTCATTTCCATCTCTTTTTGGCAGAGGATCTGAAAGTTCAATTTATAGGAGAGGAGAGTTTAGATGACAAAAAAGTCGATGTTATTCTGCTCTCTGATCCGGCTGGAAACCAGCTAAAGATGTATGTGGATCAGGTAACTGGTCTCCCTTTGAAAGAATCTTATCATGGAACCAGCATGATGGGTCCGGCTACTGTGGAGCAGATATTTTCCGATTATCGAGAAGTATCAGGGGTGAAAATTCCTTTTTCCATCAAGAGCTTTGCCAGCGGACAAAAGATGGCGGAGACTAAAATCTTAGAGATCAACTTCAACACTCAAATCGACCCAGAGCTTTTTATTAAGCAATAGATCAAAATTCAGCCAGGCACTTATCCGCAAAAAGTTGGGGCAGGGGTTCAACCTCTGCCCCAACAAGGAGCTTGACGTTGGTTCGGGGTGCCCCCACCCCGAACCAGATATGTTGCGGGGTAGGGGTACCCCGCAACAACAGCCAAATAAGAATTTGTCAAGCATCCCGCCTTCGGCGGGGATGCATGACCTACAGCCTCGCCGGCAAAACCTGCAACTATCGCAAAATATTCCTTGACAACTGAGGAAAAAGTAACTATTCTTTATTAACGGATAGAAATTTTCGTCTCAATTTTACAAGAACATCTGTGAGTGGCTGAATGTCTTTCGCTCTTTGCAGAGGGGTCGAACCTTTTCTTTCAGGGAGGTAATATACATGCGAGACCCACCAATTAAATCCGGGGTTGTGCCTGGGGTTGTAGTTGCCCAATTCATTGGGCGATGGATTGTGAAGTTGTAGCCGCAACCTTTGCACCAAAGGTGGATCTGTCTATGACAGACAGGTTGCGAAACTGAGATTCACAGCTGATTCAGCGAACTTGTAGTGAGCGGAGCGAATCTATTAAACAGATAGTTTTAGCTGACACATTGACTACTGGCTTCCATCTGCTTAATCATCGTAATCAGCTGTGAGACATCATAGCTCGATGAATCAAGCAACTACAAACTCACCCTTTCACCTTACACCTTCAACCTTTAACCTTCTTTGAAAAGGAGCCAAAAATGAAAACAAAAACTATCCTTTCGGTTTTTTGTTTGTTATCTGCCTACTGCCTACTGAGTACTGCCTACTGCTTTTCCGCCGTCCCAAGCTTGATCAATTATCAGGGGGTGTTGAAAGATTCATCGGGCGTGCCCTATGACGGAAACGCCACCATGGTATTTTCCATCTGGGGTGATTCAACGGATGGAAACAAACTATGGGAGGAAACGCAGGCAATTGTCTCTGTGTCGCATGGTCTTTTTAATGTGCTTCTGGGAAGCTCTCACACAATTCCTGATTCAGTTTTCGCCCAACCAAATAGCTGGCTTCAGGTGATTGCCAACGGAAGTCAGTTATCTCCGAGAAGGCGAATTGTGAGCGTGGGTTATGCACTCCATTCAGAATTTACCGACACGGCTGAGTATGCTTTCTCTGCTCCTCCTGATGATGACTGGGACACAGACACAGCAGGCTTTAACATCTACCGCATGACTGGCAACATCGGTATCGGAACGCCGAGTCCACAAGGAAAGCTCGATATTAATGGACCCTTGGCTGTTGCAGGTGATGTGGGCACTGATGGTCAGTTTTTAAAAACTCAAGGGCCAGGAATTAATCCCGTTTGGAGTGATGTGACAGCAGTGCCTGCAGACAACTCAGTCTCCCAAGCAAAACTTAAAACAGCAACAGGAGAAGTATCCGTAACAGGAACTGATGCAAATCTTGAATTACCTGGTGGAACTTATGGTTTTTATCCACAATTAAAGGCCTCAGATACAGGTGGCAATAATAATGCTGCTCGTATTAGTCAACTGGAAAACACAACTTTATCTGGATGGACTTCTTATAAGACCACTATAACTCTGAGAGTTGATGGTGGTAGAACTCTTTATGCTCAACAACGCTATGTTACTTCATCTGGTAAAGACCATTGGATATTTCTGCTTGGAGATAGAGCTACAACACAAACTGTAGCAGGCTATCAGGCTCCCGATCACCCTTGTTATGGTTCTGGGGGAGACGAAAATGACATACCGCATCCCTTCGGCTCTTATGACCCAGACAAGCACGAGGTAATCTTAATTGATAATGAAATTCTCCCAGAGCTTAAAGCGAAAGTTACTTCAAAAAGAAGCTTACTGACCGTTATCAATGAAGATTACGAGATAGATTTTGATTCCGAGCCGGTTTATCAGCCAAGGGAGATTATCGAGATAGATGAATACGGAGATAAGGAAGGTGAGATTTTACTAAAAATCAAAACGCCTGAATGGGCAAAGATTCTAATCGGAAAAGATGAAATATATTTGAAGCGAAGATTAGTAGAAACTTTGCCTTCTTATATCTCTTACACAAAACTAAAGTCTAAATCGGAGGCTATTTCTGAATCTCAAATTCTGAGCCAGAAATGGGAGTCAACCATGCCCAAAGGGCTGGTTGATAAAAAAGCGTCTTCGCGTAGCCCCGCCTTTGGCGGGGCTGGCAAGCCGTAAAGGCTTGCCTACGCGCTTCTCGAATGGAACGTAAGTTCATTTCTCCTTCGGGAGAAGGTTAGAAGAATGCGAAAAGTGGAATCTCTGAAATCTCTCACCTTAGTCCTCTCCCCGGAGGGGAGAGGAAAAGCGTCCCCTCTACCCGTTGGGGAGATTCGTATGAATGCTTCGCAGGGATAGGGTGAGGGGGGATTGTCAAAGCAAGCCAGACAGTATGTAGGGACAGGGCTTGTCCCTGTCCGCTCTTGAAGGCGGACAGCCACAAGGGCTGTCCCTACGATAACTTGAAAGAGAGGAGAAAATAATTATGAGTAGCTCAAAAAGCAAAATTAAAAGGATTTTACTATCTGCTGGGTTTTTCTTGCTCTTGGTCTCTTTTCCCCAACTTTCATGGGGAAGTGGCTACAAGATCGATTGGGATAATCTGAACAATGGCATCCAGCCAGAAAGCTCAGATGTGTTCTTCATCATGTCTTCTGTTGGTCAGTCGGTCACGGGTAACATGCAAGGAGACAATTACATTTTGGTAGCTGGTTTCTGGACAGGATACTACAAATCTGGCGATGTTAATGCAGATGGGGTGATAGACCTTGGGGATGTCCTATATTTGATAAACTATCTATATAAAAACGGTCCTGCTCCTGATCCCTTAGAAACTGGAGATGCTAATTGCGACGGGGTGATTGACCTCGGGGATTTGCTCTATCTGATCAACTATCTTTACAAAGGCGGTCCACCACCGCTTCATTGCGACCCATAGTCCGTAGGTCGGTCAGTTGACTCAAATGAGGTTGCGAGATCCCGCCTTTGGCAGTTCGACTTCGCTCACTGCCCTGTCTTCGACCCTGCCCTTCGGTCCTGAGACCTCATGGTCGAAGGAAGGCTCAGACCCGAAGAGAACTTGTTGAAGGGCGGGAGAGCTACCCGACACCCTTGCTTGTCGGGCAGTCCGAAAGGACAGCCCGACCTACCGCAGGTTGGGACAGGGGTCGAACCCCTGCCCCAACAAGGGATTAAGTATGTCCAGAGGACTGCTTGACAAAAAAAGTTGTCAACCATCCTTTAGCGCAAGGCTTCAGGACAAGCCCTTCGGTGTGGTTGACCTCCAAGACTTAAAAGGTCAAGCTAAAGGGTTTGTTGATAAAGTTACATTTTGGGGCAGGATAAATTCCTGCCCCTATGGGAGATAATTACTTATCGTCCATAGGGCCCGCCTTTGGCGGGCCAAAAGGGTTTTTCAACAGTCTCTAAAGCTTGACACTCCAAAACAACAACTCGAAAACTCACTTTTTCAGAGTTGTCACAAAAAAACATTGATTCAAAAGGAGAATCTTTATAGATTGACTTCTTCAGGGGATGGATCGGGTACGGGAGTGGAAGCAACGATCAAAAGAACCGATGGAAGGCTGTTTGGATAGCAGATGAATCTGCCCAATAAATTGACCATAGCGAGAATAATCTTAGCTCCCATTTTCATGGTATTCCTCTTGTTTGATAACATATATCTGCGCTATTTGGCTACCTTGATCTTCATCGTGGCAGCATTAACTGACGTATACGACGGGTACTTAGCCAGAAAGACCGGGGTGATAACCGGCTTTGGAAAGTTCATGGATCCATTGGCGGATAAAATCTTAGTCTCCACTGCTTTCATCTCCTTTGTAGCTTTGGGCTATGTCCAGACCTGGATGGTTTTGGTAATCATACTCCGGGAATTTTTGGTCACCGGCTTCAGGAGCTTAGCCGCATACAAAGGGGTGGTGATTCTACCCTCCTATTGGGCTAAATGGAAAACCGGCTGTCAGATGATGGTGATCATAATCATACTTGTCTACGTCAATCTCAAATCCACCTTGGTGCCCTTGGGTTGCAACTGGAGTATCTTCACCACCGACTCTGCCTTCCGTGTCTTCGATGTCATGATCTTTATCACCATGCTTTTGACCGTGGGCACGGGAATTGATTATCTGGTCAAAAATGCCTTTTTACTTAAAGGGGTGCTAAAATAATCTTTAGCCTGCGGGGTTTAAATTGAAAAAAAACCAATTAGCCAAGCTAATCTCCACTTTTTTTTATGCCGGGTATTTCCCTTTTGCTCCGGGGACATTCGGTAGTCTGATCACCATAACAATAATTTGGTTTCTCATTCCAACTTTTTTTTATATATTACTTCCGATCAGCCTGGGTCTATTTTTCCTAAGCGTATGGTCAGCCACCCGCGGAGAGGAGTTCTTTGGCAAGGATGGAAGTCCCATTGTGATAGATGAGGTCACCGGCATGGTGATATCTTTGACGTTTGTGCCCAAGGACATCAAATCCTTTGTGGGAGCCTTTCTTCTGTTCAGATTGTTTGACATAATCAAGCCTCCTCCTGC
>Ga0315549_1000363_pt1 | contig 54793 bp, 51 predicted proteins | sample SalMarSW160200MG_FD_203101 | JGI IMG/M metagenome (GOLD analysis project Ga0315549, IMG submission 203101) | Salt marsh sediment microbial communities from the Plum Island Ecosystem LTER, Massachusetts, United States - Salt Marsh Sediment SW1601-200 ...
TATACGGATTCAAGTTAATTCTTGCGCTTTACTCTAAAAGAGTCACGACCGTGAGGGTGTGATAAATGGCCATAATATCATGAATCGCCAAAATACAAAGCGCACTTACTAAGTTGAATTGGTATTACAGATATATGTTCTCATTCATAAACCGGAATCTTACACTTTGTCATTCCAGCGAAGGCGGGAATTTAATTCTTATACTCCTGATTCCATATAAAGCCTACAAAGAGTACAATCAAACAAGTCTGGAAGACAATAATCTAAATTAAAGGCAACTGTACTTTTTAATATTATGCTGCTTCGCCGGTCTGCGGATGAGACTGATCTTTAATCACACTGGTTGCAGCTTTAATCACGCCTGCGATATCCGCAAGGTCGGTCGGGATAATAATCGAATTGTTGGTTTTTGCGAGCTTGCCGAACTCACCCAGGTATTGCTCCGCAACCCGAAGATTTACAGCGTTAATGCCGCCTTCTTCGTTGATTGCCTTGGCAATCTCCCGGATTCCATTTGCAGTCGCCTCGGCAACCCTTAGAATCTCGATGGCCCGCCCTTCGGCCTCGTTAATCCTTCTTTGTTTTTCACCTTCCGAACGGGCTATCATTTCCTGCCTGTCACCTTCGGCCCGGTTAATTTTCGCCTGTCTGTCACCTTCCGATTCGGCAATAGTAGCTCGTTTTTCCCGCTCAGCACGCATCTGCTTTTCCATCGCATCTTTGATGCTCTGAGGCGGCAGAATGTTCTTGACCTCGTAACGCGTCACTTTGACGCCCCACGGGTCCGATGCCTTATCGACTGCTTCAACAATAACACTGTTAATAGTCTCTCTCTCTTCGAAAGTCTTATCCAGCTCGAGCTTACCCATGACACTTCTCATCGTTGTCTGGGCCAATTGTGCGGATGCGAACTGATAATTGTTGATTCCGTAGGAGGCCTTCTTGGCATCGACCACCTGCATATACAGGATACCGTCAACTTCCACCGCGATGTTGTCTCTCGTAATACACTGCTGAGGTTTGACGTCCACCGCCTGTTCCTTCAGGGTGTGCCTGTATGCAACTCTGTCTATAAAAGGAAACAGGATGTGAAATCCCGCTTCCAGTGTCTTTGAATATTTCCCGAGACGTTCGATAATAAACGCCTGCTTTTGGGGCACTATCCTTATCGTCTTGAAAAATACGATCAGTGCAAATAAAAGTATTCCAACAAGAATGATTGTAACTATATAATCGCCCATGACTTTCCCCTTTCCTTAAAAAAGTTCATATTGAGCTGATTCGTAATTTCATTTTTAATGTCCGAGCGTAGCTATTCGCTTTGGTCTTCTGGCAATAAGATAAATCAACGCTCCGATAAGCTGCGCCGCGGCAATAACTACCACCCAGATGACACGCTCGTTACCTTCGTCTGTTTCGTTATTGATACAGTCGATCAGCGTCCATATCCACAAAACCAGGCCGCCTATTCCTATTCCCATAACCATTAATATCATGAAAAATTGCATATCCGGCCTTTCTATATTTCTTTGACCTTGAGGGTAATGTTATCTTTGCCGATAATTTCAACAACCGCTCCGGCGGCGATGTCACCATCGGCCCGCGCTTCCCAGTTGGTCCCGTGGAACTCCACCTTTCCACCCGCCTTGGGCGTTATAGCTTCTACCACAACCGCCCGCTCACCGACGAATTCCTTCAGGTCTTCCGTTAAATCCTGTTTCGCTCCGGAATGCCCGAGGAATACACCCTTGACCCACTTTCTTAAAATCAACAGTGACAGGACCGAGCTGACAATGAATATTATAAGCTGGGTATTGATTGAACCATTGACGTAGTCACTTAAAAGGCATATAATCGCCACAATCCACGCACCAACTCCGAAGAAAGCGATAATCAGTCCCGGCAGTATAAATTCCATAATCAGCAGCACAAGTCCGACCAGGAACCAAATCAATTCCGGTCTGAGAAATTCTTTAATCCAATCCATATCCTTTCCCTTCAATTCACCTTATTTAACAGACAGAACTCAGTTAATCTCAAACAATATACGCCTGAACATTCGAATTCTTCAAAACAAAATCATTCGATGACCACCGCCGTTCCATAAACTAATATTTCCGCCGCCCTGCCCATCACCTCCGTGGTCGAAAACCTGATCCCCACAACGGCGTTGGCTCCCAGCTTACGAGCTTCCTCAATCATCCGGTCGATCGCCTGCTCACGTGACTCGGCCATCAACTTTGTGTACTCCCCGACTTCACCCCCGACAATGTTGCGAAGACCGGCCATGATGTCTCTGCCTATGTGACGCGCCCGAATCGTATTGCCTCGGACAAGACCAAGCTGTTTTGTAATTTTTTTACCGCATATAGTTTCTGTCGTTGTCAATAGCATTGTCTTATCTCCTTACATCTTTGTACCTGTCTGACGTCCAGAAAAAAATCCGCTCCCGAAGCACCGAGACGAATAAAATCGCAAGACCCACCAAAAGCACGAGCAGGCCGACTTTCAAAACCAATTCAACGTTAGGGTCCTTAATGATTTCTTCTATAGCCCTGAATCCGCCGTAGATTATCAGAACTATACCTGCAACCGATAATAAAATCCAGCCCAGACCTCGCTCGATTCGATTATAAACGCCACTCCAGTATTCCTGCCAGATTTTATCCTCGGGCTCCATAAGTGTCACCTCATCGGTTATCTCTTTGAGCTTCTGAAACTCCTTAAGCTCACCGGCACATTCGGAGCAACCTTTCAAATGTTCCTCGAATCGCCGCTTTTGTTCGTCGTCTAATTCGTTGTCCAGGTAGCCCATCATCAGGTCTTTCCAGTCATGGCATGTCATTTGGCATACCTCCTTTCCCTGCGCCCAACAGTTCTTCCAGTTTTTTTCGGGCATAATACAACCTGCTCGTCACGGTACCTTTATTGCAAAATAGGGCCTCGGCAATTTTATCGTATGACATGTTCTGAAAATGCCTCAGTATGATGACCTCGCGATGTTTCTCATCCAGTTGACCGATGGCCTGCCAGACTTTGTCCTTGATTTCATTTCTGGCGGCCACCACCTCGGGCGAAAAGCAATCGGCTGTTGCTTCGACTTCCGGGCAACCTTCGACATCAAGAGAGCCGGCCCGCCTGTACTTTCTCTTCCTTAAATGGCTCACACAAAGATTCTTCAGAATCTGATAGAACCAGGGGAAAAATTTGCGGTCAGGTTTGACTTGCTTGATATTTCGATATGCCCGAATAAAAGCTTCCTGCGACAATTCCAGGGCGTCCTCACGATTCCCGACAAGCCCCAGGGCAATAAAATACGCGTCTTTCATATACTTGTTCACAAAAACTTCAAATGCCTTCCTTGAGCCCCGCCGACACCGCTGCATAGCGATCAGTTCTTCTTGACAGATGCTTGGCACTCTTTTCGGCTCCAAAAACAATTCCCTTTTTTCACTTCTAAAGTAATATACTCATCAGAAGACAATTTTCTTCAAATTATTTAACATAATTCGCACAACAATTTTCCCATTTTAACCGCTCGGCAAATTCCTTACGATATTATCACCCTTTGGCCTGTTTTAACATGCAATATACCATTGGCATCGGCATTTTTAAGGCTGATTTCCAGGGTATTATTCGAACCTTCAATGAGAAATAATTCATTATCTTTCGCCAAAACATAATTGGGATAAAAATTCATCTCCAGCCGCTTGCCGCCTATCTCCACCACATACTTTTCTTTTTGCCGATTCGGCATGTTTGTTATGATATTTCCGAACGTGTCGATTCTGACGATGATTCCCCCGTTTTCATGGCGGAAAAGCTCCAGCTTTTCAATATCTTCCTTCTTTTCCCCGACAGTTTCAAAACGATCCAATTCAATATTTGCCGCCGCTCCTGCAAATACATCTCTGCCGTGAAAGGTATGGCTTGCATTTCCGGGAATATTAAGTACTCTGATTTCCATTATTTTTTGCTGTTTTAGCGTCTCCCAGAAAAGGCCGTTATCCGGTCCGACAAAGTAATATTTAACCGTCTTTACAGCTATTGCTTTTCTTGCCGTCCCTACCCCCGGATCAACAACGCAACAGAATACAGAACCTTCGGGAAAGTACCGATAATTATTGCTGAGAATCCATGAAGCTTCGATGAGATTTTGCGGCGAGATACTATGACACAAATCGACTATTTTTATATCCGGGGAAATTTTATATATGACTGCCTTCATCACTCCCACATATTCGCTCGGGCCAAAATCGGTCAATAAGACAATCATATCAAACCCTTTATTAATGTTTTTCCTCACCCGCAACTTTCACTTATACAATCGGCCATAATTATTATCCATCAATGCCCGATAATCAATTATAAAGCTCAAAACTTCACTAAAATCAAAACATATCTCGATCCGTACACAAAAGCACATCTCAAAGATGCGAGTTTGCAAATAGAAAAAGCACTGGAGGCTCAATATATTTATAAAGTCTTAAGCTGATTTGTGATTATTGTCATCTGTTCATATAACAGCAAGAGAGTCTCAGTCGTATCATCGGCGGCGACTCTCTTTTCATTTTATAGTTCCCGTTCAAATATTAGTTCATAATATTTTGCCGCCCCATAAACACCGATGCCGGGTGCAAAGACCTGAATTAACCACCAATCCTGCTGGGCATGTTCATTTATAATCGACTGGTATTGTTCCCGCCCTGCGGAAACTTGTTGTCTGTTAAAAATCACTCCTGAATCCTTTTTTTCTCTACGGCCCAATCTCTGGCGCAAACTCAAAGTCACTGCCATCATCGAACTATCGAAAAAAGTACCGGACACCTTTAATTCCCACGAGGGTTAATAAAGGGGGATAATCGATAATCAATTGAAAGGCTGTAAGGGCGGATTTGGCGCCTCAAAAAGCAGGTTCGTCGATGGCTTTCACCCATGGCACAAGCTGCTCAGAATTCACCAGAATGCTTCGGGGCACCGGATACCACGGGGCAATTATTTATTCTTCTTTTCTTTTTTCAATCTTCGTTTTTCCTTTGGATTAAGCTTACCCTTTTTCTGTTGTTCTCTTTTGCCTTTATCTTTTTTTCCACTATCGCCCATACCTGTTACTCCTTTTTCAGATTAAGTAATAACAATGATAATACAGTCTATATAACAAGTTCCCGCTGCTTCTTCAATATTTATTCTGAGCATATCTATACTGAGCAAAATCGAACCATGTCGAAGTGTCGAAGGAGCGCCCCCTCTTGTCATTCCTGCCTACGGCACACCCAAGCAGGTAGCCTGTAGGATGGGCAACTCGTTTGCCCATGCTGTCAATGTAACGTTACCCGAACCGCATGGGCAGTCCACGGGACACCTTGCGGCGGAATCCTTCCCATCCTACAGGCTATCAAAACCTGCCATTATCAAACACAACTCATCGAAAAATGTACCGTATCCCCTTTAAGTCTCCATTAATACACCTAAACATTAGCAACTGACGAATGGTTCCATGACAGCCATTTGTGCCTGTCCTTAGTTTTCTTTTTGGAAATCATTTAAGATTATGAAGATTGATGCAACGGCACTTGTAGCCGTTGCTTTTGAGATTTTGTGTCTCCCAGACCTCTCACCCTCCAGGTGAACGAGATTTCTAAAATGGCGGACAGAATCTGATAATCTACTAATTGCCCCTTTTAAAAAACCGTTTTGATCACAAGTTTTGATGTACTCATCAAAGGTATTCTTGGGGGCTGTGACATTGTTAGCCTCTAAATAAAGTCTCAAGAGTTCCTCGATCACACTGCCAGCAAGGATCACCGCTGGCTTGGAAAAACCACTTTTTGCAAGTGTATGCGCTTGCTCGATATCTCGAAAGATAGCTTTTCTCTTATATCCGTCCTCGAATAATCGGCAAATAAAATCTAAGGCCAGACATAGTTGCTGCCAAACAGCGAAAAGACAGTCAGCGCAAATATTACGTCCTTTCGTATATAGGCGTTTGAGGGAGGGTAAATATTGATTGAAAAAATTGCCGTTATTGCAATTTTTCTCTATGGATTCTTTCGCAGGAATGACAGGCGACGGAGACTCGGAATGATATTTTTTATTAGATGTTTCGACTGCGCTGCACTTTGCTCAACATGACAATTTATCTTCGAAAAATTGTCATTTTTCGCCAAAAATCGTGAATTTTGGTTGCATTATGGCGGTTTTTGGGTAAAATGATTAATAGCGTATAGCGTATAGCGTATAGCGGGTAGCGTATAGCGGATAGGTAAAACTAAATAAAATGAGGGAATAAAAATCTGTTAGCCCCGGGCATGTCCGGGGTCATCCGTGGCCGATACGGCCACGGCTAAACAATTTGAAACAGGTCAAATCGGCGATATCCGTGTAATCCGCGGTTAAAAAATGCAAAACAAAGCCAAATTGCCGACCTGTCGGCCGGAAATCCGAAGCACTAAGCTCGAAATCCGAAACAATTTCAAATGATAAAAAAACTTAATTTGAAAAAACAAAGCCAATTCGCCTTAAGGCAAAATTAATGTAAGCTCTTTGATAACATTGATGTCAACCGAAACCGAGACATTACTATAGCTATCTACGATTATTGTTACTGCAAAAGTGACAACGAAGAGTGATAGGTACTTATTTAAATCTAAAACCGTTGTTACGTGTTTTCTTTGAGTAATTGATTGAACATTCGCAATTGCACATCAATGGAGCTTAGAACCCAGTCGATATAATGTAATTCGTGAACCGGCCGACGATGCCCCTCATTCATCAGGCCTTCCTGAACAGTGTTAACAAACCTGCTGACAGTTTGGGGACTGACTTCTGTAGGTTTGTCCGCCCATTGCTTAAGCTGCTCATATTCATCCCGTAACTTCGAGCTGCCGGCGAGCTGCTCAATAGTCAAATAATCGCCGGGATTATAAGCCAGCTGCAGACCCTTGAGGCACATAATCAACGGCTCATAATTGGCTCTTTCTTCCAGACGAATAAATTTATACTGCTGAACATAGGTAGTTGCCTGAGCGGGAGATTTATCTGCAATTTCGTCGCCGCCCAGATACCATTTTCGTTTGCTTGTCCTTGCGAATACGAGTTCCTCAGTTACATCCTGTTCATTTTGTGAATTAAATCCGCTCGGATATTGTGTGATCTCATCATATCCGATTCTCGAGACCCAGAGTCTGCCCGCCCCTTTTAGCTCAGGGCCGCCGCCAAGAGCAAGCAGGCATTTAACAAATCCCAGAGGCAATTTATTCTGATTGCCGACCTGCTTTTTCCGAAGCTGGAATGATAGATGCAGACTATGTGGATGGATATCATAAAAATTAACGATTTCACAAATCAATTGATTGAGCAACCACGGATCAGCGGTCGCCGGTCGTGACAATTCCCCCGCGATATTCAGCCTTCCCGGAGCAAGCTCTAAAAAACCGGACCTTCTGACCTGATCGGTTGAGCCGGAATGGTCATCGATGTATCCGCCAAGTTTCCATGACAAAACGTCCAGGTGAAAATCGTGGAAATATTTGAAACCACCATAAACCGGATCGTATGCACCACTTTCGCTCCTTTGTGGCTCAACCGCCGCCGGTCCGAGATTGCTCAATTCGGTTTCCAGCCCGAGCGGAACCAGCCCGGGCCTAAGAGACGAACGAATCTGATTGAGCTTGGCGCGAACAACCCGGCCGTCGAACATACTCTGGGCTGCTCGCACAGCGTATTTGATATAATCAATCAGGTCGTGTTCATCATAGGGCATTGTCTGGAGACACTTTTTTATAATCAGATCAACCGCGGGAGCGTTTGTGTTAATTATCTGCAAGGCAATCAGCAGACTCACCGACCGCTTGTAATATCTCTCCGAAGCTCGCATGTGTTCGAGATCAAAACGGTACTGAGACCGAATATATTCATCAAGCTGATTCAGAAGGACCTGCCTGACAACCAGGGCAAGATAATTTTTTATAAAGGGCCTCGCCTGCTCGTCCTGATATAAGTGTTTGATTGTAGGTCGCGGCCGATCAAGCTCATGCTCAATATAATAATCGCTCATAGCATCACTGCGATAATGGCTCATAACCAGGTCACGCTCTGTCGTAGCAAGAAACTCTCTATCCGCCCGTCGCTCCGTTTCGGCATCCACCGTCCGTTCACCGGGACGGGTATGTTTTTTGAGAAACTTTTCTATGCGTTTTCGCAGCCACAGTTCATGTATCAGATTAACGTGAAACCTGTCACCGAAATGTTTTTCCATTGAGTCGTGAGAAACAAGATATGCCTGGGCCGGCACAGCTCCTTTTGCCGTATTAACTGTGACCGTCTCCCTTTCGTATCTTTTGCCTTCATACCTGTCAATTTCCGCCATTGCCGATGCGGGGACATTATAGATAATCAGCCCTTCTATATTCGAAGACGGGGCTACAACCGCATAGAAGTAAACATTGTCCGGGCTTATTTTTCGATAACCGCTCAGCATCGCGGCAGCGGCAAAAAGTGTCTTTTCGTCAGCACGATTCTCTTTTTTGGTATAGCTCAAGCCGCAAACAGACTGGAATATCCTTTGATCCCGTAGCGAGCCGTATATAAACAGATTATATTTTTCTTCACCCATTAGAACTTTTTATTATCCCCATGACAATCCATTTGTTATATCAATTCTGTTTTTGGATTTTACGATACAGCATAAACAGCTCCCTGAATGCACGAAAAATTACCCGCAAGTTAGCACCTGTCTGTGAGCCGGCAGTACGGGGATAATGATGTACACCCTTTTGAGTGATAAGATACCCCTTGCGGGCAGCACGGGCCAAAACTTCCGTGTCAATCAAAGCACCCATACTCGATAGAAACAATCCTTCAAAAATTTTTCTTTTATAAAGCTTAAAAGCACAGTCAATATCACGAATTTTCAGACCAAACAACAGACAAACCAGCTTCGTCCAGCACCAGCCATTGATTTTTCGTATGAGAGAATCCCGACGATTCAGTCGATAGCAACTTACAATATCATATTGATCCATTAACGGCAACAGTGGAGGCATCTCACTAATATCGAACTGCCCGTCACCGTCCGTATAAAAGACAAGCTCTTTTGTCGCCGCGGCAAAACCGGATTGCAGTGCCGCTCCGTATCCCAGATTGCTCGGGTGGTGTACCACTTTTATCCTGCCGTCTCGGCCGGCAAGCTCATCGGCAATTCGTCCGGTGTTGTCCGAACTGCCGTCATCTATAATAATGACCTCGAAATCCATATTGAGCTTTTCGAGCGCAACCAAAGCTTTTTCTACCGTTTGGCCAACATTATCCTGCTCGTTATAACATGGGAAAAAAACACTGATGCCCTCCGATGGACGACCTCCGCTGGAATTTTTTTCTCGATATCCCATGTTCATCATAGCTCACTCACGAGATGTGTCACTAATCGTTGTCCCCTGTTTGCGAGATTCGATTATTGCGAATTACCATTTCATATTCTGAGTAATCCAGACTAATTGATCCACACAATCGCTGTACTGAGCGGCATATTTATTCGCAAGTTCCGTATTTCCCTGCAACCGGGCGTTCCGCTCCATATGGAAACATGCCAGCCGTGCAGCTTCTACCCTCTGACGGTATCCATCCTGCCTTGGCCAACTGTCTTTATTTTCCTCAAACCTTCTGGCATAATCAGCACAAAAATCATCAATATTCGATTGCAGCTCGGCAAATCTTGCAGCAAGAAGTATGATTTCCAGCATCGGAGTCTGAGAAGGCTTGGCATTAAAAGCATCAATAGCGTATTTTAATCCTTCTTTTCTTTTATCCTGGTCACGATAATACAACAACCATGAATGGGCGCGAATGAGATTTTGATGGAACTGATCGGGATAAATCGTCCCGCCGGTAAATATCCCATCGAAAAGCTCCCTGCCACGGGGAGTTTTGACATTAACAAAAATCTTTTGCTTGTTATTAAAGAAAACCAAAGGCCAGTTAGGGTCGTTCTCAATACCTCTTGTAGCGTGATAGTAATTGTTTCTTTCGGGATCATTATAAACCGCCGACGGCATCAAGACCAACCAGACATCACGACTTGTCAACTGTTGATCCATCCATTTGCCAATAGCCCTGTAATCCTCAGTGGTCGGCTCCTGCCCTCTCAAACCTGTACGCTGCATTATATCGTATGTGATTTGACCCCCGGACATAATATACGACCACCCATCGAAGGCTCTACGGTTATAAGCGGCCTGTGCCCTGCCGTCCATAAACAACTGCAACGGCGTTCGGCCGGTATTTGGGTCCGGATCCTGCCCCCAGGCAATAAAACCGCCTTCGGTCCAGTAATTTAACATTTTTCCCGATAACTTATTGTCCCGGATAAATTTCATAGCGTAAAACGGCTTCGCATCGGAAGCGGTCATCCGCATAAAGACCGAACTATATTTCGGGTCATTCGGCCACGGATTGAGATAGATGCGCTTAAACTTCAGTCCCCACCATGTGCCAAAAAATAAGACCGCTACGATACCGGCAAAAATAAAAGATTTTTCCAGATAACGAGGCATCGAAGGGACAATTATACTATTCGTCTTGCGGAAATTCAGCATCGCTGAAACCGCACGAGCTACCTGGTCTATCAATAACGCTATAATCGGACAGCCTGCAATTGCCGCTATCGGGATGAACCTGCGAGAACGAACAGCCATATATATTGTTAGAGCGACAATAAGCATTAGAGGCAAATCGATTTTAGCCCATTGAAAGACCTCGGAATTTTTTACTTTTCGTTTCGATTGTTGACTGATGGCCATAGAGGTCAAGATCATGAAAAAAATCCATAACAAAAGGACCATCCAAGCGAGAATGAACATCACCAAATATGGAACCGCCGTACCAACAGGATTACTCCAGTCAAACGCAGACTGCCATTCATGTATCTGGCGCCAGCGTTCGGCGTGTTTGCTGACACTAATTACGAAAGTGTGGGTCAGATTAGTTAAATGAAAAGGATTGAACACGATAACAGCCATAAAAGCAACGAAACCGGCGCCAAGAGTATGGAAGATGCCTTTGAATCCGATCGAGGCGAGTTTAGATTTCCATAATATCGTAGCAACGTTCAGGAATGTCAGGAGGATGAAAACCAAGAGATATCCCATGAGATTGCTTTGGTAGTATTTTACCAGAACTTCGCGATATTGTTCGGCTATATTGGAAGGTATCCTAACGGCGGATATAACAGCCAGTAAAACCAGCATAATGAATACGGAAGCTGTAATGTGGAAACTGTAAAATGCTATGTCTCTGATCTTTTTTATTGCTGAAATTATTAAACTCGCCACGACAAGGACGACAATCAAATAGAACAACTTATCAGCATATGGTGGTTTTATTACAGAGTAAACGTTCGAGGAGAGATCAATTATCTTTCCATGGAATCCTGCTCGGAATTTGTAGGCAAATGCATATAAACTAAACCATAGAAAAATACTACCAATCGAAACGGTCCATCTTCTCGGCAATGCCGTCAATAAATGCATTACAAAAAAAGGAACGAGCATGATAAAGACGTAGATATATCCCCCGTGGACATTGCACCAAAAAACCGCCACAGGAACAACAAGCCAGATATACCATACATTTCGGTACGTTGTAAGGGCCAGCACAAGTATAAAAACAGCCACAAGCATATTCGAGAAACCGGCGGGGCGAACATCAAGAAAAGAACGACCTGCGAACATTGCAAAGCAGGCGAAAACCGCCGCCAGGGCCGGATTAACACCCAGCAATCGGGATGTGTAATAGACACAAATGACAGTAATTATATAGATGGTGAACTTCCAATAGACCAGTGCATTAGATGTGAAACTGACACCGTCGTCATACGAGTCCTCAGGTACCAGTTTATAAAAAATAACATGCGTCAGCCAATTCTGATCAACCCATCCGGTGGGATGCAGTTTTTTGACTGTTTTTATGCCGACTTTGTTTGTTATCCACCGAGCCCAATTCGGCCATGTCTGAATCTCTTGTTCGGTCGGTCCTGCTTTATGGGAATTTGCACTGAAAGGCTCGACAGTATCGACACCATGATTGACAAAATGCCGGCCGCAGGCCATTGCCACCCAGGTATCGCCGGCCGCAACCATACGTGTACAGGCATGAAAAGTAAAAATAAGCATCGCCAGCCAGCCGATAATCATAGGCCAGCCGGAAAGGGCAATCTTTTTGGTCATTGAGGTTGGCTGCTCAGTGACTGACGAAACACCGGGTTGTTGATCGGATGAGACGACAGAGCGTTTTTTATTTACCGACTTAGCCATTCTTGAAGTCTATCTAATCCTTTGGTAATTTGTTCGAGTGAACAGGCAAAACTCAAACGAACATTATTATCACACCCAAACGGTAAGCCCGGAACCAAAGCCACGTTGGCCTGCTCTAAAAGTGCCTTTGCAAAGTCCATGCTTCCGGTAATTTTGGCACCATTAATATTTCGGCCATAATGGCTTGAGACATCAGGGAAACAATAAAAAGCTCCGGTCGGCTCGGGGCACTCCACACCCTCGATACTATTGAGCCTCTCCGCCATATATTTGCCCCGACGCTCGAATTCCTGCCTCATTTTTTCTATAGCCTCGTGAGACAGTTCCCCCAAAGCCGCAATCGCCGCATACTGACCGAAGGTTACGGGATTCGATGTCATGTGTGACTGAAGACGCCCCATTGCCTTTATGACATCAAGCGGTCCTGCAGTATAACCAAGGCGCCAGCCGGTCATTGAAAATGCTTTACTAAAGCCGTTCAGAGTCAGAGTTCTGTTATATGCGTCTTCGCTTAAAGCTGCAAAACTAACAAACTCAGTCTTACCATAGATAAGTTTTTCATAAATCTCGTCCGAAAGAACGTAAATATTCGTCCCTTTGAGAACCTTAGCAATGGCTCTAAGCTCATCAGGTGTATATGTAAAACCGCCGGGATTATTCGGTGAGTTAATGACCAGCATTGCGGTTTTTTCAGTAATAGCTTTCTGCAACTGTACCGGCGTAATTTTATAACCGGTATTCTTATCAGTCTGAACAATTTTCGCCTTCGCGCCGGCAAGCTTTATCGCTTCGGGATATGTGACCCAGTACGGCGTCGGCAGGATAACCTCGTCACCCGGATCGAGTACCGCCTGCATTGCCTCATAAACCGAGTGTTTACCGCCTATATTGACAATCACCTGATCGGGACTGTAATTAAGTCCATTCTCCTTCTGAAGCTTATCGGCTATTGCAGACTTGAGCTGGATAATTCCCGCAGCGGCAGTATATTTTGTCTGACCTGCCTTGAGGGCCTCTATAGCGGCCTGTTTAATATATTCCGGAGTATCAAAATCGGGTTCTCCCGCGCCAAAACCTACGACGTCCACACCCTCGGCTTTTAATTCCTTCGCTCGTGCGGTGACGGCAATAGTGGCCGAAGCCGGAACTTCCTGAGCTCGTTTACTTATTTTCATATTTATTTTCCTTACCTTCGATAATATTATTTAGCGTAATATTAGAAACAAAATAACAAAATCCGTCAAGTAAATAGAAATATTCCTGATTCCCGATATACATATCTCCATAATTATCAGCATCGAGGTGAACATTAAGTCTATTGACAATAACCAACAAAATTGCTAATTTTTCCTTATGACTCGTGCTACTCATATCGCGGTCTTGATTTGCGTGTGTTTGCCGCTGGCCGGTTGCTACGCGCCGGAGGAAAAATCCCCTTGGGACGAAATGAATATAGATGATCTCGCCCCCCGAACCGGTGACGACCGGCCACAGAATAAAAAATTACAGACAATAAATTTTGACCTTCATATTTATGAAGTACCGGCCGATAACATTAGGGAAATAGACGAGATACGAAGAACTCTGGATACCAGGCCCTTTCGATTCAACAGCCAGAGGGCTTTCAGCTCCAACTCATTTTCAGTATATTTCGGACGGCTGCAAACATGGAATACAGTTGCCGATTTACTGGTTACCGCCGGTGCTGAGAGAAGATCCAGAACCTCACTTTTACTGCCTGACGGACAAACCGAGGATATTACCGTAGCGGGATTCGATTACCCGTTGACCGTATATTTCACCTCAAACCGCGGCACAAGGGAAGGTGCACGCATCGGGCCGGGACATCTGGTTATGCGAATCAAAGCTGGCAGCTCACCATCCCTAAGTGATGTTGCCAATATCACAATCTATCCGGTTTTTTTAGTGCCGGTTGGAAATGCCATCTCTCAAATAGACAAACGTATAAAACTACGAGAATTCCCCTTTACGGCTGCCGCCTTCGGACTGAATATGAGCCCCGGTGATTTTATATTTTTGTCTCCGGAAGAATATGTCACTGAAAATTCGTCGTTAGGCGGCATTTTCTTTAATAATCCCAGAGGCAACATGTTCTTTCAAAAAGACAAACGTAAACCACCGGAATTAAAACCATCCTTTAGAGTATATATGCTCACATGCACGGCGATTATAGATTGACCTTCCTATGTCCAATCCAATAGTGACATTGACTCAATGCAGTGACTATAGTAAACACAAAATTGCCGAGGCGATAGAAAAACATTTTTCTGGCCTCGGTGGTCTCGATAAATTTGTTCGGCCGGGTGACACCGTCCTGCTAAAGCCGAACTTTATCGCTCCCAAATCCCGGCATCATGCCACTCAGACGGACCCGGCAATCATCATCGAGACGGCCCGGTTGTTAAAAGATTTCGGAGCAAAACCTTTCATCGGCGATTCACCTGCATGGAGCAACGTATATGCCTGCGTCAAGGCACTGAAACTCCAGGAACCACTCAGGAAAATGTCCGTGCCGGTAAAGCAGCTCGACAAACCGAGAAAGTGCCGGATAGGCACTGAAAATACTCCCGTGTGGATAAGCTCGCTGGCTCTTGACGCCGATGCGATAATCAATCTGCCGAAATTCAAATCGCATCAGCAGTTGGTAGCTACATTTGCAGTAAAAAATATGTTCGGTTGTGTCAGCGGCAAACGTAAAGCCCTTTGGCATTTTCAAAAAGGAAAAAACGCAGATGATTTCTGCAGGCTGCTTCTCGAAATATATCAATTTCTGAAACCCGCCTTAACAATTATCGATGCCGTAATCGCAATGGACGGTCCCGGTCCAATCAACGGCAGAGCCAAGCCTCTCGGATGGCTTATCGGCGGAACAGACCCAATAGCCTGCGAGACAATCTGCGCCAAGCTGGTCGGAATAGAACCGCAAAATTTACCTATTGTAAAAACGGCAGAAAAAATGGGATTCGGCTGTTCAAATCCGGCTAATATTGAAATATCCGGCGATGACTTCCCAAAGGAGATTTGCACAGACTTCCGGTTGCCGGAAATGATCCCGATCAGATTCACGCTGCCGCACGTCTGCAGGAGCATCTGCAAACAGGGCTTTCTTATTGCAAAAACAGCCATAAAAAAACTATCTTTTCATTAATTTTAGTTTAATGTATTTAAATATCGGCCGTTAACCAGCCGATTTTTCTTAGGGAATTCATTAAACCAAACACAAAATAATCCTATGACGACAAAATCTAAACAGAAAAATAAACGAGAACCGGACAAGAAAAAAACGACCATAGTTCGCCTGATTGTCGTATTTATGATCTGCACTGTAGTTGTTTGTATCACTACATGTCTGGATTGTACAAATTTTTGGACAAATGAATATACCAGCAGTTATAGTGACCCGAATTTTAGTCTGGTCAATAAAGCAAACTGGGCACAGCGAATGGATTTTCCAGGTTTGCCCAACTTTTATAAGGTCTCGGACGACCTCTATCGCGGGGCACAACCAACAGCACAGGGAATAAAACAACTAAATAAGCTCGGTATAAAAACAATCATAAACCTGCGAACCCTCCACTCAGATCAAGACGAGATGAACGATACCAAATTAGTTTACGAGCATATGAATATGACGACACTTGGGCCCGGCAATGAAGATGTGATTCAGTTTTTGAAAATTGTCACCGACAGTAACAGCACGCCGGTTTTCGTTCACTGCAAACACGGTGCGGACCGAACGGGGATAATGTGTGCAATTTATCGCATTGTCGTACAGAGCTGGAGCAAAAACGAGGCTACCACGGAAATGATCGAAGGTGGCTTTGGATTTCACAGGATATGGATGAATCTCGTGGATTATATCCAAAAACTGGACGTCGATGAAATCAAAAAAAATGCAGGGTTAAAAAAGTAGGTTATTTTTCTTGTTGCAAAGAGAAAACAACCTCTTTGCCATCAAATACCGGCCCGTCTTCACAACACATCTTGTAAACAGTTTCACTCAAACCGGGAACTCTGCATTCAATCGCGCAGCTCTGGCACAGGCCGATTCCACAGGCCATCCTACGCTCCATACTGACCTGGCAATCGATGTTTTTACCGGCGGCAATTTCGGCGACTTTGGCCAACATCTCTTCCGGCCCGCAACTGTAAATAATTATCTCATCACCTGCTGATTCGGTTTGTTCGAGCCACTCGGCGAGACAATCGGTCACAAAACCTTTATACCCGGTCGAGCCGTCATCTGTCGCCACGATTGACTCGATGCCGTATTGCGCAAATTCCCGCAACGAAAATCCCAGTTGTTGTGAGACCTCGTCTATTCTTCCTTCGAAGGGTAATGCTGTTTTTGTTTTCGCTCCGACAAAAGCTGTTACTTCGATATCCTTATGATCGGTCGCGAGAACTTTAGCCAAATGTTGCAAAGGCGGAGTCCCCATCCCCCCCGCCGTTAAAAGCGCGTATTTTTTATTTTCCGGAATCCGGAAGCCGTTCCCCAAAGGTCCGATGACATTGATAGAATCTCCGGCCGATAATGTTGTCATCCGTAAAGACGCGGGACCGACGACACAATAAAGGACCTCTGCGGATGTTTTTTCACCATGGATAGTGACGTCTGTTAAACTAAAAGGCCTTCTCAGGAGAATATTGCGACCGGACGAATCAACCAAATCAGGAGGTATTTTCTCATTGCTCGGCAAGGCCGTGCCGCTCAAATCCAACTCGGCAAATTGCCCCGGCCGGAAACCTGCGAACGCCTTTGCACCGTCTCCTGAAAATGTGAGTTTAAGCTTGCCGAATTGCGAACCAATTTGTTTATTGGTCAATACTACCGCTTCGAAAACTCCCTTGGCTGACTTGCATGTTTCCGACATAACTGCCTGCGATCCTTCCTTCCTAAAGTAATCCTTCAAAAACCTTGACACCGTCCACAACCTTGCAGACATGCACGGCATATTTTTCGGCGAAATCCGGACGACTTCGTGGGTAGCCGTATTCGACGGCCTTTTTAACCGCATCCACGCTCTCCGGTCGCACCAAAGCTCCCGATGCACCCTTGTCGCCCCCGCCGAGCATCCGCTCGCCAAGAACTCCCGGCACAGTTCGTACAATGTCACACATCGTTTCCAGCTCCGGACCGGATATTTTGTAATCGTCACGCAATCCTATACCATCCTCACGAAATATCCGCCCAACCGTGACAATATCACCGGATTTCCATGCGTCGAGCATTCCATAAAACCGCTGCTGTGCCCCGAAAATATACTTTAACCGTTCACCCAAATCCGGGTGACTTTCTCCGAACTGACCCATGATTTTTTCATAAACCTTTTGTTCCCTGATATCTGCCAGGCAGGAAATATCATAGCCGGCTTTTTTCAATATTGAAACCAGTTCTTCACACTCGCTTCGGCGAATCTTGTAGGTAGATTTTTCCAGACCCGGCCTTTCGGTCCCGGTATCCATAACGACGATTCGAAAATCTTCCACTTTTTCTCCAAGCCGGACGTAATCGACGGACCTTTTAGACGGACTATAATATGTCCCCATTCCCTCTCGTGCGAGCAGTATCATAATCTGATCGAGCTTGCCGCATGGTGAGCCGATATAGTCGTTTTCGACCGCCTGAGCCAGATCTACTATATCCATTTTGTCTTCCAACTCGATACTATTGGCATCAAATAATGAAAGAATCAGGTTCAGACTCAAAGATGCCGACCGGCTCATCCCCCCGCCTGGAATATTGCCGTAAATGACACCATCGATTCCCTGTGTAAGCTTGTGACCTTCGCGGCAGAGAATATAATCGACACCGAACGGAAACCGTCCCCATGTATGTGCTATCGATTCGGACTTCGGCCCGGGGACATTTCCGAGCTTGAACTCGATAACACCGTCATCGGGAAAATTGCCGCTAAAGAGTCTGATCTTGTCCGTCCCGTTAGGTTTATACGTCATCCAGATGAACCTGTCCGTCCCTACGCCGAACAGTTCGGTTCCGTTGTAATCACCGTGCTCGACGCCCAGACAAAACCGTGACGATGTCCGTCTGATTTTACCACCTTTAATATCGATACCGTTCTCTTTAGCGAAACTTCGGATTTTTTCCAAAGCCGCTTGTCCTTCTTTTGTCAAATCCATCTCAAATCTCTGATTAAAAGCTCACTTTAACAATATATGGCGCGAAACGCATACCGAAATACTACCAGAATACAATATACAAAGCGATAGTCAAAAGTGTGACAAATACACCTAAGTAGATAGAACCCTTCGACCAGTTCAATTCGATCTTCGTCTGCTCCGGAAGCGTTATTCTCTCTTTCATCGGTTGTACTATTGTCACTATCAGTAAGATTACTGCAATCGCACCTACGGTAATTGCCATGCGGTTCAGAAACGCCATCTCTGACCAGCCGAAGAACAAAATCCCGTAGATAATCGGGCTCAGGATCAGCCCCAGAACTCCACAATACCGAGGTGTCCTTTTTACGAATAATCCGAACAGGAATATTGTCAAAACGCCAGGGGAGACGAATCCCTGGAATTCCTGAATATATGCGAAAGCACCTTTGAACTTGGGATTTGCCAACATCGGTGCAATCAGGCATCCAATGACAACACCTATAGGCACACAACATCGACCAACCCAAACCAGCACTTTCTGTGCCGCATTCTTGTTAAACCATTCCCTGTAAATATCCATTGTGAAAATAGTAGAAGCAGCATTCAGCATTGATGCCAGAGAGCTAATAACCGCCCCCATTAATGCCGCTAAAACAAATCCCCGGATGCCGTTAGGTGTCAGATATCGAATCAACAGTGGAAATGCACCATCGTAGTCATAACCCACCAGCTCCCTTTGGACCTCAACAGCAGGGTGACTCTTATCGACGCCTTCAAGTAGTCCCGCGTTGCTTGCCACCATGTCTTCACCTACAGGAACAACTTTATCCAGCACAGCGGCATTAAAGGCGAGTATCTCAGAGGCAAGCTGCGGTTCCAATTGTGCAAAGTCACTATCGAAGGGTATAACCATATTAGCCTGGGTAGGGATTATTTTTGCCTGCTCAAACGCTTCCAGTATGGGTTTATTGAACGCTTCCTGGTTCATTGCGTCTTCCTGCATCTTTGAAGCGTAAAGTGTAAACGCGATAATTCCGGGAATGCAGACAATAAAGGGAATAATCAATTTCAGAAAAGCGGCAAAGACCACGCCACGCTGTCCTTCACGAAGTGAATGAGCACCAAGGGTTCTCTGCATGATATACTGGTTCAATCCCCAGTAATAAAAGTTCGGAATCCAGATCCCCAGCAACAGTGCCGTCCACGGTAAAAAAGTGCTCGTTCGAGGAAGTACCATATGCATATTGGCATTTTTGAGCGCCATGAACTTCTCACTGAATGTAGCCCCGTTACCCAAACCAAGCGACGTATTCACCGCAGCAACATCGATCCCTTCGAATCCACTCGGATTGTCCAGTGCCTTGAACGAAAGCACCATAATAACCGCACCGCCGATTATCAGTGCCGAGCCCTGGATCAAATCCGCCCAGGCGCAGGCCTTCAAGCCCCCGGCGGCGACATAGACGCCGGCAAGAATCCCCACAAACCAGGACAAAGTCGTAATATTAATCGGAATCCCCATCAACTCTTCTTTGAACAACGGATTTAACGTCTTGGCCCCAAGATAGATGACTGTCGGGATCGTCACTCCCATATAGATAATCACCATTAATAGTGACATCACCAGACGGGATGTATGATTAAATCGGTATTCCAAATACTCCGGTATTGTAAAAATTCCGCTTTTGAGAAATTTCGGCAGAAAGAAAAATGCCACAACAACCAGCGTGATTGCCGCTATCCATTCATAGCTGGCCACCGCCAAACCAATCGAGCCTTTAGCAGCCTGGCCTGACATTCCGACAAACTGCTCGGCCGAAATATTCGCCGCAATCAGAGAAAATCCGATCAGCCACCATTTCAGGCCGCGACCGGCTAAAAAATAATCCTCGCTGGTCTTTTCCCTGCGGCTCTTGAACAGTCCAACGGCGATGACGCAGATAAAAAATACCGCCAAAATCCCAAGGTCTAATCCGCTTAATTCCATGTGTGGACTCCTTAACTGAAACCTTCCCTGCCTTTATATTTTCCTTACCTGATTATCTGATTTCAACTTACTCCATAGCATTGTTAAATGTCAGTAACTTGAAATTATAAGGAATTCGCCGATATCTGCAACAAAATATAAATTTGAGGAAATTTGACTCATTTTCCGTCTGGACTGCAATAAGATAGAAATATAAAGGTTGATTAATATCACAATCGGGGCAATGTAATAAATATAAACAAATTGTCCCGAATCCTCAATTTATTAGTAAGTGACTGTCAAATTTTTACGATAAATACCCTAAGTACGCTATCAACTGAGAGATATCGATTCAAAACAGTTTTATACAAGGCTTGTGACATAGTGTCTGTAGGATTTATAACAGGGGACTTGCGAAGGCTGTTTCAGTGGCTAAAAATGCTATAATATCAGCAGAAACAGGGACAAAAGAATCGGCTATAGGTTCGGACCGCGATGCAAAGGTCGTTGATTTGGAGCTGGATATCTTCGAAGAAAAAATCAGTATCCAGATTGGTATTGGAAAAGGCCGGGCAAGATTGGCCGACATTGTTCCGCTGGCACGAACGATTTGTTCGAAAATCAATGACGTAGTGATAAAAAACATACAAAACAACGGAGAGCAGATTCCTTGTTATAAAGGTTGCTCTGCCTGCTGCAAACGTTGCCTTGTCCCGCTGTCGGTTCCTGAAGCATTTCGATTAAAAGATGAAATTGACCAGGCACAGGCACACAAACGCCACTCAATCCGTAGAAACTGTCTTATTGCGTCACGCCATCTCGTGACTCACAAAACAACCAAAAAATTCGTACACCAATCGGCAGAATCCCCTTCAAATAATCCGGCCCACCTAAATCTTATTTCAGACTGGTATTCGAGCTTGAAGCTCACCTGCCCATTTTTATCCCAGGATATTTGTACCATTTACGAACAGAGGCCGTTGGCATGCAGGGAACATTTTATCATCGGTTCCACCGAAGGATGTAAAAATGGGGATTCTTTAGCGGAAGTAGTTGATATGCCAATCCGAATGTCAAACGCTCTCGTGCAATTATCAAGCGAGTTAGAAGGGACAACTATGGAGGCTGTGATTTTGCCGCTGATACTTCTCTGGTGTGAAGAAAACAAAAAGCGTGTCGAAAGAACCTGGCCTTTCGAGATGATGGTCAAACGTTTCGTTGAAATCATAGAGGCGATGGCAAATAAAAATTCCGCTGCCGTCGCAGTGTAAATAAAGATGATTATTCGTTTTTAAGAAAAGCTTCCGGCAGAGAATCGATAATATCGGTTGTTATCATCCCGAGCTGCCCCATTTTTTCCGCCGCTATGTCACCTGCTAAGCCGTGTACGTAAACGCCCAAAACCGCAGCATTGAAGTCACTTAGCCCCTGGCCGAGCAGAGCTGTTATTACACCGGTCAGAATATCCCCCGAACCGGCGGTGGCCATACCCGGATTGCCCGTTTTGTTAGTATAGACTTTTTTACCATCGGTGACAACCGTTCCGGCCCCTTTGAGTACCACGGTTGTGCCGGTTTGCTGCGCCAATTGCACTGCCTGCTGCTGCCTTTGGGCCGGCAGCGGCTCACGAAACAGGCCCGACCACAATCTTTTCATTTCACCCGGGTGCGGCGTCAAAATCACTTTCGCCTTGAGCTTGTCAGGCCAATCCTTTATCCCTGCTAAATTATTCAGCCCGTCGGCATCGACAACAAGCTTCAATCCTTCCTGTCCGAGCAAAGTATCCAGAACAGAACGAAGGGCGCCGCTTATACCAACACCGGGACCGAAAGCAACGGCATCGTTTTGACCGATGGCTTCCAGTATAATATTAATTGCCCTGGTTGAAATTCTGCCGGAACTATCTTCCGGCAGCGGAATGGTCGTAAACGATGGCTCTATCGAAGCGACTATCGGCAGAACACTCTTCGGCGTCGCCACACGCACAAGACCGGCACCGGCCCGAAGGGCGCTTCGACCGGCAAGGGCCGCCGCCCCGCTCATGCCGATACTGCCGGCAATTATACAGACCTTACCGAAATCCCCCTTATGAGCATCAACAGCCCTCGGCTTTAATTTTGGTGTTGTTTCAATTATCTGCATAAAAGCTCGTTTCGAGCAATATACTAATGACAATAACATATCCGGTCAACAAAAGATTTGGCAATAAGCTTCGTATTAATTTGATTATACACGATAGATTGTAATAAAAGACAAAACGTACGGTCGCAGATGAGCTTGACCGGTGACAGGTGTAGCATTATTCTACTACTTCAAGGCAGATAGTATTCGTACCATCCGGGTATGTATAAATCGACAATACGTTTCATAGTGTCGTCGTCGATCATCTGCTTTATCGTTTGGCCGAAAATGTCTTTCCATTTTTCTGCAAAAGCAGATTTCTTTGATATCACCAGATAGCAGGGATGGTACTCACTGTAAGTGTAATTTGCACGATCGATTTGGTCTTCATGTTTTCCGTCGCGAAGATACCAGATTGCTCGCCATTCTGATATATGCACGGCGTCAACGTTCCCCGTAAGAAGTTTATCAAAGGCTTCTGCTGTATTCCACCCGATTGTTTCTTTATTTATATTCGCGTCACTATTTAAACGGTCATAGCCAGCATCCACCAGAGCAATATTCTTGCCGTGCATATCTTCATACTTTTCGATAAATATACCTGAATCGGCTTTGACGTATGTAAGGACCTTAAGCTTCGTGCGAAATGGCGGTTCAATAAAACACATATAATCTGTGCGTTCAGGAGTTTTCCGTAGGCTGCAAAACACATCGATAGAGTTATCTTCCATTGCTGTTTGCAGATGTTGCATACTCTCTATTAGAATGAAATCAATTTCAAGGTTATTTTGTTTTGCTATCTCGCGCCAAATATCGACAACTGCGCCGGAGAATTGACCATCGCTATAGATATTCCAAAAATAGTAATTGCCTACACCGAGCCGAAGTGTTTGCTTCGATTTTACCGGATATGTCACTTTGGGTTCGCAACCGCCGGTCAGGATAATGAATAACCCAAGAAATAAGCCAGCAGTTTTATTGTTAAAATTAACTAATTTCCTTAAAGCTACAAAATAATGCTCGTACATTGCCGGTGGCTCCTGAAATATCAGATAGTGGTTTTTCAGCATCAGAAATCAATCAGAATCACTTGAAGTAAGCTTAGCCTGCTCGATTTTTCTGTTTATTAAAGTGGCGGTGACGGCGGCGGAAAAGCCGTTGTCTATATTGACGACGGTCACGCCGGAAGCGCAGCTATTGAGCATGGTCAAAAGTGCCGAAAGTCCCTCGAAGCTGGCGCCGTAGCCAACGCTGGTGGGGACAGCTATCACGGGACAGCTCACCATTCCTCCGAGCACACTCGCTAAAGCACCTTCCATCCCCGCGACGACAATAATAACATTAGCATTCTGGAGTTTCGGTAAATGTCCGAATAATCTATGCAGGCCGGCCACGCCCACATCGCAAATCAATTCCGTCCGCTGGCCCATAATCTCCGCGGTGACTTTCGCCTCGGCGGCGACCGGCAGGTCCGATGTCCCCGCGGTGACTATCGGCAGGATATTTTTTGAAGGTGGAAGTTCTTTCCGCTCAAGTACGATTGCACGGGCCAACTTTTCATAGCGTACCTGCGGGAATTTGTTTGTCTTGGCTAGAGCCTCAAAAACATCCGGTTCGGCCCTGGTGGCAAGGACATTATTTCCTTTGGAAGCAAGGCTCTCGAAGATTCGAATAATCTGTTCAGTGGATTTGCCGGGGCAATAAATCACTTCCGGAAAACCGCGGCGAATCTGCCGATGATGGTCAACACACGCAAAACCCAAATCCTCGAACGGCAGATGGCGGAGCTTCTCTATCGCCTCGTCGATCTTCAACTGCCCGTTTTTAACCTGTTCTAATAATTTTTTTAATTGTTCAAGCTGAATATTTCACCTGACTTAAATTCGTCTTTCGCGACTCGAAATTCGTTCATATACGAAAAAAGTCACCTGTTAATGTTTATTCAAATCCTTTGATTTTTTGCTCAAGCTCATTTAATCCGAATCCTTCGTTGACAACAATATGTTTTTTATCCGTCAGAATCAGCCACGGAAAAGACTTGACTCCCCAAGTGAAACGCATCTGTTCCTCATCGGTTTGAATCGTTCCCACAGAGAAGACAATGTTATTTTCCTTAATCCATTCATCGAGTTTTGCCTGTTCAATCTTTGATTTTTGAATGGCAATAACTACTACATTTTTTCCCTTTAGCCCTTGTGCTTGTTTAGCTAATTGTATTATACAATTCCGCGACGGCCGTTGCTGGTAATCGAAAAAGCAAATCAAAAGCATCTTGCCCTTCGGCTGTTCAATGTCAAACTCAATATCTATTCCTTTAAAATCTGGTATCTCTTTATCTTTAATCGATTCAATCATCTTTGGCGGCATATCTGCTTCGGTCGTCCTCTTTTCTCCAAAGATGTATGTCAAATTCGTCCGAGTATCCTTGATTTCGTCCCCGGATTTAAGTCCTAATCTGCCAAGGGAGAACTCTGTTTCATCTATTGGTTTATTCACATCAGTATTGATCAGCGTGGCATTTCTTTCTGATGCTTGTCGTTTGTCTTTATGTTTGTGGTAAACACTCTTAATAACAAAGACATCTGCGATCTTTTCGTAGTCCAACTTCCAATGGCCCTCGCTTACTCGACTTGATGTAAAAAACTCTCTTAAAGAACATCCTTTTGATAAATCAAATACGAACCGTGTTATAATTCTCCCATAATTTCCGCCGCGGTCATTGTCGGTTTCAAAAGTAACAATATCTCCATTTCGTATAATACGACCATTCGAATGAACCGTTTTGCCCCCCAACTGATGATAATATCGTAGTTGGCCAACTATGTCTGGATAAATTTCTTTTTCCAAAATGTGAACCGGATCAAAACCGATTCCTTCAAAGTTCCTTGGCCACTGATCTCTGGGATAAATATTAAGGTTTCTCCTTTCGCCTTGTTGCCCATAACCAGAATAGAACAAGACATAATCACACTCACCCTTACTCATGCCAGCCATGGGATTCGTGACACTTTTGTTTTCCTGGCCTTCTTCATTTTCAATCTCTTCTATTGGAAACCATGTCCATCTGATAGCATCCCGGGTTCTATCTATAAGAAAGTCCGCTTTATAACGTCCTTTTCTTTCGACAATTTCCTGTCCGGATCCAATTGAAACGGAAGATGTAATTTCCGCTTGACCTTGCCATGTTTTTAGTTTGTCTAAATTTGCCTCGTAGCCATCGGCGATTATCTTGAGAAGCTCAATGTCTCCCTTAATTTCCCCGAAGCAAGTCTGAATAGCCAACGCAGGTAGAAGAATTAATAATATAAAAATCTTATACCTATACATGACTATTCAACCTGCCTTAATTTCGTCCTTATTTCTGAGTTATTTGTCCATTAATATTTGACCAACTACGAACTATGAACTTTGTGCTTTTGGCTCAAGGGTCAAATCTGCAAAAAGCCCGGCTTTGAATTTATGATACGCCAAAGAAGCTACCATAACGGCGTTGTCCGTGCAATATTGTTTTGGAGCGGCTAAAAATTTCCTCGCCGGCGTGGTCGAATCACAAAGTTGTTGCAACGCCTGCCGCAATGTACTATTTGCAGCTACGCCGCCGCCCAACAGGATTGTTTTCGCCCCGATTTTGTTGGCCGCCCGTTGTGTTTTTTTAACTAAAACGTCAATCACCGCCGCCTGGAATGAAGCTGCAACATCAGCAATTTCCTGCTCACTCATAGAATCTACTTTATCTTCGCCCTTCATATCCTGGCCGCGGCAATAATACAGCACGGCCGTTTTTACGCCGCTAAAGGAAAAGTCCAGCGAGTCCTGTCCGAGCATCGAACGGGGGAAATCGACAGCTTTGAGATTTCCCTTCTTCGCCGCCTTCTCGATACTCGGGCCGCCGGGATAGGGCAGCTTCAAAATCGTGGCAACTTTATCGAAGGCTTCACCGGCGGCATCATCGATAGTCGAGCCTAACAGAGTCAACTCCAGAGGCGACCGACAATCGAAAAGTGAGGTATGCCCTCCGGAGACAATCAGTGCCACTGCCGGCAACTGCAAATTTTCCTCGGACAACATCGCCGACTGCAAATGGGCGTGCAAATGATTGATTGCGATCAGAGGCTTTTCCCAGGCGAAACTGAGCGTCTTGGCGGCGGTGACACCGACAACCAAAGCAATAGTCAGCCCCGGCTGATTGGCAACGGCGATTGCGGCAATATCGTCCTTGGTCACGTCGGCCCGCTCCATCGCTTCGGCGATGACCGGATATATCTTTTCGATATGAGCGCGGGAAGCTATTTCGGGCACGACACCACCGTATTTTTCATGCAGCTTTGTCTGTGAGGCCACAACGGATGATTTTATTATCCCACCGTCGGCAACAACCGCAGCGGCGGTTTCATCGCAACTGGTCTCGATACCCAAAATACTCACGGATTTATCCTTCATAAAACCGAATATTAGCCGGATTAACATCAATTGTCAATGTTTAGTGAATTGGCGTCATGTCCGGCAGTTGTGGACGATGTCAGTAAAATGGGGGCCTACGGCAGACACACAGTTAGAATCGCCGTCCCCCCGACCGAGCACGATATGGCCGTAAATATCCTGGCGGAATTCGAACAACGAGAAAAATCAAGGATTTCCGAGCTTATCAAAGTGACAAATGGAATTGTCCTGATAGTAATCGCTCTGCTGGTACTGGTAGCGGTAGTTGGAATCTTCGACAAAAATGGTAAATGGTTTCTATCCGTCTGGATGTTAATCGTCGCCTTCGCCGGAGCTGCCCTTATTCGGTGGGCCTGGGGCAAAAAATATCGTGACAAGAGAAAATAGGCCAGGGCACTGAACGTGTTTACGCCACAGCGGCGGTCTCGGTCTCTTCGCCGAAGCGAACGCTGATTTTCTTACTGACGCCGCGTATCTGCATTGTAATCCCGAACAGCACATCGGCAATGCTCATCGTACGTTTGGCGTGGGTAATTATGATAAACTGCGAATCCTTTTGAAATTCCTTAAGCAGCATATTGAAACGTTCGTTATTGGCCTCATCCAGTGCGGCATCGACCTCATCGAGGAAGCAGAACGGCGACGGTTTGGTCTTGAAAACCGAAAAAAGCAATGCCAGTGCCGTCATCGATTTTTCCCCGCCGCTAAGAAGTGATATGCTCCTCGTCTCTTTGCCGGGAGGTTTGGCAATTACCTCGATACCGGCTTCGAGTATATCTTCGGAATCTTCAAGCATGATATCAGCTTTGCCACCGCCGAAGAGTTTGCGGAAAATTTCCTGAAAATGTATCCTGATTTGCTCGAAAGTTTCCTGGAATTTTTCCGTACTCTTTTTGTTGAGACGGCTGATTAACTGCTGCAATTGTGCCCTGCTGCTATTGAGGTCCTGGACCTGCTCGCTTAAAAATTCATGCCGCTTTTCGAGGCTCTCCTGCTCTTCTATCGCATCGACGTTGACATTGCCGAGTCGTTCAATCTTGCCGCGAAGCTCGGTAATTTCCTCCTTTATCTGCTCCCAGTCAACTTCCTGCCGGGTGTAATCCTTGTAGGCTTCCGCCAGGTCAATCTGCAATTGTTCCCGGACTCTTTCGATAAGATCCTGCTGCCTGACCTGCAACTGGCCCAATTCCACCCGAAGCTCGCTTATAAGAGCCTCGGACTGTTCCTTCTCGGTACGTCTGAGCCGAAGCTGCTCCTCGGCCTGCTTTCGCTGAGCCAGAAGGCTTTCGATTTCCTCCTGCAGCAATCGACCGCTTTCCTGGCTCTTTTCCTTTTCGACAAAAAGCTCCGACACACCGGTCTCACAGTTAAGAATTTCCATCCGGGAAGCTCTTTCCTGCTCGATACAGTTTTGTATCTCATCCTGCGCAGCTTGTGTGGCGGTCAGGTTTTCATGCATTTGTTTATGCAGGCTTTCGATAATTTGCCTTGATGCTTTGCTTTGTTCGGCGATTTGCCCCAGTGCAATCTTCAAATCGGTGTGCTTATTTTCCAAAGCCTGCCTTTGTTCTTTCTGTTCGGCATATTTAGCTTCAAGAAGCTCTATCTGCGTCGTTCGCTGGTCGTTCACTTCCTCCAGCTCCTGCAGTTTCTGCTTCGATTCATATTCCTTCCTGACCGACTGGGCAATCTGCTCGGCCAGCAGGTCAATTTCACTTGTAAGCAACGGTTCCTCTTCCCTCAGCCGTTTTACGTTCTGTTCTATGACACTGAGTTTCGAGGCAACCTGCATCTTTTCAGTATTGGCTTCATAAACGGCGGTCCGCAGGTCTTTGCACAGCTTTTCCAGATGTGCATTCGTTTGGTTGTTTCTTTCAATCCTTTCTTCGAGTTCGGCTATTTCAGATGTGACACCGGCAATGGTTTCTTCCAACTGGTTCAGCCGGCTCCTTCGTGATATCAGACCGGTCGCCCTGCCCATAGGTCCAAGCTTGACTACTCCGTCATTACTTAACAACTCCCCTTTCAAAGTGACAAACTGGTACGGCCCTTGGACTTTTTCGGCCAGTTCGGCCGCCTGTTCCAAAGAATCGACAACGAGTGTTCTGCCAAGTAATTTCCAGACCAGATGTTCGTATTTGCCGTCAAACCTGACAAATTCGACAAGCCTGTCCTTTACGGAAGGAATATCCGCCCAATTTTTGTCGTCCACGAACGGCTCTATTTTATCAAGGCATAGAAAATCCACCCTGCCGTCGAGTTTCTCTATGGTCTCGGTATCGGCCAGCATTCTTTTGGAGTCATTAACAATAAGCGCATCCGTTTTTCCTTCGAGAGCCGCTTCGACGGCATTGGCATATTCGATATCTGTCGAGACCATCTCAGCCAGCATTCCTTCGATATAATCGTACCTGCCGCTTTCGTTCGAGCGGTTCTGCAAAATGCTTTTGACTCCGGGCTTGAGTCCCTCGCATCTTTTTTCCATATCCGCCAATATCGAAAACTCGCCGTTGAGTGCACTTCGCGTCTCTTTACTGTGGGCCAGCCGCTTGTTATCCGCCGCCAAAGAACTGCCGATTTCCTCGCTTTCCCTGCGTTTGGTTTCCAGGCTGTCCTTTAATTCGTTCAGCACCTTCTCAATATCACCTGAACGGGCCTCATGCCGGGCCTTCTCGGTGAGAAGCTCCTCAAGCTCGGCCCTCGCAACCTGTGCCCGACCGGCAAGGCGGTCCTTCTGGCTGGTCAAATTATTACGATATACAGAAATGCTCTGGACCTCGTTGTGAAGCTGAGCGGTCCTCCTGACGATATCTATTATGCCGGATTTTTCATCCTCCAGATTAGCTTCCAGCGATGCACATTCAGCGTTCATCTGCTGGAGAGCTTTTTTGATATCCTCATTCTCCCGGTTTTTCTCTTCGAGCATTTTTTCGCAGTCTGCCAGATTTTTTCTGTACTGGGCAGAATTTTCCTCGGTTAGACTTTTTTGCTCCTGTAACTTTTCGAGCTTTGCTTCTGCCGCGGTCCTTCTCTGTTGCAATTCCGCGACCCTGGACCGCAGAAAATCGATCCTCTGAATCTGTTGCTCGATCTTGCTCCGAACGGAAACAAGGCGATTACCGGCATGATTTATCTTGTGCTCTGTTTCTATAATCTCTTCGCCAAGTTTGCTTATCATGCTGTCCTGTTTTGCCACTTCGGCGGCCAGATGTTCTGAATGCTGGGCCTCTTTCATAAAGGCGGTTTCTTTTTCGGATAATTGTGCGAGATTCTTGTCATACTCAACCAGGGAATAATTGACCTGAAGCTCCTTGAGCCTCTGTGTATATTGCAGATAATTCCTTGCTTTTCCCGCCTGGTGCTTAACACTTCGGAGCCTTTTGGCCACCTCACCGAGAATATCCGCCAATCGCAGCAGATTCTGTTCGGTTCGCTCCAGTTTTCGCATCGCTTCTTTTTTGTGAGCTTTATACTTACTGATACCGGCGGCCTCTTCGAAAATAAATCTCCTGTCCGTTTTCGAGGCATTGACCAAATGGTCAACCTGTCCCTGCTCAAGAATCGAATAGGCTTTTGTCCCTATACCGGTGTCCATGAACAATTCCCGGACATCTTTCAGCCGGCAGACTTTATTGTTGATTCGATATTCGCTCTCGCCGCTTTTATATATCTTTCGCGTGATTTGCACTTCTTCGGTATCAATTGGTAATTGCCGCCGCCCGAGACCCTCGGGATTGGAAATAAAAAGGCTCACCTCGGCGGCACCGAGAGGCTTCCTGCTGGAACTACCACTGAATATGACATCGGCCATTTGCCCGCTTCGCAGGCTCTTAACACTCTGCTCCCCCAGAACCCACTTGACCGCATCGACCACGTTGCTTTTGCCGCAGCCGTTGGGTCCTACGATAGCTGTCACGGGGCAATCGAAAACGAATTCCGTTTTGTCTGCAAAACTCTTAAAACCATTTAGTACAATTTTCTCAAGTCTCATTTAATACCCTTAACGTCCGGTAACTGTTAATATAAAGTACAATCCGTATTTTTAAGGAAATACGCAATATTGTTATCGGCCGAGAACTGATTATTTCTTGACATTTAGGCCGATTTTTGGCAGGGGACCGGCGAGAAACTCTGCGTTAACGGCTCCTTTGTCACACATTTGCTTCAAAAGAGCTATCGCTTCAGCATACGAAACACCCAGACCTCCTCGACCTTGCTGATTCTCGGTTAAAGGCTCCGTGCAAAGTGTTCGGATAATATCACCGAGATCGAAAGAGCTTTTCATCCGCGCCACAACACCGTCTCGTATGGGATGTGCCCGGATAATCGACAGAGCATCCTGATCGGCAGGTGCGTTGACTGTTATTTCTTTATCAGGTGACTGAACAAAAATATTTCTGTTGCAAATAATAGGTGCCCCGAACAATACAATTCGCGGTTGTCCGCTGCGGGTAACATAAATCGTCTTTCGTTCGCTCCGGACAATTTGTTCCAGAAAAAAGTTTTTCCCGATCGGCTTTCCGGCTATGGTAACATCGTTCAACTTTCGCAATTGCTCATATGCAAACAGACAAATGTTGAAATCACCGTCATTCAGCAACGCTCTGGCGACGGCAACGGCGGTCTGACGAGACATGGCAGATGACGTTATTGCCTCCAGAGCCTCGAGCCTATAATCGGAACTGCCGTCCATCGCAATCCGTCTCAGCGGCTCCAAACCTGCGCTATTGCCCAGACTAAGCATGCATCTGGCGGCACGCAGGCGCACCCTCTGATCGGACGAATTCAGCAATCCGAAAAGGTCGGCAAGAGACTGATTGCCGATAGCTTCAAGAGCAACCTCGCTTTCCTGGCTTTCCGGCGAGAGCGCAAGTTGTCCGATATAATGATTGATTCTTTCTCTGGTAATTTCCGGTGTTTCAGTTAGATACAACGCCCCGATTAATGATATGAACCTTTTTCTATCCTCCCGGTATTTCGCCGGTATTGTTACTTCAATCCGGCCGGGAGATTCCGCCCGTGCTATGTCACGACCGAAACGCTGATTCAACCGATTGCGAATAGCATTAGTCAGCTTAAAACCAGGCTTCTTAACGACCAGCACGACTTTATAGTCTATTAGACTTTTCCCCCCGGCCAGGATAAATCCCGTCCTTTTGTCGATATCGGAAGTGCTGATTTTATCTATAAAAACCGGTCCCTGGGCATCGGCCAAAATTTCAGTCTTTATCCCAAAGCTGCCCGTAATTTTCATTTCAGCAGGAAAAAGCCATCCGCCTTCCAGAGAAGTCGTTTGTGTATCGGGCAATGTAGTCACAACGACATCGAAATACTCGCTCATGGCATCCTGCACCGGCATATCCGCTTTAATCAGAACTACCGCAGTGTTGGGGCTGTCAATGAGGCTCTCAGCCTTCGATATGGTATCCTCGGATAATTGTGTCATTATGTATCGTGTAAGATACGCTCTGATCCGCGGCGGGCATTGCATCGAACCGGTCCCCCTTAAGCCCCCGACAAGGCCGTAACCTTCCACGGAAAGCGATTCAGGATAAACAACATCAACCAATGACCCTATCGTCGCGCCTAAATCCGGCGTGCGTTGAGCCTTATTCGGTGACTGGCAGCCCGATATACAACAGATAAGCTGCAGGAACGTTATTATACAAATTGCTTTTCTTTCGATAATATCCATCTCGCACGATACCTTAAATAAAGTACAAATCAAGGCTTATAACGCTCAGGAAATATTACGATTTCTCCGAGATTTCGTCAAGATTAATTCCGGCTTTTTCATTCGCCTATAATCTGGCAAATAATCGTCCTGGTTCTTGCACGCGTATCGAAATCGACCAGGATAATCTGCTGCCACGTTCCCAATGTCAATCTACCGCTCAATATCGGCACACTTAACGACGGCCCAAGCAGTGAGGCCCTGACGTGGGAATGGCCGTTGTCGTCGTGCCAGGTCTCTTCATGCTCATACCGGGCATTTGCAGGAGCGATTTTCTCGAACGCAGCGGCAATATCATAATTGACTAATCCCGGCTCATATTCGGTTGTTGTAATTCCCGCCGTCGAACCGACATTGAAAACTGTTACAGTTCCATCTTTTATGCCCGAACCGGCAAGAGCTTCGATAACCGTCTCGGTCAGATTAACCACATCACAGTTGCCTTTTGTCTTAATCCTGATTTCCTGCGTTTTAACCATTCGCAACACACCTTACCTGAATTATAATTTCACATTATGAACGAATAGTATAACAAACCATAGTGTAATGTTCAAGCCTGACTCAATTCGGCATCAGATTGGCTTCCGAACTCGATTTGAGTTTTTCCTTGCATTAGAGGTATTCTCGGCCATAATACCACCAGTCGAATCGCAATATTAACGAAGGAGCGGCGGCATGGCACAGGAAGAACAGGTATTAGTTATAGAAACAAAAATCCTCGAACGGCCTGGTTTGTTTCAGGGCCTGGCGTTTGATATAGACCACTATCTGCGTGAGATTTTCGTTCAGGGTGTCCCCCGTTTCATACCCAGGTCGCAGGCCGAGAAAGACCCTTCCCACAAGCAGCTTATCCCCTATGTCATCATGGCCCATAAAGGCAAATATTTCAGCTATGTACGGGGAAAGCGTGCAGGTGAATCCCGCCTTGTCGGAAACCGCTCTATCGGAATCGGAGGTCATATTAATCCCGTGGACGATATGCCCTTATTCTCTGATTTTTATGAGACATATATTGCCGCCGTCGAACGTGAGGTCGCCGAGGAAGTCATTGTAGAAACAACCCATACCGATTCGATCGTTGCCCTGCTCAATGACGATTCGAACGAGGTCGGGAGCGTCCACCTTGGAATAGTCCACTATTGGAATCTCGATACCCCGAAAATAGATAAAAAGGAGCAGATGATTACCCAGATGGCTTTTATGACGCTGGAGGAACTGCAGCAGGTCAGGGACACCCTGGAGACATGGTCACAGAAATGCCTTGACGGCCTGTCTCAGATGAAAAAATATGCCGAATCAAAGGCCGGGTCAGATATTCCATTTAAGAATCGATAAGTCGAATGAAAATTCCGGTATGTTATGCATTCGCCATGCCGGACCGTCAGCAGATCGATCCATTAGCTTCCTGTACGATTGACTAACCAGGGGCCTACATTCTATAACCGCATTTGTAGTGTTTCGAATCCCTTTCTTCTCATATTAAATCATACAATAATAACTGTTTTACTTTGCATCTTTGAACTTAAAACAGCCGGTTTACGGCTAAAAAACAACAATATCCGGCACGATATCACCAAAAACATTCTTTGCCCCATACAAAAGGCCATTATTTGCGTTACTCCACCGGCCTTTACAGCCTTAAATTTATAGAGACACGGTTAAAACAAAAAATATGAAAAGGAGTATAAAAATGAAATCGCTCATATCAATAATATTACTTATCATCACGGCCATTTCTATCACAAGCTGCACTGTAGTAAAAGAACGCCATTACGGGCGCGCAACACATGAAGTAATCGTAACTCATCCACGTCATAGACCCGTTCGGCCGATACCCCCGCGACGTCCCGGACCACGTCAAGGAAGATCCGGCCGTTCAGCGCCATCCCGCCGCGGAGATTGGCATGATTAAGTTTGTTTTGAGTTTCTGCCGGACTGAGCTAATGAGGCCTTGAATATACCTTGCCCACGTCAGTCTGAATGAGTTTTACAAACTTATCGATAAAACTCCGTATATTTAACAAACTTTTGGATCTGTGTACGGTCTTTATATTTTCTCCTTGATTTTTTTCAAATCCGCAGCATAATATATTTTAAAGCCGTATGAAATTATCATCCGAGCTTGAAGGATAGTTGTTATCAGCATATAAATGTAATCCAAATTATGGATAATCGATATACTATCAGAATTCAAAACCCAGCGGAGGATTTGAAATGAAGTGGATATCGCTTTTATTGATACTCTCGGTTATGTTACTGGCCGGTTGCCGGGAAAAGCAAGTCGCAGACACCCAGGAAACTTCCGCGATCAACGTCAAAAAAGTCACAAGAGTCGAGCCGGATATACAGATACGTTCGAACGCCGAGCCGGGGACAACGGATTTTCTGACAATTAAAGCAAAAGCCGATTTGACCGACGATGTCGATGAGTTTGTCACCTGGCTGAAAACAAAAACAAATATCAGTAACGTCGTCCATTCGAAAATGATGTATCTCACATCAAATCCGCCGAAGCAGGTAGTCAGCTTCAATCTGGATGGTGTCAGCCACAGGCTTGTTTTCACTATAGATACCAATAAGACATTCAAGCTGTTGTAACATGAAAAGCAACCTAAAGCCGCTTTTGCTCTGTCCCGGAATGAATTAAGCCTTTTTTGCTCACACTTAAATATCCGGAAGATAAAAGTACAGTCCTCACAGTCTTTAACATTGCGCATTCTCAACTTTTATTATTTTTACTTGTTTTTTGATGTAATCCAGACAACAATAATCTTAAGGACCGTGATATCTATAAAGCTACTCTGGTAGAAAGAAATGTAGGAGATCCCATTTTAGCTTATCTTAGGAATAGATGTCTTGTATACGAAATAAGCCATATTTAAACATTCCCGGATCGATATGTTTATATGCCCAAAATGTAAAATACCGTTAAACAGGAATAAAAATAGGTTCGGTTTTTTCTGGGTGTGTCCATCATGTAACGGCAGAGTCGTTTCACTTCCCATCTTAAAAAGATCAATACCCCCTAAAATAGTAAATCGATTGTGGCAAACAGCAAAGTCCGGGCAGTATAAAGAAATCCGAAAGTGTCCCGCCTGCAAACGCTACATGTCTGAGGTCCCGATTACAACAGGGAATAAAACTGAATACCTCGATGTTTGTACCGGATGTTTTCTTGTCTGGTTTGATACGCATGAATATGAATCTCTTCCCAAGGTGACGAAATCCGAACCGAAAGAGCCTAACTTATCGATGGAGGCGAAAGAAGCCCTGGCACTGGCCCAACTTGAGGAACTTAAAAGAGACCATAAATTCACCGATTCTTTCGACAGCGGTCCGGAACACTGGTGGTACATCATCCCCGCACTTTTTGGGATTCCTATAGAATATAACGACACTCCATTACAGCATAAGCCGGTAGTGACATGGTTACTGGCCGCCATAATTACATTGGTTACAATTATTTCCTTCCGGGATCTTCGTTATACTATTGCAACTTTTGGATTGATACCGGCAGAATTCACTCGATATTTCGGATTTACATTTATTAGTTCCTTTTTCCTGCATGGCGGTATCATACATTTGTTAGGCAATCTTTATTTCCTGATTGTTTTCGGAGACAACGCAGAGGATGTCCTCGGCAGAGGAAAATATTTACTTTTATTAGCTTTAGCTACTCTTGCGGGGCATATTGCTCACATTCTTGGTAATATTCACTCAATGATCCCGTGTGTCGGAGCAAGTGGTGGTATCTCCGGTATCCTGGCATACTATTGTCTGCGCTTCCCACAGGCCAGTGTCGGTATAATATTCTGGTTTCGGTGGATTCGTTTGCCTGTAGGATACATGCTTGCTATCTGGATTCTTTTACAGTTGCTCGGAGTATATTTGCAAAAAGCCGAACTCAGTGATGTTTCGGCACTCGCACATCTTGGTGGTGCAAGTGTAGGAATACTTTTTTGGTTGTTGGAGAAAAAGTCATTTTCATTACAGAAAGCGTAAGATAGATGTGAAAATTGGAGTTCGAGATTCTCATGATTGAAACAATAATCACTGAACTGCGCCGGAGGATTGAAGAAATTACCGGATGCCGTAAGCCTAAACCCGAACGGCGGTTTCACAAACACGACCAGTATATTTCGTATTCACTGAAAACGGCGGACTTCCGCAAGTTAATGAAGGAATTTCGCCCGCGATTTCTCGAACTCGGACTTTCCGAACGCCTTAAGCTGGCCCAAAAACTTCTCGGCAAACACATCGGCGAATTGGGACACGCCGGTATTTATGTTCTGACCCTCAGTGTCGAGCAATTGCAGCCGCGGAATTTTTCGTTGCTGGATGCAGTGGTGGATGATTTTCGAAGCTGGTCCCATGTTGACCATTTCTGTACTGAAGTAATGGCATCCCTGCTGTTCAAATTTCCCGAGAAGACTCTCGCCTTACTGGAAAAATGGAACAGTTCGCCGAATCGATTTAAACGCCGGGCCAGCGTAGTAGCTTTCACCTACAACGTCGCTAAATCGGCTCAGTTTACCGAAGAAGCCATAAGGCTCTGTGAAAATTTAGTCCGGGACGACGAGGACACAGTTCACAAAGGCCTCGGCTGGGCGCTCAAAGATAATATGCGCTCGGCGCCGAAGCGAATACTTCCCTATGTCAAGGACCTCCGCAGGAGGGGAATTTCATCTACCATCACCCTCTATGCTATCCGTAATCTAAAACCGGCCCAGCGTAAGGAAGTTCTTGCGATAAAGAAAAACCATGTCACTTGACATCTCGCCGAACACCTGCCCTTATCGATAATCATTTGCCGAAATAAAAATATACCTTGCCCCTGTATTTGCCGGTTGCCTGGTTCATCTGACCCTGCGGGCCGAGCGTCTCGGGCCTCTGGCTCTTTGTGCCGATGGCCGGAATGCCATGCAGAAAAGCAATTCCCGTTTCAGGGACATTTATTCTCGTTCTCATTGGATTTTCTCCGCCTTCTGGTCGATACACTCCGAGGAATGAATCATCGGTGCCGTTGACAATTGTAATGTCACCTTCATCGGTCGAAAACACTACCCAGCGCCAATCCCTGTAATAGCCCCTGAATTCGGGATAATCCCATGTCCTTCCCGGCGTATGGTCCTTGTAGCTATTGCTAAAGACATCAAGCCGGCCGCCCTGCAGGCGATTCTTCCAGACGCGGTACGGCCCGCGTCCGCACCATCTCATGCCGCGCATCTTATCTTCGGGATAATCGAAATTCACTCCAAAAAGATATATCCCCCCTTTTAGCTCGAACTCGTACTCCAGCTCGACCCAGCCGGTCGGATAAAATGTCCAGAGCGTATAATTCATATCGTCTTTGTATCCCGTATTAACCACGATTTTATCGTCAATCTGCCTGCAGGTGACTTTAGGCCTATTCATAGCGCCGCCGACCAGAGCAGGACCGCCGGAAAACGATATCGGCCTGCCGCCTGCCGTGACAGTGGTAAGCAGCCCGTTATTTGTATCGAATTCGACAGTCAGCTCACCGATACCAATATGGACCCTGCCGTCCTTAAGGAATGCCTCTTTCACAGGATTGCCGGACATCTCGGTCCGGACGAGATTTTGGCGGTAATAATCCGCCTCGCAAGCTTCCCACGACCAGATCCATATTTCCCTGCCGTCGGGATCTCTGGCCGTCAAATACATTATTTGAGAACGGCGCCAGTCATCGGGTAATGACAACTCAATAGTTCCGGAACAATGCGGCTCGACGTCGGGACCGGCAAAAGTTCTGCTAAAATTAACACTCATTTCCGTTGGTTTATCAAACGGCCCGGGAAGATTAACCAGCTTTAACTCAAAGGAACAATCGCTTATATTCAAAAAATCGTAGCGGTTTTCGATTTCAAGAATACCGTTAAAATCGGCCGGAAGTTTCTCAAGGCCAATATATAAAGGCGACCAAATCTCCTTGACCGAATAAAAGCTCGCTTCCTTCTCGTGATAGGGCCCTACAATACCGTCGGGCGCCTGATTACCGGCGACGTCAATCCGGCCTTCCATATCCGTTCGAACAGCACCCTCATCGGCAAATACCCACAGGAATCCCCCCGCTCCCATCGGTGAAGCATACATCGCATCCCAGTGATCCTTGAGTCCGGCACCGTGACCGCCGTCGTATAAACCGTGCAGGAACTCGGTCGGCATAAAGAGCGTAGTGCCGCTAAGCTTCTGTACCGTGCTCTCGTAGCTCTCGTAATGATCCGTATCCACACCGCCGAAATTCTCCCACGGGTGCAACACGGGACGTTTCTGTGGATCATACAGGGCAAATTCATCGTCCAGCTCGGTATTCCACCCGCCTTCGTTGCCGTTGTCCCAGAATAAAACACACGGATGACTGACATCTCGTGTCACTAACTCTTTGATAAGCCTTTTGCCGAGGTCGGTATCATATGGAGGTTTCTGCCAGCCGGCCAACTCATCCAGAACGTATAGCCCCAATTCGTCACAGGCCTGGAGGAAATGAACATCCGGCGGATAATGGGACATTCGAACAGCATTCATGTTCATTTGTTTTATCAATTCCACGTCGTTATAACTTATCTTGCGGCTTAGGCATCGACCGGAATCCGGCCAAAAACTGTGCCGATTGATGCCTTTGAGCCGAATCTTCCGCCCGTTCAAATACAATCCGTCACCCGGACGAACTTCGAACGTTCTGAAGCCGAATTTTTCCACGACGGTATGAACATCCATACCATCTTCCAGTAATGCCACATGTACCTGATAAAGATTCGGCGTCTCCGCCGTCCATAACTTCGGGTCGCTGACTTTCGTATTGAGTGTCACCTTTTTCTGCCCCGGCTCGATCTTCGCTTCGAATGGCTCGCCAAGTTGTCGGCCGTTTAATTCTGAAATTACGGCCCTCACGAGATTACTTTTGCGTAATCCGTTTAGATGAACGTCAATGGAAAAATTCCCGTCCGCGCGGGCATCGACGGCCATCCACTCGATAAATTCCCCCGGCACGACTTCCAGATACACAGGACGGTATATTCCCCCGAACACCCAGTAATCGGCCTGCCGCTCGGCCTGTTCGACACTGAGATTCGACGATACCTTGCTAACGGTAACTTCCAGCAGGTTTTCGCCGATCTCGACCAGCTCTGTAATCTCGTATTTGAAACGATAGAAACCGCCCTGATGAACTTCCCCGGCGGATTTTCCGTTGATTGTCAATTCGGTATCGGTCATTACTCCCTCGAAGACGATGAAAATACGCTTGTCCTGCCAATTCGAGGGCATCTCGAAGGTCCTGCGATATTTCCCTTGTTCGTTGCTTTTATGACGTTCATTGCCGTAATTATAACTGCCGAATCCCTGGAACTCCCAATTGGAGGGAACCGGAATCGTCGTCCATTTGCCGCTGTTGCGTCCGCCGGTACAGTAGAAATCCCACTCAACGCCGTCATCTTTACCCTGCCCGGAAAGATAAACAATCTCGCTCGGAACGGCAAAACATTGCACCGAAATCATAACGACAAATATAAAGCTGGTAAAAACTACCATATTTAACGACTTGTTGCTTTCAATCATAATTCTAATTCCCATATACCGGAGGTTTTCATCTTAATCCAGGCCGATTACTATATATTTAACCGACAGCATCGCTCATGCATAATACATGCTAAAGGAGCAGTTCGATAACGTCAAGTATTATGTGTGTTTAATCCGGCGGGATAAAATGGTATTCTCTTTTCATACTTTTATTTTTTACACTATTTTTACTTGCCCTGTCGGAAAATACTCGGCAGAATTTAATTGTACAACAGCGGATTATTCGACCATGACAGAAGTACAATAGAAAACAAAGCACAGGGCCGGATATGATTTTGAAAAAGTTAAAAATTTTGTCAACCTATGAATCGTTACAAACGTCTTTATTGATGGGTGTGAATCATTATTGTTGTTTATATGGTCTATGAAAAAAATCGCAAATTCATGGGAAAGGAAAAAACAATGAACTCTAAAAAACACATTTAAATTGTAATTGTCGTTTTGTTTTGTACAGGAATTGCACTTTCTGCCGAGCCGTCTTTGACAATTTATAACCAGAATTTTGCCGTTGTGCGTGACCGGCTCAATCTGGACCTTAATAAGGGCGAAAACCAGGTCAGCGTCACGGATATTACCGCCCATCTCGAGCCGGATTCGGTCATCCTTCGCGACCCGGCAGGCAAAAGGGCCATACAGATTCTCGAACAGAACTATCGCTCCGATCCGGTTTCGCAGGGACTGCTGCTTTCTTTGTATGAGGGACAGGAGATCGATTTTCTTGTCAATCAAACCGAAAACGATATCGTTAAGGGCAAAATTATCCGCAGCGGATACGTCCCTCACCAATCCGGTATGCGCCGCTACGGTAACCGGTACGCCCAGACACAGAGAATGTACACCCAAAGCGGAAGCGGCCAGCCGATTATCGAGGTTGACGGTAAGCTGCGTTTCAGCATGCCCGGACAGCCATTGTTCCCGGCACTGTCCGATGACACTATCCTCAAGCCCACAATTAACTGGGTGCTCAATACCAACAGGCGGGGAAAACTTAACGCCGAGTTGAGCTACATCACAGGCGGGATGAGCTGGAAGGCGGACTACAGCATGCTCGCCCAGAACGACGATGATAAAATCGATGTCATCGGCTGGGTGACATTCGATAACCAATCCGGCAAAACCTTCGAGAACGCGAAAATCAAACTCATGGCCGGTGACGTCAGTAAAATCCAGCAGGGCCATCGCGAATTGTACGAATACGCGGCAAGAAGCGAAATCGGAGGAATGGGAGGAATGCCATCGGCGGTTTCCGAGAAGGCCTTCGAGGACTACCACCTTTATACTCTGAATCGCAAGACAACGCTTCACGACCGTGAAACCAAGCAGGTCGAATTTCTGCGGGCGAACGACGTCAAGGCCGAACGCATATACGTTTATGACGGTGCCAAAATCGACTGGAACCGGTATCAGGGATATTCCCCGGACAATATCCGGCGGAACAGGGACTACGGCACGGACTCCAATCCCAAGGTCTGGATTATGAAGGAATTCGAGAACTCCGAGGACAATAATCTCGGGATTCCTCTGCCGCGGGGGATTGTACGGTTCTATCGCCGGGACGACGACGGCCAACTGGAATTCACCGGCGAAAATATCATCGACCACACGCCGAAAGACGAAACCGTTCGCGTTTACACCGGCAACGCCTTCGACCTCGTCGGCGAGAGAAAGAGGACCGACTACAGCATCAGCACATCCGAAGACTGGCTGGACGAATCATTCGAAATCAAGGTCCGTAACCGCAAGGATAAAGACGCCGTAGAAATCCGAGTCGTCGAGCATCTCTATCGCTGGATTAACTGGGAGATCGTGGAAAAGTCCGATGACTTCACCAAGACCGACAGTCAGACTATGGAGTTTCGCATCCGGCTCGAACCGGGACAGGAAAAAGTTATTACCTACAAGGTTCATTACTCATGGTAATATTTCTCTTACCTGCCGAATTGCGTCGGTTGCTGCGGCTCCGCTATTTACTTGTCAGAGACCATATTATATTTCTTCTCGAATAAAAATTTCGATCCCGGTGGGATAACAAGAGTGCGGGAATACGGTCCCTTGCATTTGACAAGGGACAGTTTTATGTAACCTCCTTTTACGAATCGTGGATGTCTGATTGGAAACTGCAAATCGCCGGCCCAGTTTGCATCTATTGCAACGACCTTTGATGAAGAAGCTGCACCGGGCGAATACGGCCCAATCGAACCGGAATCGGCGTAATACTCAAGACCGAGACAGACCTGCTGGTCGGAATTGTTCATAACATGGACGGTAACCATTGATGTATAGGTCTTTCCGATTATCCCTTCTCCGGAAAGGTAAGTAGGAGCCGGCATTTTAATTGAGATGATTGAGAACTGCTGTGATTCATCGGTTATATTTATAACATCGTTTATCGGCAAAGCGGCGGGAGTTCTGCGAAGCGGGATGATAATTAATAACGGTGAAGCAATCAAGGTTATTAAAATCAAACATATAACGGCTTTGAGAATTGTTCCTATCATTTTCGATTTCATGGTTAATGTCAACGCCACGAAAAGAAGGATATACAAAATGATAACAATAACAACAACGATGATACCGATTATGCTAAACATAACATAATCCTTCTATCATTCCGATTCGTGATGAGACTGACTTGGAACTTAAGGTGGAAGAACGATATATTTCCATATTTTTAACCTACTATTTTCTTTTGAAGAGACTTTCAACGTCTCTCAATAAAAAGAAATTCAACGCCGTACGAATTGCAATTATTGCCGCAAGCTGTCCGATATCGTTCCATGTCGGGGCTAAAATCGTTTTGATAATACTGGCGCCTATAAGAAAAGCCAGCCCCAAAGAAAACGAGTGCCCGATTTCCAGCCTGCTTTCCTTGAGTGCACTAAAAGCTTTTTTTGTCAGAAATATATCTTTAACATATATTATCAGCGATTTGAATATCCCTATCATAATTACTATCATCGCCAGGATCTGGCAGATATTGACAATGACGTTGTTGAGATCACTTATTACTTCAGCCATTTTCTCAGCCATATTCGTTCTTCCTTGTAATTTTTCATTGGACCACATCCATAGGTCTTATACAAATATCATACTAAGAGCCTCTATTTTGTCGAGCCAATTCGTCTTTCCCGATTATTCAGCCTGCCGGTTCAACCGGGATTTTTTGAAATCAGCTTCGTTTTACTTTCTTCTCTGAATCCATTAGTTTCGGATTTCGGATTTAGAATTTCGAGCTTACGGCCGAAGGCTGGCGATTGGCTTTGTTTTTATGCCGGTAAAATGCTGCCATATTATATATCATGTTATTTTCAAAGAGGTTATATTAATTGTTGCCTCACGGGAATTGGGTTTGTTTTCAATTTTTTCTCTGTGTTCTGACTTCTGCTTTCTGTCATCTGACCTCTGTTTTCTGTCATCTGACCTCTGCCTTCTGATCTCCGACTTCCGACTTCTGTCGATAGGGTGGCAGCCCCAAGCGAAGCTTGGGGATGGGTCTGGGGATGATCCATCATATCAAAATCATCCGCCTCTATTTCCTTGTTGGCATTTTCCAACTGCTGCACTAACTTACGCTTATGAAGCTCGTCCATCGTCTTGTGCAGGCTGTTTTCGATCCGCCTTTCGTACATCAGCAGCCGTTCCAATACCCGCGAATTCGACATATCTTTAATAGCCGCCCTTCCCAACACCAAATCCGGACCGGCACCTCTTCGGTCATCCCGCATTTCTTTTGGCTTCATCGAATTGATTTGCTTTTGCATGGGACTTGGCTCATCCCGCTCGATCATAACGTCGAAGACCTGGTCCTGGACGCGTACAATGCGTTTGAGCCGCCATCCAAGGCTGACAATCCGCTCGGTTAACATTGTTTCCACAGCCCCCTGCGGATCGAATTCCTCCAGTAATTTTTCCCGGAAGAGGTCGAAATCTTCCCTGTTTTCGCCTTTTATGACTGTTTCGATAGCGAAAAGGCCGTGTTTTATAGCATTTTTCGCCACGACTGCCTTTCCTTCGGCACTCTTCGGCCCAGTTGATTTCTGCGCATTTTGACGGTTGGCAAGGATTTGTTCTATGCTTGACATGATTTTTCTCCCCATATAAAGATTTGTTAAAATTGATTGTTTAGCCGTAGCCGGTACGGCTACGGGAACCCCCGGATAAATCCGGGGGCTAAATATTAAATGAATTTTCCGCTACGAACTCTCCATAGTTCGTTAAGTATTATACAAACACCCTCCCGATATGCAATAAAAATCTTACTTTTTTGTATGAATTTGCATAAAAAATGCTCCTGATCCTTTCACAACGAACTATGTATGATATTTTTTCTTTAGACTGGGAACCTTGTTATCCGTAAAATATAAATAGTGAAGATGTAAAAAGGTAACCGATGATAAACGTTAATGATATACAATTAGCACAGAAAGACAGGCGCTCGATCCTCGAAGCGGCACAAACACTTAAGTCGGATTTACCCGTAACACGTATTATATTGTTCGGCTCAAAAGCAAGAGGTGCAAGCGAGCCTGATTCTGATATTGACCTTCTTATTCTGACTGATTGTCAAATCGACGGCAAATTACGCAGGTCCATCTCGGACAGACTTGCCGATATTAACCTTCGCAATGACGTTTTTATGACCTCGGTTGTCGTTTCTGAAAAGGAATGGTCAAATGGTTTAATTCGCTATTCATTGCTTCACAGCGAGGTAGAAAAAGGCGGTTGTGAAGTATGAATGAAAGCCATGCTCAGAAAATATTTATCAAGATTTGGATGGACAAGGCTGTGGAGTCTTTAGCCTCTGCGGAGCTCGAACTAAAAGAAGGCCATGCAAACTTTGCTGTAAACCGTTTATATTATGCTTGTTTCTACGCGGTTACAGCGCTGCTGCTTCGAGACGGCAAACAGTTTACGAAACATTCGGCTGTAAGATCGGAATTTAGCCGAACTTATATTAAAAACAATAAGATTGATCCCAAGTGGAACAAGTTCTATCAAAAGTTGTTCGAGGACAGACAGGAAAGCGATTATATGCCCACTGCAACCTTTGAGGCGGAGGATGTCTCATTAAGCACCCAACAGGCTCATGAATTCATAAACATAATTCGTAACCTTATTGGCGACCCTGAAGAAATCAATTCTTAAATTCACAAAAAACTCAACAAAAAGCAATTTTTATAATCAATATTTACCCTTCCACAAACGCCTTATATAGTGAATGGTCGATAGTCGTTGGTCGTTTGTGAATAGTCGTTAGTAAATAGTGAATAGTCGTTGGTCGTGGGTTTTTGGTTGTTAGGCTAAATACTATATACCAAATACTAAATACTATGAATAGTACCCTAATCCCTAAAACCTGGATTTTTATTTGCAGCTTCTAAAAGGATAGTTATAATTTCAAATCAGCAACTTTGAGCGAGCGACAGATGACAGAAGTATAGAAGCGAGTTTTTCAATTGATTATTTCGCCGAAGGCTTTTGCGAGTGAGTTTTTTGATAAGGTCGTGTGGCGTAGATTTTAATAGGTTGACTGTCCCTAGTTTTCATACGACTCTGATAGATCGGCCCAACGGATTTCAAGTAAGCGGATGTCCGAAAGATGACGCCGAATCTCCTTACCGCCCACTTGCCCGGGTGTTGTCAGGAAAACCAAATAGTAACATGTTATGTCCAATCAGTAAAGGGAGAAAAAGATGGAACCAATTACATTGACTATTATTGGTGGCTTAGTAGTTGTGGTTATTTCTGGAACAGCATCGTATGCTTTTGGAAAGTTCAGAGGAAAAGAGGAATTTCAAAAAACATGCGAGGCTAACATTATCGAGTACTCAAAAATGCTTCAAAAGATAATTGGCGAGGCAAACAAGGCTGCAAAATCAGATTTTGAAATTTTTGTTAGGAAAGCACAGGCAATTGTCGCACAACGAGACGATTTCAAGAATGATCTGGACGACATGTCAAATCTGTTAAACTCGGACATTGACGAACTGGCCGAACTCACTAGTATCAAGGACGAGAAAGATTTGCGGGAGGCAGAAACTAAGATGAGACGACTCGTCTCAGTTATACACGATAAGTGGCCAGGAAAGGGACCTCTGATTGCTAGCAAAATGAGGGCGCTGCTAGCAAAATGGGGAATTTTTAAGCAACAGTAAGCACAACATCCGGCTCAATGTGGTCGACGTGAACGCCGCCGTTTAGCTGGTTCGTTATCTCAGAAAGGAGAAAATCAATGGCGACCAAACATGATGACCTAGATGCCATCCGTTTAGTATTAGATACTCTTTCCCCGTTTGATCCCCAGGATCAGAAGAGGATCATCCGTTGGGCATGTGAAAAGCTAGGTATCACTCTGGAAGGCAGCACACCGACGACCATGTCCACAATGGTACCGTCAACAGTGCAGCCGACTAATACTGCGCCATTGGTTCAACCAAGTATTACGCCAACTGGTTCACAGGTTGATATCAAATCCTTTCTAAGAGCCAAGAATCCAACAAGTGATATGCAGTTTGCAGCAGCAGTTGCTTATTTCTATGCGTTTGAAGCCCCGGAGTCTGAACGTAAAGAGTCGATAAGCTCTGATGAATTACAGGATGCCTGTCGGTTATTAGGTCGAGAACGTCTCCACAACCCGGGGCAGACGCTTCGCAACACGGTATACAATGGACTTCTGGATAAATCGGGAGAAAAAGGACAATTCAAAATCAACACTGTAGGTGAAAATCTGGTTGCTGTTACTCTCCCCGCTAGTGACTCAACGCCCAAAGCCAAGCCTTCTAGGAAGCGAATAAAGAAGAAAGTGTCGTCAAAAAAGACAAAGAAGGAAACAAGGCGTAAAGCTGGGAAGAAGTAATTGGCTTTATACACTATGGCTACTGCTTATGATACCATCGATGCTGCTATACGTGAGGCGGAAAGTCTTCGCAAGAATCTAAGAAAGAGTAACACAAAACAAGTTGGTTCAAAGATTGAACGAGATCTAGCAAAGGCAACAGCTTTTGCCTGGTTTAACAACCATCTGCCATCTCTCAAGCAAGTTATTGGTTCTGATCCGTGTGATGACGTATCAACGTTATTTCATAAGCTGTTAGCACTCACTGATAAATCAACTACTCGATCAAAATACTACGATATTCTTAAGTCAATTAAGAAGGGGCTTACTGTCTTGAGACCGTTTGCGGTTGACGGCGGTGTTCTGATCCAACCAGTCCATAGTAGTGATGCACCACCGGATTTCTCTTCTCTAATTGGGGATCCAAGAATGCAAAAGATTCTGGCCGAACGCTGGAAGGAATGTGTAGCCTGTCTGGATGCTCAAGCGCCTTTAGCGGCTACTGTTATGATGGGTGGATTGCTTGAAACACTGATGCTCGCTCGATTCAATCGCGAAACAGACAAAACTCCTATCTTTTCAGCATCAACTGCACCAAAGGATAAGAATACAAAAAAGACTTTACAGCTTAAAGAATGGACTCTTCGCCACTATCTGGATGTTGGTCATGAAATGGGCTGGATTAGTCGATCTACCAAAGACGTTGGCGAGGTAGTAAGGGACTTCCGAAACTATGTTCACCCGTATAAACAGTTCAGCCATAACGTGGCGGTAGGCCCGAATGACGCACGGCTGTTTTGGGAAATTTCAAAGGAGATAACCCGTCAGTTGTTGGCGAAGCCGGCGAAATGAAATGTGGGAGAAACTAGGTCCAGCGACTGTTAAAAAATTTAAAGTGGACAGAAAATGATGATTTTATTTAATTAAATTATTATTGAAGGAGATGCTATGGAAAACAAAAACAGGCCTGACAAAACCACTCGAACTAAGACCATCCTGGAATGCTTGGGTCTATTCCTCGCTCTGGTTCTTCTTGCCTTCGGCGTCATGATCTATCATTGGCACAAACTGAGACCCCTGCGCGAGGCAAAGCGAGAGTTCATGGATCTGTGTGTCGGGATAAGCGATGCTTATGATGCAGGCGATTGGGGCTCTGTCGTTCAATTGCACGAAAAGCTTTTGAGAATTCGCGCGGATGCTTCCTCTCCGGACCCTAATATGATGGGTTGGATGATCGCAAAGGCATATTTTCACACGGAACGGTATGAGCAAGCTGTCCATATCCAGAGGAAGTACATCGAATACGAGAAGAAACACCCAGGAATTCAGGCCGATTCATTCTTCGGACTCGCTTGGTTGCCGCTGGCTCAGTACCTCTCTTTCGCGTATGCGAAGACAGGCGATGATTCGCACAAAGATGAATTGGAGCAGGCAATCAAAGATTATTTCCTAACCGTAACCAGTGAGCCAATAGTCTACACTGGTCAGGAGTTGTACCACTGGTTTGGGCCTATCAAGTACCGCCTTGACACTCGCTTGTTGGACAGCGATGAGACCTGGAGGGAGAGGTTCTCATCGACCGCGGAGATGGCTCCGTATGACTACGAAAGGAATCAAAGGAATGAGTTTGCGTCCAGTCAAGATCGCGAGTTGGCCATGTTGACTCTAATCAACAACTATATGACGGAGAAGCACACCCCACCTCTCGCCTACACCGGGAGGCTTCCTGCACATTCCGGCAGGCCTGCCGCCTTACCTCGCTTGTCTGCTTATGTCATTCTCTGGCTACAAGCCACGATCGGCGCAGACCTAGGTTTCGGACTGGACTTCAAGGTATACACGTGGTACGAGACCGCTTCAAAAGACCCTGCTGCAGTGTGGGCACAGAGCCCCGGGACGGGACTGCATTGAGCTTGGTTGATATCTGGGGACATCTTACTTATTTCTCCCTCTCATTTGGGAATTAAAGGTTTCAGCCTGCAACATAAGGGGTAGATTTTTCGTAGTTTGAGGAATCGACGGGTGAAATTATAGATTCCCGCTTTCGCGGGAATGACAACGAAGATTTTGGCGTGGGGATACGAGGGAATGACAACGTGGAGATACGAGTGACGCAGAGATCGGCTTGAATTAAATATAGTATCCCCGGAATTAAATGGATTTTGGGCAAGGGGGTGTTATACTGACACTAAATGAGGTCCGAAGTCTTATACGGAGACCATATAATAACCTGTTAAAGGGGTATTAAATTTATATTTCATTGTCAAATTGCAATGGTAATAGAGGATGGTTCTCGCTTATAATCATTTAGAACTAAAATGGGCGGAAGATACGGCCCTGACGATATTTTCATTTAAATCCAAATATTAAGGAGTTAAAAATGGCAGAAGCAAAAGGATTGAGTAAACCGGTAAAGCTGCAAAATGATCTGGCAGAGTTTTTGGGAGCAACAGAACTTCCCCGGACAGAGATCACCAAAAAACTATGGGACTATATTAAAGCGAATAAACTTCAGACAACAACTGAAAATGGCAAGCCTCAGAACGCAGGCAAGTTCATTGTTGCTGATGCTAAATTGCTCCCGATATTCAAAAACACAAAATCCAAAAGCAAATCAGGTAAGCTCACCGACCTTACAAAGATGAAAGAAGGCCAGACGATTAACATGATGCAGATGGCCGCTGTTGTCGGCGCAAATATAGAATAAGCAGCGGGAACCTGTTATATAGAAAGAAACAGTTTGTTCCCCGCCAGAGACGTGCGGGGACAAGCTTTGGCGTTTTATACAGGCGGCATAACCATTGTTGGGTCGGAGAAATGAAATGGAAAAACTTCGATATCATCATATTGGAATTCCTACTAATAAACCTCTGCCTAAGGAAGACTACAGCCCCGAATACAAGATGACTGCATCCGGGTATTATCAAAATCCATACGGCATTGAGTGGATGAATTTCGATTCCGATTGCCCTTTGCCGGAGCTGGTGAAAAAAGTTCCCCATGTAGCTTTTGTTGTCGACAACATCGAAGCAGCAATTACCGGCAAGAACGTGATCATCGAGCCAAACAGCCCCACAGAAGGTGTGACAACTGCTTTCATTGTTGTTAATGGTGCCCCAGTCGAGTTTCTCCAGTTTGATCGGCCGGAGTCGGAAATATGGCCTCGTGGTGCTCAATTCAAGATTTAACAGAAACTTAGTGGTTGCCGGAAACAGTCTGAGTTTCCCGTTCTATACAGTACGCCAGAGGCGTATAAGACATGATTGATGAGGGGAGATGGAAGATTGCCGCCCATTCGACTGGCGCTCAGGGCAGGCTGTTCCTCGCAATGACATAGTGACATCAAATTATTGCGAAATTATCACACACTGCGGTTATTTATACTTGACAATTATCCACAGCCTTGTTAAGCTGTAAGAAGAGGATGGGAATTTCAGATAAGGATATCACACATCAGAAAGTATTGTAATTGTGAAGGGATTATTTGCCGTTCGCAATTAAAGAGGATTGGAGGAGTGTAATATTAATATTTGCGCATCTATTAAAGATGGAATAATTTGTGCGCCAATAACCGTCGCAACAACTTTCTATTCCGGCAATCCCACTACTTATGACAGGATTCATCTGCCGATCCCGGCCGGTCTCGTATAAATTGGAAGCCGTCAGGTAATGACAGTATTAGATTTAATCAGCAAAGAGGTAAATCATGGCACAATATAAGCCGGGTTTGCACAAGGATGTGAAGACAATATTCAAGGGAGTTTGGGACCCACAACTTAATAATATTAAAAAATGTGTCGGCTCAAATTGTCCTCCTGTCAGTACCACATCCAAGCAGCCGATTCGTGAACCTAAGATCCATAATTCTAAATTCAAGGCTCCCTCAAATGTGTTAGAAAAGGAATGGAAAAGATTTCTTCTTATGCCCCGCAAAAAGAAGCGAAAACGGAAAAAATTATTATCTATATTAAGATATTGATTACCCAATAAATTGTAATGCCTTAAAGAAAAAACAAGTGACATTAAACAAATAGTCAGTAGCAAATTGGTGCGAAATAATCGCACCCTACCCCTTCGACCCTGCTCAGGATTCAAGGCTTATCCGCAACGAGGATGGAAGATTGATGATGGACGAAAAAATGAGAGTTATTCGAAAAACGGTTACCGCTCACAGAAGTTCAATAATATCCCTTACATCCTTGTATGATAATCATCACCAGAGCAAGAGCAGCCTCATAACCCATAAATAAATACTCATATCCTTCTACCGATTTGAAACAAACCAAGCCGAGTATCCAAATACCAATAAAGAGAAGCGGCAGCTTGCAGCCGTCAAAGACCCACAGGCGAATGACAAGGCCCCAGAAAACAATCATAACCAAAGCCGGAAATAAACAGCTAATTTTCCTGCACCTCCAAATTCCTTTCATACTTTCTTTATATATATATACTGCAATATCCTCAAATTCCTTCAAAAAAATAATTAAAACCATAACAAAATAAAGTGATTTTAGATACCTGTCACATCCGGCAGGAAAATGATTAACCGTAACTTTTTTGCCCGCGGACCGGCTCTAATCCGATTGTGGGAACTACGTATTTTGTTCACAATCGATTTTATTTTTGTAATAAATCGCTCCCTCAGACGTCAAAGTATATAGTTAGTATAAATAAGCAATACCGCCGGGAACCTATAAAGAATCCTTTTTTCGAGTAAGATCCGAATGTTCGCAAAAATTGTAGAAATTAAAATTTTGAAAATTAATGAAAATGTATCACAACGGTAACAAAACCGTAACAAACGAATGTTAAAAAAATCCCGGTGTTTATAGCGAATCTGCTCGTAAAAAATTAAGGAGTATCGAGTAGCTTAAAGGGAGATTGTTATGAGAAAAAAAAGAACAGTTCAAATACTTGCGGCGGTCGTGATGTCGGAGATGATTATTATCTCCGCAATTTGCAATCGGGACAGTCAGGCCGAACCCGTCTCAAATGTCACTATCCGTGACATCAGATCACAGGCGGTCCTTTACACGATCCATCGCGGACATTACGAAACAGTCAGCTCGACCATAAACAAGCTGTATAAGTTAGCCGACTTGAAAGGTATGTGTGTTACCGGTCCGGTTTTTACCGGTTATCTTAATGATCCGCAAATCCAGTTGCCCGAACACTGGCTTATCGAGATAAGAATCCCGGTCGGTCCGGAAGCGATGAAGTTCGCCGGTACTTTGGGCCAGATGACGGACGTAAAGATTCTGCCAGCAATGAAAGTCGCCGCCGCCGTCAAGCCGGCAGGACAGGACAATCCCGAAATAACGATATGCAACCTTTACTCATGGATAAAGAAACACAGCTACCGAATTGCCGGAGGTTTATGGCAGTCGGTACCGTCCGACAAAGCGAACAATTACGCTCAAATGAGAACAGAATTTATGATCCCAATCGAATCTCCGACGGCAATTCAAGGATGATCTTCCGGCTACCCTCATAGTGACAGGGGAGTCACCTCCCGCTGTCTCGCAGGAAGATCCACGCCGTTAACATTCACACCGGACACTTACACAGGCCCCGCCGGAGATTCACTTTATACTGTCACCGGTAATCTGGACGTCATCGATATTCCAGCCCGGATAAGCCACTGTTTCATCCGTCGGGCCGATTCCCCAGCGGAAATAAACCTCAGATTGGCAGTCTGCAACACCGGAAGGAACAGTATATTCCACGAGCCGCCACGAATCGTCCGAGATGTGAGAATTTCCGGCCGACCAAATATCGACCCAGTTTGTCCCGTCGTTCGATACCTGAATATTGGCCTGATCATAGGGTGACTCGACTCCGAGCCACTGCCTGAAACTCAGCCGGATGTTCGTATAGTGCTCGCAGTTAAGAGGTCCGATTGTTGCGTATCGTGCCGTATCCATGGAATTGGGATAGTCACCTTCCAGGTTGTAACCAATGACATTTTGGCCCGTATAGGCCGAATTCGGATCTCCGTTCCATGAGCCTTGTCCGATCGGAACGCCCCAGGCCCAGCCTTCGTCGAGAACCCAGTTAGGATCAACTGATATGTCGGTATAGTAAATGGCGTCGGGCACGACCGTAATCGAAACATTTTTGCTGGACTGCTGGACACCGTTGGTAACCATGAAAGAAAATGTATAGGTATGAAAGACCTGATCGGCGGCCGGTTTCCAGTAAACCGTGAGGCTGTTCGGATCGTAATAAGCCCCTTCGGGTAAATTACCTACGAAGTAATGAAGGGCAAGATTTGTCGGATTGGAAGCACCAAATGTTAATATGAGTTTTTCGCCGGGCTTTATCTGGTCCGGAGCGCCGATAAATTCAAGTTGAGGACCTTTTGCTGTCCAGCCCGAGCATTGGGGGTCGTGTCTGTGCATGCCCCAATCGATAGTATTAGGATCATACCTACCGGGAAGGTCGATCACATGAAACCGGTAGTCATAGCCTCCGACCATCAGCTCGATGTCACCATCCTGATCAAGGTCCCCGATGGACGGTATGCAGCCCAGCTCGGCCCACAGATCAAGGATAGGAAATCCGGGCGTTGTTGAACCGTCCGCCTCCCAGGCAATGACCGGTGCCGCAGACATGGCCACGACAACCTCCTTTTGTCCGTCTCCGTCGATGTCACCGATCAAAGGCGGATTATAATAAGTAACTCCCACTATGGTCTTGGGGTAACCGGCATCGGATAAAGGATTTCCCTCGTGGTCAAAAGCGTGAACGACAGTAAAACTGAAACCGTCGGATTCGACATAGCTGGTTATATAAACCTCGGAGTAACCATCGTCGTCAATATCACCCAAACTAAATGCGCCGCCCTCACCAAATTCATCGACATCCGTGTTCCAGACGGTGCTGCCGTCTATACGGACAGCCCTGACACTGTCCTCGGTGCAGTAAACCAGTTCGAGCTGGCCGTCGGCATCGATATCGGATATTGCCGTTCCCATATTGCTGCCGCCTCTCCACCTCTTAACCTGCTGTCCCTGATTATTCAGGATATAGGTGTACATGCTGCTCATTCCTGGGCCGTATCCACACAGGGCTATCTCGATACTGCCGTCCTGGTCGAAATCGGCCACGCTGATTGCTCCTTCCGTGGTGTATCGTCTCTGCCACAGGAAACTTCCGTCGCCCTGGATGGCATAAAGCCCGTCAATACTGCTTGCGTCCAGATCCAAAGCGGCGATAATCTCGCTGTCACCGTCGCCGTCCAGATCGGCGAGCACCGGATTGGCGATGATCCAGCCGTACCACTGGCCGATGTCAAGAGGCCAGTCGCCGTCCAGGAGCTGCCCGTTCTCGACGTGCCATGCACATACCAGACCGTCGTATTCGTAGGTTCCAATTACCTCATAGTCCCCGTCTCCGTCAATGTCACCGACGGCACAGCGTGGAACATCGTATGCGTCCCAGTCGCCCTGCGGCCAGCCGGGCAGAGGTGTTCCATCCTCATCCCAAATCGCGATTTCACCGACATACCACCACGAGCTGGTGTACGATACCTGGGGCTGGATTATTTCGTTTCGACCGTCGCCATCGATATCCATAATGATAGAACCGCCATAATACATATCTATCAAATCAGATGTCGGGTCAACTTCCTCCGGCTTCGGCCA
>Ga0315549_1000364_pt1 | contig 54750 bp, 39 predicted proteins | sample SalMarSW160200MG_FD_203101 | JGI IMG/M metagenome (GOLD analysis project Ga0315549, IMG submission 203101) | Salt marsh sediment microbial communities from the Plum Island Ecosystem LTER, Massachusetts, United States - Salt Marsh Sediment SW1601-200 ...
CCTTATTTATCAGTGTTAATCTGTGTAAATCAGTGTCTAAAAAAATAGTGTATATTCGTTTTCATTCTGGCTTGGCCATGCCATAGGCAGTGTGAATTTGTTGTTAAAAAATCCGCGCAAATCCGCGGTTAACAATAATTAGTGTTCATTTGTGTTCATTCGTGGATAAAATTAGTCGTTAGTTTTTAGTCGCTGGTCGTTAGCAATAAATCCGCGTTCATCCGCGAAATCCGCGGTTCCATATTCTTTGTGCCTTTGGCCCTTTGCCTCTTATACCTCTGTGAAATCCGTGTCTAAACGGGTTTTTATCATTCGTAAATCGTACTCGTCAATCGTTATTCGTAATTCTATTTCTCTGTGAACTCTGTGGCTACAAATCACCTCTGTGGCAAAAAATTATAGAGTCTCGTCGTCATAAGGCGACACCACGACTAAAAATTAAGAACTAAAAACTCAGAACTTCCGCTTCTGTCTCCTGTATTCTGTATTCTGTATTCTAATTTTTTAGTATCTCTTCCGCATTCGGGCCGTAGGGATACCGAGTATTTTGCGGTATTTAGCGACGGTCCTGCGGGCAAGGTTCATTATGCCCGCCCCTTCGAGCTTCTTTTTGATTTTGTCGTCGCTGAGCGGATTGCTCTTGTCCTCTTCGTCGATAATCTGCTTGAGTTTGAGTCGAACGGCCTCCCAGCTATGCGCCTCGCCGTTCTGGTCTTCGGTGCCTCCGCTGAAAAACTTCCGCAACGGCACCACGCCCCACTCGCACAGCAGGTATTTATCGGCAACCGCACGCGAGACCGTGGCCACGTGTATCCCGACGTCGTCGGCGACGGTGGACATAGGCAGCGGTTTGAGATAAAGCTCACCTTTATCGAAGAAGTCACGTTGATATTTGACGATAGATACGGCGACCCGCAGCATAGTATTTTTCCGCTGGATGATTGCGTCGATAATCCACTGGGCAGAGCGGATATTGTTCTGCAAAAAATCCCTGGTTTTGGAATCGGTAGCCGAATCGGTCGCAATCTTGGAATAATAATCGCTGATTCGCAGACTCGGCAGATTGGATTTGGCCAGTCTGACTGAGTAGCCAAGTTCATTATCATCGGGTTCGACTATCACATCGGCGGTAATAAAGTGATTGACCACCTGCCCGAACTGTAAGCCGGGCGAGGTATCGAATTTACTTATCCGTGCTATGGCCTGGTTGATTTGCTCGATGGTGCAGTTCATTTTCCCGGCGATTTCAGGCAAATGATTTTCAAGAAGCTCGTCCATAAAGCCATCGATAAGACGCTGCTCGAACTCCATATCTTCGTTGCTGCCCGCCATCTGGATGAGCAGACACTCTTTCAGGTCCTTTGCCCCCACGCCGATTGGCTCGAGTCTCTGCACCAGTTCGAGAGCAGCCTTGAGGTCGTCATAGCTGAAGTCCTTTCGGTCTTTATTGTGGAGCTGCTCGAGGCGAACGCTCAGGTATCCGCGATGGTCTATATAGTCGATGATTCTCTCGCCCGCCCGTTTCACCGGCTCCGGCGCATCGACCATAATCCACTGCTCGATAAGATGCTCGTGCAGTGATTTCGGCAGTGCTTCTGTGTTCTTTATCGCTTCGAGTTTTCGGTCCGGCTCATCGTCATGCCCAACCCTCCTGTACAGCCCTGCCTCGTCCATATAATCGCGGTAGTCGTCGGCCAGGCTGTCCACCCGCTCGAACGTATCGAGCGACTTATCCGAAGGCAGTCTCGATATATCGGCGTCGGGCAGCTCGCGCCTCTGCTGCTGTTCACCCTGCGGCTCATTGTCAGCCGACTCACCGGGCTCATCCGATTCGAGAACCGGATTGCTGTTGAGCTCCTGCTCGATTCGCTCCTGCAACGCAAGAATCGGAAGCTGTAAAATCTCCATCGACTGAATCATGTGCGGCGCGAGCCGCATCTTCTGCTCGAGCCGCATCTGGGGTGACATTTCCAGCTTCATTGCAACCGCCCTGCAGTCATAAGGTGTAAGACTTTGGTTTACTTCTACATTCTACATTTTTACCCGCCATAGTTTCAACGACGGCGGGCTACATTGGATATTCTACATTCTTCTGTCTTCCGTCGAGCATCAAGTATCGAGCATCCAGCATCCAGTATCAAGCATCGAGAATCGAGTATCCAGTATCGAGTATCATTATATCATAAACCGCCGCCCGCACGCAGCAAAACACTATCGATTATTTCTGCAGAAATGTTGGGATTTGTTAATTTTATATTTAGCCCCGCCATCTTCCCGATGCCGTTTGTCGGGTGTGGCGGGGTTATTCGACTCATTATTATTCTAATGGCACTCTGCCGGTTATGGCGTCGCTGAGGATTTTGCCGCTTGCATATTCGATTGTCGTACCGCTTGGCAGGCCCCTGGCTAAGCGGGTTATCTTTACGCCGGTCGCTTTGAGATGTGAGCTGATATATAAGGCCGTTCCGTCACCCGCCATATTCGGGTTCGTAGCCATTATGACCTCACTGACCCCGCCTGCCCGGACCCGCTCGACGAGCTTATCGATGGTCAAATCGCCCGGCTCAAGGCCTTCCAGCGGCGCTATATGGCCGCCTAATACGTGATAGACCCACTTACAGGCCCCTGTCTGCTCTAAGCTGATAACGTCCTTAGGCTGCTCGACGACGCATATCATCGACTTGTCCCGTCGCGGGTCGGTACAAATGTTACATTCGTCATTTTCGGCAAGGTTGTAACAGGTCTTGCAGCGTTTGATTTTGGTCTTGACGTCTTTGATGGCCTCAGCCAGGCGCATAGCCTCTTTCGTATCAGCCTTTAGTATATAAAATGCCAGCCTCTGGGCCGACTTAGGCCCAACGCCGGGGAGCTTAGTAAATTCCTCTATAAGTGAGTTCAGCGTTTGCGTATATGCAGTGGTCATTTCATTCCCACAATTCTAAATTTTGAATTCTTAATGCTTAGTTATCAGCTCAAAACTAAAAACTCATAACTCAAAACTCTGAGTATACTTCCTCCGCCTCGATTTTTGAATTAAAAAATGCTTTTAGCCATAAAGAACACCCCCTGCTTACTGCTTGCAGGGGCAGGCGAGAACACAGAAAATTTGTTTATCTGCGGATTGGCGCTGATAAATAAACAAAGAGATGGTGGGTATATAAGTATATAAGCATATGCATATATACTTATGTAGTGCTTCAACATCCTGGTCTTTAGAGTTTGGGATTTTTAGAGTTCGGGATTTTTAGTCGGAGTGGAGTTGTGTGCGGGTCATTTTGCAGGTGTCGGTCATTATGGTGCCGTCGGACAGTGTGTATGTTTCAGTGGCGGCGAAGGTGTCGGGGCCGAGCTTTCGGGTGGTTCGCTGACTTGGGGCCAATCCCGGGGAGCTTAGTAAATTCCTCTATAAGTGAGTTCAGCGTTTGCGTATATGCAGTGGTCATTTCATTCCCACAATTCTTAATTTTGAGTTTTTAATTATAAATGCTTAACTCTTAACGCTAAATTCTAAATTCCACAATTCTAAATTCTTACTTCTTAATGCTTTGTTATTAATTCAAAACTAAAAATTCATAATTCAAAATTACTACTATACTTCCTCCGCCTCGATTTTTGAATTAAAAAATGCTTTTAGCCATAAAGAACACCCCCTGCTTACTGCTTGCAGGGGCAGGCGAGAACACAGAAAATTTGTTTATCTGCGGATTGGCGCTGATAAATAAACAAAGAGATGGTGGGCATATAAGTATATAAGCATATGCATATATACTTATGTAGTGCTTCAACATCCTGGTTTTTAGAGTTTGGGATTTTTAGAGTTCGGGATTTTTAGTCGGATTGGAGTTGTGTGCGGGTCATTTTGCAGGTGTCGGTCATTACGGTGCCGTCAGGCAGGGTGCACGTTTTAAATGGCGGCGAGGGTGTCGGGGCCGAGCTTTCGGGTGGTTCGCTGACTTGGAGCCAATACCCGGCAGTTTCGTAAATTCCTCTATAAGTGAGTTCAGCGTTTGCGTATATCCGGCAGCCATACTAACCTCATAAAATTCGGTTAGCCCCCGCGTTTGGTTTTATTAAAAAAAACCGCGGGGGTCATTTCATTCCCACAATTTTAAGTTCCGTGTTCTGAGTTGTTAATATACTTCCTACGGGGGGATTTTTGAATAATAAAATTTAACCGTGTATTACGCGGATTAGGTAACCCCCAAGATAAACTTGGGGGCTAACCATGAGGATTGATGTTCTCCCACATACGCAATTTTCTGCTCTAATTCCTTCTGGTCATAACAAAACTGCTTGTCAAAACCGCGTGACCATAACCTTGTTTTAAATCCTTTGTCACGAAGTGCAATCCTTGCCGCGTTTTTGTAGTAACTGACCGTCTCTTCCATTGACATCGCGTCTTTTTCCACAACGACGTGCACGTGATTGGAATATACGACGATGGCAAGTATTTTCTGTTTTAATTCCAAGGCCTTGTTTTTAATCGCGCTTTCGACAATCTCTTTCTGGAAACGATTCAGTCTGACCGGAGAACATTTGAGTCTTGACATATTGTCTTTTTCAAGCGCCTCGCACGGCCCAAGAATTTCACCGTTCTTTACATATCGTTTTTTATTACCCTGAAGCCACGTACCATAAGTAGTCCAGGTCAGCATATAACCTATTATCTTTTTTCCCGTATTCGATGTCGTTGTATTCTGATTCATAAGAATCGGTTAGCCCCCAGCTTTATGCTGGGGGTTATTCAAAATTCAATTTTTTACCTTTCTGCCAATTTTATCTGTCTGGCGTAATTTCAATGAAGACGGATTTTTTATCCGCCACAGCCCCGATGGCGTTTATCGGGGACGACGCAATGTGGCCGTCGACACTGTTTACTCATTTTGAATGTCTTGAATCGTATATGTTTTTGATTCAAAAATCTTCCGTGCACCACTAAAGGAATCGTACCCGAAACCAATTATCTCGAGGGTACTCTGCATACCTAATTGCATCAGTTCTTCCAAGGTCAGTTCTCGATTCTTGCACTTCTCCTGTAATTGTAACGTCAAACATCTACGAGCCGAATCTGAAATTTCCGAGATCAGAAGTAGTACTGCAAATCTTTTTCTTGTTCCCTTCTGACACGTAAGCCGAGGAATCCTTGGATCATCAATCGGTATATAAATAGCTCTCCAGATTGATGGTTTGTGTCTAGATAAACCCCTAATTCTTAGTTTTGCAAATAATTCGAGGTCCAAGATCTCTCTTCTACCGTTATTTCGAAGTCTAATCCGATATTTATATCCAGATTGAATCTCATCTGTTTTGCTCTTATAAATTTTGGGGAAGAATTCCAGTGAGAAAACAATACAATGGTACAACACATACCATACAATAAAAGATGCTATTAGTCCGGTTATTAGTCCAATTAAAAATGCCATTAAAATCTCTAACATGATATCTAAAATCCGTTGTTAGCCAAGCTTGTGTATTGAATAACTTATTATCCCGCAATTCCGGTAAAAAACAAGAAAAAACAGCATACAGGAGACAGAATACTGAATACAGTTCCCCTGCCGCAAGCAGCAGGGCTAAACAATACCCCCGTCGCGAGCAACGGGGCTAACCGATTCCCGTCCATATAGACGGGACTATATGTTATGTTTTTGTACGTATTTTATTCTGACGGCAAGTTCCTTGGGAGTGAAACAAAATGTCTTATAAAATCCTGTTGTCCATATCTTGCCGGTTCTGCCGATACGACGTAATGCACGTGTGCCAGCGCTTTTATACATACTGGCAATAGTTTCTATAGATCTGTCACACGTTCTTGCTGCAAGATGCACGTGATTGCTGTGTACTACCAGCGCATGGATTATATGGCCGATACGTTCAGCTTCGTTTGTAATTGCAGTTTTGACGATTTCCTTTTCATGATTTCGTAAACGAAAAGCAGGGTCAGTCCGGAGTTTTTTGCACAATTCGAACAACGATTCATTACCATCAAGGATTCGACCGTTCTTTACATACCCTCGTTTATCCCCCTGTAACCAAGTGCCGTAAGTCGTCCAGATTAGATGGTATCCGAATAGTCTCGCCATAATCGAAAGATAACACAAATATTGCAGCTATGCAATAATCTGGTTAGCCCTGCTGCTTGCGGCAGGGGCAGATTTATCCTCCCAATTCCGGTAAAAAACAAGGAAAAAAATAGGGTACAGCGTACAGCGTTCAGGGTCGCGCTTTGCGAGAAAGTAGAAATTAGAGCAGTTGAACAGTTGACCGAGGGAGTAAGCGAGGCGGTGGTAAGCAACATGCGTATCAGCCTGTAAATGGCAATGTACTTTCAGCCTTTTATCCGGCATGAAAGGGCAATATTTTTATAAAGGCAATAGTGTTTTCCCTGATACAAAATATAGTATATGGCCTGATTTATACGGGGATAAATTCTGTTATTATTAGCCCTCAAGTTGACGGGCAAAAAAATGGAAAGGTAAATAAACAGTTTCAGGTAATCCTTAGAAAACGAAATTATGGTGATTTCGCGGCAGGAGACAATATCTTTTTCAGGAAAGGAAATAAAATGGCAAAGTCAGTATTATCGAAAATCGGAAGAACCTCAAAAAGGGCCGTTATTGGTGCGATACGAGGCACAGGAGACATAGCTGGATCTGTGCTGGAAGCTACAAGAGATGTGTTACTCGTGACGGTCGAGGGTGTAACACAGGTAGCCGTTGTGACTGAGAAATCGGTCGGTGAAATAGTTGCCGGTGCAATAGAAGCAGCAAGTGAGGTAGGCAAAGACATTGGTGTAACCATTAAATCCGCCGTTAAGGGAACAGTTAAAGGCGCTTCTGAAGTTGGAGCCGACGTTGGTAAAACAGCGGTTGCTGCTGTTGATGGTGCTGTCAAGGCCGCCGGTGAAATTGGTGCTGATACGGCTGAAGCTTTAGAACACGCTACGACCGGCGCTATTGAAGCAGCTGAAGAAATAGGTAGTGACACTGCCCAGGCTGTAAGGACGGTACTTAAAACAACAGTGAAAGGCAAAGACTAAATAGAATCTTTAGCCTTGAAGCGAGTTGTAAACATAGACAGGAGGTTATTACAATGGCAGGTAATCCAGACTGTAAAAAACCGGAGCACAAAATGCACATGTGCGCACTGAAAGCGGAAGGTTTTGACAAGAAGAATCCTGAAGAATACAAGAAACTTACAGAAAATCCGAAGTATAAATGCGGCAATTGTGGCGCTGAAGTAAATAACAGTGAAAATGTTTGTGACCCAGTCGAACTATAAGAGAGGGTAAAGCACCACCAGTTAAAACTGGTGGTGCTTTACTGTATTTGTCTGAACTACTACTTTAAACGGGGAAAGATAATTAGAAAGTAAAAGAGGTATTATGAAGAAAGCAAAAATAATTACCATTATTGTTATTTTGCTGCTGGCCCTAATAGTTTTTCTTCAGAACACACAAGCAGTTGAGACCAGGTTTCTCTTTTTGACAGTGACAATGCCAAGAGTTTTACTGCTTTTTGTGACATTCGTATTGGGTTTTGTTGGAGGACTTATTACTGCCAGCTATGTTTTGCGAAAGCCGGCTAAGTCAGAAGAAAATGATTAAAGACATAATTTTTTGACTTTTTAACGTTATTTCAAGTGATTAATAGATCGTATTTGGGGAAATAAAAAATGAAAGTTCTGGCATTATATGATTACCCCCCAATTCAGGTAAAAAACAAGAGGAATTTCGAGGGATAAAGGATGAAGGAATATTTAAAGGCGTTTTCTCTGCGTTCTCCGTGGTGAGAAATTATAGTTCTTCGATATTCGTAATTGTTGCGCCCAGGCCGGTCAGCAGGGTCTTGACGGTCGGGTCGTTCATTAACTCGTTTCGCCTCTGCGCAGGGCTCTTTTCAGGGCCCTTTGAAGGGCCGTCTTTAGCGGTATTATCAGGGCCTTCAACGAGAAGTTTTACTGTTATTGGCTTGCTGAAATGTTTACTGAGGCAACCCTGAATTTGTTCCAGTCGGCCGTTGCTTTGGCAGATATCTTTCGACACCTTAGCAGAAGGCGAGAACGCAAGCGTCAGTGTGTCAGCTTCGAAGCTGACCGGCCTTGCCATTTTCAGCGGCCCTGCCGTGCCGCCGCCAAGCTCGGCTGCGATAATCTGTAAAAGCTGCGGCCAAATCCGGTCAAGGTCGGCGACATCTGTCGGAACAACAGGTTTGATAGATTGAGGTTTAGTCGAAGGAAGAGTATCAAAACTTTGACTTTGCTCAGTGCTTAAGTTTTTTTTTACGTCGGCCTGCGGCTTCGACGTTGAAGATGACTTAGGTGAACCTGATGAAAGTAACTGATCGACGTTGAGGAAATGCTCGACAAGTGCGAAACGCAGGAGCAGTGCTTCGAGTAAGGCCCGTGGGTTTTCTGTGTTCTTTACCTGCCAGCGGATTTTTTCGAGCGCGGTTATGCTGTAGACCAGGCCTGCGACGTCGAAACCCTCGGCAAGGTCCGTTATCTTCTGCCGCTGGGCGGAAGTGAGCATCAGCAGGTCGGAATCGGCGCCGGCGGATTTGGCGACCATCATGTCGCGCATATAGTCGGTCAGGGCATCGACAATCTGGACCTCGGCAAGTCCGCCGCCGATTAAATTATCCAAAGCAGTGAGCGTGCCGGGCGCATCGCTGTCGGCGATTCTGGCTATAAGCCGGCCCAGCTTTTCGCTGTCGGGACAGCCGAGGAACTGTTCGAGAAGTTCGAGCCGGAGCGGCTGCTCGCCGACGCTGATGAGTCTGTCGAGCAGGCTGAGCGCGTCGCGCATCGAGCCATTGGCCATCCGGGCGAGGGTGATTACCAAATCGTCCTCGAACTCGATTTTTTCTTCGCCGAGTATTTTGCGAAGCTGCTGAGCTATGGCGGCGGGATTTATATTGACAAAATCAAACCGCTGGCAGCGGGACTGGATGGTGGCGATGACCTTGTTCGGCTCGGTCGTTGCGAAGATGAATTTGACGTGCTCCGGCGGCTCTTCGAGTATTTTGAGCAGCGCATTAAAGGCATTGTTACTCAGCATGTGGATTTCGTCAATGATATAGATTTTGAACCTTGCGCGGGCAGGCCGATAGATTGCATTTTCGCGCAGTCTTCGGACCTCTTCGACGCCGTTGTTGCTTGCACCATCGATTTCAATGACGTCGATATCATCGCCGAGATTAACTGCAAGACAGCTTTCGCATTTGAGGCAGGGTTCGGCGGTAGGCTCTTTGACGGACAAACAGTTTAGGGCCTTTGCAAGGATGCGGGCCATTGTGGTCTTACCCACGCCGCGAGTACCGGTGAAAAGATAGGCGTGCGCGACGCGATTGGTCTTTATCGCGTTTTTGAGAGTCTGGGCGATCGGGTCCTGGCCGATGACGTCATCGAAGGTCTGCGACCTGTACTTACGTGCTAATACCGTATATGCCATAGTAAAAAAAGATGGCCGGGTTTGCCAGGCACGACGAAGCGGCCGTTTATGGCTGCTCGGTTCCCCGCCTGACCAGGTTCACGGGCCCCGCCTGCATGGGACCCGGCCGTGAATACAAATTTCTGTTGACTATTTAATAACGAATATTGAATAATATGCCCGTAAGAAGACATAATAAGGTATGCTATTTGTTAAGTCAATCGCTAACAATTGAACAGGGGAATCGATTATGAAGGTCAAAATAGAGGATACGTGTACGAGCTGCGGGCTGTGCTGCGATACTTGCCCGGATGTTTTCGAGATGGGGCCTGATATGGCGCAGGTCAAGGGTGAAGAAGTGCCTGCGGAATTCGAGGATGCGGTCCAGCAGGCCGCCGACGAATGTCCAGTCGAGGCAATAATTATTCAGTAGAACAGCCAAACCGCCCGGCGGACAAGTCAGCCTGACAGTTCCACACTTCTGTCACGCGCCCTGGTCAGTGCGGCTATAACAAGCGGGCCGAAATCGCCGTCAGCGAATACCTTCAAGGCCGCTTCGGTGGTGCCGCCGGGGCTGGTCACCTTTTTGCGAAGTACAGCAGGTGTTTCACCGTCTTTGTCCCGCTCGGCGGCCAGCAGCGCGGCGCCTTTGGCGGTCTGGAGCACGAGTTTTTTGGCGACGTCTTCAGACAGACCAAGCTCAACAGCGGCTTTTGTCATTTCCTCCATCAGCAAAAAGAAATACGCGGGTCCGGAGCCGCTTACGGCGGTCACTGCGTCAATCAGGCCTTCATCGTCAACAAAAACTATAACACCGACCGCTTCGAAGATTCGCTGTGCTTTTCTGAGCATTGGTTTGGCCCGGTCTGTAGCGTAGAGTGCGGCGGCACCCTGGCCGATAAGGGCGGGGGTGTTGGGCATTACTCGGACGACGCCGAGATTACCCAAAGAAGATACAATCATTTTGGTTTGAATGCCGGCGGCGATCGAGATAACAAGGGTATCAGGATTGACTGAGCCTTTGATACTATTGAGTGCGTCGGACATATTCTGCGGCTTGACGCTGAGGACGAGCACATCGACGGAGCGGGCAAGTTCGGCGTTGTCGGCGGTTGTCCGTACCCTGTAGTGTTCTTTGAGAAATTCGAGGCGTTCGGATTTTATGTCACTGGCTATAATATTTTCGGGCGGATAGACCTTAGCGGCTATTATGCCTTTGATGATTGCTTCGGCCATGTTTCCGCCGCCGATGAAACCTATCGTGTCCATTTTCTCATCCTTGTTAAAGCGTTACGAACGAATATAATACGTCTGACGATATTTCGGCAAAAAGTATAATACAATTTTAGGAGGCCAGCAATGCAAAAGCAGGCAGATTACAGCGAGGCCATTAAGACCAAGTACCCTGAGCAGGTGGTAATCGCGATAGCGAAGGACGAAAACGGCAAGGCAAACCCAGTAACGTTAGGCTGGACGATGATTGCGTCGGGTCAGCCGCCGATGATGGCCATATCGTTAGCAGCGAAACATTATACCGTACAGGCCATACGGCACAGCAGGTGTTTTACCGTAGTGTACCCATCAGCCGAACAGGCCGATGCGGCGATGTACTTCGGAACACACAGCGGCAGGGACACAGACAAGTTAGCTGAGTTTGAATGCGGCACAGCCGAATGCGGAAGAATAGATTCGGTACTGCTAAGTGACGCCGTCGCCAATTTCGAATGTACTCTGGAATCCGAAACGGTTGCAGGCGACCACATTATCTTCGTCGGCAAAATCGTCGCGGCACACAAGAATACCGAAAGCAGGAAGCGGCTTTACACTACAGGCCCCGGGCACAAGCTGGGCGATGTTACGACTCCTTAAATCATCTAAGCTTTCAATCCGGAAAATTTGTCCTAAACGGTTTAGAGAACATGTACCTAATTCGGCTGCTGATATTTTTTGACATAACCGGACGTACTGAGTAGAATTGCAAGGTATGATTTCAGAACAGGACAAAGCAGTGATTCTCAGTCTGGCCAGAAAGTACAGAGTCAAAGGTGTACTACTGTTCGGCTCATCCGCTGAATCCGACAGGCAGGCAAGAGACATTGACCTCGGAATCGAGGGAATCTCACCTGAGAAGTTCTTTGAGTTCTATGGTGACTTGCTGCTTGGGCTGTCAAAACCCGTGGACATAGTAGACCTTACGGCAGACACTAAATTCAACAGGTTGGTACTCCGTGACGGAATCAGACTTTATGGCTGAATTGAAAGAAAAAATCGACGCAGAATTTGAGAATCTTGAACGCGTTGTTCAGGAATTGCCTCTGGCGCAAAGTCTTGACAAATTATCATCCCTCGAATTAAACGGCGTGGCCGTTCTCGTTCATAATTTTTATAACGGCGTTGAGAATGTACTCAAACAAATAGCACGGTCGGAATCACTGAAATTACCTGAAGGGCCATCATGGCACAGCGACCTGCTCAAATCAAGTCGTGCCAGAACAGTAATATCAGACCTTACTGCAGAAAGACTAAAAGAATATCTTGGTTTTAGAAATTTTTTTAGTCACGGATACGCTTTCAACCTGGAAAGTGAGAGGCTGCTTCCACTTGTGGCCAAGCTGCCAGAAACGCTACGACAGTTCAAGAAAGACATAGAAAAGAGCGTACAAAGATTAGCCGGTTAGTAGTTCGAACTCTTCGATGCTCAATGATTGTTTGAGCTTCTGCAAAGCGGATAATTCGAGCTGTCGTACTCGTTCGGCGGAGAGGTTCAGTTCGTCACCGATTTGCCTGAGGGTTTTGGTCTGCTTGATTATAGAAGAACCGGTCAGGCCGTAATGGTGAAGGATTATATACTGCTCGCGCTGGTCGAGCTCGTTTTTAATTACCTGAACAAGGCTGTGCCGTGCACGTTCTATAGCACCGAAATCAACTCCCTCGGCAACCCTCAGGTCCCGCTGTATATTATAGAGGGCATCTGCGCCGCCCCTGTCAGGCCGTTGCCTGTCGGCGGGTACTTTCCGGGCAAAATCCTTGGCGATAATCCATGAGGCATAAGTGGCGAGCCGGAATCCTTTGGTATAATCGAACTTCTCCACTGCCCGCATCAGGGAGAAATTGCCCTCGCTGATTAAGTCCTGCAGCGTGGCACCGGTAGTGGTGTGCTTACCGGCGACGCCGACGACCAGGGCAAGATTCGCTTCGATGATTGTGTTTTTGACAGCCTCGGCGTGTCGCAGGCATTTTTCAATGAAATTGAGCTGTGTGCTCGAAATGTGACTGAGATGCAACTGCTGCCGGGCCAGCGCGGCACGGTACTTGAGATAATTATATTTTCTGAACAGGTCTGCTTCACGGTCACGAGTCAGTCTGGAGGTGCTCTTGAGGCTATCAAGATATTTTTTAACCGAGCCGGCGGTTACCTGTTTTCTGTCAAGCAGCGGTTTCGGATTTCTCGATTTATCAATTGACCTACCGATTATGTTCGACTCGGCATCTTCGGCAAGAAATTCATCACTGGGGATATATTCGATTTTCACCGCGAGCAGCTCTTCGGCCCTTTTACGTCTTATGATACGGTATATATCGCTTTTCGTGCGATTAAAACGCTCTGCGATGTTCGGCACCTTTACGCCTTTTTTGTACAGCTTATAGATTTCAGATTTGCCTGCCGAGTCAAGGGGTCTGTGACAGGTTTTGAACAGCTTTTTTCTCATGGCCGACTGTTCGTATTGCTCGATGATGACCCTGATAGTCTCACGGCCCCTGCCGATTTTCTCGGCGATTTGGATTATAGCATCCCGGCGGATAAGGCCGCCCTTCGCGGCGAGCTTCTTTGCATGAGAGATTATCGCATCTGTCTGTTTTTTATCGAGTCGGGAATAAGCGGCTGCCTTTTCTGTCAGACCAGGATTTTCAGCTATGAATTTATCAAGACCGGACTGTGATACGGCAAGGCGTCTGGCGCCGTCACGAAAGATATATTTTCTGGCCAGAAGACCCCGTCGGCGCCATCTTGCGATTGTCTTTGTCGATACGTTTAGCTTATGGGCTAATTGCTCTATCGTGTAAATATCTTCGTCATGCTCGCCTACCGAATCGTCAACCTGGCCACTAAGCTTCCACAAAAATAAACTGAGGTCTTCGGCGAGCTGCCGGCCGTCAATCAATTCCTGCGGCAGGTCTTTGGGGTGATAGCCGGTGATTTTGAAACAGACAAAATCAAAGGGGTATTGCTTATCGGGTTCAATTAAATCCAATAATTTCTCTGTAGCCTGTAGAAATTCCCGCCTCTTTTTTGGTGAGGCAAACTTTAACTGCATCTGTAACTGGGCCAGATGTGGATTTGCAATCTTTCTCATATATCAGGTCAAAGCTTGACAGGCACAAAAAAACATAGGGTTTTTACACAAAACCAAGTGTCTATTTTATAAAAATTGAGCAAAAAAAAACAGCACAAAAACGCGCTGTTTTTCGTTGTCAGTCCAATTTTCAGTTCTTTTCTAAGCTACAAGGCTCTTAACGAGGTCGACCGCTGATGCTGCGTCCGGCGAGTAGCCGTCTGCACCGATTTTGTCGGCATAACTCTGGGTCACCGGCGCCCCGCCGACGATAAACTTGGCCTTTATACCAGCCTGTTTCAGTGCCTTGATGGTATTGTCCATAGCAGGCATAGTAGTGGTTAAAAGTGTGCTCATACCGACAACCTGAGGTTTGGCAGAGCGTGCCTGCTCAATGAACTTTTCCGGAGCAACGTCCACACCGACATCAACAACGTCGAAACCGGCGCCTTTGAGCATCATAACGACGAGGTTTTTTCCGATGTCATGCAGGTCACCCTGCACCGTTCCAATCAAACACTTTCCGGCCGGTTCAACGCCGGCTTTGACAAGCTCGGGCTCAAGTAATTCCGTTGCGCTCTTCATCGCACGTGCGGCGATAAGCACCTCCGGGATGTAAACATCGTTCCTCCTCCATCTTTCTGCAATAATATTCATACCGCCGATAAGGCCTTCGTCCAGAATCTTTTTAACTTTGATACCTTCGGCCAAGGCCGCTTTGGTCATTTCCACGGCGGCGTTCTGGTCGCCCCTGGTTACAGCCTCAGCCAACTCTTTCAAATCTGTCATACTCCTGACTCCAACAAAAACCTAATGCCGCTGACAGCAAAAATATCCTCAAACCCTTTATTTTAAGGACAATTATACCTATTAAACAAGAGTAAAAACGGCCGAAGCGGCTAGTCAAAGATTTTTCATCATATAGCACTATAAAAAAGCAGATTTGTGTTTCAGGCCAGGCCAAAAACTATTTTTTTCTGCTTTTTGGCAAATTTCAACCTTGCGAATATCGTCTCAACCAGCAGAATAAGGCAAAAAAACAGCTTTACCATTGGTATATGACTCGGTAAGGATGCGGCGATAATGGAACAGCGAAGTGATTAAAAAAAGCTTTCATCTATCCGGATTCATAAACGGTTCAATTTATTATGGCTAACTACATAGTCTTAGTAAAGCAGGTCCCTGACATAAGCCAGATAACGGACAACGCATTTGACCCGGTCACGGGGACATTGATGCGTAGCCGACTGGCCAGCGTCACCAATGAGCTTGACACACAGGCACTGGCGATGGCGAATTACATGAAGAAGATTTCAGGTGATGCGTCAGCGAAGATAATCTGTCTGACTATGGGTCCGCCGATGGCAGAAGAGGTACTGCGGTACAGCCTGGCACGGTGCGCCGACGAGGTGGTGCTTTTGACAGACAGGGCTCTAGGCGGAGCTGATACCTGGGCGACTGCAAATCCCCTTTCATTTGCGATACGCAAAATTGCAACAGAGATATTCAAGAACGAAACCGATTATTTCGTAATAACCGGAATGCAGTCGGTAGATGGCGACACGGCCCAGGTACCGGGACAGGTCGCCGAAGAATTATCCGTGCCGTGTGTTGCATATGTTACAGACGTCCAGTTCAAAAACGGTCGATTTGAATTCAGCCGGATTATAAGTGGAGGCAGCGAAGTAGTGGCGCTGCGGCGAAGTCCGGCGGTTATCACAGTGGCTAAATACGAGTACCCGCTGTTCGCCACTTTCGGCCGCAACAGGTGGGCCAACCGGATGGAATTAATTCAATGGGGCGCCGACGACATAAAGGCGACAAGTGTCGGGGCTTCAGGCTCCAAGACGGCGGTGATTCGTGTCTTTCCGCCCGGCAAGAGCGCACGCAAATGCCAGAAGATTGATAAGGCATCGGACTTAGCCAAAATTATCATGGAATCTTTTGCTCAAGGTAACGGCCAGGCCGAAGAGACAGCTGACGAGGGTCCCGGCTATATTCTGCCTGAGAGCAGGCCCAGCAATTTCGAGAGAAACTTCGAAGGGCTGAGCAAGGACATGGATGACTTCGCGTTTGTCTGCGATAAACTCAGGCAGCTTGGCGTCTCGGCACCATCGCAAATAGACGATTATCTCAAGCAGAAGATTATCAGCGAGTCCGGCAACCGGCTTCACAGAAAATCGCTCGAAGATATGCTCAAAGGACTAGACATCACAAAACCGAGTTACGACGGCGACGTATGGGTGGTCGCCGAACACAGCGACGGGCAGGTACATCCGGCTACATTCGAGCTGATTGGTAAGGCTCGACAGTTAGCGGACTGCCTCGGTAAACAGGTCGGTGTCGTACTGGCTGGTTGGGACCTGAAGAATATGACACAGGAGCTGATTTGGGCAGGCGCTGATGATGTGTACGTGAGCGAACATCGGTTACTCAAAGAATTCGACCCGACGGCTTATCGCAAGGCGATTGCCGAGTGCATAATCAAATATAAACCTCAAATTGTCCTTTTCGCAGCGACGCCGCAGGGCAGGATGCTGGCGCCGATGGTATCGTACCGCTGTCAGTGCGGTTTGACTGCCGACTGCACAGGCCTTGAGATTCGCGACCGCTCGCGGCTCGGACAGATAGCAATTCTGATGCAGACTCGCCCGGCCTTAGGCGGGAACGTGATGGCTACAATTACAACGAAAAATTCCATTTCGCAGATGGCTACCGCAAGGCCGGGTGTTATGAAGCGGCTTGCCGAAGACAAGAAGCGAAATGGTAATGTAATAGAGCGCAAAGTCGAGTTGACTCAAGACGACCTCAGCCTGGAGATAATACAGACGGAAAAAGGTACGGGCCAAGTTAGATTAGACAGTGAGGTTATTGTCAGCGGCGGCAAGGGTATGCAGAACAGAGACAATTACCACAGGCTGCTCGATGCGCTATATAGCAGTCTGAAAAGTAAACTGGAAACAACCGTTGAAAAAGGCGCTTCGCGTGCGGCCGTCGAACAGGGATTCGCCGAGCGAATCGCACAGGTGGGTCAGACGGGAACGTCGGTCGGGCCTAAACTTTATATCGCAATAGGTATAAGCGGCGCGATTCAGCACATGATAGGCGTTGCCAATACCGAGATGATAGTGGCCGTTAACAGCGACCCGACGGCGCCGATACTCAAACAGTGCGATTATTATGTAGTAGGTACAGCGGAAGAAATAATACCGCAATTGGTTGATGCGCTGGAAAAAGATTGATGTCACAAGATATGTCACAGTTCGATAAGACAGAGGTATTGATAGTCGGCGGCGGTCCGGCGGGATTGTCGGCGGCAATCAGGCTAAAATCCATCAGGCCGCAACTCGAGGTCTGCGTCGTAGAAAAAGGCCAGTCGCTCGGAAACCATAATCTGTCCGGGGCCGTGCTGGAAAAACATGCGCTTAGTCAACTGCTTGATGACGTCGTACCCGAGTGGGAAAGAAGTGAAGAGGCGGCTGAGGTGCTCGGTAACGAGATTGATAAAGACGATATCATGTTCCTTCTCGGTAAACATCTTTCATTCAATATTTCTTTGTTTATGAGGATTGCCAAGAAGCTGCATCTCGGAATCGGGCAGATGGTTCATCACGGCGATTATTCCATATCGATAAGCAGGCTGACACATTGGCTGGGTGGTATAGCACAACAGCTCGGTGTTGAAATCCTGACCGGCTTCGCCGCTGAGGACATTATACTTGATGAATCCGCAGAGAAAGTCACGGCAGTAAAACTGGTTGACCAGGGACTCGACAGGGAGGGAAATAAGCAGGCAAATTATACGCCGGGTGAAATTATCAAGGCTGATTTTGTGATTCTCGCAGAGGGCTGTGACGGTCTGCTGACGGAGAAGCTGGTAGAAAAGGCTTCGCTTAAAAGAAAAGCGAACCAGCTTTATTCGGTCAGCATAAAGGAACTGATTAAGGTCAATCCGGGTCAATACGAGAGCTTCACCAAAGGGCGTGTTGTTCACGCGATGGGCTATCCAATCTGGACACCGGTAATAGGGCCTAGTATGTTCGGCGGAGGTATTGTGTATGCGGGACTGAAAGACCACCTTTCAGTGGGGATGATTGTCGGGGCCGACTGGAAGTACTGCGATTTCAATCCGGAAGATGCGCTTGTTCTTTTCAAACAGCATCGTTTTGTCAGGCGATTTGTCGAAGGAGGGACAGTTGTCGAGGCCGGAGCAAAGATGATTCCCGAAGGAGGATATTACGCAATACCAAGAGACGAAAAGACAGGGGCCATCGGTATCGGCAATTGCATGATACTCGGCGACAGTGCGGGTTTTGTGAATATGCTGAAGATTAAGGGGCTGCACAATGCCATTATTTCCGGTATCAAGGCAGCCGAAGCCGTCTGTGCAACAACCGAACAGCCTCAGGACGCGTCAGTCAAATATACCCAAATGCTCGAAGATTCCAGTGTAGCAGCGGAGATGAAAACAGCGAGGAAGTTTCGCCAGAGCGTTGCGAAATTCGGGCCGTTAATCGGGATGCCGCTTTCGATTGTTTTCGGCAACCTGATACCCAGGTTCCGTATCGAGAAGGATTACCTGAGAATGACGGCAGCAAAGTATAGGCTCAGACCGCGGCAGAAATTCGATAAGGACACATTCACGGCAGAAGCTGCTACGGAGCACAGAGAAGAACAGCCGAGTCATCTTTCGATAATCAATCGAAATATATGTTCACAGCAGTGTGCTGAGAGGTTCGGCAGGCCATGCATTACGTTCTGTCCGGCTGGTGTGTATGAAACGATTGGTGATACCCTTATGCCGGCAAATGCGTCGAATTGCGTGCACTGCAAGACCTGCCAACGCAAATGTCCGTTCGATAATATCCGGTGGACGGCGCCTGAAGGCGGAGGCGGACCTCGATACAAGAGGATGTAACAGAGTTCACAAAAGAAAACCGCTTCAGGGGAAAAATGCGGATGCTAAAGAATTGATTGCAGGTACTAATTGGCTCTACTGCGGTTCGTCTTTTGTCTTAGCGGCTTTTTCTCTTTGTATGGCCTCGTACACTTCTATACGATGAACTGATACTTCCCTAGGTGCTTCAATTCCCAAGCGAACCTTATCGCCTCTGACATCAACGATAGTAATCTTTATGTCATCACCGATGACTATCGACTCGTCCTTCTGTCTGCTCAAGACCAGCATTACTTACTCCTTTTGAGGCTGGCGGTCTGTAAAATATACGGTTTATAATCCCTACTGTTCAGTTTTACATACTTGCCGCCGGGCCTATGTACTTGTCTTGCATAAAGTTAGCCAGAGCGGCCTGTTTGATTCGGCCGAACCGGTTGCAAATATATCTTCGACCAATCTATAGGGTAAAAACAGTGGTTTTTCGACGTTTTGTCCGGTAAAGGTCGGCTTATAGGACTTAGTTGGCTGTAAGCTCAGCTTTAGCAGCGACTTGCGTACTGATGTGCGTATGAAAAAAGGCTTTTAAATACTCCGGCCGGGTACTTTACTGCTCCGCCTGCTCTTGAAATGAATGCCAGAATTCGAAGGATTGAACGAGCCAGAAGCCAGCGACAGCCCCAAGGATGCCGAAAGAAACCATCTGAACCGGCAGAATAGAGCTGTGAGGGCTTGCAAAGAAATTAGCGGGCCAGCTTGCGGCCATGTGCTCCAATATTCGGCTCCTGTCGTAGAAGGCCAGGCCAAAAACCGAGACGAGGGCGGTAGCCGCAGCGGACCAGAAATAAAGGACACCAAGGAATTTATTGCTGATAAAGGAAGCCAACGCAAAGGAAACAAATACCGCAAATCCGACCTGCCCAGCCGAAGGTTGTGCAATGACCTGGCCAAGTTGGGCATCAGTGAAGCCGACATTCCGGGCAAGAAGAGTCACTACAATAAAAGCTATCATAGCCGAGGCAACGAGAGCGATAGCGGCATTAACGGGATTGTTTAGTCTGAGTTTCGGCGTAGTGGTATTAATGTGCGTCGAGGCGGCGGGTGAAAGTATAAATCGGCCAAGAAACACTCCTGCAAGGCCGATAGCTGCAATCAACAGCCAGAAAAAAGGTTCCGGCAGTAACGAGTGAAAAAATTCGGTTCGCTGGACAGCATCGGTAGTACCTACAAGTGCGTCGGCCATCACTCCTGAACGAACAGCCCATACCGCCATACCCGCAGGGACAGCGATGACACCCATGTGTTCACCGTACGGCCAGGTTAGAAAATAGCCGACGAATCCTGTAGCGAGGGCCAGGAGCATAAGGATTAGGGCGCCGGTTAAATCAGGCATTGAAACGACACCAAAGGGTTCTGCCGGAGCTACTATAGGCCAGGCACAGACGCCCAGAATAATCATCCCCAATAAAACGACAGCACAGATGCGGAATTTCAGCGGCCAGGACGGCCCGGGTAATGAACTGAGCACCACGAGTAAGGCTGCCAGGGCAGCGGCAATTTTCAAAATCGAATCCATGCTGAATAAATCCGAAAACATAAAGCGATAGCGTATCTGTAGTAAGCCGGACAGTCAATAGTTAAGATAAGGGCGTTTGAATATTGCCGGGGCCGTCAGGTCTCCAGCGCGGTCAGGCCTTTTCGAATTGCATACTTGGTTAATTCAGCGACGGTGTGCATATCAAGCTTGTTCATAATCTGTCGTCGGTGAGTTTCAACGGTCTTGGCGCTGATGTGAAGCTTCAGGGCTATCCGCTTTGTGGACTGGCCTTCGGCGATTAATTGCAGGACTTCCCTCTCGCGGTCGGTCAGCACCTCCGAGGTGGACAGTTCAGCTTTGCTCAACCTGTGTAAGTAATCCTCCACTATAATACCCGATATTGACGGACTAAGATATGCCTTGCCTTCGATGACGGTACGGATAGCCTGTTCGAGCTCTTCAAATGCGCAATCTTTGAGAAGATAACCACTTGCGCCGCTTTTGAGCATTTCAGAAACGAACAGTGTGTCCGAATGCATCGACAAGGCGATTATCCGCATTTGCGGATTGTCCTGAATTATCTGACGTGTCGCCTCAACACCGTTGAGATCCGGCATACTCACGTCCATAATAATTACGTCGGGTCTCATTTGCCTGGCAAGCTCGACGGCGTCACGTCCGTTCTCAGCCTCAGCTATGACCTCCATATCATCATTTTCGTCAATCAGGGAACGCAGGCCCTGGCGTGTAATTTTGTGGTCGTCAGCCAGTATTATTCTTATGCTCATTGACTTTGCCTCCTTTATCCCGCTCATATCAAGCTAATGGAGCAGTTATCGTAAATTCGGCTCCTTTGCCCGGCTGTGAGTCTATCTTAAGCTTTCCACCAACATAGCTTAACCTTTCTTGAATACTAAACAATCCAAAACCCGCCGGATTTAGGTGCATAGATTCCAATTTATTCGTGTCAAAGCCTACCCCGTCGTCGGCTACACTGACCTGTATATGGTCGTCCAGCCTGCAAACCGATACCATCACGTTCTTAGCTTTTGCGTGCTTAGCAACATTTATAAGCAGTTCTCTGACGGCCTGGAACAGAAAAACACAGATATTTTCATCGAGAGGTTTTTTGCAGCCATCGGTCTGGAAATCGGTCTCCAGTCGCTGCTGTTTACGGGCTTTTCTCAGCAGCCACTCGATAGCGGCCTCGAAGCCCAGCTCGTAAAGCACCGGAGGACTGATTTCAAAGGTCAATGTGCGCGAGCTTTCAATGGCATCGGCAATGATATCCCTAATTTCGTTGACCGTGGGCCCGAGTTGAGGGCCTTTTATGGTCTCTGAAAGGTGTTGAAGCTTCATCTTGGCAATAGCAAGATTTTGTCCGATATGGTCATGTACATCAGTTGCAATCTGCCTTCTCGTCCTTTCTTCGGCGAGGGACAGTTCCGAGGCCAATGAGCGAAGCTGGTTTTGATATACAAGCAGCTTCGTCTGGGCCTGTTTTCTGGTCCTTATTTCGGCGCGGAGTCTTTTATTGACCTGCTCCAAGTCGGCTGTACGCCGTCTGACCCGTTCTTCGAGCTCGTCCTTGCTCCTGCGCAGGCTTTCCTCTATGCGCCGCAGGGCTTGTTCGGCCTGTTTCAGCTCGGTGATGTCATACATGACACCATGGAGAAAAACGTCTTTACCGTTATCGCTTTTAATTATCACAGCCTCGTCACGAAGCCAGACAATCTCGCCATTTGCGGCGAGCATTCGGTACTCGCAACGGAAAGGCGCACCAGACGAGTGAGTTTTCTTAAGCTTTTCGAGAACATAGTCACGGTCATCGGGGTGCAGTTTCTTGACCCAGAGGTCAGGGTCTCGTTTATATTCGGCTTGTGTAATACCAAGAATACGTTCTATCTGAGGACTAACGTACAGGGTCGTTGAAGTTTCGTTGATAGCGGCTGTGTAAGTTATAGCAGGAATCTGCTCGATAAGGATTCGGTATTTGACCTCGGTTTTTCTGAATTGCTCTTCAGCTTTTACGTATTCGGTGACGTCCCTGTCAATTCCCACTATATAATATTTACCACTGACTTTCAAAGGTTTAGCCACCCAGTCATAATAGTTCTCTTTGCCGTCCGGTCTTATCCATGAGCACTGGCCTCGGAAAGGTTTTTCTTCTTTCACGGATTGTCGGCATTTTTCGGCCTCTTCCTCAGAGCCGTGGAATACTATGAGGTTATTTAAATTATCAACGGTCATCAATTCTTCCAGGCTGCGGCCAGCCATTTGCGCATATCTGTCATTGCAGAGCACTAAGCGACGTGTGTCGGTTGCTATATCATATTCACAAATGTTGATTCCATCGAACGACTGGTCAAGAATAAGCCTTAGATGTTTTTCTTTATTACTTAGAACGTGCTGTGGGGACCTTAGTTTGTCAATATCCGTGAAAAAAGCTACGACCCAGCATTTGCCGTCTATATACATTCTGGTGGAATTTATGTCGGTATGAATGATTCGCCCGTCTTTCGCCAAACAGGAGATATCTGCAGCGTAGGTTATTTCGCCCCGCACCATGGTCTCATATCCCGACAACAGGAACGGCTGTTCATGTTTTGGGTGAATGTCAGTTACTATCATTCCAGTTAATTCATCGTATGTGTAACCAAGCATCTTACATATAGACGGGTTGGCATAGACAAACTGTTTGGACTCGGTGTCACTGATAAGCACTCCCTCAGTAACAAAATCGAATATTGTTTTATAGTCTTTTTCAAATTTGGCGACGATGTCTTTACCGATATGGACTGATTCAACTTTACCCTTAACCGAACCTGTTACCCGTTTGCTTGAGGACTTTGTTTTCATTTTGGTTTTTCGCCCTTTTAACATCAACCCTAAAACCTTTTCACAATCACCCTGCCCGAATATACGAGACGGGTTACTGGTCAAATCCAAAATACTTAAGCCATTGTCCGGTCTGCGCCTGGTCAAGCCCTTGTCTTTTTTCGGCGGGTTCCTGCACTTTGACCTGTTTACTCAAAACTTTTACCACACTGCGCCAAAATTGTTCGGACTTGACGGAGGCAGCTTTGCGAAGCCCGGCTGCCTTACGAATGCGCCTGTCGCTACTGACTATAGTAAGCCTCTTCGGTGCGGTATCAGAGCTTATCTTAGCTTCGATAAAACTATCGGCGTCAGTTCCACTTCCGGAGAATATAACCTCTACGCCTGACACATAACTAAACGGCGTCTTGTCCGGCGGACCAATCCCGTCAAAAACTACTTGCCCTTCATTGCCGATTATTCGCAGATACCTGCCGATGAGCCGGCACAAATGGACATCTGACATTTCCTCCGAATGCACCGCAACTTTGTGGACGGACCAAAGAAGATTATAGCCGTCAATAATGTACATTTGACATCTCTTATTCGATGAAAGTGAACCCCAAATAGTATAGCAGCTATTGCCAAATAATCAACTACTGAGACGTTATTGTGTACCCCAAGAATAGGGGTATAACAAAGATAAGCGATTAGGCAATTTGGGAAGGTATCAATCAGGCCTGGAAGCGGATTTCGCCGCCGACAATGGTAATTTCGGCTTTGGCTTTCAGTTTCCAGCCCTGATATGGGCAGTTGCGGCTCTTCGAGTGGAAAGTAGCGGTATCGACAGTGTACTGCAAGTCGGGATTGATGACTGTCACATCCGCCTGTTTGCCCAAACTCAGTGTACCTTTATCAACGCCGATTATCCGGGCCGGATTTACAGTCAAAAGCCGAATCAGCACAGGCCAGTCAATAATCTTCGGTTCAATAAGGGCCTTGACGTAAAGACCAAGAGTGCATTCGAGCGAGGCTATTCCAAATGGCGCTGCCAGGAACTCAAGCTCCTTTTCACTTTGCAAATGTGGGGCATGGTCCGACACAAGGGCATCGACCAGACCTTCACGAACGGCCTGCTTGAGAGCCTCCACATCTTCAGCCGTACGAAGAGGCGGATTGACTTTGTAGTTTGTATCGTAATCGGCGCAGCAATCGTCGGTAAGAAGTAAATGGTGCGGCGTTACTTCGCAGGTGATTGGAAGTGAGAGTTTTTTAGCCTGCCTCATCAGCTCCACAGAACCAGCAGTAGAAATGTGCTGGGCATGGTAGCGAACGTTGGTCTTTTTCACAAGCTGTATGTCGCGCCAGAGCATTGCCTCTTCGGCGAGCGGGTCGATACCGGGCAGACCGAGCACGGTTGAATTGTAACCAGCATTCATCACACCGTCACGGGCAAAGCTGTTATCCTGGCAATGCTGAGCGATAAACGTGTTGAACATTGCAGCGTATTTCAAGGCTCGTAACATTACAGAGGGGTCCTGAACTCCGCTTCCATCGTCGGTAAAACCGACGGCGCCGGCTTCAGCCATAAAACCCATCTCAGCAAGCTCAACTCCTTCCCTGTTCCTGGTAATACTGCCCATAGTATAGACGTGGGTCTTTCGGGCCTGCCTGCCTTTGCGGTGAATGTATTCGACGTCAGTCTCGCTTTGAATCGGGGGATTTGTATTTGGCATACATACGACCGAAGTGAACCCTGCTGCCACCGCAGCAGCCGAACCGCTGGCGATGGTCTCTTCCTCTTCATCGCCGGGCTCACGAAAATGGACGTGAATGTCAATCAGGCCGGGTGTAACCAGCTTGCCGGCGGCATCAATTATCGTATCGACCTTTTTATCAATGTGCCCCACGTCGGCAATTTTGCCTTCGCTGACGAGTACATCACACTTTTCGTCGCGATTGTTAGCGGGGTCGATTACTCTACCGTTTTTTATCAGCAGCTCTTGCATATTTTTTTATTTCGCCTGTTGCGCCGCAGCCTGGTTCACCAAAAACAGTACAGCCATCCTCACTGCCAAACCATTTTTTACCTGGTCCAGTATGACACTATTGCGGCCATCGGCGACTTCACTTTCTATTTCAAGGCCCCTGTTGATTGGTCCTGGGTGCATGACCAGGATATCCGGCTTGGCCCTTTTCATTCGCTCGACCGTAAGACCAAAGTAATGTGAATACTCACGGACCGAAGGAAAAGGATTGCCGCCTAACCGTTCGAACTGAATCCGCAGCATATTGATAACATCGACCTTGTCGATAACGTCATCGAGCCAGTAACTAACTTTGACAGGTAGTTTTTTGACTTCGGCCGGCATCAATGTCGGCGGAGCTACGAAGGTCACTTCCGCGCCGAGCTTTGTCATGGCCCACATATCACTGCGGGCCACGCGTGAATGTGTGATGTCCCCGACGATTGCGATTTTGAGTCCTTCGAGCGTCCCTTTTCGCTTTCTGATAGTATAGACATCGAGCAGGCCCTGGGTCGGATGCTCACAGTAACCGTCACCTGCGTTGACCACGCAGGCATTTATCGTCCTGCTCAATAGTGTCGGGGCCCCTGCCGCACCATGGCGAATTACCACAATATCGACTCCCATTGATTCGAGATTGCGAGCGGTATCGAGCAGGGTTTCGCCCTTGCTTACGGAACTGGTCTTCTTAGTGAACTCTATGACATCGGCACTGAGCCGATTGGCCGCGAGGGCAAAACTGTTTCGAGTCCTCGTACTGTCCTCGAAGAACAGGTTTACAACAACCCTTCCGCGTAGAGGGGGAGCTTTTTTCACCGACCTTGTGCTGATTTGCTCGAAGCCTTCGGCTGTATCAAGAATAAAACTGATGTGCTCGGCTGAGAGGTCACGCAGTCCGAGCAGATGTTTGGACTGCCAGTCAAACTGCTTTACTTTGCGTTTGAGCGCCATACGATTCTTGATGCTCGATACCAAATGCTGGATTCTTGTTTATCGATTCTCAATATTTTCTGAATTTTATTCGATTACCACTTCGTCTGTGCCGTCCGACTCCACGAGTTTTACCTGAACGACTTTGCCGACTTCGACGTCGGCTTTGAATCCAATGTAATCAGCCTGTATCGGAAGCTCTCTTCCCGCTCGTTCCACAAGAACGGCGAGCTTTATACACTGAGGCCTTCCGAGGTCAACAAGCGCATCAAGTGCGGCCCGCGTCGACCTGCCGGTATACAGAACGTCATCGACAAGAATGATTACTCTCTCATCGATGTTGAAGCCGATTTCGGTTGTTCGGACCTGCGGCTGCGACGCCTGTGAAGGTGAATTAATGTCATCGCGATAGAGAGTTATATCGAGCGTGCCGCATGGGACTTCTTTTTTGAGCATATCGCTGAGCTTTTCGGCAAGTCTCTGTGCAATGATTTCGCCGCGACTTCTTATCCCGACAGCAGCAACACTATCATCAGGAGAAAGGTCTTTGACTACGTGTTCGGCTATATCATCAATAGCCCGGCTAATTTGTTCGCGGTCCAGTATTGTCGTCATATTCTTATAATTCACACCAAATACGGATGAGCACGGCGGCCAAGAGTATATCAGGCCGGGCGCCATTCGGCAAGACTCGAATAAGAACATTTAGCAGGGCTTAAAAGCACTGCTTTAGGCGAACACGTGAAAGCTGACCGATACATTAGGACGTAAAAACACCCTAATAAGAGACGAAAGCCGCTAAAAAAGCGAGGCGTTATGGGACAACAATATTTTTTCAAGGTATTTTTTGGTTACTATGTACATTGACTTTATACTTTACAATGCAGAAGAGTAAGTCAAAGCAACTCCCGTATTCCATACGTTAAATATTATTTTATAATCCTTGTTGTTCGTTTCGATTGGGGATTGACAACGATTAAACTCGGACTTATTCATTCGATTATTCTTCTTATCCAGGTCTTTTTGGGTGCTGCAGAGCCGATGACCTCTTTGGCTGCCCGCAACAATTCAAATGTTGTCACCAGTAAAAAATCAGATACGAACTCGTAAAAGGTCACTCTATTGGAGCGAGGAAGGAAATGAAAGAGTCACTAAAATTCCATTTCGTATTAACCGTATTACTTATTACCATCAGCAGTATCACTTCAGCTGAAAGTCTAACAGGCTCTATCAGCGGTACGGTAACAGATGGGTCCGGCGACCCAATAGCCGGTCTTGAGGTTGAGGTGTATCCGGCTGATATCGAGTCAGAGGGAGATGATGAAGCCGGATTAGCTACTACCGATGCAAACGGCAATTACACCATAACTGACTTACCTGCAGGTGATTACTATGTGTTCGCCTGTGCCGGATGCACGACTCTACGGTATCTCAACGAAGTTTATAATAATCACACAGACTATCAACTGGCTGATGCTGTCACTGTGACTGCCGATAATACAACAAGTCCAGTCGACTTCGAGCTTGCGCCAAGCGGCGCTATCAGCGGAACTGTCACCGATAGTGAAGAGAATCCTATAGCAAATATGACCGTCGAGGCGGTGTGGTACGACGACGAAGAGAAGATGAATATGGACGCAGTAACCGACAGCAGCGGTCAATATGAGATTACAGGCCTTGAACCGGGCGACTACAGGGTCTTCACCAGAGCGGAAGAAACGGGCCTGAGCTACACAGACAAGTTCTACCAAAATAAAATCTCATGGGACCAGGCAAGTCGCGTTACCATTACCGGGACTGAGACGACAGTTAACGTCAACTTCGTTCTCCCTGCCGGCGGAGTAATCAGCGGTACAGTCACTGACAGCGAAGATAATCCCATCGAAGGGCTTCATGTACAAGCTGAACCGTACGACGAACTGGGTAATGGAGGAGGCGGCAGCGAGACCGATGCAAACGGTCAATATACTATTAACGGACTGAGAAGCAATACATATCGTGTTCGCGCCTGCCCAAGCTGCGACAATCTTGAATACGCAGACCAGTTCTTTGACCATAAAACTGACTGGGACAACGCAACGCAGGTAACTGTAGCGGCGCCGAATACAACGGAGGGAGTCGATTTTACTCTCGGCGCAGGGACGTCCATCAGCGGATATGTTTACGGCTGGGACGCAAATGACAGCAATTATGTCGCACTTGAAGGTGCATATGTTTGCGTCGAATACTTCTCAGGCGGCGGCGGATGGGCCGGTGCAGACTCCGACGCCAACGGTTACTATAAAGTAACCGGCCTCAGACCAAGTGAGTACAGAATTCGTGTCGAGAAATCTCCATTCATAGAGCAATATTATCCCGGTGCCGTTGACTGGTGCGAAGCAGAACCGCTTACTGTGACCGCAGAGACACCGGCTACCGGAATAGATTTCGAACTGGATTTAGGCGGTACAATAACAGGAACAATAACAAACGAACAAACCGGTCAACCGGTAACAGATAACGGCTGGGTAAATGCCAATCCAACTAACGGCGAGCCGTGGGGGCGCGGCGGTGAGATTGACAGCAACGGCGTTTACACCATCAACGGTCTGCCGGAGTGCTCCTACAAAGTCGAAGCATATTTCGAAGGTTATGACCAGGAGTTCTACGAAGACACGGTTGACTGGATGATGGCTACAAAAGTGCCGGTAACAGTCGGTAATACTACCCGTGATATCGACTTCGCCCTCAAACCCGAATCAGGCGGCGCAATCATCGGCAGAGTAGTTCTGCCGGACAGTACTCCCGTGCCGGACGCCCAAATCAACGCCGACAGTATGGAGCACATGAAGTGGAAAAACGCTCAATCCGACCCGAATGGCGAGTTTCGCATTACCGGAATAACTCCCGGCTCGTGGAGGTTACGTGCTCAGCCGCCTTTCGGCGTTGACTATCTGGATGTCAGCGAATCGCCGGAGATGATTGTTGATATCAATGACTCGGCAACAGAAACTGACATCGGTGATGTTACTTTACCTACGGTCAACCTCATCGGCAGAGCCCTGATGCCGGACGATTCACCAGCACGACATGTACCAATTAATATCGAGACACTTGATTGGTCGTTTTTCCAGAACGTTGGCAGCGACGATGAAGGTTATTTCCGAGTGGGCGGACTATCTGAAGGGACCTACAGGCTCAGGCTCGAAATGCCGTGGGGAACCAGCGGAGTTGTACCACCCGAGTCTACAGAGTTCGAAATCACGGACACCAACACGATACTAAACATCGGAAACATTAAATACACAACGGCACTCAAACATATCGAAGGCCGCGTTCAGAAGGCCGACGAGTCGGGTGTAGCCAATGCCGAAATTAACGGATGGCGACGAGACTCAGAAGGCTGTGTAAATACGCAGACCGACCCAAACGGCAATTTCAGCATGGACGTGGCTGCCGGTACATGGGAACTGATGATTCACCCATCCCCGCAAGCCAGCGACATCGACTGGATATACCTGGGTAATCCGAAAGTAGTGACGTTCGCCAATGACGCCAATGAAGAAACAAAAAGTGTCACATTTACTATAGAAACAGCCGGTTCCCAGGTAACAGGGCGTGTAACAGGACCAAACGGCGAAACCGTGCGCTCGGGAACCGCATGGGTTGAGATAAGAGATGATGCCGGCCGCGGAAACGGTGTTCCGGTAGGAAGCGGCGGCGAATTCAGCATATCAGTCAGCAGCGGTAAATATAATGTATGGGTTGGCGTTGACCTGCAGACTTATCCGTACTGGTCGAGTCCTGAAATGCAGCCATTTGACATAGATGACAGCGAGACGGTTAACCTTGGCGATATCGAACTGACGGAAAAAACATCAGGTATCAAGGGGCAAGTCACCAGAAGCAGTGACGGAGAACCTGTATCCGGTGTTTATATCCATGCGTGGCGACACGAAAACGGCTGGGCAGATACAGTAACCGACGACGAGGGTAACTATCAGTTTTCAGTTACATCGGGTGAATGGGAAGTTGCCGCCGAGCCGCCTTATGATTCATCGTATGTATCGGGACAACCTCCTCGAAGGGTTACAGTGAATGACGACCAGATTTTGTCTGATATTGATTTCGAACTGGTAGAGGCCGACGGCACTGTCGACGGAACGCTGTACGATTCCAGCGGCAATATTCTTACCGACATCGATGGCGGCTGGGCTTATGCCCGACAGGATGTGGATATGCATGAGCCGGTCGCCGGTTCACCGGTAGAGAATGGGCAGTTTTCATTCAACATACCTGACGGAAATTACTTGGTTGGCGTACATCTGCCGCCTAACAGCGGTTACTCTATGGCTGAGGAGCAGGAGGTCACCGTCGGTACCGAATCGGATACCGAAGTTAATATTGAGCTGCTTAGCAACGACTCCACTATCAGAGGCACTTTCTATACAGATTCTGCAAAGACTACTCCGGCAACAGGCATAGAGGGTGAAATTTTTGCCATGCAGGAAAAGCAAGGTGTCTGGCAGAATGCCCGAATCAATACGGACGGAACGTATGAATTGCGGGTCGCGGCGGGCAACTGGAATCTGGGTTACTGGATAATGTCCGAGGGATATGTGAATAATCCGCCGCCGGATACGAGGGTTAACGTCACATCAGGACAAAGTTCGACCTTCGACTTCGTTATTGTCGGCGCTGATGCGACCATTTCAGGTGTAGTACTGGACCCGAACGGCAATGCGATACCACACGCCTGGGTCTGGGCACACAGCGAAGGTGATGACGAGAGCAAGAGAATTGACTGCGGCAGCGACGCCAGACCACCAGAGGGAACTTTCAGTATCAGTGTACCTTCCGGCAGAGAATATGAAGTTGGGGCACATAGTCCCGAATCATGGGGCTACATCCAGCCGGATATGCAGAGAGTAACACCAGCTTCAGGTGCGAATGTCGAGGTAACGCTGCAGTTCAAGCAAAGCAATGCAACTATTACAGGGACGGTATCCTATGACCCGGGAGACGGCAACACCGCTGCCTGTGACCAGGCATGGGTCAATGCCTGGAGCGGAGACGGTCAAAATACCGGTGCCATGACGGACGGCGATGGTGACTACCAGCTTAACGTATCACAAGGAAGCACCTGGTACGTCGATGCCGTTTACCATCCTTACGGTGATGCCAACTTCTACGATGTGAACGAGCCGACCGAGGTCGAGATGACATCGACGCAGGCCACCGTTGATTTGGTCTTATACCAGGCCAGCGATACGATACCAGCTGCAACCAGCGCAACTTTCGACCCGAACGTAGGCTGGACCCATACACTGGAAAACGGCACTACTCTTGAAATACCCGGCGGGGCCATACCGACTACGGACACCGTATGTATATCTATCACACCTCTGGTCGAGAATATGCGCAAGACCAAGAACGAACAACCACTGGGCTGTGGATACTCGATATCTATCAGCGAAGAGTCCACGGGCAATCCGATAACGGAGAACTTCAACGCCAATGTATTGATTACCTTCATATACTCCGACGAAAAACTCGCTGAAGAAGGGCTTACTGAAGATGACATATCCCCTGCTTATTATTCGAGTACTACGAACTCGTGGACGAAAGTAGAAAGCTTCACTATCGACAAGGAGAACAATAAGGTCAAGGCCCAGATAAACCACTTTTCTCTCTGGAGTCTGACCGGAGGCGGTGGTGAAGAAGGAGACGAAGAAACTACAGAAGTAGCCTTAACAATCAGCAAGTGCGTCGTAAAAGCCGGCAAAACCTCCGGCGAGGACCGAATCATCCTCTCAGGTACATTCGATACCGCTCTTGAGAATCTACAAGACGCAAATGCAATAGAAGTAGAATTTTTGTCCGTATCTGACAGTTATTTAGTCTATACCGAGTCAATTGACTTCGATTACAGCGATGTAACAAAGGGCAAGTACAAATACAAATACAAGATAGCCAAGGGTAGTTCAGGGGCAATAACGAACATTATCATTGACCTGAATAAAAAGACCCTTGTACTCAAGGCAAACAAGGTCGACCTGACAGGATTGAGTTGTCCTCTCGAGCTGACTATCACTATCGGCAGTTACGCCCTGTCCGGCGAGGTGGACGAGAACATTGTCAACGGCAGCAAAAAAACTGTCCCCTTAGCTCTGATGAAATCGTACAAAGACTGCCTGAATGTGACTAAGGCAAAAGTTAAATCCGGCCGTTCGGGAGACTTATTCGTCGTTCAGGGGACGATCGCTGCAGAAGATATGGACGGCACAAACTTAGCCCAGAAAGAAGTTGTTATAACATGGGGCAGCCAGACCTTTACTGTTCCTCAGGGAAGCCTGATTTTAAAAAGTACCGATAAATACAAATGCAAGAGCGCCTCGGTTACTGAAGGCGGCACTATGTTAGGAACAATCGATTTTAACAAAGGTATCTTTGTGATTGCTATAAAAGATGCGTCGCTCGATTCAAAGTCCGGTACGATAGATTTCGGTTTGAGCTTCGGAGACTACGACGAGACTACACAGTATAATCTCGACTAACAGTAAAGAACTGTCGTAAGGAAGGCTGAAATAAATTTGGCATTGATTGTCTAAACGCTGAAAGACAATAAACATACAGTCTCATAAAATCCCTTCTGCAGGGTCGGATTTTTCATTTATTGTCAAAAGCCACCCTAAAACAGCTTGAGAATCGGCCGCTTTTATAGTATAATCTGTATAGTGGTTATGCCTGCGGAACAGGCATAAAATAAGGGGTCTATAAGCGGTTAGAGGAGCGACGGGATGATGCACTCTTGCCGGTGCATAACCGGATTTTGTGTTTTTTTGATTTTTTTACTGCTTACCGCAACGGCGGCTGCGATTACCGTCCAACCTGAAGGATTCGACTCCATCGGGATAAACATACTCAGGCAGCAGGAGCCGAACCTTACCGGGCAAGGCACTACCGTCGCATTGGTATGCCGAAGCATTACCTACATTGACGGCAGACCACAGAACGATTACATGCCGGACCTTACACATCATTGTTTCGCAGAAACAAATCTTAATTTGTACGACGATACAGAAATCCCCGCCGGCATCTCCGAACATTCGACGGCGATTTGCTCGATTCTCTTTGGGAAAGATTCAAACTATAACGAGCAATCGATGGAACCCTTCGATTATCAGGGACTGACCTGTGATGCGAACGCCCAGGTCTTCGAATTCTGGTACTTTTTGAAAAACGAGGTATTTAACAATGCTCGTCCCAAGGCTGACGTTATTTCGGTTAGTGTCGGCAGCGTATTTGATGAGTGGTGGACTCGTGGTATAGAATCGATAGCCGAACAATTCGGGACAGTTGTTGTAGCTGGCATAGGTAACGGCTCGGCCTCGTATGACCTGCCGCTTTATCCCGCCGCAGGGTCAAACATAATAGCGGTTGGTGTTGTCGGGCGTAAACCGGCACAATCCGAGAACGGATTTTCGTGGGCCCGGCCGGAGAGCTCGACCTGCGGTCCGACTGAAGATAATCGCTGCAAACCAGATATTGTTGCGCCGGGTGATTTTCTCGCGGCGGCAGCTAATGAGCCGAACCAGTACCGTCACAGCGGCAATTATTCGAGCTTCGCGACACCGGCAGTGGCTGGAACGGCGGCATTGCTTATTCAACAAGCAAAGGCTGATGTAAACATTGCCAATACTCTTACGGGTGACGGCGGCAACTGTGCTATAAAAGCCATACTGATGAATACCGCGGCGAAACTGCCCTATTGGCACAAGGGTAAGCTGAGCAAAGACGACGACCATGAGGTTCCCCTCGATTTTATGCACGGGGCCGGCGTACTCGATGCATTCGGGGCATATAACACGCTCGCTGCCGGGCATTATCAGCCCGGCGAAGTACCAGTCGAAGGCTGGGACCTAGGCACCCTTTCACAGGAGCAAGTAACTGAAAACAGGTACCAGTTTACAATAGCCGAACCTAATAACAAAAAGATAACAATTACCACTACCTGGAACAGGCATTATCAGAAACAGTATCCTTTCGAGCACATCCCTGAAAAAGACGCCGACATTCAACTTGAAGTGTGGGCTTATGACAAAGATGGTATTCGAGAAGATGCTCTGCTGGATTACAGCAACAGCAAGACGGACAACGTCGAGCATATTTACGTTATGACAGACGCCAACTATATAGATTATGAAATAGTCGTTTCGTTTGCAGATGATAATCCGGAACAAGGATTGGTGGAAAACTACGGTCTTTCCTGGCGAGTGACCGATGCCAACCAGCAGCAGGACGAACAGTGGTACGACCTCAACGGAGACGGCCAGTTAAACAAAAAGGATATCGGTGCTCTGCTGGAAAATGCCTCGAAATCCCTGGCAGGGTCGGATGATTATCTCATCGGAGATATTAACGACGACGGCAAAATCAACGTCAAAGACATAAGCTCTTTCGTAAGCCAAATTAGATAGCCTGCCCTACGAATAGCTAAAAAATCCTTCCAAAAAACCCTTATTTCTGGTAAACAGTAATCCTTTGAGAATTGCGGTCTGTACAAAAGATTATGCGAACAGTAGAAAAAATACGGAACAAAAGCGTATCGCTGGAAGCGCCTCCTTCCAAGGCGCATACGCTGCGGGCTTTAATCATCGGCTCACTGGCCGAGGGCACAACGACCATTGAAAAACCGCTGCTTGGCCAGGACCAGCTCAATGTCATAGAATGTCTTAATGCACTGGGCATAAAGATTGAGCAGCAACGGCAGAAGATAATCGTCCACGGCTCGGCAGGGATATATCAGCCGATTTCAGATGAGCTTAACGTGGGCGAATCCGGCGTTGGAATGAATTTTCTGACAAGCGCGGTGTGCCTGGCGAACAAATCGGTCGTCCTGACCGGCACTCAAAGAATAACCGAACGGCCGATTGCAGAAGTCGTACAGGCCCTGCGTCAATTAGGTTGTGAAATCGAGTATCTCCAAAACGAAGGTTATCCCCCCGTCAGGGTGCACGGCGGCGGCATCAGAGGCGGACAATGTCAAATGAGCGGCAGGGAATGTTCGCAGTATTTCAGCTCGATAATTGTATCGGCGCCTTATGCCCAAACACCGGTTATGATTGTCTGTACTGATGAGCTTACTGAAAAACCATACGTGGATATAACAATCCAAATAGCCGCGGAGTTCGGAATACAGACTGATAACGACAACTACATACAATTCTCGATACCTAACGGCAAATACAAAGGCCGAACAATCAAAATCGAAGGTGATTACAGCAGTGCCTCGTTCTTTTTCCTTGCGGCGGCTATATGCGGCAGCACTGTCACAGTAACAAACCTAAAGGCCGATACGAAACAGGGCGACCGGGCCTTTGTGGAGTTGATTAACCAGATGGGCTGTAACATAACAGTCGAACCTGACCGGATAACTGTCGAGGGGACAGACCTTAAGGCAATCGAGCGGGATATGAGTGACATTCCGGATTTGGTTCCGCCTGCAGCGATAGCTTGTGCCTTTGCCGAAGGTACAAGCCGCCTGACAAACATCGGGCACCTTCGCCACAAGGAATGCGACAGGCTTGCGGTGATGGCTTCGGAACTGCAAAAGATGGACGTTCAGGCCCGGTGCGACGAGACTTCGCTGATAATCGAAGGGAATCGCAAGGCGCACGGTGCGACTATCGACCCACATAACGACCACAGAATCGCAATGAGCTTTGCCGTGGCCGGGCTGGTTACCGGCGGCCAGCAAATTGACAACCCCGGATGCGTGGCCAAGTCTTTTCCCGATTTCTGGGAAAGGTTTGATGTTTTCCACAAATAGTGTATATTTTGGAACTTAGCGCATGGACGGAAAATATTGATTCTATGCGCTCGTTTTTTACGAGTTGAATGTCAACCGGTTTTGAGGAGTATGGTTAGACCATGATTGGCTGTCATACAGGGCGAATGTTTCAGGTAACCGTCGCAGGCGGTTCGTACCAGGAAGGATTAACGAGTGTTATTCAGGGCCACCCGCCGGGAATGGAATTGTCCGAGCAGGAAATCTACGGCGATTTATTGTTACGAAAACCCGGTGCTGATGAACTGTCCAGCCCGCGCAAGGAGCCGGATTTGCCCATTATTTATTCCGGCCTGAATGTTGCTGATACCGTCGAAGGCGCGGACAATAAGAACCATACAAACGGAACTCCGCTTACGATTCTGATACCGAACCTTGACAGGCACTTTATTCACATAAAACAATATCAGGACACAAACCGTACACCGCGGCCGGGTCACGCGTCTTACGCCTCATTTGTCAAATACGGTCCGGATGATGATGCTATCGGGGCAGGATTGTTCAGCGGCAGAAGGACCTCGACCATCGTCGCAACAGGATACGTGGCAAAAAAAGTGCTAAAGAGATTCGGCATTGAAGTTTTCTCTTATATCAAAGAGGCTGCGAAGGTTCGCTGTCCCGAAGTTGACCATGAAAAGGCCCTGGAATACACAAACAGATATAAAAAGATGCGCTGCGATTACGACCCGTTCTACCAGGAAGTCTATGTCAACGGCCGTGTAAATATGGAAATGCGTTATCTTGAAAAGATACGGATTTTTGCCGAGATTGAGCAGGAGATAGACCAGATACGCTCGAAGGCACCGAAGATGCTAAAGGACGAAATCCGTGACAAGTACGGCGTACATCATATAGTAAATTGCCCTGATATCGACGCCGCTGAGGCAATGGTCGAAGCGTGCAATAAGGTTACAAAGACCGGTGACTCATCAGGCGGTATCATCGAAGTGGTTGTGCTCGGTGCGCCGGTTGGTCTCGGTGAGCCGGTGTTCGAGAGGCTGGATTGCCAGCTCGGTAAAATGGCAGGTATCGGGGCGGTCAAAGCAGTAGAAATAGGCGCCGGGTTAGCGGTAAAAGATATGACAGGTTCGCAGAATAACGACCAGATACACGCCAAGGACGGCAAGGTAAGTTTCGAGTCGAACAACGCCGGCGGTATAACCGGCGGCTTGTCAAACGGCCAGCCGATTGTTGTGCGGCTCGCCGTCAAACCTACGCCTACTATAGACAAACCACAGAAAACAATCGACAAGTACACGCTCGAAAACAAGCAGCTTGCAGCCATCACCAGGCGCGACGCGACAATCGTGGGGCGCATCTGGCCGGTAGCTGAGAACTTCACGGCGATGGTTATTCTCGACAACCTACTGATGCATCTCGGTTACAGGGCATTGATGGAAAAGAAGTAATCTGCTTTACCTGAAAAAAGCAAAAGCCCCGGTCTTTTCAGGTCCGGGGCTTTTTCGTTATATAAAACCCGAGTTACACCCTGTTTTACGGATACGTGACGAAATCTCCTTGACAATTCCAGTAATCGCTCAGGCCTCCCAGGTTGGGTGTCGGCTCAGCGCTGTCACGAGTGCGCACCTGCCATCTCCAACTGCTCTTCGACGTGAGTGACGAAACGAGCACATCATAGTAGGGGTCTTCCTGCCAGCCACTGCTGAATCTGCTGTCGTCCAAACACGTAAACTTATACTGTACGGGCGGCGTATCATCAGTAGCTGCAGCAGCAATCATTCGATGGTGGTAGCCATCAGCAAGATAAACTTCTACCGGGTTGAGTCCGCCTGGCGCCGGTTGCTCAGGGAAATCAGTTGGCGAAAAGGCGGCCTTGTAAATGTTCGCATACAGGCCCGTAATCGGCGGTTCAAGGTCGGGCAGCGCCGGAGTGTCTGCAGTAGTCGCCGAAGCCGTTACCGACCACTCGGTAGCATTCTGATTGTCGGACTTGTCACGTGCCGCCGTCTGGTATGTGTACTCTGTCAGGGGATTAAGACCCATATCTACGAAAACTGGTTCATTCTGCCAGACAGTCGGGCCACCCAATCTCCGAAATCCATATTCAACACCGCTTTCGTCGGTCGCCATCGAAGCGATCATTGTAATTTCGGTGTTTGAAACCGGCGCAGGTAACACAGCCCAGGTCATCGGATTCGGTGTCGGCGCTGTACTATCTTCATTGACAACCGCAGTGCCGAAACCGGAGAACTTAGTTTCATTACCCCATTGGTCACGAGCCTTGACCCTGTAACTGTATTGTCTTCCAGCTACCAGACCCTGGCTTTCGTAATCCAGGTCATTCTGCCATCCGCTGTCGTGGTTGGCGTCGCTGGATTCAAAGTAGTATTGGACCTCTACGCCCCACAAGTCGTAAGACTGCTCTGCCCCCATGAAGACACTCGACATAGAATTTGAATAAGGCAGAATTCGCCACTGTGAAGGATTGGGTACGGGCGGCTGCTTGTCCTCCACCAGCCAGCAGAGACCAATGATTGCATCGTCTATGAGGTCCACCGTGCCATCGTAGTTGAAGTCTGCTCCGTTACACCAGCCGTTGTCATCTGAGCAGCCGTCTCTAAGCCACTCATCTGTATACGCATCGACATCAGCCGTATCGATTATACCATCAAAAACAAGGTCGCATACCGCGCACATCGCCGATAGCATATCCCGCCGATAGTGATAACCCATATCAACAGGCCCCCTGTCAGGTATCAAGTCGGTACGGGTTGTGCGGTCTGCCATATCCAAAGAACTTGCAGAGCCGCTTCCCGCATCGACACATGGGCTATCCTCGTTTTGGCCCGGGTCTGGGGTAGCGGTCTGACTGAGATAATAATCTCCTAAAACACCTGAGACAAATAAGGGGTCGTCGTCAATATCGGCACCGATGTTACCGGGGCCCGTTTCAAACAGGCAGTCCTGGTCAACCCAGATATTCCCACCTGTGTCAGGAGGTTGAGTATAAGTAATTCCGCCACGGATATCCGTGTAACTTACAGCTACACCGGCAGGATTTGCACTCGGTCTGATTGCAATCTGCCTTCCGTTGGCGGCGACGTTCTCCCAAAGTATGCTGTTAGTAACTATAGCATAGTTACCATTAGAACTGTATAAACCACCGCCATATCCGCCCTGAAGGATAGAGTTGTTCGCGATGGTGCATAACTCGATATCGACGAACGAATGCCAGTTAGAGCTTATACCCGCACCGGTTGAGCCGGCGATGTTTTCAGCAATCAGGCAATTCCTGACGTTGACCGTATTCCAGCTTGTGATTTCATCGCCCCGAATATCCTTGCTGGAGATATACAAGCCGCCGCCGCTGCCTTGGGCCTGGTTACCGATAATCTGGCTGTTTAAAATATCTATATTGGCGCCGAGGCTGGCGACAGCTCCTCCCTGTCCTTGAGAGATCGTCGCCATATTGCCGGTGAATTGACAGTCATTTATCAGGCCTGAACCACCGACGCAGAGTATTCCACCTCCGTGGAATGCGGTGTTACCTACAAAATTGCAGTCATCAAAACGAGGGTCGGACCAGGTCCAGTGCACAGCGCCGCCGACCGTAGCCGTATTGTCATTAAAGTAGCACTTTCTGAAGGTGAGATTTGCAGAGTCCTCAAAGGCAACCGCCCCGCCGTAACTGAGAAAATCATCATCACTTTCTACTTCTTCCTGCGCCTCTGAGTGAAAGCTTGCCCAGTCCCACTCCACAGGACCATCGACATCAGCGGTATTGCCGATGAAACGGCATCGAGTGAAGTTTGCCGTGCTGTCGTCGGCACAATATACCGCTCCACCGAACCTGTTTACACGCCAATGGACAGGCGGCCAGCTAAAACCGCCGCCGAGACCGCTGGCGCCGCCGTAAGCCTGACAATTGACAAAATTACAGTCGATGAACTCCGGCGAGCTGTTAGCATCGACAAATACCGCACCACCGAAACCGCTGTACTTAAAGAATTCCTCATAAGGTCCAAATTCCCATATCCGAAATGGTGGAATGTCTGGATAATCTGTCTGGTCCCAGAGACCGCCGCGGCCGTCAGGCTCTTCCGTGCCATTTCCACCGTCTCCTCCCCGGGCGAAGCAGTTGATAAACTGACAATTGGTAAACCTCGGATTGCTGTCTGCGCCAAGTGAGACGGCACCGCCATGGCTCCAGCCTCCCCAACCGCCGTCACCGGGTGCATCATCCACCACAGCACCGGCACCACCGTCACTTCCGATTACGCCGCAACCGTTAAAGACACAGTTGCGTACATCCGGTGATGAACCCGGCTGAGGATCCGGCGGAAACACTTGGATTGGCGTTCCAAAAGGACCCATATGGCGCCCCTGGAAATAATAATTATGGAGTCTCAGCGCAGCGCCTGCCAGAGGAAAACCATTTTCACCGTCAGGCAGCGCATTCTCCTCGGTGCCGCCGTCATAACCGCCAAGGTCTGAATATACTATACCGTCAAAGGTAAGTCCCTGGATTCTACAGGTCCTGCCTACGTTAAGAACAACAATACCGGTCTGCAAGACGGTGCTTGCAACTGTACAGGGGTCCTCAGGGTCGCTGCCGGTAAGTGTTATCTGCTTGCCATTGATTACGTAACGCATAGACCGTCCGCCGCCTCCACGAACATATGTGCCAGGTGCAATTATTATGATATCACCATTTTCGGCATCGTCGATTGCGGTCTGAATATTCGTGTATTCACCTGGTACATGCAGAGTACGCGGAGTGATAAATTCAACGACCACATTTCTGTTTTCATTCATAGTGACGCTATTTTCCAGTCCAACCGTCTGGTCATCATCGGTGCCGCTCCAGTGTGGTACAAGCGTAGTATTGTCCGGTACGGCAAATAATCGGACAACCTCATTGGGTTCGTGAAGAGTTCTGCCCGGATGTTCTACCCTCTGTTCGTCACCGTTAATGTAGTCTATATGTCCGTTATCAGTGCTAACGTCTGTAAACAGATAGAATGCTCCGTCCGGCCCAAAAGATACAACCACCTCTTTATCGGAGTCCATAGTTACGAAATTGCACGGGTCACCTGTATTAGGCACATCGTCGGCTCCGATCCATTGTGAGACATTAAAACCACTGTCGGCAATGGCCGTCAGTTCAACTTCGACTCCCCCCGCCACCAACATAGTATTTGGTTCGTTGCGTGCAAAGAACGGTTCGTAGCCAGCTGCCTCGGCTTTCAAGATGCCGTCCGCATCGTAGTCCGGGTGATGCTCAACCCGGATTGTCAAATGGTAGTATGGCAAGACTACTTCCTCAGCGGTGTAATGGTAGCCGATGTCGACCGTTCCTGTGTCAACGACACCATCGATCCTGGTCGTAAGGTCAAATCCGACCTGAGAGATCAGGCCGCTTGCATTGCCCAAGCCGTTATCGACAAGATTACTTGTATTAGCCTGACCTGTGGCTACATGCCTCAGAAAATATCCAAGTTCGCCTCCACCAATTGAAATAAAGGGATTCTCCTCATCCCAGTTGCCCGTTCCAAACAATACCATGGCATACGGCAACTCCTCAAACACGTCATCTTCACCGCCCTGCACATCACTATAATCCACAGTAACAATGGCATATGGGTCAAATGCAGAGCCGGTCACACGTCCGACTGCAATCTGAGGTCCAGCAGGAGCATTATTGTTATAGACAATGCTGTTCTCCAACTGAACAATCGATGCAAATTCTGCACAGCTTATCCCACCGCCGCCTCCTATATCGTCAACGACCCTGTTGTCGGCTATCGTGCAATTTGTCACCTCGGCCCAGGCTCCTAAATGACAAAACAGGCCTGCGCCTTCTCTGCTCGCTTCGTTGTCTCTAATAAGGCAATTTACAAGCGACTTGGGACTGGAATCGAAACCATTGAAGTATAGGGCGCCGCCGATACCGCTTGTGCCGATGGCATCGTTGCCCTGTATTACACAATCAACTATCTGAGCTGTACTATTCCAAAGTGCTATACCACCACCGATACTTGCTCCGCTTTGGGCGCTATTATTGCTTACCGTGGAGCTAAGTATGCTGACATCGCAAAAAGCGCCATTAATTCCTGCACCTTCAGAAGCAGTGTTATTGCCGACTTCAGAATCAGTCAGGGAAAAATGCGTTTCGTCCATATAGATGCCGCCGCCAAATAGCGCCGAATTATAACTGACAGATGAATCAGAAATATTGACCGTGGCACTATCAGTATGAGTAATGTCACCGGCAAATATGCCGCCGCCTCTATATGGGGACTGATTGCCGTAAATCAGGCTGCCGCCTTCTATTGAAAGGGTATGTCCCTCCGGATAGTAAATACCCCCGCCATTACCACCGACAGCGCTATTAAATGTGATTTCACAGTTTTTCAATATAGCCCCGTTGCCTGCGGAAGCAAAACAAATGCCTCCACCATTGTTGACTGATCTGTTTCTTTCACCTGCTTTGTTTGCGGTGACTGTGGTATCTATAATAGAGACCGGATCAATCGCAAGAGCATGATAGATACCGCCTCCTTGTGCTATGCCTGAGTTATCATCAGAAGCAGTACAACCCATGATAGAACAGCCTTTGATTAAGGCTTCGCTGCCATGTTCTATATAAATTCCACCGCCGAAAGAATTACCAACGGTCAAATCGACATCCATAGCGAATCCAGCTCGAGTGCGACAAGCTGTGATTTCACAGTCGCGTATGATGGGGTCACTTTTACTGTCGCAATAAATACCGCCGCCGTAGCCGCTTCCCGCAGCTCCGCCGCCGGGCCCGCCATTCGCATCACCGCCATCTCCGCCCTGGGCTATACATTCATCGAGTACACATTTATATATCGTTGGGCTGGCATCGAGGCAAATAATACCTCCGCCCTCTCCGTCACCTCCGGGACCACCCTGAGCAGCAGGTATAGCAGGAATTTCAGGAATATCGTCGCATGGGTCGGCGGGATCGCCTGGATCACCGGGAACTCCGGGGATTTCGGAACTGCCGGGAGTACCTTTACTGCCTTCAAAATATCCGTTGCGAATTGTCAAACCGGCCACTACAGTATTCAGATCTTCATCATTCTCGAAAATAAATCCCCTGTGATCACCTTGGCAGTTAATGACAGTTGAAGCCACAATAGCCGGGTTGTTCGGGTCTATACTACTAACCGTAACGGGGATATTCTTATGAAAGCGAAGGTCAGTGTTGCCTGTGCCGAAATACGTGCCCGGACTAACAACCACCATATCACCCTCGCCGGCCGCATCGATTGCATCCTGTATAGTAGGATAATGACCGGGTACGGGAAGTGTCCGTGGTCCCTGCCTCAGTGTCAGAGACTTAGTTGATGAGTAAGCCGTTTCGTTCCAGTTTGAAGATTGATCGCGGACCTTAAACCTGAACTCGTAGACGCCGCCGATAACAAAAGAACCGCTGGTAATATTCAATACCGAATTGCTTTGCCAGCCGCTATTAAAGCCTGTACCTGAGGTTTCCTCGAACCGGTACTCAACGCCGCTTTCATCGCTGGCAGTCCTGGCCTTCATAATAATCCATACAGGCGTCAGGCGAAACGCATACGGGTAGGTATTCCAGATTGGCGGGTCGGGGAAAGGCGAAGAAGTATCAGTGCCGGAATCGGTCGTAGCTGAGCTCTGAACCGACCAACCGGTCGTATTACCCACGACATCGCGCACCCTTACCCTGAATGTATATTCGGTTCCCTCAGCAAGGCCTGTTGCAGCATAAAGAGTTCCACTTTGCCAGCCGCTGTCGAAGGCCGAATTAGTTACACATTCGAAATAATACTCAACTGCACTCCGGTCCTGGGCTTTTACGGCCTCCATCGCAATGGAACTAAGACCGGTTGCTTTAGGCTGACCCCATGATGCCCACTGGGCCGGGTCAGGCGTGGGCGGGTCATCATCAATAGCAATTTGCGTCATGGCAGAACCGAGATTCATCCTGCCGCCGCTCACGCACCGGCCAAACAGTGCAGGAAGCGGGTCGGCTGTATTTATCAACAGGTTTTTGATTTCTGTATAATCGAGCTCGGGGTCAAAGCTGAGCAACAAAGCACAGGCCCCAGAGACATGAGGTGCAGCCATACTGGTACCCTCACCGTACCCGTAGCTGTTGCCGGGGATGGTACTTAAAATCATTCCCCCCAGACCGCCCTGCATAGAATCACCGCCGGGCGCACCAAGGTCAACACTGTCCAAACCGTAGTTGGAATAGACAGGCCGGTCGTCAATATTGTTTGTCGCCAGTACGGAAATGATATTATCAAGGTCAAAAGCCGCCGGATACGCCGGCATCAAATCGATGTCGTCACCAATGTAATCATCTCCACCGTTGCCTGCCGAAGCGACAAAAATTATCCCTGCGTTTCGGGCTTCGTCTATGGCTTCTCTAAGGGGCATTGAAAAATAGTCGCCACCCCAAGAGGCGTTGATGACATCTGCACCCATATCAATTGCGTATTCAATTGCCATTGCACCATCGGCAAACGAGATAGAGGTTCCACTATCGTCAGCACCGATTTTAAGCGCCATAAGTTTGACGTTCCAGCAAACGCCGGTTACACCCCGCGCATTATTACCCACGGCCCCGATGGTGCCCGCGACGTGAGTACCGTGCCCCAAAACATCACAGGGGTCTCCGTCAGCGTCGTCCGGGTCTTCTTCCATGGTACCAGAGAAATCGTAGCCGTATATATCATCGATATAGCCATTACCATCATCGTCCACATCGGGATCACCTTCGAATTCAGGAAGATTAATCCACATGTTGCTGTTCAAATCAGGATGGGTGTAGTCCACGCCGCTATCAATAACCGCGACTATAATATCAGAATCGCCTGTCTCGATATCCCACGCTTCAGTCGCATCGATATCAGCATCAGGCTGACCACCGGCCTGGCCTGTATTTCTCATAGCCCAAAGCTCATTGAACCTGGAATCATTTGGTATGCGATAGAACTCGGCTTTATAGTTCGGCTCGACAAGAATAATGCCCGGCGTAGAAGAGTATTGAGGAAGCATTGATTCAACACACTGTCCTTCAGGAAGCTTTACCAGGGCCCAGCCGGGTATTCTCTTGAACAGGTGTATCACCGTACCGCCACCAGCCGAATCAAGAATCTGCTGTCTGGCTACCGCCTGTACGGCGGGGTCCGGACTGTCAAGACTATAGCCTGCACCGGCAAAACGAACAAGCAGTTGGCCTTGCCGGTAGGCCTCTGTACTATCTGCAAGAGAAATACCTGAAATTAAAATGAGTACTGTAAAAGCCAGGAAGACTCTATTCTTCATTTTTACTGCTCCTTATGCGACTGCGCATCCCAATAAAATAGAAGACCACAGGAGGCTTTGTTTTTGTTTAAACACCCCATATCTTTTATAGAGCCCGCCAAGGGGCCCCGTATCGACAGCAATTCTGAAAATCCAAATAAAGATATTCATATAACCTCGTAACTGCCGAACTTTTATCATAAGCTGTTTTTCAACTCGGCTACTGCTTCGGCCTCAATTTCCTCCTGTAGAATGATGGTTGGCTTGACCAGAATCAGCAGGATTTTATGGTCTTTGACCTTACTGCGATTACTGAAAGCCCTGCCGAGAAACGGAATCTTGCTTAGCACAGGAACGCCGACTTCTTTGTCAATCTCAGCCCCGAGTTTCTGACCACCGAGAAGAAGTGTACCGCCATCCGGCACACTCACACGCGTTCTGACCTGGGCGGTCTCGACTTCAGGAAATGGGACGGTATACGTGCTGCCGCCTCCAGGTACATCGCCGTAGGCAGGCAAATTAATTACCTGGTCCCTGAAACCAAGGAAGTCATCCAGTTGTACATCTATATTAAGCAACACATGTTTCTTATCCGGTGCAATAGTAGGCGTTATATTAAGTATCGTTCCTGAGGTAACCTGACGGTCGTCGTAATTAACAGTAAGAAAACCACGTGCGGTAGTAGCACCGGCGGCTTCAGTAGTTTCAACTTCGATATCCCCGGCGTAGAGCATAATCTTCTGAACCCTGAAAGTCGCCGATTCGCCGCTGAGCACCGTCGCCTTTGGAGCGGTGATGAGTGTCGCATCTCCATGAGCCTGCGTTGCATTTAGCACGAAACTCACTTCCAGGTCATCGAGGATAGTTCCATAGCCGCCTGTGAGCGTGCTTGCCACGGCACCGGCGAGTGAGCCTTCTACACCGCTGGCTGATGGAGAAGCAAGAACCGCCGAGTCCTGGCTAAATGATATCTCACCCCACTTGCCTCCCGGTCTGTACTTGAAATCCATATCCAGCCCGATATCCTCAAGGAAATTTTCTCGAACTTTGAGGAAACGCGCTTCAATAGCAATCTGATAGCCGTGAGCCTTTCGCAGCTCTTCCAGAAGCGATGAAATCTGGTTGTGTACATCCGTCGTCTGACGAATACTTAGCAGCCGAGTGCCGTAACTTGTAACAGTACCTTCGCCCCCAGCGTCAAACCAGGTGTCAGGAGAAACGGTGTCTTGTATAAGCAATATCAAATCGTTAATCCTGTTTTCCCGCTCCTGTCGCAGTTCCTCACGGTCATACGCATCTTCTTCACCCGTGTCCGTAAAGCCTCCACCGACACTAGAAACACCACCACCGCCTCCGGCACCGCCGCCAGAGACAGTGGTCCTGTACTCGGCTGGTATTCCAATCAGGTCGGTAACGTCATACACAAGTGTAATCAGGTCAGCGGGGATTGATTCTTTAGTTGCAATTGTGATTATGCCGTTTTCAACACCAAAGTCCAGCTCAGCAAACCCCCCGGAAACAGCCTCTAACAGGAACTTCAGGGCCGAACCCAGTTTAACCGATGAAATCGGGTCCATGTTAATGGCCGTGCTCTGGTCGATTTCGGCATTATCATACAAGTCGCGCCAAAGGGGTATAATCTTCAAAGGCGGGTCAACCGCGTTCCTTAATATCTCAATCGCCTCGCTGAAGGACATATCCGGACGCAGTTCCGACAAATCCACCATCTGCTCCAACTGCTCATAAACTCTGGCAGTTTCGGGATCCTGGCCTATTGCCTCTTTTGTAACACGTTTGGCTGAAATCTCAAGCCAGTTTTTCGATATGGTCATTTCCTCAGGATAGGGTATTTCGCTCTTGCTGGTCTCGATCAGCAGATTCGCTCTTTCGCGCTGCTTTTCCTTGACCACTCTGAGTTGTTCTTCAAACGAAATTGTATCCTCGAGAGTATCTTTCATAATAAGCGCATGCTGATTCAGGGGGGCTATCGTGATGAGGCTTTGAAGCTGGCCGAGTGCCTCTCTGTATCGCTGCTGCTTCTGGTAAGCAAGGGCATTTTGCATCAATTCATTAATTCTGTTGTTTCTGTCCGTCTCCATCTGCTGACGTATCTGCTTTTGTTCCTGCTCAGCAGCAATTCGTGAAGCCTCGGCAGAGCGAGCCTGATAAGCATTTCGGGCTGAACCGATTTCATCCCGCATACGCTGCAATTCGTCGCTGTATCGTTCGAACAGCTCTTCACCGAGTGACAACCTGTTTTTGTTTACAATATTCTGGGCATACTCCACCGACTTCGTTGCCTGGTCAAACTGATTCTCGGCCTGATAACTCCGTGCCTTGGCCAGAGCGTCGCTTACCACTGCCTCAGTATGTGAACGCAGGATGCTCTGCCTGCGTTTAATGACTTCTATATACCCGCCGCCTTGTTCCGGCTGTTCCGGAATTTGAGTAACAGGTTGCGGAGTAACAATAATGATGGGCGGCTGAGGAACTGTCGGTTCCTCGACGGCCATTGGCATTTGCCGCTGCTCAGGAACCATTTGTGCAGGGCCAAAGAGCTCCTGCTCAATCTCGCCAGCGGCAGGCAGAGCTTCTCCAGGTTGCTTCATTATCTGCTGGGCCAAGGCCGCATCAATTTTAACCAGGTAATCTTCAGCTGTGCTGCCAGCGGGTGCAACCATTAAGCCGCTCTTTGAAATTTCAAGAAAACCGGCTCTGGCCTTTTCAATCTCGCCGGCGTTGTAGTAATCAACACTCTGTCTGTATAATTGCGCTATTTCTGTCTGTCGTGCAACACTTTCTCCACTGGTTTGCGCCAAACCCTGCTCGACTATCTTCCGTGTCTCGGCGGTAAGATACTGGCTGTCGCGCGCAGTTTCAAACAAAGCCCTTGCTTCAGCCAATCTTCCTTCAGCCATTAATTGCTGAGCCAAGGCCAAATCGGCAGAGAGGCGGTCAACTTCTGCAGCAGCAGTATGAGACTTCTCAATTAAATCATTCAGCTTGTCTCGCTGTTCTGTACCAAGGTATTCCTCATAGTCCTTGGCCATGAGAAAGGATTGCTCCGCAGCCTTGAAATAGCGGCGTTCATACTGCTCCATTCCTATCTGCATCCACCTGTCGACAAGCTGTTCGATAAGCTTCTGTCGGTCCTGCTGACCGTTGGAACAAACAGCAACGTTCGGCATAAGCACTGCTGAAAGAAACAAGCAAATTAGGGTAACAAATATTGTGTTACGGACAGATTTGATTGTGTATAGTAACCTTTCCAAAGCACAATCCTCCTTAGAAAAAGGATACTGAATAAAAAAGCACGATTTCTTCACCCACCCATCTAAAACCACCCACAGTTTTCAGAAGGGTCTGACCTTCGTCAGTTATTATTCTAACCATAACGGGGCAATTTTTCAAGTAAAAAATTGTGCCCGAAGGCTCTTTGGGGCGGTCAGGTATGGCGTCCCATATTATCAAAAAAACTATACGCCTGGGGGCAATTAATATGAGACTATAAGCCTTGGTTTAGTAAGAACTTAGCAGAAAAAACGCCGGGCGGCAAACCTAAATCCAGCCTGAAAAATCGGTTGAAGCCCCTCTCGGTCCGTGGCCAATTATTGATGCGACGAAGGCAGGAGGTTATAAGCCGGAATCCTTCGTGTCCCAACGAAGCTCCCACTTCATCTGTTGCTCATCTATCATTCGCGACAGTTCCTGCAGTGTATCATTGTGCTGCTTATAAAGCACTTCACCAATATCAGTGCTATACTTCTGAAGAACAGTACGGGCATTTTGTACTACGGCTTTTGCAAGGCTAAACTCAGCCTTGCCGACGTGTGTTGTCACTTTGATTTGTGCATCAAGCATAACGGCCCTGATGTAGCTCTTTTTTATGTTGCTTTTATCTGTACTGTTCCGTTGAATTTTATTGCCAAACCTTTCGCCACCAGGAATCGCAGAAGAATTTTCCTGCTGCGTTTGATTATTTTGTTGTTCAACGGGCATAACGACTGTCGGAGGCTTTGAGTCAGCGACAATTTTCTTGTCACTGTTTGTTTTAGACTGCTCCTGTCCTATTTCAGCTAAATACTCCTCGGCGGTCTTACCCACACCTGGAACATACAAACCGCTTGATGCCACAATAGCAAAACCCTGTCGAGCTTTCTCGAAGTTGCCCTTTTTATACTCTTTGCGGCTTCGTTTGTACAGGTCCGCCATAAGCCGCCTCTGCTCTGTAATCTTTGCCTCGACCCGCTGAAGGGTTAGTTTCATTCTGTTTCTTTCCTCGTCACTTAGTACCTCGCTTTTTACCGCTTCAAGAAGATGCGCCTTTGCTTTGAGAAATTCCCCTTCTTCGATTAGCCGGCCGACATTGTCGGCATTGAGCAATAAGCGAGCTTTCTCAGACATTGACTGTTCAATTTCTTCGGATAACTCGTTGATTTTGTATTGCTGCTGCTCATTGAAATACACCTGATATTGCTTAACACGCAGCAGCGACTCCTCTGCCTGTGTGTAGAGTCGGCGTTTACACTGAGTTTGTATAACCGCAATCCAGTTTTCCACTACACTGTTTACAGAGCGACCTGCCGGGACGGTCTTAGCAGCAACCGGCAAAGACAGATATACCGGTGCAATAATTAAAAGACCCAGCCAGACCGTCCCGCCGATAATTCCATAAGTCCTGCACGTCTGTTCTTCGTTCATAAAAGCTCACCTCCTGTTTGCAACCTCACAGGAAAGATTTGATTTAAGTCCAATGAAACCTTAATATTACCTTGTCCTATATTATCTTCGACAAATGAGTCGAAATCAATGAACAAAAATAATACCGAACAACCTTTAATAGTAGCCGTGGAGACGTCCGGGCGGCTTGGTTCGGCGGCCTTAGCGGCCGGTGAAAAACTCCTTGCTCAAAGGGATTTTTCTGCTCCAATGCGCCACAGCAGTGAGCTGTTTCCTGCAATTGAAGAGCTGCTCGCACGTTTCGGGAGAAATCCTTCTCAGATAGACCAGGTTCATTTGTCTATAGGGCCGGGCAGCTTCACAGGACTGCGTATTGCTGTTACCTTTGCCAAGATGCTCGCGCTGGCAAACTCGGCAAGGATAGTTGCCGTAAGTACAAGCGATGTGATTGTTTCAAACGTCACCGCATTAACTCACAATTATCTGACAAAACCGAAGTATGACAGGCTCGGAACAATACTCGATGCAAAAAGAGGACAGTTTTTCGTCGCTGTATATCAGAAAAGAGTTCAAACCACTGCTAATACAGAACACAGAACTCCATTAGGAGACTACGAAAAGATATTACCCGACTGTTTAATGACGGCCGAGCAGTTTCTGGAAAGATTTGCACATTCACAGCCTGTAACAGCTCTTCTGGGTGAGGGACTGGTTTACTACGCAGACAAATTCCGCGCGCCGGGGATAGATATTATTGACCAGCGATACTGGTGGCCGAAGGCATCTAATGTTCATCTGCTCGGCTGGGACAAAGCAACTAAAGGCGAATTTACAGATGCTCCCGAATTACAGCCTTTGTATCTTCGTCAGCCGCAACTCGGAGTCAGCCGCATCCGCAAAATTCATTAGTTACAATTGAAACTGCTCTCGAAGAAACCAATATCATTGCTGTCGCTGCTATGTTGCTCCTCTGAATCTGTGGCGACTATTTTCAGATATTTCTGTTTTGCCTTTTCATAGGCCTGCCTTCTGGCAGTATTTGTCCTCTCACACTGGGCCTGTGAACGGGTAGATAGTGTCCCCATACCAGCTGTGTTGTGCATAGTATCGGTCGTAAAACCAACCCCATCTACAAAGGGCAACGGCGCCGGCTGAACGGGACATTCCAGATAGGCTGGTTTTGGGGGCGGTTCAACCTGGGCGCCAGAAGTTTCAGCTGAATCCAGCGAGGCAAGGTATTTGTCAACAGCAGCGAGGTATGGGTCGTTGTAAGATTCCTGCCGGCAACCACTTAGTGCAAGTAACAGTAAGGCAGCTATAAGCATTCGCATTTTATCTATCCTCCCACTCAACAATAACTTTCATTTTCCTGACAATAATTTATACCAACCAAATTATACCCAGGTTGATGATAAAAATCAATAAATACAAATGTGGCAATTGCGATTGAATAAAAGACTGGAGACGAAGGGAATCGAACCCTCATTTCGGCGATGCGACCGCCACGTGCTCCCGTTACACCACGTCCCCGGAATAACAAACTTATCCTGCTTGCTTATGCTTACGGGTCATTGTATCGAAAAACCGCTGCTTATCAACTATTTTCCGCAAGCCGATTTGAAAGCCGGTTATGAAACCATTTATTATAGAATTCGGTGGTGTTCCAACTTTGTTATTGCGGGTGCCAGATGCGGAACCGGCCGCTGCAATGAAGCATACCCAGCAGATACAGCATAGAATCGTAGTAACGGTATTTTCCTGTGGGGACCGGCGTATCCCACAAAGCCTTAATAAACTTTTGTGCGCGAGGATGCGTCGCTGCCAGAGAAGCTGCAGCGTTCATCGCCACCAAGCCAGCAGATTGGTCGCTATAATTACTTAGCTGAGCACCTTCGAGTGTAAAGCGGCTCCCGTAAGAAGCTATACCTTTGGATTCGAAAAACGCCTGCAGTCTGTCACTTAACTGTCTCTGACGTTCATCTTTGGCCCACCAGGCCCAGTCCATCGACCAATTCATCGCGGTGCGCCAAGCGTCAAATTTGAAATTAACAGAACCACTATTGTCCGGACCAGCCCAGGGTGTGCCGTCGAAATCGGCATACTCCGGAGAAAAACCCGTTGCAGGATGGGTTGCTCGCACAAAGAAATCCCGACTGGTTGAAGCAGCCTGCATCCAGAATGCTCTATCCTTTTTGGGCCCCCAGCGTGCCCAAAGCTCATAAAACGCCGGCAAATGATATGAAGGGTCGGTATGGTTACATATCTGAATAACCGGAGAGAACCGGACCATTTTGTGTTCGGAATCGAAGAGACTGCCGGCTGTTCGTATGCCGTTAACAGTCCTGCCCGTAATAAGCTCACGGTTTTTCATATCGCTGATAAGCCGGTCGGCCTTGGCTTTATAATCATATATTCCGGCGCCTCCGCCCCATCGCCCTGCTGCGAAGTAAAGCGCCGTCGCGAAATACTCCTCACCGTCAGGGGCAGGCATTTCGTCGGTCGGCATGCCGTCGGTTCCGGCCGACCATGAAAAGTAACCATAAGCAGGGTGATTAGGCGAATCATGATACATATACGTCTTGGCCCAATTCCAGAGGGCGTCGAACTCGGCCTTTCTATCAAGCTGTACGGCTACCATCATACCATAGGACATCCCCTCGGAACGGACATCGTTATGATGGACATCATAAATATAGGCGAGTGGACCTTCGGTGTTGGTCCCGGCAGGGAAATAAACCGCTTGGCTATCAGGGTCGCCGTGGAATAATTGTTGGAAAGCTACTTCGACCTTAGCAGCTACTTCTTCCGAACTGAGGCCGGCTTCTACGAACAGATTACGATAATTACCGGTGGCGAAGGCGCCGGCGTCTCTACTACAACTTTTTTCGGGGGGAACAACCATTTAAGAGTCAGTATCAGCGCCGCAACTTACAATGGGAGTAACTTTGTAAGTAACAGCACCTCCGCGATAACTTTCGGGCGGGCCAAGATAGCTGCGTTTGAGGCCGCCCGTATCAACGATGAGTTTCTGCAGTACGACACCCGGGTCAACCATCCAGAACTTCAAAACGTGCTCACCAGGCTTATCGATTCGGTGAGCGGTCGCAGCGATTTTAATGCTGTCGCTGACCATCTGATTCCACCACATAGGATAATTCCAGTCAGGCACGATATCTTTCTCGTGGATGTTAACGATTTGCGGCTGTTCATCATCGAACGAAATTGCATAACGCAGCCCCTGTGTTTTGTTAAAGTTCTGAACAGGTGATATGTACGCGCTGACTTTTACTTCGCCGCTGCTGAAGAGGTAAACCGCATATTCGAGCCTGGGGCTGTCCGCCTGCGGTCTTTGGCCTTTCACAATCACCGGCACCGGCGTCACACCGGAAAGTGTTCGGCCCATATTCGGGATAGTCAGCCATTCGACAGGGTCAGCGTTGACTTTCTTAGTATAATGTTCAGCCTCTATCGAAACGCAGCCGTTTGTCTCTACAAAACCCTTTAAAGAATTCCTTGTGGGTGCTCCGGGATTTAATGCATTGACTTTAATGCTCACCTCTTTTCCATCAGGGCCGGTAATCAGAACAGAACCGCTTCTTTCGCCCATAGGCACACTACCCCATTCGGCACTAACCAAAATGCGAAGCTCCTTGTCAATCGTGCCCTGTGTTTTACTCAGCTTAATCCAGGGCTCGCTCGATTTAGCTGTAAATTCAAACGGCTCCTGTCCCCGGTTAAACACCTCAATATATCTGTCCCGCCGGTCAAAAACGTTCAACTCCGGCAGGACCGGCTGTCCCGAAGCACCGGGCCACACCTGCTGCGAACCTTCAATCGCCACACCCATATCCGCAGCAGAAGGTATCTGGAGCTCTTTGATTTCGGGCATAATATTCTTTTTAGGCTCGTTCCAACTGGTGTAACCGATATGCGTTGTATCCATCATATGATTCCACTTGCCGTCCGCGAGCTTATTATAACGCTCGTTAATTTCGGAATCTTTTTTAAATAGTTCTTCAACTTTATCGGCTAAATCGTTCGCCGCCGCCCTGCCCTGATTCGCGTAAAGCTGATTCTTACCGGCTGTCACATAAAGTTCGTTGAGATTCGCACAGGCAAGCACCGGGTGCAGCACAAGCTGATAATAAGCATCCTGATACTGTGCGGGCAGGACTTTTCCAATCTGCTCGGCTTTTTCAGCAAGTTTATTGTAATCTGCGACAACCGTTTCGGCTTCACGATAATTTGTAAGGCTGTAAATGTCGGGGGTAAGCATTTCCGGTGTTCTTCGCCCGTTATACATAGTGTATTTAGTGAGTATATCAGCGATGGATTCAGCGTGCTCCTGGCCGAACTGCTGCTGAGCCCACAGCCATGCATATTCGGGCAGACGCTCGGCTGGCCATTGGTCGGGATTTAACGCGTAATCGAGGAAAAACGAAATTGGAAACTCCATCGGCTTGAGGTCACCCACATTGACAACCCAGATTCGGTCAACTCCGCGGTGATAAGACAGATGCATTTGCTCCCAGATTTTGGCAATAGGGTTGGTATTTAGCCAAATATAGCTCCTCGGCCCGCCGTAAAAATCAAAGTGATAATACATTCCGTAGCCGCCCTTTCGCGGCTTCGAATCGGGACTCGGCAGAATGCGGACATTTCCCCAGTTATCATCACAGAGCAGCAATGTGACATCATCCGGGACACGCATGCCCTTGTCGTAATAGTCCTGCACCTCTTTATATAGCGCCCATACCTGCGGGACGTCGTTCAAATCTTTTCCGGTGACTTCTCTGATGATTTTACGCTGGTCAGCCACGATTTTTTCGAGCAAAGAGATATTCGTTTCTTCGCTCATAGCCTTGTCGCCGTCCCCGCGCATCGCGAGCGTTATAATCGTTTCATAATCCTTGCTCCGCTCGACTCCCTGCCTCCAGAAATCACGAAGAACTTCTTCATTTTTAGAATAATCCCACGGGCCTTTACCGTA